>Ga0335085_10005473_pt1 | contig 20338 bp, 22 predicted proteins | sample Lox_Sample_45_FD_206712 | JGI IMG/M metagenome (GOLD analysis project Ga0335085, IMG submission 206712) | Soil microbial communities from Loxahatchee National Wildlife Refuge, Florida, United States - Lox_Sample_4.5 | ecosystem: Environmental > Terrestrial > Soil > Wetlands | place: USA...
GATCCCCCAGTCGGAGAAGATCCGGATCCAGCCCACGACGAACGCGAGGTAGTAGACGGCGAGCACCGCGCACGCGAGGCCGAACAGCCCGAGGTTCGCGTTGCGGAGGTCCTTCCCGGCCGCGCGGAACGAGCCGCGCACGGCCCACGCGATGCAGAAGACGAAGATCACGCCGACGAGGAGCTCGAGCGCGACGACGAGCCGCGGGTGCGCGGCCGCGCGCTGCCGCAGCGACGTCAGCCTGCCGGTCATCCGCTACTCCCCGGCGAGATGGCGCTCCAGCCACTCGCACGTGAGCCGGTAGCCGCGCACCTCGTTCGTGTACCGCGTGAACCCGTGGCCCTCGTCCTCGAAGACGACGTACTCGACCTCGCGCCCGAGCTCCCGCAGGCGCTCGACCATCTGGTCCGATTCCGCCTTGACGACGCGCGGGTCCTTCGCGCCCTGGATCACGAGCAGCGGCGCCCGCGTCTGGTCCACGTACGTGATCGGCGAGCGCTCGCGGAGGAACTCCTCCTCGGTGTCCGGGTCGCCGACCCACTTCGCCATGAAGCGCTGCCAGCCGGGCGGGGCCGCGCGGACGGCGGTGATGAGATTCGCCGGCCCGACGATGTCGACTGCGGCGGCCCAGTACTCCGGCAGACGCGTCACGCACGTGAGCGTGGCGAAGCCGCCGTACGAGCCGCCGTAGACGCCGAGGCGCTCGCCGTCGACGAAGTCCTGCGCGCGGAGCCACTGGGCCGCGTACCGGAAGTCCTCGAGGTCGCCGCCGCCCCAGTCATGGTGGATGAGCTTCTGGTAGCTCTTGCCGTAGCCGGTCGAGCCGCGGATGTTCGTCGCGAGCACGCCGATGCCGCGGCTCGCGAGATACTGGAAGACCGGGCGGTACAGCGGCCGCTCCTGGGACTCCGGGCCGCCGTGGATCGCGAGCACGAACGGCGCGCGCCCGTTCCCCTCCGGCCTGTAGAGCCATGCGGGGATCTCGCGCCCGTCGAACGTCGTGTACGCGACGAGCTCCGGCTCGACGAGCCGCAGCCCGCGCAGGCCCGCGAGGCGCGTCTCGGTGACCGGGCGCGCGTCGCCGGTCGCGGTGTCGACGACGTAGGCCTCGCCCGGCCGGCCCGGCTGTTCCCAGACGAGCACGACGCGCGAGCCGTCCTTCGAGACCGAGATCCCGGAGCCGAGCGGTGAGATCGTGCCGCGCGGCAGCCTCGGGTCCGGAAGGTCGGCGCCCGCGGAGAGGTCGCGGACGCGCAGCTTCGACCAGCCGTCGACGTTCTCGAGCCACGCGAGCACGCGCCCGTCGGCAGAGCCGGCGAGCTCGTCGATCTCGCGGTCGGGCGCCTCGACCCACTGGCGCGTCCCGGTCGCGACGTCGACGAGCGCGAGACCGCTGAACTCGCGCCCCTCGTCGCTCAGGACGTAGACGCCCGAGCCGTCCGCAGTCCATGCGCCGGGCACGAACTTGACCTCGTCCTCGTGCTCGGTGATCTCGACCGCGTCGCCCGACGCGACGTCGACGACATAGAGCGAGATGTCGGTGTTCGCGCGGAAGTCGACGGCGAGCACCTTCGTCCCGTCCGGCGAGAACGAGTACGCGAAGGTGTAGCGGCCCTCGCCCCAGAGATACCGCGGCTCCGCAACGCCGTCCTCCCAGACGAAGATCTCGTTGTCGGTCGGCGTGCGCAAGTTGGCGGCGAAGCAGAAACGCGTGCCGTCGCGGGACCACGCGTCGCCCGTGACGTAGTGCTGGACGTTCTCGAGGTCGGTCAGCTGCTCGGGCCAGCCGCCGCCGGCGGGGATGCGATAGAGCTGGTGGAACTCGTCGCCGTCATGGTCGGCGGTGAAGAGGATCGTCCCGTCGTCGCGCACCGCGACCGCGCGGACGGTGTTCTCCGTGAAGCTCGTCAGCTGCTCGGGCCAGCCGCCGCCGTCGACGGCCGCGCTCCAGAGGTTGAACTGCCCCGAGATGTTCGAGACGAAGAGCGCGCGGTCGCCGTCGGGCGTCAGGTCCGCGACCCCCAGGAGGCGACGCGACGCGAAGAACTGTTCGAAGGGCGGAAGCTCACTCATGCTCTGACCCTAATACGCGAAGGACGGCGGCGCCGCGGATCTCGCCCCGGCGAAGCCGGTCGAGCGCCTCGTTCGCCCGCTCGAGCTCGAACACCTCGATCTCCGTGCGCACCGGCACCTGCGGCGCGAGCGCCAGAAACTCCTCGCCGTCGCGCCGCGTCAGGTTCGCGACCGAGCGGACGAGCCGCTCCTCCCACAGCAGCTCGTACGGGAAGCTCGGGATGTCGCTCATGTGGATCCCCGCGCACACGACGGAGCCGCCGCGGGCGAGCGCGCGCAGAGCAGCCGGCACGAGCTCGCCCGCCGGCGCGAAGACGATCGCGGCGTCGAGCTCCTCCGGCGGCAGCTCGTCCGACGCGCCGGCCCACTCGCAGCCGAGCTCGAGCGCGAACGCGCGGGCCGCCTCGTCGCCGCGGCGGACGAAGCCGAACAGCCGCCGTCCCTGGTGGCGCGCGACCTGCGCGACGATGTGCGCCGACGCACCGAAGCCGTACAGCCCGAGCCGCTCCGCGTCGCCGGCGAGCCGGAGCGAGCGATAGCCGATCAGCCCTGCGCAGAGCAGCGGCGCCGCCTGCAGGTCGGGATAACCCTCCGGGATCGGGAAGCAGAAACGCTCGTCGGCGACCGCGTACTCGGCGTAGCCGCCGTCGACGTCGTAGCCGGTGAACCGCGCCGACTCGCAGAGGTTCTCGCGCCCGGAGACGCAGTAGCGGCAGACGCCGTCCGTCCACCCGAGCCACGGCACGCCGAGCCGGCGGCCGTCGTCGGCGACGCCGACGATCTGGTGGCCGAGGACGAGCGGGAGCTTCGGCCGATCGAGGTCGCCGTCGGCGACGTGGAGGTCCGTGCGGCAGACGCCGCAGGCGAGCACGCGGAGCCGCACCTGCCCCTCGCCAGGCTCGGGCACGGGCAGGTCGCGCAGCTGCAGCGGCTCGCGCTGCCGCTCGAGCACCATCGCGCGCATGCGTCCGATCGTACGCGGCGCGGGGGGGCCGCTCCCGCGGCTACCCTCGGGGCGTGCTCGGGCTGTCGAGGTTCGTCCTCCGTCACAAGTGGTGGGTTGTCGGGTTCTGGCTCGTGATCCTCGTCGCCGGCGTCCCGAACCTCCAGCGCGCGACGAAGGCGCTGTCGCAGGAGTTCTCGGTGCCGGGGCGCGAGGGCTTCGAGACCAACGCGGCGCTGCTCCACCTCTACCGGATCGACCCGTCGGTGAGCACGATCGTCCCCGTCTTCACGCTGCCGCCAGGCACGACCGTCGCCTCGCCCGGCGTGCGCGCGCAGCTCCGCGACGCGCTCGGCCGCGCGATCGCCGCGGTGCCGGGATCGCGTGCCGTCTCCTTCGCCACGACCGGGAACAAGGCGTTCGTCTCCCCGGACGGACGGACGACGTTCGCGATCGTCTACATCCCGTTCAAGGCGGACCGCGGCTTCAGCGGCGCGACGAAGGAGACGACCGCGATCCGTTCGGCGCTGCAGCGCGCGCCGCCCGCCGGCGCGGTCGTCCACGTCACCGGCTACGACGCGCTCAACGACTCGGCGAGCGGAGGCAAGGGGCCCGGCGTCCTGCTCGAGGCGCTGATCGGCGGCTTCGGCGCGCTGATCGTGCTTGCATTCGTGTTCGCGTCGTTCATCGCGCTCGTCCCGATCGTGATGGCTGTGTTCGCGATCGTCACGACGTTCATGCTCATCTGGGCGCTGACGACGGTCGCGCAGGTCTCGTTCATCGTGCAGTTCCTCGTCGCACTGATCGGGCTCGGCGTCTGCATCGACTACACGCTCCTCGTCGTGATGCGCTGGCGCGAGGAGCACGCACTCGGCGCCTCGAACGTGGAAGCCGTCGAACGGTCGATGGAGACTGCCGGATCGGCGGTTGTCTTCTCCGGCACGACCGTCGGGATCGGGCTGCTCGCGCTCGTCGTGCTGCCGCTCCCGTTCCTGCGCTCGATCGGCTACGCAGGGTTGCTGATCCCGCTCGTGAGCGTGCTCGTCTCGATCACGCTGCTACCGGTGATCCTCGCCACGATCGGGCCGTGGATCGACCGGCCGCGGATCCGGACGGAGAAGGAGGCGAGCCCGTTCTGGGTGCGCTGGTCGAAGGGCGTCGTGCGCAGGCGCTGGTGGGCGGCCGGGCTCGCGCTCGCGATCCTGATCGCGCTCGCGGCCCAGGCCTTCCACATCCAGGTTGGCAACGCGAGCCCCGACTCGCTCGCGCGGAGCGGAGACGCGCACGACGGCCTCGTCGCCCTCGAGCGCTCCGGGATCGGCTCCGGCGTGCTCACCGAGTTCCCGGTGCTCGTTCGCGACCCGGCGCGCGCCCGCGAGGTCGCGCGGAACCTCGCCGCGGTCTCCGGCGTGCGCGGTGCCGCGGTCGGCTGGACCGCGAACGGCGTGACCGCGGTCGTCGCGCTGCCGAAGGGCCAGGCGAACTCGAGCGGCGGGCGCGCGCTCTACTCGCGCCTGAAGGCAGCCGCGCATCGCGTACCGGGGACGACCGTCGGCGGCCAGTCCGCGACCGGCGCCGACTTCGTCTCCGCGGTCTACGGCAGCTTCCCGCTGATGATCGCGCTGATCGCGGTGCTGACGATCATCCTGCTCGCACGCGCGTTCCGCTCCGTGCTGCTGCCGGTGAAGGCGGTGCTGTTGAACCTCCTTTCCGTCGCGGCCGCGTGGGGCGTGATGGTGCTCGTCTGGCAGGACGGCTGGGGCTCGCACCTCCTCTGGGGGATCCCGAAGACGGGCGCGATCACCGCGTTCATCCCGCTGATGGTGTTCGCGTTCCTGTTCGGCCTGTCGATGGACTACGAGGTGTTCATCCTCACGCGCGTGCGCGAGGAGTACGACGCGTGCGGCAACACCGACGAGGCGGTGATCCGCGGGCTGTCCCGCACCGGCCGACTCGTGACGAGCGCGGCGCTGATCCTCTTCCTCGCCTTCGCGGCGCTCGGCTCCGGGCCCCAGGTGATCATCAAGATCTTCGCCACCGGTCTCGCTGCGGGGATCCTCCTCGACGCGACCGTCGTGCGCGCGCTGCTCGTGCCGGCGCTCGTGTCGCTCTTCGGCCGCTGGAACTGGTGGCTGCCGCGGTGGCCGGCGCGCGTGCTCCGCGTCGAGCCCTCCGCCGCCCGCGTCGAGGCCGCCCCGGCGCCGGACTGATGCGGGCCTAGGCCGCGAGGAAGCCGTAAGCCTTCCGTCACGGGGCCTGGCCCCGGTCGTCGCCCGAGAAACCGCATGATCGGACGCGTTTCACCGCCTGTCCACAGGCCGGGGCCAGGCCCCGATACGTCGTTGTGACGGGAGCGTCACGGCCTGCGCGACGGTACGCTCGCGCCGTGGAGCGCACGCTGCCGTACAGCTGGTACGAGGATCCCGAGATCCTGCGCCGCGAGCGGGAGCTGATCTTCCGGCCGTCGTGGCAGTACGTCGGGCACCTCGGGCAGGTGCCGGAGCCGGGCACGTACGCCGCCGGCCGCGCCGGGCTCATGCCCGTCGTCGTCACGCGCGCACGCGACGGCGAGCTCCGCGCCTTCCTCAACGTCTGCCGCCACCGCGGCTTCCCGCTCGCCGAGGGCGAGGGCCGCCGCGAGACGCTCCAGTGCCCGTACCACGCGTGGACGTACGGCCTCGACGGCTCGCTCCGGGCGGCGCCGCGCTCCGAGGAGGACCCGGAGTTCGACGCGTGCGCGCACGGCCTCGTCGCCGCCGCCGTCGGGACGTGGGGCCCGTTGGTCTTCGTCAACACGGGGCCCGATCCGGAGCCACTCGCGGACGCGCTCGGCTCGATGCCGGCGCAGGTCGCCGAGCTCGGCCTCGACGTCGGCGCGCTCGTCCACTACACGCGCTGGGAGGCGGAGCTCGACGCGAACTGGAAGATCGTCTGCGAGAACTTCCTCGAGTGCTACCACTGCCAGGTCGCACACCCGGCGCTCGCCGAGGTGCTCGACGTCTCCGCGGACGCCTACGCGCTCTCGACCGAGGGCCGCCTCTCGAGCCAGCGCGGCCCGATCCGCGAGAGCGGCCGCGACAAGATGCGCCTCGACGGCGAGCTGCCCCGCAGCCAGTTCCATTTCCTCTGGCCGAACCTCACCGTGAACATCTTCCCGGGGCGGCCGAACGTCTCGATCGGGCCCGTCGTCCCGGTCGTCCCCGGCCGGACCTACCGCTTCCTCGACTACTTCTTCGGCGAGGGCGTCGAGCAGTCGTGGATCGACGAGCTGATGGCCTTCGACGACCAGGTCGGCCGGGAGGACCGGACGCTCGTCGAGGGCGTCCACCGCGGCGTCACGTCGGGCGCGCTCGAGCACGGCGTCCTGATGGCCCGGAGCGAGCAGCTGATCGGCCACTTCCAGCAGCTCACCGCCGCCGCCCTCGCGGACTAGGAGGGGCCTAGGCGCGCCGCCGCGGGAGCGGTAGGCTCCCCCTTTTCCCGGTCCGAAACCAGAGGAGGGTCTCTTGTGAAGCGTCTTCTCCCGGTCCTCGCCGTCGCGGCGCTCGTCGCGATCCCGTCGGCGGGGGCGACGCGCCAGACCTCGCCGCCGACGATGAAGCCCGGCGCGCTCACGGTCGGGCTCAACCCGCCGGCCGTCGGCTTCCAGGTCGGCACGCTCCGCGGCAACACCGTCATCAACCCGACCGGCTTCGAGATCGACCTCGCCAGGGCGATCGCGGCAAAGCTCGGGATCGCCGCGACGAAGATCTCGTGGGTCAACATCCCGTTCACGACGCTGTTCCGCCCCGGCTCGAAGCCCTTCGACTTCGCGTTCGAGGAGGCGACGATCACGACGCAGCGCAAGCAGGCCGTCGACTTCTCAGCGCCGTACTTCAACGCGAACCAGGGCGTCCTGATGAAGAAGGGCGCGACCTCGCCGACGAGCCTCGCGCAGCTGAAGGGCATGACGATCTGCGGGCAGGCCGACACGACCGGGCTCGACTACGTCCAGCACCAGCTGCATGCATCGCACATCCAGATCTACAACACGACCGCCGCGGCGTTCTCCGCGGTGCAGGTCGGACGCTGCGACGCCTTCGTGATGGACGTGCCGATCATCGCGTCGCAGAAGAAGACGAAGCCGGGAGCCTACGGCCCGATCGCAGGGCAGATCGAGACGCACGAGCAGTACGGCGCCGTGCTCGCGAAGGGCTCGAAGCTGACCCCGGCCGTGTCGGCGGCGATCAAGGCGCTGACCGCGAACGGGACGATCGCGAAGCTCCAGCAGAAGTGGTTCGCGATCGACGTGGCGAAGATCCCCGTCCTGAAGTAGACGGGACACGGACGTGCACCGGGTCCTCCACTCCTTCGCGAACCCGTTCTACTTCCGGCAGGCGCTGCCGGACATCTGGTCCGGGTTCACGATCAACGTCCAGATGATGTTGATCGCGGAGGTCCTGGTGCTCGTCTTCGCGCTGGTCCTTGCGATCGTGCGCGGGCTGCCGGGCCGCGGGGCGAAGCCGTTCCGCGGCCTGGCGATCGTCTACACGGACTTCTTCCGCGGGACGCCGCTGACGCTCGTCGCGTTCGCGTTCATCCTCGGGATCCCCGGGCTCGACTACCCGGGCATCTCGCACTACTCGAACGAGGTGTACGGCATCGCCGCCCTCACCGTCGTCTACACCGCCTACGTGACCGAGGTCTACCGCGCCGGGATCGAGTCCGTCCACGGGAGCCAGCGCATGGCGGCGCGCTCGCTCGGGCTCTCGTACGGCCACACGATGCGCTATGTCGTGCTGCCGCAGGCGATCCGCCGCGTCGTCCCGCCGCTGCTGAACGACTTCATCGGGCTGCAGAAGGACACCGCGATCATCGGCGCGATCGGCGTGATCGAGGCGGCGGCGCAGGCGAACAACTTCGCCAGCTCGTACTTCAACTTCACCGGCTTTCTCGTCGCGGCGGTGTTCTTCATCTACCTGACGATCCCGCTCGCGCGGTACACGGATCACATCATCAAGGAGCGCGAGCTGCGAGAGCGCGCCACTGCGACGTGAACGCGAACGGCCATTTCGTCGCAGTCGAGAACGTCACGAAGCGGTTCGGCGACCTCGAGGTCCTCAAGCACATCTCACTGGACGTCGAGGAGCACGGCGTCGTCTGCCTGATCGGCGCGTCGGGCTCCGGGAAGTCGACGCTCCTGCGCTGCGTCAACCTGCTCGAGCGGGTGGACGAGGGGACGATCGTCGTCGACGGCGAGACGATCACGAACGGCAAGGTCGACGTCAACGCGCTCCGCCGCAAGATCGGGATCGTCTTCCAGGCGTACAACCTGTTCCCGCACATGACGGTCGCGCAGAACGTCATGCTCGCGCCGCGGAAGGTGCGCGGGCTCTCGTCGAACGAGGCGCGCTCGCGCGCCTGGGGGCTGCTCGACCGGATCGGCCTCCTCGACAAGGCGGACGAGTTCCCGGACAGGCTTTCCGGCGGTCAGCAGCAGCGCGTTGCGATCGCGCGCGCCCTGGCGATGGAGCCGAAGCTGATGCTGCTCGACGAGATCACGTCCGCGCTCGACCCGCAGCTCGTCTCCGAGGTCCTGAACCTCGTCCGCGAGCTTGCGCAGAGCGGGATGACGATGATCATCGCCACGCACGAGATGAGCTTCGCCCGCGAGGTCTCGGACAAGATCTGCTTCCTCGACGGCGGCGTGATCCGGGAGCAGGGGCCGCCGGACCAGATCTTCAGGAACCCGCGCGAGCCGCGCACGCGCGAGTTCCTCGCGCGCGTGATCGAGGCCGGCCGGATGTGAAGACGCGGCGCCGCGTCGAGACGAAGTCGTCGCTCGCGCTCGCAGCGCTGCTGTCGGTGCCGCTCTACTTCGCCGCGCTGATGGCGTCGTCGCTCGCGCTCGACACGCCGAAGCACCCGCCGCTGCGGGGGGCGCCGTCGACGGGCTCGACCGAGCTGAAGGTGTGGGCTGCCGCGCTGCTCGCGCCCGCGATCATGCTCGCGATCGGGTTCGCGGCGCTGCCGCTCCGGCGCTTCGGCGTCTTCGTGGCCGCCGCCGGAGGGATCGTGCTCTGCTTCGTGCTGCCGCCGCTCTCGAAGCGGTGGATCCCGGGCCACATCCGCCGCTTCCCGCTCGGGATGGACTTCATCCCGGACAGGAGCCCGTCGAACCTCAGCAGCCGCGGCGAGTGGGAGGCGGCCGCGCACGCGACGATCGTGAGCATCTGCAAGTACACGCTCGTGATCGCGATCGGCGCGATCGTGGTCGGCCTCTTCCTCGAGTGGCGCCGGCGGCGCGGGTCGGAGGGCATCTTCGTTCCGCCCTCGCCCGCGACGGTGACCGGCGAGGGCGAGGTGTCGCCGGTGCTCGAGCGGGACGAGGGCGACCCGAGCCGCTAACGCCGCTCGAGCAGCGCCCGTGCGGTGTCGTGCGCGGAGTCGTCCTGCTCCGACCAGAGCCGCTCCGCGAGGTAGGCGAGCACGTCGCGGATCGAGACGATCCCGACGAGGTTCCCGTCCTCGACGACCGGCAGGTGGCGGAGCCGGCGCTCCTTCATCAGCGCGGCCGCCTCGACGATCCCGTCGTCGGCGGAGATCGTGGCGAGGCTCCCCGTCATCACCTCGTGCAGCGGGATCGCCTCGAAGTCGGCGCCCTCCCCCGCCAGCCGCAGCACGTCGCGCTCGGTGAAGATGCCGACGAGCGCGGGCCCGTCGCAGACGACGACCGAGCCGACCCCCGCGTCGAGCATCTTCCGGATCGCCGCACCCGCCGTGTCGTCCGGCGCCGCCGTGACGAGCCTGACCCGCATCACGCCGCCGATCTGCATCGTGCCCACCTCCATCGGTGTTGGTGACAATCGTCACGTTACCGAACGAGGGATGCGGTCGCCACGGGAATTGTCCGATTTCTGATATCGTTAACCCAGTTAACGATATGATCGATACCCGCAAGACGAGCACGCTCACCGTCGCCGACCGGCTGCGCCCCGTCCTCCTCCAGATCAACCGCGAGCTGCGGCGCGAGACCCGCGCCGGCGGCTTCTCGCCGGAGCAGGTCGCGCTCCTCGTCGCGATCAAGTACTCGCCGGGGATCGGCGTCCGCGAGCTCGCCGCGCAGGAGCGCATCTCCGCGCCGGCGATGTCGAAGCACGTCGACCGGCTCGAGGGCGCCGGGCTCGTCGCCCGCACGCCGAGCGAGCACGACCGCCGCCGGGTCGGGCTGACGCTGACCGACGAGGGCCGCCGGGTCCTCCGCCGCGTCCGCTCCCGCCGCACCGCGTGGCTCGTGTCGCGGCTCGACGCGCTGAGCCCGGACGAGCTCGCCGCGATCGAGGCCGCGATCGCACCGCTGTCGACGCTCCCGGACAAGGGTGACCGCCGGTGACGGCCGCGATCCGGCGCGTCAACGCGCGAACCTTCTCGAGCTTCCGCTCCCGCAACTACAGGCTCTTCTTCACCGGCCAGGCGATCTCGCAGACGGGATCGTGGATGCAGCGCATCGCGCTCGGCTGGTTCGTCTACCAGCTGACCCACTCCGCGTTCGCGGTCGGGATCATGGCAACCGCCTCGTTCCTGCCGTTCACCGTCTTCGGCCTCTTCGCCGGCGTGCTCACCGACCGCTTCGACGCGCGCCGCACGGTGATCGCGACGCAGGCCGGCCAGCTCGTCACGGCCACGGCGCTCGCGTGGATCGCGATCGCCGGGATCGCGCAGCCGTGGATGCTCTACGTGATCGCGTTCGTCAACGGGATGGTGCTCGTCCTCGACGTCCCCTCCCGACAGCAGCTCACGTACCGCATGGTCGGCCGCGAGGACCTGCCGAACGCGATCGCGCTCAACTCGAGCCTCTTCAACGCGTCGCGGATCTTCGGGCCGGCGGTCGCCGGCATGGTCTACGCGTTCACCGGCGCCGGCGTCTGCTTCCTCGTCAACGCGATCAGCTTCCTCGCGGTGCTCGTCAGCCTGTTCCTGATGCGGACGCGCGACTTCTACCCGCTCGCCGAGTTCGAGCGGCCCGAGATCCTGAGCGGCACACGCGAGGGGATCTCGTACGTGCTGCGCCAGCGGCGGATGCTGATCATCCTCGCGCTGACGGTCGTGCTGAGCACGTTCTGCTTCAACTTCAACGTGACGCTGCCGGTGCTCGCGGCGCAGACGCTGCACACGAGCGCGGCGGTCTACGGCGTCCTGTCGGCGCTGTTCGGCGCGGGCGCGCTCGTCGGCGCACTCGCCGCCGCGTCGCTCGGGCGCGCGTCCACGCGCGTGATGCTCGTCGGCGCGCTGATCTTCACGGGCTCGGAGCTGCTGCTCGCGCCGGTGACGTCGCCGGCGCTCGCGGGGCTGCTCCTGTTCGTGACCGGCGCCGGGTTCATCGCGTGGTCGGCGAACTCGAACTCGTCGATGCAGCTCGCCGCGCCCGACCGGCTGCGCGGGCGGATCATCGGCCTCTACTTCTACGCGTTCAACGGGCCCGGTCCGCTCGGCGGGCTGCTCGCCGGCTGGCTCGCCGCCCGCGGCGGCACGGAGCTCGCGTTCGCGGTCGCCGGGGTCGTCGGGCTCGCGGCGACCGGCGTGGCCGCCGCGAAGCTCCGCCGGCGTCGCGTGGTCGAGGTCCCGCGCCCGGCCACGCTGCGCGAAGCGGCGTAACCTTTCGGGATCGACGAGATTCGCGACACCGGCCTTGCGTACGTGCCGGGTGACCCGGTGCAGGTCCGCGTGCGGCGGCGCGATCGGCGCTATCTCGTCACCGACGACGGCGCGGCGGTGGAGCGCTCCGGCCGGCCGCGGGGCTGGCGCGACGTCGCCTCCGGGGTGGTCGCCGGCGCCGACCTGAACCTGTCCCGGTCAGGCGCCGTGTTCGTTCCCGCAGTCGAGGGCGGTGCGCCCGTGAACGGCCTCGTCACACGGGTCGCGGAGACCTCGCTCGCCGTCTACCAGGAGCTGCTCGAGCTCCGCGAATAGTGCTCCCGCAAGTTTCCGCGGGCCGCGGCATCTTCACTCTCAGGCCGGGCGGTGGGCCGCAGCCCGCCCGGCCGCTTCCTCTCTCCCACCGCACCTCGCGCACCGCCGCGACAATACGGGCATCGACGTGTTCCGCACACCGGACGAGCGCTTCGCGTCGCTCCCGGAGTACCCGTTCGCGCCCCACTGGCTCGACCTCGACGGGCTGCGCCTCCACTACGTGGACGAGGGGGAGGGCAACCCGGTCCTGCTGCTCCACGGCGAGCCGACGTGGTCGTTCCTGTGGCGCCGGGTGATCCCGCCGCTCGCCGCGCGCGGCCGCGCGATCGCGCCCGACCTGATCGGGTTCGGGCGATCCGACAAGCCGACCGGTCCGGAGTGGTACTCGTACGACCGCCACGTCGAGTCGGTCGAGCGGCTCGTCGACGAGCTCGGGCTCGAGCGGCTGACGGTCGTCGTTCACGACTGGGGCGGGCCGATCGGCCTCCGCCTCGCGGTCGAGCGCGAGCCACGGGTCGACCGGCTGGTCATCCTCGACACCGGGATCGCGGCCGGGCGGCCGCCGAGCGAGCTGTGGCTGCGATTCCGCGCTGTCGTGCGCGAGGTCGGCGGCGCACTCGACATCGGCCGCCTCGTCGAGGCCGGGACCGCGCAGGGGCTCGCCGACGACGTGCGCGCCGCGTACGACGCGCCGTTCCCGACGCCGGAGTCGAAGGCCGGCGCGCTCGCTTTCCCGGAGCTCGTGCCGACCGAGCCGGAGCATCCGAGCACCGCCCCGATGAACCGCGTCCGCGACGCACTCGCGTCGTGGTCGAAGCCGGCGCTCGTCGTCTGGGGCGCCGAGGACGCGGTGCTCCCGCCGCGAGTGGCGCAGCGGTTCGTCGACACGATTCCCGGCGCGACGGGACCGCACCTCGTCGAGGGCGCGTCCCACTTCCTCCAGGAGGACCGGCCGGACGAGGTCGCCGCGCGGATCCTCGAGTTCCTGTCGTGAGCTTCGTCCTCCGCTGGGCCAAGCGGCTCGGGATCGCGCTCCTCGCGCTGATCGCGGTGCTCACGGTCGCGGCCTTCGTCTACGACGCGGCGAGCGCCGGCGGCGTCCCGGCGCAGACGCTGTATGCCGGGCCGTACGTCCGCGTCGACGGGCGCGAGCTCGCATACCAGCGCTGGGGGACGCACGGGACGCCGGTCGTCCTGATCGGCGGCTTCGTCGAGCCGTCCGACGTCTGGCGGATGGTCGGCCCGGTGCTCGGGCGCACGCACCGCGTCTACGCGCTCGACCTGCCGCCGTTCGGCTACAGCGAGCGGAAGGGCCCGTACACGCTGCCGCGGTGGCTCGACGAGATCGAGGGCTTCGAGCACGCGCTCGGGATCGTGCGGCCGACGCTCGTCGGCCACTCGCTCGGCGCGGCCGACGTCGTCGGCGAGGCGCTCCACCGTCCGAAGGCGCTGCGCGGGATCGTGCTCGAGGACGGCGACGCGATCCGCAGCGGCGGCGCGCCCTCGTGGCTGCCGGACCTCGTGGTCGACCCGTACTACACCGCGCTGTACCGCATCGTCACCGGCTCCGACTGGGTCTTCCGCAAGGCGCTGAAGAGCGCGTACGGCCCCGACGCACCCGCGCTCACCGCGGCCGAGATCGACCGCTGGCAGCGGCCGTTCCGCGTCGCCGGCACGGCGGCGGCGTTCAAGCAGATGCTCCCGCACGGGATCGCCGGCTGGACGCTCGCCGACCTCCGCCGCGTCCACGGCGTCCCCGTCGTCGTCGTCTGGGGCGCGAAGGACACCGTCGATTCCGTCTCCGCCGGGCGGGCGTCGGCGAAGGCGCTGCGGGCGCCGTTCGTCGTCCTGCCGCGGGCCGGGCACCTGTCGATGCTCGTCGACCCCGCCGGGCTGGCCGCCGCGATCGAGCGGGTGGCCGGGCCGTGACCGCGCCGGGAGCCCGACTACAGTGAGACTCGTCGGCGTGAGACGAACGACCGTGAATCCCGAGTCCCGCCTCGCCGCAACGTACATCGCGGCCGGCGTGCTCCTGATCGGCGTCTACTTCCTGCTGCCGTCGGGCGGGAACGCGCAGTCGGTGCTCTACGACGCCATCGGCTTCGTCTCGGTGCTCGCCACCTTCTGGGCGGTGAACCGCTACAAGCCACGGACGCCGCTGCCGTGGATCCTGTTCGCGCTCGGGAACCTGTCGTTCGTCGTCGGCGACATGATCATCGACGCCGACCCGAGCCTGACCCCGCCGTCGGCCTCCGACGCCTTCTATCTCCTGGGCTACCCGCTCGTCGCGGCCGGGCTGATCCTCCTGTTCGTGCACGCGGGCGGGCACCACCGCTTCGCCGCCGTCGCCGAGGCGGGGATCGCGACGTTCGCATTCGCGCTCTTCCAGTGGGTGTTCGTCATGCACCCGGCGCTGATGGGATCGGGCTCGTACGCGGAGCGGCTCGTCGCGGCGACCTATCCCGCCGGTGACGTCGTCCTGCTCGCCGGCTTCGCCGGCTTCCTCGTCTCGCCCGCGTACCGCAAGCCGGCGTTCTGGCTCCTGCTCGCCGCGGTCGTCGCGTTCCTCATCGGCGACGAGATCTACGGGCTCAACGCGAACGCCTACGCCGCGGGCGATCCCGTCGACATGACCTGGATGCTGTCGTATGTGCTCTTCGCCGCAGCGGCGCTGCACCCGTCGATGCGCGACCTCGCCGAGCCGCGGCGTGGTCCGCGGCTCCGCGTCGGAAACTGGCGGATCGGGCTGCTCGCGGCAGCCGTGATGTCGCCGGCGGTCGTGCTGCTCGTCCAGTATCTCCGCGGCGACAACCTCGAGGTGCCCGCCGTCGTCGCCGCGTCGGTCGCGATCTCGGTGCTCGTCGTCTGGCGGCTGACGGGGATCGTGCGCGCGCTCGAGCGACTGCGCCTGCGCGAGCGGGAGGCACGCGCGACCGCGGTGGAGGCGCAGGAGAAGCTCGCCGCGCAGAACGAGATGCTGCTCGAGGCCGACCGGCTCAAGGACGAGTTCGTCGCGCTCATCTCGCACGACCTGCGCACGCCGCTGACCTCGATCGTCGGCTACACGGAGCTCGCGCTCGACGAGGAGATGGAGCCGCCGCTCGACGAGGAGCGGCGCTCGTACCTCGAGGTGGTCGCGCGCGGGTCCGAGCGGCTGCTCCGCCTCGTCGACGATCTCCTCTTCGTCGCGCGGCTGCAGGCGGGCAAGGGGCTGAAGCTGGAGCGGACCGATCTCGACCTCAGCGCGATCGCCGCGCAGGCGACCGACGAGGCGCGGCCGCGCGCGACGAGGAAGGGGCTCGAAATCCGCTGCCTCGCCGAGGAGCCGGTCATCGTCGAGGCCGACAAGGGGCGCATCTTCCAGCTGCTCGACAACCTCGTCTCGAACGCGATCAAGTTCACGCCGAGAGACGGCAGCGTCGAGGTGCGCGTGAGCCCGTCCGAGGACGGCGCCGTCCTCGAGGTGAGCGACACCGGTGTCGGCGTGGCGCCGCGCGACGCGGAGCGGCTGTTCGAGCGCTTCTACCGCACGCCGAGCGCCGTCAGCGGCCAGGTGCCCGGCACCGGGCTCGGCCTCTACATCGCGCGCGCGATCGCCGAGGCGCACGGCGGGCGCATCTCCGCGATGAGCGACGTCGGCCGCGGCACGACGTTCCGCATCGAGCTGCCGGCCCACGCGACGCCGGAGACGTCGGACGGAGTGCTCGTCGCATGAGCGTAGGCTCGACGGAGCTCATCAGGGAGCGGCGGCGCCGGCTCCGCCGGCGTCGGGAGCGGGCATGACGCCGGAGCCGCTCGTGCTCGTCGCGGACGACGACGACGACATCCTCCTGCTCGTGACGACGCGGCTGCGCCGCGACGGCTTCAAGGTGATCCAGGCGCGCGACGGCGACGAGGCGCTCGACCTCGCGCTCGAGCACCGGCCCGACATCGCCGTCCTCGACATCGGCATGCCGGGGCTCGACGGCCTCGAGGTGGTGCGCGCGATCCGCGCCGACGAGGCGACGAAGCGGATGCGCGTGCTCCTGCTGACGGCGAAGGCGCAGGAGTCCGACGTCCGGCGCGGCTTCGACGCCGGCGCAGACGCGTACGTGAAGAAGCCGTTCAGCCCGACCGAGCTGTCCACGCGCGTGCGCGAGCTCGCCGCCGGCTGGGCGGGAGGCTAGAGCGGAGCGACCTCGTCCCCGACGCGGACGACGCCGCCGACGACGATGTCGGCCCGCAGGCCGCCGCGGTGCACGAGCGGCCGCAGCAGGCCCGGCCGGGCGAGCCGCTCGAGATGCGCGCACGGCTCCGCGAGCCGCCGGCCGACGCATTCGACGGCGCCGACACGGAACCGGCGGCCCACGAGCGCGTTCAACGCGACGCCGCGCGTGACGACGTTGCGGCGCGCCTGCTCCCACGGCAGGCCGATCTCGTCGAGCACCTCGGCCTCGACGAGCGTGAGGTCGTAGCCGCGGCCCCCCGGGGTGCTGAACGTTCCGCGCGAGGACGCGTAGCGGTCGCCCTCGAGCCCGCGGCCGGCCAGGGCGACCGCGTCGTCGACCGCGACGAGCGGCGCCTCGGCCTCCGGCGCGATCAGCAGCGACGCGACCGAGCCGACGCCGGCCTCGCGGCCGTACGGCGTCTCCGTCGGCAGATGGAGATCCAGCGGCGCGAGCAGCCAGCCGGCGACGATCGCGCCGCCGTCGCCGTACGCATGACCCGGGTCGAGCCACGGGCCCGACGGCGAGCCGAACATCACCACCGCATGCTCGCCGTCGGCCGCGCGCACGCGCGCGAGCCACTGGCCCGGCCAGCTGAAGCTCGCCGCGCCCTCGATCGGCACGAGCCCGAGGTTGCGCTCGCCCAGCCACTGCTTGAAGAAGAGGACCGGCTCGCCCTCGGGCTCCGGGGCGGGCGCGCCGAGGATCTCGCCGAGGCACTCACGCAGCTCGTCGGCGAAGCCGGGCACTCAGTCCGCGGCCTTGTACCGGTAGCCGAAGCCGCGCACGGTCTCGATCGGCACGGCATCCGGCGCGTCCGGGTCGAGCTTGCGGCGGAGGTAGCCGACGTAGAGCTTCACCTGGTCGCCGCCGACGCCGAACGCGTCGCCCCAGACGAGCTCGAGCAGCTGGTCGCGGCTCAGCACCTGGCGCGGATGCCGGACGAACGTCGTCAGCAGCCGGAACTCGAGCGGCGTCAGCTGCACCGGACGGTCGCCGACGCTCACCCGGCGCTGCGCGAAGTCGATCGTGAGGTAGCGGTCGCCGTACGACTCCGGCTCCTCCTCGGGCGCCGACTGCGCGGCGCGGCGCAGGAGCGCCTGCACGCGCGCGACGAGCTCCTGCTTGCCGAACGGCTTCACGACGTAGTCGTCGGCGCCGCCCTGCAGCCCGCGCACGCGCTCGAGCTCCTCGCCGCGGGCGGTCAGCATCAGCACCGGCACGTTGGAGAGGTCGCGGATCCGCTCGAGCACGGCCCAGCCGTCGAGCTCGGGCATCGAGACGTCGAGGATGACGAGCTCGGGCCGCCACGAGTGGAACTCGCGGAGCGCCTCGCGGCCGTCGGCAGCCTCGTGCACGGTCGCGCCGGTCCGCTCGAGGAGCGTGCAGACGAGCCTGCGGATGTCGTCGTCGTCGTCACAGACGAGGACGCGCGGATCGTTCATACCTCTTTCATACCACGGCCATCCGCCGATCAGGCGGCGCAGGTCGAGAGTTGCCCCGTGGCGACCATCCTGATCGTGGATCCCGATCCTGCGACGCGGTCGCTGCTCGAGCTCCTGGTCCTGCGGCTCGGTCACCGACCGATCGGCCCGCGCGAGCTGGCCGAGGGAGAGGAGCCCGACCTGATGCTGCTGGAGCCGGTGTCGCGCGCGGGGGTGCGGCTCGCCCGCCGCTTGCACCACCGGCTCCCGCAGTTGCCGATCCTCTGCGTGAGCATCGACGCACCGAGCTACGAGACACGGCAGCTCGGGGCGGGTGGGCACGTGATGAAGCCGTTCCGGCGGTCCCAGCTCGAACAGGCGATCGAGCTGGCCCTTTCCCCGGCGCCGGAGGTTCTGGAGGTTCGGCGGTAGCACCCGGGCCGGGCGCCCCTCCCCCTGCGCCCGGCCCTCCCTCCGTCGAGTACCGTGCTGCGAGGCGTGCGGGGTCCGGATGGCCCTGCAGCACGGGACTCGACGAAGGGAGACGCGGTGCTCGTCGTGACGGAGGAGGCGGCCGAGGCGATCCGGGGGATCGTGGAGGAGGCGGAGCTCGGCGCCGGCGCAGGCCTGCGGATCAGCAGCGCGGAGGACGGCGACGCCGCGGAGCTCGAGTTCTCGATCGCCGAGGGCCCGCTCGAGGGCGACGAGGCGGTGACGAGCGGCGGCGCGTCGGTGTACCTCGACGAGCTCGCGGCGGAGCTGCTCGCCGACCAGACGCTCGGCGTCGAGGCGCACGGCGACCACTTCCACTTCTCGCTCGACCCGCAGGACGGCGCCGCGGATTAGTCGGCGCGCTGCTCGCGCCGCGCCGGATGGAAGATCACCCAGGCGACGAGCGCGAGCCCGCACCCGGCGGCCGCGAGCGCGTCAGTCTCGTTCCGGCCGAGCACGAGCAGCGAGACGCCCCAGACGCCGGCGGCGATGCCGGCGAGCAGCACGAGGAAGATCCCGGCGAGCTGCGAGCGCATCCTCCTGAAGCCTACTCCGCACGAGGCGGGCGAAGCAGCTACGCGATAACCCAGGTTTCTCCGCCGTGGAGGAGCTCGGCGAGGTCTCCCTTGCCGCGCTTCTCCTCGGCCGCTGCGAGCTGCTCGGCCATCAGGTCGTCGTAGACCGGGCGCTCGATGTCGCGGAAGACGCCGACCGGGGTGGCGCCGTGCGTGTCCTGCGTCACGCGCGTGAGCGCGAACGCGAGCGCCGCGGTCTCGTGCGCCTCGTCGTGCAGCAGGATGCCGTCGTCGCCGCCGGCGCACACCTCGATCGAGCCGTCGGCACGCTGGCGCAGACCCTTGGAGCGGTCGGGGCCGAAGCGGATCGGCTCGCCGTGGCGCAGCGCGATCCGGTTGATGCCCTCCTTGTCGTCGCGCACGAAGGTCCACGCGTCGTCGTTGAAGATCGGACAGTTCTGGAGGATCTCGACGAACGCGCTGCCGCGGTGCTCGGCCGCGGCGCGCAGCACGTCGGCCATGCCGGCCTTGTCGGTGTCGACCGCGCGCGCGACGAACGTCGCCTCGGCGCCGATCGCGAGGCTGAGCGGGTTGAACGGGAAGTCGAGCGAGCCCATCGGCGTCGACTTCGTGACCTTGCCGAGCTCGCTCGTCGGCGAGTACTGGCCCTTCGTCAGCCCGTAGATCTTGTTGTTGAAGAGGAGGATCTTGAGATTGACGTTTCGGCGCAGCGCGTGGATCAGATGGTTGCCGCCGATCGAGAGCGCGTCGCCGTCGCCCGTGACGACCCACACCGAGAGGTCGGGGCGCGAGACAGCGAGACCGGTGGCGATCGCCGGCGCGCGGCCGTGGATCGAGTGCATCCCGTACGTGTTCATGTAGTACGGGAAGCGGGCGGCGCAGCCGATGCCGCTGATGAAGACCGTCCGCTCGCGCTCGATCCCGAGCTCGGGCATGAACGACTGCATCGCCGCGAGGATCGCGTAGTCGCCGCAGCCCGGGCACCAGCGCACCTCCTGGTCGGTGCGGAAGTCCTTCGCCGTCAGCGTGAGCTTGTGGCCGTTTCCGTTTCCGTCGGTCATGTTCCGATCAGCGCCTCGAGCGCGTCCGCGACCTCCGTCGCGCGCAGCGGCACGCCGCTGACGCGGTTGTATCCGTGGGCGTCGACGAGGAACTCGGCGCGCACGAGCTTCAGTAGCTGCCCGAGGTTCATCTCCGGGATCAGCACCTTCTCGTAGCGGCGCAGCACCTCGCCGGTGTTGCGCGGGAACGGGTTGAGGTGGCGAAGCTGCGCGTGCGCGACCGGGCGGCCGCCGCGGCGCACGCGCTTGCACGCAGCCGCGATCGGGCCGTACGTGCCGCCCCAGCCGAGGACGAGCACCGTCGCGTCGCCGTCCGGGTCGTCGACCTCGAGCTCCGGGATGTCGGCGGCGATCCCGGCGACCTTCTGCGCGCGCAGGCGCGTCATCAGATCGTGGTTGTCCGGGTCGTACGAGATGTTGCCGGTGCGGTCCGCCTTCTCCAGGCCGCCGACGCGGTGCTCGAGGCCCGGCGTCCCCGGCAGCGCCCACGGCCGCGCGAGCGTCTGCTCATCGCGCAGGTACGGCAGGAACTCACCGTCGGCGTTCGGGCCCGTCGCGAACGTCGTCGAGATGTCGGGCAGCGAGTCGATCTCCGGCAGGAGCCACGGCTCGGAGCCGTTGGCGAGGTACGCATCCGAGAGCAGGTAGACCGGCG
>Ga0335085_10005474_pt1 | contig 20337 bp, 19 predicted proteins | sample Lox_Sample_45_FD_206712 | JGI IMG/M metagenome (GOLD analysis project Ga0335085, IMG submission 206712) | Soil microbial communities from Loxahatchee National Wildlife Refuge, Florida, United States - Lox_Sample_4.5 | ecosystem: Environmental > Terrestrial > Soil > Wetlands | place: USA...
TTGGGTCTGCTCCTGTGAAATCTTCTCCTCGTTTTCATTATCAGCAGCATCCTCAACCTGGCTCGGTGCCTGGTTCTTGGTGAGGTCAAGTTTCTCCTCAATTTCCGCCTGCCGTTTGACGAGAAAATGGAAACGTTCCTCCTTCTCGAACGGAGCGCCGATTTTGGCATCCAATTCGCCCGCCCGCTTTTGCGAATCCTTGATGTCGGCTTCCAGCCGCCCGGCGCGTTCCTCGAAGCCCTGCACAGTGGATTCGAGCGAGCGGATGGTGCCCAGCGCCGTGTCGGTGACGCGCGTGCCGTAACTGTTTTTACCGCGCAAAACCAGTTCGGCGGAGTTGTTGAAGCCGGCACGGATGAACAAATCAAACCCGGCAAACGTCCCGATACGGATGTCTTCGCCAAGCCGGAATTTGATTTTCTCGGCCCGTCGCAACAGTAATTCACCGGCGATGCCGCGATTGTCGAGCACCTGCTTGTCCAGTGTGATGTGGAATTTGTCACCGCCCGTGTCCTGCCGCACTTTCAAATCCTCGTGCAAATTCGCCAGCCGTTCCGTCCATTTCTCCGTCTCCTCGCGCGCGTACCGCAAGTTGCTGCGGATGCGGTATTGCTCTTCGGCATGAGCGGAACGCAGCCGGTTGAGCCGGATCAATTCGGCGTCAACCTGTGCTTTTTCAATGACCAGTGGATTGCCGGAAGCAATGGCCTTGACCTCGGCGTAAGTCAACGCGGCGGAATCCATATCCTCCAGCCGCCGTACCGTCATGTCACCGCTCATTACCTGGGCGATGAATTTGGCCTTGGTCTCCAACGTCTGCCACATATAGGCATCGAAGCTGCCCTCGGTGACATAGCGATAAATTTGCACGCTGGCATTCCGGTTACCCTGCCGCAAGATGCGGCCTTCACGTTGCTCCACATCGGCAGGGCGCCACGGAGCGTCCAGATGGTGCAAGGCGACCAACCGTTCCTGCACGTTTGTTCCCGAACCCATCTTTTGCGTGCTGCCGAACAGCACACGGACTTTCCCCTCCCGGACGGAACGGAACAACGCGAGCTTTGCGTTGTCGGCGTCGTAATCCTGAATGAAGGCGATTTCATTTTCAGGGATGCCGAGCCGTTTCAATTTATCGGCCATGTCTCGATAAACTGAAAAGCCTTTGTCTCGCGGCGTGGACAGGTCGCAAAAAACCAGTTGGGTCAGACGATGATCCCTGGTCGTTTCCCAAATTCGATGGATATTTTCGACCGCGAGATTGACCTTGCTCTGCGGATCGTCAGGCAGGCCGGGTTTCATCAGGCGCAAATCCAGCGCGGCCTTGCGGCCTTCCGTCGTGATTTTAAGCATGTTATCCTCACGCGGATCAACACGGCCGGATTTGAGCGCCTCGGCGCGCCGGGCCAAGCCTTCCACAAACTCCTTTAATTCCGGCGAAGCGGGGGCATTGCGGATGGCCGGCTTCTCGCCGTCCAATTTCGGACGCGGCAGGTTGAGCATCTGCGCCGTCTGCACGTCGGCTGTCTGCCGGAAAATCTGCATCAACTCTGGCACATTGACGAACCGGGCAAAGCGCGTGTTAAGCCGGTAACCCGCGCCATCCGGGGAAAGTTCCATCGCCGTCACAGGCTCGCCAAACGTGGCCGCCCAGCCGTCGAAGTGGTGCAGGTTGTGTGTTCGCAACGCCTGCGGCTGCAAATACCGCTGCATGGTGAACATCTCGGCCATGCTGTTGGCAATGGGCGTGCCTGTGGCGAAAACCACACCCCCACCTCCATTGACGGCCTGAATATGGCGCACCTTGAGAAACATATCAAACGCCCGCTCGCTGGCCGTCTGAGGCAAACCGGCGATGCGCGTCATTTTGGAAACGTAAAACAAATTCTTGAAGTAGTGCGCCTCGTCCACAAACAGCCGGTCCACACCGAGTTCTTCAAACGTCAGCGTGTTGTCCTTCTTGTGCATGGCGGCCAAATCTTCAAGTTTGGCTTCCAGCCTTTTCTTGGCCTTTTCCAATTCCTTCACCAAACGGCGGTCGTCCGGGTCGGCGTGTTCGCGTTTGATTTTTTCCAACTCTTCCAACTGCTCTTCAAAGAAGCGAACCTGGGTTTCGTGCGATAGCGGGATGCGTTCAAAGCCGGAGTGTGTGACGATGACGGCATCCCAATTGCCGGTGGCGATGCGGCTGAACAGTTTTTTGCGGTTCTTTGCCTCGAAATCCTCCTTGCCGGCCACGAGAATGTTTGCGCCCGGATACAGCATGAGCAACTCGGTCGAAAACTGTCCGAGCATGTGATTGGGCACGGTGAACAAGGGTTTGGTCGCCAGCCGCAACCGTTTCAATTCCATCGCGGCGGCAACCATCGTGTAGGTCTTGCCCGCGCCGACAACGTGGCCCAGCAGCGTGTTATCCGTTTGCAGGATGCGCCAGACACCGGCTTTCTGATGCAACTGTAACTGGATCGCGGCGCTGGCGCCCGGCAACGTCAGGTGTTCGCCGTTAAACGTGCGAACGCGCGAATGATTGAATGTCTCGTTGTAAAGTCGGACCAACCGTTCGCGCCGTTCATCATCCTTCCAAACCCATTCCTTGAACCGTTCCTTGATGCGCTCCTGTTTTTCGCGGGCAGCCTCGGTCGCCTGCGCGTTGACGACGGGTTTTTTATCCACGTAATCATAAACGGTGGGTGTTTTGAGATTCAGTGTTTCCTCGATGAGTTCAAGGGCGGTGTAGCGGTCGGTGCCCCAATCGGTGGTGTTGGCCGTCTGCCGTTTCACGTCCCAATCGGCAGTGACATGCCACGAGCCGAGCGCATGGATGTGACCGACTTGAACGCCCGACGAAACGCCGAGCAATTCGTGGGTGAACTGTCGCACGTCGGACGGCGGCAACCAGGAAGCGCCCAGCCGCACATCAATCTCGGTGGCCGGCAAATCCTCCGGCTGGACGGATTTTAAGGCTTCGACGTTTTCATGGAAGCGGTGATCGTTGACACTGGCCGCGTCCGCCGCCGCCAGCTTCTCGCGCACATTACCAGACAGATATTGGTCTTCCGTCTCCCATTGCTTGGTTTGCGGATTGAGAAAAATCATTCCCCGCAAATCCGGCAGGAATTCCTCGGCGGGACGCGCCAGCAACGCAGATATATGTTCCAAATCCACGCGGCCTTTCTCGTTCAACGTGACGAGCAACGCTTCCTTTGGCGTTCCGGCTGACTCGATGGGCTGCTTATGGTGGATGGTGCGTTCGCGGAAGATGGCGGCCTTGGACGCAACCTTTGTCTCATCGCTGTAATTTTCCAGCGACAACAGCAACGGCAGATCCGGGTCGCCGAAAAACGCCCGCTGGTTGACCGGGGCGTTGATTGCGCCAAAGCGGGCCACAAAACGGTCATAGACCAGATTCAATTGAAAGCGGGCATCGGCAACCTGTTCCTCGTCGCTGCCGTCAAGCTGCGAACGCAGACAGACGCGCACGGCGTTGCGCACGTCAATCAGTCGCCGGATGCGCGAGCGCGTTTCGACCGGCACATCATCCAGTGGATGCAACACGCCGTCCTCATTGATGCAAAGCCGTCCGTCTGGATGGACGCAATAGGCGTTGGGTTTGATGTCTTCCGGCGCGGGGATGGACGGATCGAAAGATTTCTTCGCGACGGCTGCTGTTTCGGCTTGATAGACGTTTTGTGGCAGCCTGGCAACCGCCTCGGTCAAGGCGTTGCCCAATTCCCGGTCGTCCGGGGCCAACACCGGCTCTCCTTGCCGATACATGCCGCGCGCCAGCCGCATGGTGCCCAGCATCATGTGAGGGTGCGTGGCGAAGTATTCATTGAGGATGAATTTTTCCCCGTGCTGATTGGCAAAATCCACGGCGCTTTTCCATGCCGGGCCGTGCGGCGATTCACCGGGGCGCAAATTGCGGAGCATCACGATGTCGGTAGTGACTTCCGTGCCGGCATTTTTCTTAAAGGCATTATTCGGCAGTCGGACAGCGCCCAGCAGTTCGGCTTTGTCGGAAAGCAACTCGCGCAAAGAAGAATCCAGCTTGTCCATCGTGTGGTGAGATGTGATGAACATGAGCAAGCCGCCCGGTCGCACCTTGCCCAGTGCGGCGGCGAAAAAATAATCATGGATTGGAAATTTCCAGCTATTCCAACGCGGGTCATGGACGGTGTAATCGCCGAAAGGAACATTGGAAATAGCAAGGTCGAACGAGGCGTCCGCTATTTTTGATTTTTCAAACGGCTCGGGCCGGATGTCGGTGTCGGGATAAAGCGCGCGGGCGATGCGCGCCGTCAGCGGATCAATTTCGACACCCGTGACAGTGGACTGCCGGAGCATTTCATCGGGCATGAGGCCAATGAAATGGCCGATGCCACAGGCCGGCTCCAAAACGTTGCCGCCCTGAAAACCAAACCGCTGTGCCGCCCGATACATGGCGCGGATGACGGTGGGCGAGGTGTAGTGTGCGTTAAGGGTGGTGGCGCGGGCGGAACGGTGTTCCTCATCGGACAGAATTTCCGAAAGCTGGATTTGTTCCTTGCGCCAGTTGGCGCTGTCCACGTCGAAGACCTGGGGCATTGCGCCCCACCCAACGTATTTGACCAGCGCGGCTTTCTCGTCGGATGTAGCCGGGCGTTCCTCGGCGTCGAGCCGCCGCAGAAGTTCCACGGCTCGGATGTTTTGCTGAAACTTCTGTTTGAGACCGCCTTCGCCCAGCCGGTCCTCGTCGCTGATCCGGTAACAGTTGAAGTTTTTGGGTTGGCTGTCAGCTTGGCGGCTGGCCGCTAGGTCTCCGGCGGAATCAGGATGTATTCCTCCCGCACCATTTCCCAGGCGCGGTCGTGGGCCTGCTGCGGCGTCAAGCCCTGCTTCCTGAACTGTTGGGTCAATTCGAGCATCTCGTCCTTGGTCTTCTCCTCGGCCTCCTGCAACATCGCCCGCAACTGGCCTTTCGCCTCCAGCGCGCTCACTAATTTGGGGCAATGCTCGCGCCAATGTTTCTCGGCCATTCGTCCGTATTGAGTCAGTGTGTTCATAGTGTGCGCGGCTGAAACCAAAAAGCTCCAACTGATTTTCTAACTCTGCTTTCGCCGTTTTGTCAACTTTCGGCATTTGCGGCGGCGTTTCCTGGCAGAACCCGGATTGGACAATTGTTCAGCGAGAAGTTTTGTGTATTGGGCGTCCAAATCCTGAATCTCCTGCGGGAAAAACTGGATAATGGGAAGGCGGAAGACACGCAGAAGCGCGGCAAGAATGGTATCGTTGACCTTGAGAACCCCATACTCGATACGGGCCACGGACAAGCGGCTGATGTCCACGCCTCTGATTTGCAACTTGGTCGCCAGAGCTTGCTGCGTCCATCTGCGTTGGTTGCGTAAATAGGCCACTCTGAGGCCGGTGATGTTCTGCCTGTCCATTCCACAGCCCTTCTCAACCTCCGCGTGTTCCGTTTCGACCGCGAAAATAATAAGAAAGAGGAAGAAGAAGGGAAAAAAGGAGAGAGGGGACGATAGGGGCGCGGTGGTGAAAGCAAAAGAGCTTGTGTGGCTCCTGAATACGAATGTCCAGAAACTTGCCAGTGCGTGCGCAATGCGGAACAACAGGGTGCATAAAGACGCCGCGGAACGACCAATAACCTGTTGTAAGCAAATTTAATGCCCAAGAAGCGAACACTGTTCATTGTAACAAACCTAATTTGCTGAACTTTTTTGGTGCGGTCTGGCCCATTGCTGGGACCAGACCGGCATCGGTGAACGGTCAAACTCTGACTCCTTCCCTTCGGGTTTGGGTTTGGGTTTGCGGCTGCGATTGATTTCTTCTGTTCATCCACTTTTCGCGTTCCATATTGAGAATGGCTTCATCGCGCCTATCTGCGGGCACATCCTTCAAGAGAACGTCGTAGGCGGCCATCAGTTCAGGGTTGTTTTTGATCTTTTGGAGCACGTCGGTGTCAACGTATTGCCGCCGCTCCAACTGGCGGACCTCGTTCAAGACGACGGTGCGTTCGAGCCGGTCGCGGGGCATCGCCTGGATGTAAGCCCAATTCTTGGAATGGGCTTTAATCCAATCGTTAATTTTACCCTCGGTTTCAGGATTAATCCGATAGGTGCGGTTCTCATTGGGCGCGGAAGCGTCGGCCACAGCGCCGTTGGGTGGTGTTCTTGTCTTTGTTGTGCTCATAATCGGTTGTTTCGTTTGTGTGTTGTTTTGTTGTTCACGGTTCGAGGCGTGTTCTTGACACACGAGAAAACCGCGTTGCGGGTCGAGGACGGTGGCGGGCTTGCGACAAACCCGGCCATCCTCAGTGTAGGCCCAGCAAATTGCTTTCATGGTTGCGAGACACGGATTGCACGAATGGTCACGGATTGAATTCGGGTGAATTCGTGTCGAAAAATTTGCCCGGCGGTTGGTTGGTCGAAAAGTCAGTGGTCGGCGCAGTGTTTTGTGCTTGGGCAGTTTTCAAGACGGCAAGTTGCTTTTGCATCTCGTTGACCTGCGCGCGCAAGATTGCTGTCTCCAGCAAGTTGGTTTTGGTTTGTTGTAACGCAACTTGAAACCGCGCCAGTGCTCCCGTCAGGATTTTGGCCTCGATCATGATTTCAGCAGTGGCCAATCTTTGGGCGTTGACCTCGGCCAGCACTGCATCGTTGACCGGTGTGGGGCTGAATGCGGCATCGCGGGAGGGAGCGGGTGAAACGGGACTGCCGTCTATTGGGCCGGGATGCAGATTCCAATGGGTGTTTTCTTCAACGCGATAAACGTCGTGCTGCTCGTGCATCACCAGCCCGTCGTTGGGATCAACGTAACGCCCGAAATGATAGGCGCGCAGCACTTCGGGATAACGCACGGCGGAATTGTCCGCCAATGGCGGCGGTGTTTGCGGATGCAGCGCGAGTTTGGGCGCGGTCGAGCACGCCGTCAGAAACATCAATGGAATGAGATGGTAAGCTTTCATCGTTTGGGAGTGGTTGCCGGTTGTTCGTTGTTTTCTTCGGCGATACCCGCGCCGCCGAACGAGGCGTCGGCGCGGTCAATCGTTTGAAGGACATAGAGGTAAAATTGCTTTCCGCTCGGCACGCGGACGTAGAACCCGTTTTTCTGAATCGAATCGTAAATCTGCTGCGCGTAGGTTTGCAGCACGGCTTGCGCGCCTTGAAAGGGCGCATTGTTGAGCGAAGGCGCGTTGATGGGGCCGAAAAGCGTTTCCTTCTTTTCAGTCAGCGCGTTGGCCGCGCCGGAAAGGAACGTGGCGGCAAAGAGTTTGATGTCGGCCATGTTGTCGGATTTGAGAATTTCACCGCGCAGGCCGGCGCTGCCGTCCGTAATGGCCCAACCACTTTGATTGGTCTGGTTATCAAACTCGCGATCCAGCGCAATGGCTTTGAGCTGCATTTCCTCCCCGTCCTGCCAGATCAATTTCCAACTGGCGCTGGTGGAGATACGGTCGCGCTGCTGGTCGGTCTGCGCCATGCCGTGAACTTCGGTGCCCGCCGGGATAATCAACCTGCCGCCGTAATAAACATTCTCGGTGACAAGGCCAACAATGGGCGTTTCCATCGAGGATGAATCCACTGTGATGACTGTTTCACAGGGAATCAATCGTCCGAATGGCGCATAGACGGCGCTCAACTTTTTCGGACGCGCCATGCTCGCCGTGCTGTCGGCAAATAAGCTGATGGGCGCAAGCGACTGGACTTGCTGCGGGGGAGCATTGGGCAACGGTTGCGGTGAAGGATTGACGACATTTCGATTGGTCAGGGCAGGAGTTTGCGGCCGGGCTGACTTTGGGGGCGGCGGCGGATTAAACACCTGCATCGGGCGCACCACGGTTTGCACCACTTCAGGTTTACCGCTGACGCTGTTGGTAGGCAGCGGTGTGGCAGCGACCTCGGCGGGTATGTGGCGCTGGCGAAGGACGCTGAAGATAATCAGTCCGCCGGCGAACAACGCGCCGAAAACGACGAGCTTGCCGCTCTTGGTTTTAAGATGATTGAGAAAGTCGCGTGGTTTCATGGCTGGCCTCTTGGCGAACGAATGGGATGGACGGGCGCATTGGTGGTCTGGACAGCGGGCGGTGGCGGCGGGGACAGTCGGTTCACCAGCACGGTGAATTGGTTTTTCAGAGACAAGTTGTTTCGCCCGCCGTCCGGCGTGCCGGTGACGGCGAAATAGACAATACTTTGGCTGTGCGGCCGCACGGTGCCTGTGGCATCGCTGATGGATTGGGGATAGAGCCGGTTGCCGGCGCGAATAGAGAAACTGTCGGGCTGATAAATCAGGGGCATGTCCGCTTCGTTGGTAATGGCAACGCGAAAGACCAGCGTGTCCTCGGTATTGAATCGAAAGGCTTCCTGAATCTGGATTTGATAATCGTTGAAATCGCTGACAAGCGGTTTGCCGTCATAAGTGGTGAACCCAACATCAGCGACACTTTCGGGCTGCTGTGATTTAAGCAGTGGAAACGCCTTGGCCTTGTCGAGCAACGACAGCAATTTCAATGGACTGACTTCGGGCGCGCGGCCTGCGCCGGTTTCCTCCGGCGTTGGCAACGCGGCCATGTTGAGCGAAAGCACCGGCGCATTGCTTTCGATCAACTCGAAAACGTAAGTGTGGTCGTTCCACCGGATGTTGAGATTGGCGGATGCTTTGGAAAAAATCGCGCGAACGGAGAGAAACGCCGAACCTTTGGCATGGGCGAGTTGGAACAGTCCCGGCGTTTTGCCGTCCACTGTAATGCCCGCGCCGTCAATCGCTTCAATGGGGCCAGGGAAACTGATGGTTGTGACACGGTTGGTGGCGACCGGCACGGACACCGCCACGTTGTCGTCAAGCCAGGCTTGCTGAATGGCTGTTGAACCGGCCCAAGCCACAACGCCGGTGAATGCTGCAGCAGCGGACAGCAGGATTTTAACGGTTGATTTCATATTTGAAGTCGCCCACGGCGGTGGGGAAACGTCCGTTCAAGGCCATGTTGGGGTTGCGGATGAGGCGCAGCCGGAGCGTGAACGGAAACGCTTCGGTGAACGCCCTGTCTTGGAAAATACCGCTGCGAATAATCTGGCCGGTGACGGCAGCCAGCACTTCGTTGTCGCGCGTGGCCAGAATGTCAATGCGGCCAATTTCAGCCTTCTGGTGCAATTGCTTGGCGCGAAATTCAACTGCCTCGCTGACGCGCTCATCCTGCGCCTTGTTGAAGGCATTCTTGAGAAACATCAATTTGAGCAGGTCGGGATTGTCAAAATCCTTGGGATTGCGTTCGAGAAAGGCCATCGTTGCCAGTTCCGCCTGTTGTACGTGCAACTCCTTGGCTTCCTTGAATTGCAACAATGGACTGACGTAGTACGTGCCGGACGGGTCAATGATGACGACGCGCTCGCGCTGTTTGAACTGCGAGATGATGTGGTAACGGTCAATCGCCGAGAGCACCAGCACCGCCACGGTGAAGGCAAACCAGAACCACGGCAGCCGGTCGCGCAATACGAGCAGGCGTGTCAGGTCGAATTGCTTCCGCGCGGGCGCCACGCCCGGTTTTGATAAAGTGGGATTCTCAGTTTTCATAATTTGGGAGGCAGATTGTTCACCGGCGGAATGGGCGGCAACTGGTGCATGCGTTCGAGGATTTGCGTGAGCATCTGCCGGACGGCCCGGTCGCCGCTCGGATCGGTTCTCAATGAACCGAGTCCGCCGAAGCCGCTTACGAGATAACCGGCGTTGCCTGCCCGCCCGGCGGTGGAAATGAGATTCAACCCGCCTGCCGCTCCGCCCGCGCCGATGGCGGCAAGCGGACCAAACGGGGCGGCCGCCACCGCGCCGCCCACGGTCGCCGCCGTCGTCTGAACCACGGTATGCGCGCCATGCGAAAACATTTCGCTGGCCAGCGCGCCCGAAGAAATCACCTTTTGAATCATGACGGGGGCGGCGATGGTGCTGAAAATGATCCAGAACCCGATGGCCGCCGCCCCGAAGGTCTTTTGCAACGTGGGAAGCTGCGAAGTTGGGTCAATATATTCCAACGTTGGGTTGGTGATAAAATCGAGCATCCCCTGCGTGACCAGCGCGGCCACGGCCCAGCCCAGCGGCCAGAGAAGAACGCCGACAAGATTCAGCAAATAGCGGTTGCCAATCTGCCTTAGAGCCGGAATTGCCATAAACCCGATGAGCAGAGGCGAGAGGGCGTAGCCCATGTTCAGGATGACCTTCTGGAAGATGTAACCCCAAAACATCATCAGCGCGGCGAAGTGCCCGACGAGGTAAAGGACGGAAGTAACGATGAGATCGGCGGTGATATTGGGAAGCTGCGAGAGAATGTTCCACCACGAAGTGAACATGGACGGGTCGCGTTTGATGATCAACAGGCTGAGGAACTGGTCGTAGATTTGGGCCGGGTCAACGCCCAAACCGGAGATGATGCAATCCTGCAACAATTGTTGAAGCGTGTTGCCCCAAATCGGGAGATACACCAGCAAGGAAGTCAGCACCATGATTCGTACCAGCAGATGCAGCAGCGTTTTGCGCGTGAACCGCTGATGCACCGTGACGATGATGCCACTGACAAACAGAGCGTAGGCCACGCTCAACAACAACGTGTGGAGTTCAGCGCACTTGGACAGAAACGTGGGAAAGATGCTGTTGAACGTGGCCATAACAATGATGCGCTGGCATGAGGAGGTTATTGGGTGGGAAACGCAACCGGCTGGTCGAGCAACTGGAACGTCGCCATGTAATTACTGGTCGCTTCCTCGAATTCGGCGTTCTGTTGTTCGGTCAACGCCTGAATCTGTTTTTGCCGGTCGTTCCGGTTCTGGATGTCCTGAACCAGCGCCGAATCCGCCGCCTGGCTCAACTCATCATCGGTGCTGGCCAAATCGCCGTTGAGACTGGTCAGCACGGCGTGCAGTTTTTGAACCTGCGCGTCGGTGCTGGCGCCTTGAAGTTGCTGAATGGTCTGTGCGATTTGACTTTTGATGGCGGCACGCCGTTTGGCCGCGTCATCGGCCACGGAGACATAGTTATTGGCGGTGTCATTGATGGCCGCGTATTTCTTGTATTGGTCGGCTGGCCGCTGAACAGTCTGGCCGCGTGGCGTCTGGAAACTGACGCCTACCGTGGAGTAAATGCCGTTGTCGTTGTAGGTCAGCGCATAGTTGCCATCGGCGCTGGACACCAGATTTTCGAGGTTCAGTCCCGGCTCAAGACTCTGCAAATCAGAGTTGAGGGCGGGAACCATTGACAGAGCCACTTGGGACGGGTTGCCGAACAGGCTTTCGTAGTTTTTGAACTCGCTCAACTGGTCGCCGAGCGTTTCAATTTGGGTGACCTCGTTGTCAATCATCTGCGCGAATTCGGCGAGGTTCTCGGCCTCATCCAATATCTGTTCGATGTTCACCGTGGGGTCATAAACGACCCACTGAGCGCGGGCCGGGAACACCAGCGCCGACGCGATTGCAGTTAGTGCGATTATTTTTTTCATGTTGGTCCTTTCTTTTGGTTTGGAGTTGGGAGTTGCGAAAATAACTATTCCTCGACGCGGAGAAATTGGGTTGTGGGTTGGAAAATCACGCCGTCAATCACCTGTTCGGGCAGATGCACTTCGTAGAGACGCACGCGGCCATCGTCACCGGCCTTGGCCTGCTGCATGGAAACGTAAAGCCAGTATTGTTGTTTCACGGCATCACTCCGGCCTTTGTCGTAACCGGACTGATAAGACTGGTCATTCAGTTTGCTGTTTGCGTAATGCACGGTTTCGCCCAGGAGCGCGCCGCCCGCCGCGCCGCCGACAATGGCGTAGGGATTGTTGTGAGTTAACTGGCCGCCGAGAGCCGCGCCGCCCGCGCCCAAGCCCACGTCGGTGGCAGTCCGGGTCGCGGCGGCACACCCCGTGAACAGGCAGACAACGGCGGCAAGCAGGATGGATTGGATGAACGATGATTTTTTCATAGGAACGATGGTTTTGGCTTTCATTCGCTTTCGGTTTGCGGGTTGGCGTGGGCGATGATGCCCTCGACGATATTTGGACTCTGGCGCAGTTCGCGGGCGCGCTTGTCGAAGTGCTCGCCGCTGGATGAACTGCAATAGAGCATCTCGCGCGATGATATATTGTGAACCGTGCCGCAGAGATTTCTGCCGGAGTCCGTGTGGAAATAGGTGAACGGCGAAAACTTCTGCCCTGATTGATGGTCGGGCAGCGGATAGTTCATAATCGCGTGCTTCGTTACCTCCGGCAGCGCGATGTCCTGCGCCATATCCTCCAAATCCGCCCGGTCATTCTGTCGCATGATGAAAAATTGGCGTGAGTTGCCAAACACGGCGGAGCGGATGCGTGACTGCTTGAAACGCGCGTACTGCTGGACAATGGAAATGTTCCAGCAATTGAACTTGCGAAGCTGTGCGTAGGATTCCTGAACGATTTCCTGTCCTCCGGGAATATCCAGAAAGCGGGCGACTTCCTCATACACGTTGCGTTTCCGCAATGCGCGCGGCAGCGTCATAATGTGCTTGCGCGCATGGTTGGTGATGAGGAAGCCCGCCGCCGCCTTCAACTCCTTGGCCGATTCGGGAATGTATCCCAATTCAAAGTGGGCGATTTTACCGGTGAGCGACAAATTGCTCGTGCCGTCGAACAGACAACCGTAACTTCCATCCCGGCACCAAGGCAGAATCAGCGTGGCGATTTCAATAATCTGGTCGCGTTCCGAACCCACCGGATCGAGCATCATCAACTCTTGAAGCATCCGGTGGGTGGGAAACTCGTCCGGGTTGAAATAGGCAAAAGCCAAATTGCGGACTTCTCTGCTGGTCTTGGGTTCTTTCAAGAACCGGAGCACGTCGGCCTCGATAAACGAAGCGAGATACTCTGTTGCCTCATTGAGGTGGCTGGCCTTCCAGTCCCGGAAGTCCGCAAAAGTTTCCAACATGGTTGCGCCCGGCGGCATCCGCTCCAGCCGGAATTTCTGCAACGCCATTGCATGACGCGCGATGTCGAGCAACTGGTCATGCCGCTTTTTCTGCCAATCCTGAAACGAATCCTCGTAGAGCAGATTCAGGTATTTGGCAATCTGCGCCTGTCGCAGCATTTGTTTGTCCTCCTGACTGGATGTGCCAATCATGCGTGCGACAAGCGCAGTCGCGGCGGAAAGATGGTCCGGGGTGAGCGGCAACCCTTTTGTATCCAAGTAATTGATGGTCAGGTCGCCGTCGGGATGAATGATAATGGGGCGTGCGCCTTCCTCCACCGTTTGCGTGTAAATCCCATAGGACAATCCCTCCTCAATGATGACGGTATAGGCGAAATAACCCTCGGTCTGCGAAAGCAGGTCGCAGACAGTAACGGACTTGCCGGCTCCGCTCATGCCGAGCAAAACGGCGTGTTGCGGTGATTGGTTATCGCGCGAGCCGGAGAACGTTTCGACGCCGACCAGATTATTATTGGGGCCATCGTAAATCGCCTCGGCGGTTTTCAAGTGTCCGGTGAACGTGCTGGTGACAGGCAGCATGTCGGCCAGATAACGATGTTCCGAATAGAGCTTGCGATGCTCGTATCGTCCCCACGCCCACCCCGGCCACGTCTGGAAGAAAAGATTTTTGGAAGTGCTCGGCAGATTGGTTTCAAAATACTGCGCCGAATTCATCGAATTGATTGCGTTTTTGACCGCGCCGGTTTTAGCCGCCAGTCCATCCTTGGATTTGTCCCAAACCCGGATCACAAAGAGCGCATTAAATGGATAGGTTTGCCCCTGCATGAGGGCGTGGATTTTCGTCTGTTTTTTCTGCATCACCGTTAGCAGCGAGACTTTCTTTTCGCTGGCATAGTCGCCGGCAATGCGGTCGTGCTCCTTTTCCTCCTTTGAGATTTCCTTGCTGACGGGCAGCGGGTCAATGTTGACGGTGATGGCGAAGTCCAGCAGCCGCAGATTGGTGAGCCGCTGAATGATGCCTGGATACGTCGTGCGCGGCCAGCGGGTGAGCACGATCATGGAATGATAATGGCCGTCCAGATAAAACCCGAAATCGCTCTGGCCGTTGCCTTCGCTGTGCCAGCAATTTTCCTGAATGGACAGTTCGGGCGAAAAATCCCGGCCTGCGTCGTAATCAAAACGGTCGGCCAGCGACGGGTTGAGGAACATCTTGTAATGTTTGAAGTGGTCAAGGTCGCTCATCGGCAGGATGCGTGTGCCGGTGCTGGCGAAGATGTCCATGAGGTGCGTATGAGTGTGTTCAAATTCCCCCCTCAAATTGACGAGCGTTGTCCGGTAATACTCGCGCAAGGCGGCATCGCTGCTGATGAGCTTGGGCGGATTTTCCAGAGGAAATGAAATATAAATGATGACACGCTGCCGCCGCAGCTTGCGCTCCACCATCGCCTGCCAGTAACGCACGAATCGCTCGTTGCGCGAACGCTTCGTCCAGGTGTTTTCAAACTTCTCGGTCTCCTGCTGAAACCGCAACAACTCGGCTTTGTAGTCCGAATCAGAGAAGTATTGGATTTGCAGCCGCTGATTGTCGTGAAGCGAGGCCAGAAGCTGGCCGAGTTGGTCTTGAAATTCGTTCAGGTCGGTAATGGGGCTGTTGGTCAGGTCGGGCGCTTCAAAGACAAAGCCCTTGGCGATGTAACCGCCGCGCCGGAGCGAATTGAACAAAATCAAGTCGTTCACGAAAAAGCCGTTGGGGGCGCGCTCAAACATAAGTCAGGGCCGGAAGGATTTGACGGTGACGCCGGGCGGGGGCTGTTGCCGCAGTTCATTGCACGCCTGCTCAATCCGGTTCAGGTCTTCCACCAGTTGCGGCACGCTGCGCACCGTCCGCATTTCGTTAATGGCGATATAGGCTTCCTGAACATGCGCCATAGCCCGCTCCAGGTGTGCGCGGGCAACGCTGCCAAAACCGTGGCTATGCAAGCCGCTGCGCAACGCGGATTCCGCAGCCCGGAGTTGTCCCAGCAATACTTGCCGCTTGCTTTCAATGAGTTTGAGTTCGTCAGGGTTCATTAGAAGGCCATTTCTTCAGGGCGCGGAACGATGACGATTTCAGACACCCACGGTTCGCCAATGACCAGTGTGCCAAGATGTTCTTCGGCATGGATGCGTTTGATTCGCCCCTGCATCAGCGGATCGAGTATCAGTTCGAGCCGCCAGCCGAAAAGCATGGCAACGCGGGTCCTGAAAATCAGAACGAGCATGTCCGTGGGCGACGTCTTTCTGCTGTTGAAATCAGGATTGTTGCACAGGCTGACAAACTCCAACTGCCGGAAGGGAAATCCCCAAAGACGGCGGTTTGAAATCAACTCGATGAAAGAGTGGCTGGCCGGAATGATTTCCACCGAACCCTTGAATTCCGGGTTGTACGGCGACGGCCGGTTTGATTGGGAATGGGATTTTTCAGATTTCATAACAATGGATGGGTGCAAGTGGAGCGAACTTCGGGGCTGAAGCCGCGGCCGTTAAAGACGTATTCAAAAATGTCGCGGTCGTAGCCGGGTGGTTTGCCCTGCCGCAATCCGAAGATGTAAGCCAGGCAAACCAACACCGGCACCAGCGCCACAAAGAAGGAAACGCCAAGCGACAAACCGACGACGACGAGCAAAATGAAAAACAGCGTGATGCCCGTTCCGATGCCGCCGATCAACCACCAGAAAAGTCCGCCTTCCAATCCCCAGGTGCGCCCTTTGGAATCGGAAGCGGCGTTGGTGTCGGTCAGACGAAGTTCGCTCTTTGCGCTCATGTGTTGCTCAGAAGTAGAATGGGTAGAGGAACACCTTTTCAAAAATTGCCCACGCCAACCGCGCTGTTGCTGTCCAATCCGAAAATTTTGTAAAAGGCGAACACCGCCGCCGGTGCCGCCGCAATAATTGCCCCGCCGATAATGGACATTTTGCCTTGGTCCACGTCGCCGCGCCGAATGGCGAAGCCCCCGTAGATGACGGCGGAAATGCCCAGCACAAAGCCAAACATCATAATCACGGCCAGACTGTTGCTGATGCCGGTCTTGAGGTCGGTTGAGTTGAAAGTCTGCCCGAACGCGGGCAGAACGTTGAGCGCGAGCAAGGTCGCGACGGTGAGCAGAGAGCGCAGGCGCGCCCGGACTTTTTTCAGTACGAATCGTTTTTTCATAGTTTCAATTTTTTCTTTTCGCGGCGGATTCTTCCGCCAAATCGGGAGCATCATCTCAGATTTCTTGAAGTGGTTTGTTCATGGTATGAACAAAATGAAAAAATCTTTCTGGCATGTTGGAAGGCGATGAATGCAAAGCTTTCGGACGAAAAACTGGAACGCCTCCGCAAATTGGACGGGGTGTTGCGCGTGGAAATTCGGGGACAGAATCAAGTCCTGCCGCGCGTGGTCTCGGTGGTGCAACGCGGCGAATTGAGCCTCACCAAGCCCGCGCGTCCGCGCGGCAGTTTCCTGCTGCTTGGGCCTACCGGCGTGGGGAAAACTGAAACCGTCGTGGTTTTGACAAATCAGATTTTCGGGTCGGACAAATTATTCCGGTTCGATATGTCGGAATTCCAAACCCAGGAATCATTGGGCCTGCTGCTTGGGGCGCGGCTCGGCGAGGCAGGCTACCTGGGTGCGGTGCGCGAACACGCCGCCGAAGGATCGCTTTTGTTTGACGAAGCGGAAAAGGCGCACCCGCGCGTGCTGGATATTCTGCTTCAACTGCTCGACGCGGCGCGCATTACGATTGCCACGGGACAGACTTTGGATTTTAGCGGGTTCTACGTGTGGCTCACTTCCAACATCGGCTCGGCGGAATTGATGAGCCTGCAACATTCCAACGAGGCCACAATGGAACGCCACGTTCTATCACGAGCGCAACAAGCCTTGCGCCCTGAAATTTTCGCCCGAATCACCGAGAAGCTGGTGTTTGGCCGCTTGAGCTATGAACACCAGTTGGAGATTGCCGAGAAGTTTTTGTCGCGGGAAATCCAATTCCTCACCGCGCGCGGCCACAAGCTGGAACTGGATGAGGCGGTATTGCCATTCCTGGTGCGAAAAGGTTTTCACCCCAAGCTCGGCGCCCGCCCGATGCGCGACGCCGCCGAGAAACTCGTGGGCGATGCCGTGGCCGAACATCTGCTGGCGGGGAAAAACTCAGGCGGCAGGTTGCAAGTGGATGAGCCGCGAGACTGCCTTATAGTCATTTGAACAATCTTGCATTACGCAGCGACAGGTGTGCGCGATGAAAACTTAAAGGCAGGGCTTTGGCGTTGGCGGAAACGTCAAGGAGGATCGGAAGCCACGACCCGAAGTATCCTTGACGTTTCCGCCAACGCCATATAATCGCCCGCCTTTTCATCGCGCTGCGGACGCGGGTAGCAACCCCCCCTGTATAGGCTGTCATAGCGGTTTGCTGATGGATTGGTCGTTGCTTGGTTTGCAACTCGCTTCGGTCAATGGCAGGCGGCGGGAGAAGTGGAGTAAAGGTGGAGAGACGGCTGGAACGGAACCGGAGCGCAACGCCGCCGCCTGCCGTTGACGGAAGCGGGCGCAACTGCGCTCCCTTTGAGCCTGAGCCGGGACGAGCGGGTGGGAAATGACGAAGACGGGCCGGAGCGATATTAGCGAAGCCGCCGTGTCAGTTTCCCGCCCGTTGGTCCCGGCGCTTTATTCCAGATTGATGAACAAGTGGCTCTCACCCGTGTCCTTCTCATCCGGCATCATTGCGCAGTCGCGTTTATCACATAAATTCTGGCAAATCTTTCGCAGTGCCTTTCGCTTTGCCGATGCTTTCGGCAATTTGACCAATAGGCGGTCGGCAAATTGCTTTCCGCCTTTGCCTGAATAGATCAGAGCGGCAATAACTGCTTCCGCACCCGCAGCGTATAGCGTTTCCACAAACTGAACCGCCGCTTTTGCCGAGCGAAATCTTGCGAGTGAGCGAAGATTGGGATTTTTGGCTGCGCTCAACCATTGCCGGGCTTCGACACAAAACTCCTCCAAAAGAGATTCAATAAACAATTCATATTCCTTGAGTTCCAAGGCTGGTCCCTCGCACGCCACTCGGCCTGGCCGCTCCCGTTCGTGTTGCGGCCATTCAGGATGGTTGCGGGCGGCTTTCAGATAGGCCGCGCGGGTAACATCCACATTGCTGATATAATACTGGTCTTGAACCAGTGTGCCGTCCCGCAGCCAACTCCGCATCCGTCCGAAAAATTTACCGTTGAAGGAATTGATCTCCAATTTCAATTTACCGTTCTGATGCCAATACCGCTGTCTGCCGGTGCCGTGGTTCATGGTGAAGGACCCGAGCAAGCGGCCTTTCGTGTCCCATTGCCGGCTGAGACCGTGCAGTTTACCGTGGCGATAATGCTGTTCTTCGGCGAGTCGGCCATTGTAATGCCAAGTGCGGCAAAGACCGTGGAATTCCCCGTCCACCACCTTGTTTTCCAAGCGGATTTGGCCGTTCCGGTAATAAAAACGTTGAACACGAAGTTTCGGCATGTGCGTACAAATTGAATCCACTGCCCCTACCGTCGTTTCCCGGCCTGATGCGGGCTTTGTTTTTTGCCCGTTGATCGCAAACTCTGCGAGCCTTTCAACAATAGGTGAAAGACTTATTCATTGATTAAGACAGAGTTTATGAATTCATCTTCGATTGTAAATCAGGTTTTTGGCGATTGGCGTTTATGGTTTGCTGATCGGGTTTAGGATACCATTGATACAAAAATGTTGGCAATCGTATTGGACAAATCGTTTATTCATTTTTTTGGACCATTTCCTCGGCTGTCCTGTGGGCTTTTGCATCAACATTGCCTTTCCCGTTCGTTTGGCCAAGAATCGAGTAAATCCCCAATCCTAAAGCTGCGAACATAATCCAAAACTGACGACGGCACATAGGCGGGATTGATTGTTTCATCAACTGGCTTTGAATAGCCTCACGCCTCGGCATCCACTCAAAATCATAATCAAAATTCCGATTATCAAGGCTGCCACTTTCCACCGCTTCCAAAGCACTATGCCAAGCCACCCCAGCACTACTGCGATAGCTAAAAGGAAGGGGACATAAAACTTCTTGGATTGAAGGAACGCCCAAACGCCTTTGGCTTCCGTCGGTTGTTTCATGGCTCAATCTCGATTGTGTGGAAGGCTGCTTATTGCGGTGCTGTGGCTTCCCAATTCCGCGAGCCATTCGTGCTCGCCACGCCTCGGAACTGAAAATACATCAAGCCGTTGGGGTCGTCGTTGATCTCAAAATCAAACAAGAGTTTGCTATAAACTTGTCCGTCCCTACTGGTTAGGAAAAACATTTTTTGAATGTTGTCATACCAGCCCGGATCGTCCGGTTTCATCTGCACAAAATAATTGTCTTGGTAGCCGCCTGCCGGAGCCTCGAAGGTCACTTGGGCGGTGTGATAATCCGTCTCCAGGATTCCGCCACTGACAGGCACCAGCTTGATAGACCAATCACCGTGATTCCGTCCGGTTATGACACCCGGTGCGCGCGTCACGATGGCCTCCAAATCCCCGCCAGCCGGTACAATCTTACCCGTCAGCAAATCAAAAAAGATGGGCGCATCCGTGTAGGGAAGTTTGAACGTCTTGTTAATCGCGGTCAGAGGCTTTGCACTTCCCAACTTCCACATTTTAATGATAACCGGATTGTTGGCATCGGGTACAAAATACCCCGGCTGTAATTGCGAGTAGCGAAACGATGTGTCAGTCGTGGCCAGCGTATAACCCGCCTTCCTGGGCAGCATGGTCAAGCTCGCACCTTGATAACCCGATATGGTGAAAAAGCCATTGGCATCAGACACCACTTGCCCTCGGTGAATGCCTCTGGCTTTGGCATCCTCATATTGCACACTGAAGCTGATGTCGGCACTGCTCACGGCGTTGCTAAACTGGTCTTCCAACTGTCCGTAGAACACAATGTTGGCGTCGTTAGCTTGCAAGATTTCTTTGAGTATCGCTACCTTGCCTTGCAGCGGTGGGGACGCTGGCTGATTAACCACAATTGGTGTATTGGCAGGTCGCACATTGGTCTGGACAGACGCGCCCCCTTTCGTGGTCGGTATGGCGGTCGTCTGCGACGCAACATTGGTTGCGGAGGAAATGAGCGCAGGTGATGCTTCTGGCCGCTTTCTTCCAAACCAAAGCACCACCGCAATCACCACCACGACAACTGCGATCAACCAAATAATAGAGCGTCGGATTCTCATGGGCTACTTATGTTAAAGCCGACTGTCGAGGAAGATAACAATGTCTTCCAGTAATCCCACTCCCACACAGTGTCGCCACGGAACTCCGCGCTGTGGAAGAAATGAGAAGCATAATTATTGGCAAGAGGATCAGGCGACGGCCATAGGGTCGTCAAATCAACATTTGCAGTAATATGATG
>Ga0335085_10005476_pt1 | contig 20332 bp, 21 predicted proteins | sample Lox_Sample_45_FD_206712 | JGI IMG/M metagenome (GOLD analysis project Ga0335085, IMG submission 206712) | Soil microbial communities from Loxahatchee National Wildlife Refuge, Florida, United States - Lox_Sample_4.5 | ecosystem: Environmental > Terrestrial > Soil > Wetlands | place: USA...
TGGTACCGGACCTACCTGGAAAAGCGCCACGGCAGCCTCAAGGCCCTCAACGACTGTTATGGAACCGGCTACAAATCCTTTTCTGAGATCCAGCCTCCCCATTTTTTCGCGGGGGAAAGCCTCAAGGACCTTCCCTATTACCTGGATTGGAGCCGCTACAAGGAATGGCAGATCAACGAGTGCTTGAGGGTGATCGGAAACATGTGGAAGGATCGGGGCGTGGACGGCATCCCCTATTTCCAGAACCTTTACGGTCCCACGGACAGCCCTTACAACGCCAACGACTTGGAACAGGACACCTACGGGATCGATGTGGTGGGGCTGGACGACTACCAGCGCAAGGAAATCTTCCGCGGCACCGCCCGCAAAGCCAATTACCTTTCGGGCACTTCCCGGCTCCCTTTCATCCCCGAGTTCGGCTCGGGCTGTTGGTCCCTTCCCCTCTGGGAAAACACCATGCTCCTCGAGGACCAGCGCTTCACGACGCCCCTCCTCTTCATGTTCGGCCTGAAGGCCATCAACTATTACATGCTGGTGGAACGGGACCGCTGGATGGGCAGCCCCCTAACCGCTTATAACAAGATCCGGCATTCCTATTTCGACTTTTACCGGCATTGGAACGCCTTCCTCAAGAAGACGCGGTTCCACGAGTGGGACCTTCAAAGCGACCTTTTAATCCTGGCCAATTACGACGCGGAGCGCATGCTCAAGGCCTTAAAGATCGTGGAGGGCCATCCCATCCATTTCCTGCCCGACGAACTGGGCTTTGCCGAATCCCAGTCTTTCTTCAAGTATCGCCTCGACGAGGAGCTTCCCCGTTGGAACTCCAATCAATGGGCCTATGCCCTGAAAAACCACCTTCCGGTTCACTGTTCCGACACCGTAGCGCCCTATGAGAAGCTCAAGGGCCACAAGGCCGTCTGGGCCGTCACTTTCGAGGTTATGGAGAAAAAGGCCCAGGAAAACTTGCGGCGTTACGTTGAAGAAGGCGGAACCTTGCTGCTCGGCCCCCTGGCGCCCTCCCTGGACGGGGACATGCGGCCATTCACCTGTTTCGGCGAATTGAAAAACTCCAATGAGGCCGGGATCGGAAAAGGAAAAGTCATTTTATTTCCGGAATGGAACGAAGCCGCGATTGAAAAAGCCCTCATCGGGACAGGCCTACAGCCCGTCATGGAGGGGCTGCCTCCCGAGATCCTGTCCACCCGGTTCACCCGTGACGACAGGGAGCTTTATTTCTTCGCCAACCCCGGCGGCCAAACCGTATCCTTCAAGCCCCGCCGCAAGCTCACACCCCTTTACGGCACGGGCGACAGCAAAATGGCCCACGAACTGCTCAACCTCCAGCCCTGGTCGGTGAGCGTTTGGGAGGTCCATCCATGATCCGCCCCGACGCGGTTTTCGAGCACGTGGACATCCACCAGGCCCGGCGGTTCGTGGATCTTTCCGCCATCGCCCAACCCAATCCCCATGTGCTTTACGTCCTGCACGACAAGGGTAAGGTTTTAAGGGCTTGGGACAGCCAAAAGGGGAAAGCTTCCGTGGGTCCTTCCATCAACCCCTCCAAGGAATTGGCCGAAGAGTTGAGGCGCAAGCACCAGGTCGACGAGGTCCAGTTGATTGACCGGGGCTCCTACCATGAATACTTGAAACAAGCGTTGGACTTGAAGGAAGCCCAGAAGTTGACGGGTTATGAGTTTAAAGAACGGGCCAAGAAGCTTAAAACCAGCCAGGGCAATGGGTTTCTCATCCACCCGCCCCGGGAAAATTACGAGTATTACCACTATGTGGACCGCACCCGGCAGTTCGTGGCCCAAAAACTGAGACCTGACTGCGTGTTTCTATTGGGGGTTTACACGCCAAGCGACTGGTGGACTTCAGTCATGACGGTCTTTACCGACGGGCATGTTGCTTACCTTTCGACTTTCGAGTACTTCCCCGCCGAAAAGCTGGCCGTGCCGGACTCCGGGAAAACCCATGAAGGGCTGCTCAAAATGGCCGCTCAGACCTTCAAGAAACCCGCCTTCGGCATGTTCCTGCCCCAGGAAGCCTTTGAAAAATTCGGCAAAAACCAGTGGAAGGGCCTGGGCCAAACACCTCTTCTAAAGTGGGAATCTTAAGGAAGATTCGCGGCTTACTTGGATAGATGGAAATCCCGCCTCACCCGCACCACCTTGGCCTTGCCCGAGCGCAAATCCTCCAATTCCTTGAGCATTTCCTTTTCTTCCTGGGAGGAGGCCGGACGGAACTTCAGGGGCAGGTGCTTCAAGACGGCGTTATGGACTTCTTGGGCGATTTTCTTGGCGTGGGTGTCGGCGCCCAGTTCTTCCCTCAGGGTCTTCTGGACGGCGTGGTCGATGAAAGCGTTCACGCTGCGGAACTTGAGCTTGCCGACGGCGTATTTTTCAAGGGTTTTTCGGTCCATCTTGGTTCGGTAGGAAATCACGCTCACGGCGCCCTCCTTCCCATCCGAGCCCAATTGTAGTCACTTTGTAGTCACTTTTCAAGTTTCTCCCGGGCCTTGAACTCCGTCACGTAAAGATGGACCCAACCGGCGCCCTCCCCCGCCACCACGACCTTGATCACAAAGGGCATGTGCCGGTCTGAAACGAAGGTGTTTTTGCCGAATTCCCGCCGCATCCGGCCCCATTCCCCCGGGGGAAAATCGAAAAGCTCCCGGTAATACCGCTTCGCCAGCCCACCGAGCCTCTTATGGGCGGAAAGTTCCTTAAAATCCTCGAAGGCGCTTTGTTTAAAGTCGATCCGGACTTCCTTCATGGGCTTCCCTTATTTCATTAGAATACACTTGTATACTACCGGTGATAAACGAAGTCAATGCTCTTGAATGAAAATTTGGGCAAACGGTTTTCGGATTAAGGCCTAAAAGATCAATGGAACCACCAAGACACGAAGACACCAAGAACCGCCAAAATAGCGAAGACGATTTTGTTGGTCCTGCGTCTTAATCCGTCGTTCGCTTTTCTTCGTGCCCTTGGTGCCTTGGTGGTGAGACGACAAAGAAGTTAGAGTTTTTCCTGGATCGTCCGGAAGGAAGTTTTCAACGCAGGATAAAGTTTCTTGAATTCCGCATACCAGCCGTCGTAAAGCCTGGCCTGTTGGACGTTGGGAGAAGTGCGGCTGACCACGCGGATCAGCTTGGAACAAGCCGCTTCGACCGATGGATAAACCTTGGAGCCCACCATTGCCAAAATCGCGGCGCCGTAGGCCGGGCCCTCCTGGCTGTTGACCGTAACCACTTCTTCCCCATAAATGTCCGCCTGCATCTGCCGCCAGAAGGGGTTCACCGCCCCGCCGCCGGTGGCCACCACGCGGCGGATGGGCACCTTGAGCTCACGGAAGATTTCCAGCGAGTCGCGCATGCCGAAGGTGATGCCCTCGAAAACCGACCGGGCGAAATGGGCCCGCCCATGCCGGGCCGAAACCCCGATAAAAGCGCCCCGCGCGTGGGCGTCTTTGTGCGGCGTCCTCTCCCCCATCAAATAGGGCATGAACAGCAGTCCTTCGCTGCCCGCCGGAACCCTGGCAGCTTCCGTGCTCAGGATGTTGTAAGGATCCTTGCCGGTTTTCTTCCCCAGTTCCTTTTCACTCAGGCCCAGGGTGTCCCGGTACCAGCGAAGGGACATCCCAGCCGAAAGCATGACGCCCATCAAGTACCACTTCTTGGGCACGCTGTGGCAGAAGCTGTGCACCCGCAAGCCCGGGTCCACCTTGACGCGGTCCGAATGGGCGAAAAAGACGCCCGAGGTCCCCAGGCTGGCCATGACGTCGCCCGTCTTGATGATGCCATTCCCCACCGCGCCGCAGGTGTTGTCCGCGCCCCCGCCCACGACCGGCGTCCCGACCTTAAGTCCCAGCGCCTTGGCCGCTCCTGGCGTCAGGTGGCCGCAGACCGCCTGGGATTCCACCACCTGGGGAAACCAGTTCAAGGGGATTCCCAGCTTGCCCAGCAGTTCCTTGGACCAACGCCGGTTCTTCACGTCGAAATAAAGGGTTCCCGCGGCGTCCGAGACCTCGGTACCGAGCACGCCGGTCAGCTTGTAGCGCACGTAATCCTTGGGCATCAGCACTTGGGCGATCTTGGCGTAAATCTTAGGCTCGTGTTTTTTGACCCAGAGGATCTTGGGCAGGGTGAACCCCTCCAGGGCCGGGTTGGAAACCCATTGGCGCAGGCGGCTCTCCCCCACTTTCCGGGTAATGTCCAGGCATTCATCGTGGGTCCGGGTATCGCACCAAAGAAGGGCGGGCCGAAGGACCTTGCCGTTGGGGTCAAGGAAAACCGAGGAATGCATCTGGCCCGAAAACCCCAGGGCCTTTACGTCCGAAGCCTTCACCCGGGCTTTCTTGACCGCGCCCGAAATCGCCTCAAAGGCCGCCTTGACCCACGTGTCCGGGTCCTGCTCCGCCCAGCCGGGGTGGGGCGTCGCCATGGGGTATTCGACCATCACTTTGGAGAGGATTTTCCCGGATTCGGAAACAACGATGGCCTTGGTGCCCGAAGTGCCGATGTCACAGCCGATGACGTTGCTCATGAATCCCTCCCAAGCGTTTGAACCGCAGAATCAAACAACAAATAGAAATTTAGCCACAGATGCATGGGATACATTGGATAACCGCAAAATCAACCCCAAGAACCGCATAAAATGCCTGTCATCGTGACCCGGAATAGGGCCTTTGAAGCGAGAAATCTATTCTCCAATTTCCAACGCCGCGTTCCGGTTCACGGCGACAGGTGCTTTATCTTCTTCTTGGTTTAATGGTTATCCCATTCATCCCATGCATCTGTGGCAAAAACAAGTTTTGCTTTGGTCTGTGGTTCAGTTTTTCTTGAAGTACTTGTCGTTGATTTCCTTATTCAACTTCGGCACCACCTGGGCGGGCGTTTCCGTACCCAGCCAGCATTTGTCCAGGGCCGGGATGATCATGGAAGTGAGGATCTCCGACCAGTTCGCCAGGAAAGGCTGGTAGTGGGAATACTTGGGCATCTCCAAAAGGATGGCCTTATGGTCCGCGCCGGGCGCTTTCAAGAACACGTCCGACTTGGCGAGGTCCACCAGGGCCGGCTGCAACATGCCGGTTTCGGCCATCTGGGAAACGGAGGCCGCGCTGGTGATCTCCTTAACGACCAGCCAGGCCAGGTCCTTATTCTTGCTCCCCTTGGCGATGGCGTAACCCGATCCGCCCGTTCCCCAGCCCTTGCCGCCGTGGGGCCCGTGGGGGAATTCAACGACGTCAAAATCCAGGCTCTTGTTTTCCAGGAAACGGGGTGTCTGCCAGATCCCCGAGGAAAGCATGGCCGTCTGGCCCTGGAGGAACATGTCCATCTGGCCCGAAGCCAGGCTGAAGGTCTGGATTTGGGAGGGGTCGGGCGACACGTGGTATTTCTGGATGAGGGCGTACCTGAAATCGATGGCTTCCAGCGCGTTGGGCGAGTCCAAGGTCATGCGGGTGGGGTTGTCCGGGTTGTCCACGTAATCGGCGCCGTTGCCGAACATGAAGTTTTCGTATTGGGTGTTGTAGGCGTCCACGAAGGCGAAGCGGGTGATCCGTCCGGTCGAGTCCTTCTGGGTGAGCTTTTGGCAGATGGTCAGGAAAGGTTCGGGCCAGGTCCAATCGTCCTTCGGGTAGGGCAAGCCTGCCTCGCGGAAGTACTTGCGGTTGTAATAAATAAGGCCCGACGGCGCCGTGTCCTGGGGTATGGCGAAGATCTTCCCGTCCTGGCTGAAGCGGTGGACCACCCCGTCGTAATAGCCCTTCAGGTCCAGGTTGTCCTTCTGGCAGTAGGGCGTCAGGTCTTCCAGGGCCCCACGCAGGTAGAGGTCCACGAAGTTGTTGACCTCCACGAAGACCACGTCCGGCGGGTTTCCGCCCGCCATCTCGGTGGCGATCTTCTGCTGGTATTCGCTGTAGGGAATGTTGTCCAGCTGGATGGCCAGGCCCGGGTGCCGCGCCTCAATGTCCTTCAACACGTTGTTGAGCTTGGCGATCAGGACCGGGTCGGTGAGGAACTGGGCCAGGCGGACGGTGTCCTGCTTTTTCCCGCAACCCGCCGACAGGACCAGGATGGATAAAAGCGCTACCAAGACTTTGGATTTCATCAGTGCCTCCTTTTTAAAAGCCTTTGCTGACGACCGATAGCTGATAGCTAGTGACTGCCTCTACGCCGATTCCCTTATCACCAAATTGGCCTTGAGCTGCAGGACCGACCTGGTTTTTTCCTCCCCCGTCACCAGCCGCATGAGCTTATGGATGGCCTGGCGGCCCAGCTCGTGCAGGTCATAACTGACGGTCGTCAGGGAAGGGCTGACCAGCGAGGCCATTTCGATGTCGTCGAAGCCGATCACCGCCATGGTGCCCTCCTTCTTGCGCTCATGCAGGGTCTTCAAAAGGCCGACGGCCATGGCGTCGTTGGAGGCGAAAACCGCCGAGGGGGGGTGGGCCATGGAGAGGAACTTGGCCCCCGCCTCGATGCCGGACTGGACGATATATTGGCCCGGCACGACCAGGGAGGGGTCGAAGGCGAGGCCGGCTTCGGAGAGGGCCTGCTTGTAGCCCTCCAGCCGTTCGGTGGAGTCGCTCAGTTCCTGGCGGCCCGTGATGAACCCGATCCGCTTATGGCCCTTCTGGATCAAGTGCTTGGTGGCTTGTTTGGCCCCGTCGAAGTTGTCGATGACCACCGAGGAAGCGATGTTCTCGAAGCGCCGTTCGCACAAAACCACCAGGGGGAACTTCTTGCGGATGAGGTTGCGAAGCAGGTTTTCGCTGTTTTGGGTGGGGAGGAAATAAAGAAGGCCGTCCACCACCGGGGGTTCGGTGATGGTGCGCACCACTTCCCTTTCCTCTTCCGGCTCGGCGGCTTCCTGGATCACCCCCAGGGTGATCAGCTTGCCGAACTTCCGGGCCTCCTGCTCCATGCCCGCGAGGATCGCGGCCACGAAGGGGTCCATGGAAGGCGTCAGCACGCCCAGGAAACCCGTCTGGCGGTTGGCCAGCCCCCGGGCGAAGCGGTGGGGCCGGTACTGCAGCTTCTCCATCATGGCCTTGATTCTTTGCTCGGTCTCGTACTTCACCGCCAGGCCGTTCAGGACCCGGGAAACCGTGGCCTTGGAGACTCCGGTCTTTTCCGCGATTTGCTGGATCGTCACACCCATTTTCCCCTCCGGGGAAGTATAAATTTTTAATTCCGGTTATTTCCGCAAAGCGGAAATTTCCTTAATTCATAATTCAACATTCAAAATTTAAAATTGCTTCTTAGGCCACGCCCATAAGTAATTCTTGTAAGCGTTGGTCCAGTTCCTCATACGGCAGCCGCTTCTTGGAGAGCGCCATCGGGTCGAAGGATTGGGCCTTCAACTTGGCCGCGGACTCGGGGGTATAGCGGCCCATCAGGGCTTCGACGGCCGGGTCGCTGCCGTGGATGGCCTTGAGGATCTGCTGGATCTTCTTGTCCGCGTTGAACTGCTTCACCTTGTCCCAGAGGATAAGGTAGGTCCTCATGCTGCCCTCCACGAAGTCCCAGACGCCCTTCTCGTCCTCGTTGCGGTAGGGGTGCTCGTCGAAGTTGCGCGTGCCCGCCCAGTTGTGGTCTTCCAGCAGCTTGACCACGAAGAAGGTTTCCTTGATGTCCTCGCTGCCGAAGCGCAGGTCCTGGTCGAAGCGGTTGGGCTTCTGCGCCCCCAGGTCCACGTGGTAAAGCTTGCCGGCTTCCATGGCCTGGCCGAAATCGTGATAGGTGTTGAGGCCCGCCATGCGCGAATGCTCGATCTCGGGGTTGACCCCCACCATCTCGGGGTAATCCAAGGTCTCGATGAAGGCCAGCACGTGGCCGGTGGTGGCCAAAAAGATGTCGCCTCTCGGTTCGTTGGGCTTGGGCTCGATGGCGAACCTATAGTTGTAGCCCTGGTGCCGCGCGTAGGCGCAAAGGAAGTTCATGCATTCGCGGTAGCGCTTGATGGCCTCGCCCGGCGTCTTGGAGGCGTCCACTTCCGTGCCTTCCCTCCCGCCCCAGAAGACGTAGGTCTTGGCGCCCAGCTCCGCGCCCAGGTCCATGTTCTTCATGACCTTCTGCAGGGCGAAGGCCCGCACCTTCGGGTCGTGGCTGGTGAAAGCCCCGTCCTTGAAGACCCGGTGGAAGAAGAGGTTGGTGGTGGCCATGGAGCAGACGATGTTGTAGTCCTTCATGATCTGCTTGGTGGACTTGATGATCTTGTTGCGCAGTTGCAGCGGCGCGCCGAAGGGGATCAGGTCGTCGTCATGGAAGTTGAAGCCGTACACGTTGCGCTTGCCCAATTCCTTGATGTTGACCAAGGGATCCAGGCGGGAGCGGGTCTCTTCACCGAAGGGATCGCGGCCGCGGTTGGCCGTACACCAGAGTCCGAACGAAAAACGATGTTCCTTTTTGGGGGTGAAAGAGGCCATGAAGTACCTTCCTTTCAGGAATGGGAATTTACTGAAACCGGTTTAATATTGTGCATTTACAGTCATTTTTCAACCTAAATTCCATAGAAAAAGTTTCATTAATGTCTAATGGAAATCAAGAAACCCACCCACCCCGTTGAGGGGGTTAGCGGCCAGGGGCCCCCAAAGGCCGATTGAGGCGTGCTATGGAACGGCTTAGGTTAGCTGCGGATAACGGAATAGAAGGAAGGAAATTTTACCGGGTACAGGCTTCGCCGCGGCGACGCTTGTTCCAAACTTTGATCCAAACGTCCCTGTTCAAGGCCCAACCCCGCGCGCTTTACCCGCAAGGCCGCTTGTCCGTCCCTTTAAAAAAAGACGTAGCGCAATTCCCCGTTGAGGACGTCCTGGTCTTTCTCGTCCGTCTGGGTGCCGTTGGCCGGAATAGTCTGGTTGATGTTGCTCACGCCGTTGTAGAAATAATGGTTGTAAATAAGGGAGGCCACAAACCGGTTGGGGACAAGGTGGTAATTGAGGGCCGCCGTGAACTCCTGCGTCTGTCCGGGCTGGTTGAGCGAGTTGATGGTGGTTCCGCCGCCGTTGACGAAAGAGGCGCGGACGCCGTCGTTGAAGGTTTCGGCGTAGTTCATATTGAAGGACCACTGGGGGGCAAAGCGTGTCTGGGTGGCCGCATTGATGAAATATTGCCAGCTGGGGTCATAGCGGGTGGTGATGTTGTTGGCCGGGTTGAAAATAGACCGGTTGTCCAGGTAAGTCGCAGTGGCCTGGATGTAAAAGGTAAAGCCCCTGGTTTCCTGGCTGATCGCGGTTCCGAAGGTTCCCGAAGCCCCTCCCCGCCCCACGCTTCCGTTTTCCACGGGGTCCGCCGATTGGGCGCTGATCAAGTTGGGGGAATAACTTGCCAAAAGGTCCCAGCTGATGGGATGGTCCTGCTGGTCCACTACGCGCAAAAGCGCCGTGAACGTCGGGTCAATAAACCCATCCGAGTGGGTCACGGTCACCCCGCCGTTCGGGTAACTATTCGTGGTGGAGGGCCATTCGTAGGAATCGCTGACCCGCAGCTCAAAGTCGCTGGTGAGTCCGTATCCCAGCACCTGGTTGACCGTGTTCGAAAGGGTCTTGGTCGAAAACTTCAATGCCCCTATGGGGTTGTCCGTGGTCGAACTGGTTTCACCGTAGGTATATTCGGTGCTGCCGAAAACCTGGCCCCGCAAGGGCATATAAGCCGGGTCTGAAAGCACCCGGGAAGCATCGGGGGAAAAGTCGAGGGCCTGGACGGGCGCGGTTACGAGGAGCCACCAACATCCCCCTAAAATGAGGGCTGGGTGAATGAAGCTCTTCCTTGGCATGGGTTGACTCCTCCCTTGGGCCTGCAAGTCCGTCTTTATCCGATGGGTGGCGCTCAGATACATCCTATATGAGACGTAAGACGCCGGTTCTTGGTTCCAAACGCTGAGGGGGCGGGGCGACTTTTCCATTGAAAGGATTCAACCGACCGGGAAGCCACGCCGCTCCAGCCAACGGAAAAAGTAATTTCATCAACCCTCACCCTTATTGAGACGACATTCCCGGATAGGAATAAATGACTTTTGATTTGTCCTGGGGCGGCTCCGGTTCCCGGGTGGCCTTGTACTCGGATTTCAAATTGGGGGCGTCCGGCGAGCCGTCCTGGGTGAGCCTATAGGCGGTGGCGCTGCCCTTGTAGGTCAAAGAACCGCCCGCCCCCTCCACCTTATCCATTCTCTCCAAAACAACCGCGTTGGCCCCCAGCTCCCCGGCTTTTTTCAGGAACTCCTCGAAGAGGGCTTCCTCATCCCAATCGGCGCCGGAGGGGGACTTCAACTCCGCGACAGGGGTGATTTTATAATCCTTGGGCAAATCCTCTTTCGAGGGAAAAAAGAAAACACGGTAGGACTCGATGGGTGAAAAGGAGGTTTGGGGGCCATATTGCCGGGCCTCGGCGGGCCGACGGGCCAATGTCGCCGCGCAACCGCCCAGGCAAAGCCCCAACCCGGCCGCGAGAACAGCCGTTTTCCAAGATAAAATCCAACCAAACGGCTTTCCGTTCAATTCATTCATTTAGCCCTCTGTTTGCGGCGGTATCCCCACGGGGTCAATACTTCCCTGAAATCACCTGATTTTACCCTTTTTAGGGTGGATTGTTATATGTGTCCATTGTCACTAAGCTTAATGAAGAAGTGAAAACAAGGAGCCGGTCATGGACCAGGAAAACATCCGGGTTGCCGCCATCGAAGAAGCAACGAGGATCGGCGCGGCCCGGGAGACGCTGAGGATCGCCGGGGAATATATCGCGGCGGTGAACGCCCGCAACCTGCAAGGCATCGGCAAGACCCTGCATCCGGACCTTCATTTCGTGGGCCCGGCAGGCGAGGTGCATGGCCGGGAGAGCTTCTTGGATACCTATCACAAGGTCTTCGCGAATATTGGGAAGCTGGATATAACGGCCGAGGCCCTGGAGGACAACCTGATTTATTTCAAGTATTACATGGTCATGCCCGCGCCCCTGGGCCCTATCCACGGCGCGATGAAGACGACCCACGCGGAGGACGGGCTCATCAAGAAGATTGAAATGACCTACCACTCCGCGATGCCGGAGAACCGGCCCGCCTCCCAAAAATAGCCCGGGCCTCCCCCAAGGCGCTGCCGGTAATTTCAACCCGCCGGATTCCTTTTGGCTTCCAGGAGCCGCCGGTACCACTGGAGATGCAGTTCCACCCAGGAATCCAGGCTGAAACGCAAGGCGGCCGGGCGGCTTTCGCGGCGCAACCGCGCCGCCAGGGTCAATCCCAAAACCAGCGCAAGGTCGCGGGCCCATTCGCCGGGATGATCCGTATCCAGGACCATCCCGCACAAAGCCGGCTGGTTTTTCCAGGCCCGGGTTCCGTGGAATAATTCCGAACCCGTTTGGAAACCGGCAGAAGCCGCTTTCCAGGCGGGTTCCCCGGGATTTCCCGGGGCCCGGGCAATTCCTTACGGCTTGGTGCTCGGCGTGGCGTCGGCTTTCGCGGCTTTCTTGCCCTTCCCCGCCTTTTTCTTCTTATGCTTCATCATTTTATGTTTCATCGTCTTGGCGGTGGGCGTCTTGGCGGGCGCGCTATCGTCGGCCCAAACCGGGCCCCCTATCGCCGCCAGGAAGAAAACCGCCGCCATCGAAATGATCAACTTTTTCATATCCACTCCTTTTTTAATTTGATTCAACGGCATGTGGCCCCGCCCAGCAATCGGACGGGCCGGACCTTGTTTTAGCCGTTTTCCATTTCCCGCTTGTGGCGGGGTTGGATCAATCGCCCGGCCCTTGGAAAACCGGACCGCCCCCGGAAAGGCCCGTCCTCCCCTACTCGAAAGGCTCCGGTTGGAAAAACTCCTCGACGTCCCGGAGCGCTTCCGAGGCATCGTCGCCCTGGAAGGCGAAAACCAATTCCGTCCCTTCCACCGCCCCCAGCGTGACCAACCCGACGATGCTCTTGGCGTTCACGCGCTTGCCGCCGCTTTGGACCGTGACCTCGCATTGGTAACGGCTCACCAAAAGGACGAGTTTGGCCGCGGACCTCAAATGAAGGCGCCTGGAACCCGGGATGACGATCTTCGCGAAAATTTCCATGCTTCGGCTCCCCGGCCGGGTTTTCGGCCATTCCCGAAACCGGCCCTTTTCCGTGCCTCGCCGCCGTCGGAAGGGCTCAGGCGGGGGTGGCGTCCAACCTGGGTTCGGGGGCGGCCCCCTTCCCCTCCCGGGAAAGGCTCGCCAACAGCCGCTTCACGCCCTTTCGTTCCTCCATCAGGCCCCGCCGGATCTCCGCCAAATGGTCGGTCAATTCCCTTTCCTCGTCGAAAACCTCGATCCCCTTCTCGATGAGTTTGACCAGTTCGTCCTGAACCGCCGAATCCTGCCGGAGCGCCGCCGGCAATCCGAGGTCTTTCTCCTCGTCGGGGAGTTCCACGAACAGGGGGGCGCCCACCCTTTCCGATACCAGGGCCCGGAGGGCCTGGTAATCCCGCCGGGCTTGGTGGAAGAGCTCCCAGAGGGCCGGGTCGGGGTTTTCCTCCATCGCGCCGGCGCCGGCCAGGCGCAAAACGCGCCGGTGCGACATTTCCAAGACCTGGAAAAGAAGGGCCGCCCGGCGTAGCTGGACCCGGCTGATCCGGACCTTGGAGTTGAGCAGTTCCTTGACTCCCTGGGCCATGTCCCCGCACAGTTCCAGGAGGTCGCGGTTGGCCTGGCCTTCCCGGGGGCTGGTACGCAGAGCGTTGGCGGCCAGGTTCTTCACCCCCGCCTCCAGGCGCTCGGCGGTTCCGCTCAACTGGTGAAACGTAAAGTAAAAATTCATTTTCGTTACCTCCATTATTTTTTAACCTGACGGGTTGGAAGGGGCGGTTTCCAGGAAACCGCCTCCCCCTTTCCCCACGGGGCCATGGCTCCTTTTCATCTTTCATTCCTCCCCGGGCCCGGGCGCGGTTAAGTCGCGGTGGCCTGGGCGCCTTGGGCAATAAACCGGCCCAGGCCCGAATTCCGGACGGCCCTCACCGCTTCCTCCTCGTCGGTTCCCTGGAAACCCACTTCCACCCTCGATAAATCGGGGCGGATCAGCGAAAGCACCTCCAGCAGTTTCTTCCCGTCGATCTTGATTTCATCGTCATGGAGGCTGATGTGGCAGTGGAACTCCCGGGCGATGTAAACCAGGTCGGTCAGGGCCCAGCCGGGGAGCCCGGGTTTGTTTTGGAGCGTAATTTTTTTGGACATTTTTTCCTCTTTTCCATAAAGGGTTTGGCGCCGCGCCCGCGGAAGTTCTTTCCGGGCGCGAAAAGGACGGATCACCCGGTGGTGATCCGGATTTCCGGGCGAATCTCAAATCCTCTGGGGGATGGGGCCGGTGGTGGGAAAAAGCCTTTTTTCAAACGGGGGGGAAACGGCCGGGGACGTTTCCCGGCGGACGAAAAGGGCCTTCGCGCAGGCCGGGGCCATCCCGGCGCCCGACTCCTGGCCCGGGAATCTTTCCCGGTCTTCCAGGGATTGGCAGTTGAGCTCGTGCAGGAACATCTTTCCAAAACTGCGGCCGCCGGAATGGTTGAGGGAGTCGTGCGGGCCGCTGTCGGGCCTGTTCGGGTGGACCATCGCCAGGGCCAAATTCCGGCAGGCCATGGGAACCAGGGCGGCGGCCACGAGGACGGCCAATAGGTTTTTCCGGAAACGGCTTATCTTCGGCATGGCCTCAACCCGCCTCTCCCAAAATTGAACCCCCGGACGGCGACGGCCGCGGTCCCCGGTCATCCCGCCGCCGGCCCCTTCACCGGCTCCCCGTTCGACTTGAAGGTTTCCACCGACCCGTCCCGGAGGGTCAATTGCACCCTCAAACCCCGCCCCGACCCGGTGAATCGAACCCCTTGCACGCCCGTATCGAGGAAAACGGGCTTGCCTCTCTTGGCGCCCGGCTCCACCAAAAAGGCGTCCCGGGCGTCGCCCACCAGCTTCACCGTCCGGCTGTTGTCGTCGCTTTGGAAGAGGACCATCCCGGCCCCGTCATTTCGCGGCCCATCGCCGGAGGGCCCATTGCCGCCATAGGCCCGCGGACCATTACCGTCCCCCGGGGGCTGGTTGCCGGTGTCGCCGTTAGAAGGCTGATATTGGCCGTTCTCGTAGATATAAACCGTGTTGGTCACGGGGTCGGGCCAGTTCCAGCAGCCGTTGTCCCAATAGTCCCAACAACCGTACCAGGGGTCGTTCCACCAAAAGAGGCCGTCGTAATATTGGGTCCAAAAGAAGCCACCGCCGCAGTACCAGCCGTACCAGTTGCAGCCGAACCCGTCGCAATAATTGCAATAGTTCCATCCGCCGTAGTTGTGCCAGTAATAATGGTTGCGGTTGTTTTCGGCGAGGCGGTTGAACCCGTTGACCTGGGACCGGAAGTTCCGGTTCCCGGTGATGGAACTCATTTGATTCCGCACGAAGCCCGAATTCATCTGGCGGGGCGAGAAGGCCGAGCCCGTAAGGCGTTGCCCATCGGGGCCCCGGGAGGGCATCCGCGCCGAGGAGCGCTGCAGGTTCCCGGGAATGGCCGAGCCGTGGAAGCGCCCGGAAAAGGAATTTTGACCGGAGGAAAAATTGCCCCCGTTGGCCGAACGGTTAAAAGAATGGAAACCCATGGAACGGTTTCCGTTGAAGCTATAGCCGCGAAAGTTCCGGTTGAAGCCGTAACGGCTTCCATAGGCCCGGTTGAACGGCCGGTTCCATCCATTCCGGTAGCCCCCGTTGCCGTGGTACGAGCGCCCGTAATAGGACTGGGAGCCTCGCCAGTTGGGGCTGGTGAACCCCCTGTTGCCCCCGCCAAAGCCCCCGTCATGGCTGCCGCCCCAACCCCCGCCCGAGCCAAGACTGGCACCATGGCCGCCATCGCTCAAGCCGCCACCGCCGCCATGGCCGCCACCGCCACGGGATGAAAAGGCCGCCGTCGGCAGCAACAGGGTTATGGTAATGAGGAAGATTGTTTTTTTCATGTCGCACCGCCTCAAAGGAACCGGGCCTTCGTGCCGTTCGGCCCGTTCCACCTCATACTCATTGGACGTTCCAGCCGGTCCATAAAGTCCCGCCTGAAGAACCGTCGTTTTATACCTGGAAAATTTTTATTCATCGGTCTTCGGAAATTCGACGTTGGTTGGTTAAAAAATCGTTTCGTTGGGAAAAAAGGGAAACGCGGAATGATTCCCCGGAAAAAACGGACGAGGAATCATCCGCGTAGGGCCATCAGGATTTTGGGGAAAGTCTCAGATTCGCAACGGAATGGGGGCGGTTGAAACAAGCCCTCCCCCCAAGGCGGCAGGAGCCGCTTGGGCCGTAATCCAGGCGACGGAAACAGGCAAGGGGGAACCGGGGGTGGAGCCGGTACAAGGCTTGGATTTCATTGTTATTTCCCCGGCTTGGAGGGATTGGCAGTTGAGCTGGCTTAAAAGCCGCTTGCCGAAGCATTGGCGGCCGGAACGCCGGAGGGTGTCGTGGAAGCCGCTATTGCCGTTGGGCCGGATCATCACCATGACCAGTTCCCGGCAGGCCATAGGCAGCACCATCGCCACGACCCCAAAAACCAGCAGGTTTTTTCGAAAACCGTTCAGCTTGGACATGGTTCAACCCTACTCCCCCGTTAGGCGAGTTTCAAGACCACTCCCGCCCACGGCCGGCCGCACGGGGCCACAAGTCGAAATTGGCGGTTCCCGGGCGGATTCATGATGAAAATCCTGGAAAAGGCCGGGGAAAGATCGGGAAAAGGGAATCCGCCGGGTTGGCCCGGCTAATTGCTTGCGATGAGGTAAGCCGCCATCACCAGGCCGATGAGACCCAGCCCCAGGGCGATTCCGACCCCCAAATAGGACGGCTGGAGGCCGGGGGTTTCGCCCCGCTTGAGCATAGCCGTGAAGCGGGTATAGTCGAAGACCGCCGCCAACTGCACTAAAACCCCCAAGAGGACCAACAGGGTCCCAAACCACATGGACCAGCCGGTGTGGGAGGGCAAGGGGGCATTCGCCCGGGCTTGGATCATGCGGAGGAACAAGTTGAACTTGGCCACGACAAAGCCGAAACCCATCAGGGCCAAGCCGGTCCTGATCCAGGCCAGGAAGGTGCGGTCCTTCGCCCAAAAGATACGGGGATCGACATTTTTAAACGGCGTTTTTGGGGAGGGTCTCATCCCGGACATTCTCACCTATCCTTCCCTAAAAATAACGTCAAAAACTCCCCCACTGGACCCCGGTATGCCTCCTCCCTGGCGCGGGCAAGGTGGATAAAGAAGCGGGTCACCCCTCAAAAACTTAGCCTCCAGATGCGCCCTCCATCAAAATATCCGTTGTCGTGGAAAGTTCTTTTGGCGTATTTCCCTATTATTAACCCAGCTTCATTGACATTTGGCCCGGGTGTTCTCAAACTGAATCCCGTGATCATCAAATTTATCAACTAAGGAGCTATTCCATGGGCTTGTTGACCCCGGACCAACCTATTGCCTCAAGCGTCGTTCAGGAAGACGCCTCGATTCAAATGGGTTTTTTGCAGAAGGTTTATTCGCTTTTCCTATTGGGCCTGATTTCCGCCGCCGTCGGCGCTTTTGCCACCATGACGGACCCCGGCATCGCCCGGGCAGTTTTGAGCCATTTTTTGATCGGCATACTGGTTTATTTCGGGGTGTTTTTCCTGGCCTTGACCGTACGCAAAATGCCCGTCATTAACGTATTGGCCTTGCTGGCCTTCACCTTCGTCAGCGGTGCATTTTTAGCCCCCGCCCTTATGTTGGCCGTCTTCAAAACAGGGTCCATGGATGTGGTGTTCCAAGCCGCCGGAATCACCGGTTCGATTTTCGTGGGTTTGACCGCCTATACCTTCATTTCAAAGAAGGACTTTTCCTTCCTCGGCGGCATCGTCTACGTGGGCCTTTTCGCGGTCATCGGCATCATGTTGGTGAATCTCTTCGTCCAAAGCGAAGCCGCCACAATGGCCGTTTCCTGGATCGGCTCGGTCTTGTTTTCCCTTTTCATTCTTTTTGACACCTCCCGCATTATGCGCACCCACGGGAGCGATGAATACGTCAGCGGGGCCCTGAGCCTCTACCTGGATTTCATCAATCTTTTCCTGTTTATCCTGCGCATTCTCTCCGGCGGCCGCCGCAGCTAAAAGGCCGGTCCCCTAAAACAAAAAAGCCCCGCGGGGGCGGGGCTTTTGAAGGCCAGTCCTTAGTTGGACGTCCATTCGACATTGTTGATGTAAAGCAAGGGCCCGCTGGCGGGGAAATTGCCTCCCGAACAATTGAGGGTAATTTGAATAGCTAACCCCGACCAGAGGGAAAGGTTGGGGTTGACCGTGGTTAAATCCAAGGGGACGGAAACATGGGTGAAGCTCGAGGTGCTTAAAAGGGCCAGGTTCACCGAGTATGGGACACCGCAACCGACGGTAATGTAGGTGTACGAAGAGGGGTTCAGGCCCGGCTTCAGGTCCAATTGAAGGTGCCCGTTCGCGTAGGCCGTCGCATCTACCGGGTTCGAGATGCCCCCGTTTGCGCTAGTGTTACAGTTGGTCGAGTCGCTGTCCCATTCCAGCGCGTTTCCCGTCACCTGGGTCGTGCCGCTGAACCCGACAAAAACCTGGTTGATCAGGCAATTCCCCTGGTAGCAACCAGCCGTCCCATTCTGCCAGATGATGAAGGTGGTTGGGGCGGAAGTGGCCGTGGGGGTTGGGTTGGAGCTGGAGGGTTGTTGAAGGATGACGGTGACCGGCGCCGAAGAAACAGGGTTGTTGCTGTTACAAGCCCATGGCAGTGAAAGCAGGACCGGGAGAACCAACAAAAACATTAAATGGAAATATTTCATACGAGACCCCCTTGGCTAGCTCGACATATTAGAACCTTCCCATTGACGGAATGAGTATATTTCCCTTTTCGCTTGTTTAAAATCGTAATCGAAATTTGCACTCCTGGAATAATTCTTTTTCCAAATAACCGGCCCTTTTCTCCACCTTGGAGCCTAAAAAAAAAGCCCCGCAGAGCGGGGCTTTTGAAGGCCAATCCTCAATTAAAAACAACTATTTGGAATCGTCCTTGTCATCCTCCCCAGCGGCCTTGTCTTTGCCCATCATCCCCATGCCGCCGTCCCCTTTCATCATGGCCTTTTTCCCGCCCTTCATGGGGCATTCATCGCCCATGGAGCCCCCATTGCCCATCATGCAGCACCCATCCATTCCATGCCGGTGCCAGCCCCCGCCCCAGGAACAGCTGTCCCCATAACCGCCGTGGGAATGGCGGCAAAAGGCCGAAGCGACCACCCCGACAGGAGCCAACAGTGAAACCACGATGATGATGCCCGCGAAAACCTGGCCAAGGGTCTTCAACAGGCCGTTTTGCTTATCCGCCAGGGTCAAAACCCAATAGCCCACCGCCAAACTGATTAAAAAAGCCACAACCGAATGTGCGATCATCGATTCCTCCCCTTCATCTGGAACTTCTAGGGTTTAGACGGCCCATATCCGGGAATGGGCCACCGGGCCTGGGTTAATTTTGGGGAAACCCGATTAAACACCTCACGGCTGGGGGCGAATTGCGACGGCAACCGACGCATATTCAGGAAGGCGAGAACTATCGTTTTATCAAGCGTACTTGTTTCCGAAAAGAGAGGGGGATTCCAGCCTAAGCCAGCATTCTGTGGGGAACCCAAAGTGGAAGATGTAGGCATTTGTTTACTCAAGGCCTTTCTCTAAGCTCCTGCGCCCGCAATTTTTTTAATAGTTAATTCATCAAGTTCCCCTCCCAATCCACCACCATTGATAACATTTCGGACAGCAGAACTCTTTAGAAGTGAAATTAAATAATCATTTTTCTCACTTTCAACATTACTCCCTCCAATAATTCTAAAATTATCAGGAAAATTAAGAAGATGTTCCGCGAGCAAAGGCCATCTCAATTTTAATATTGTCCAACGAGCCAATTTTTCGCGCGGAATATTACCCCCGCGTAATTTGTCCAAAGTCCATTCCATTGAATATTCGTTGATAAAGCGTTTCATAGCTCTTGGATTAGATTCTAATAGAGGAGCAAACTCCTCGAGGGTGTGGGTAGTGCGCATTATAGAATCGGGTTTATTGAATCGCAAAACCGCCGCCCGACGATAAGCCTGTATTAAGGCTTCTGAATTTTCATCAGATTTATCTTCGATCTCATGAACGCGCACCTCTAATTCCTTTCCTATATCATCTTCGTTTTCAATATTCTCAAAGTTTTTCTCCGCCATTTTTTCATATCTCTCTAAAGATTCTTGATGTTTATCAATATCCAGCAATTTCATATTTTGATTTATTAAATATTTCCAATAATTTTTCTTAGTAACTCCATCTATTGGCGGAAGAGAAAATGAAAGTTGAAATATCTTATCCATAAAATAGAAGCCCATGGGTTTACCGGGTTCATCGGCAACTGAAGCATAATCTCGGTAAATATTAGAAAAACTGGCGCACAACCAATTTCGATCTGCAATCGCAATGTAGGTAACATTTCCTTCTCGAAAAAGAGTCTGAATACCTTCAAGCAGATCAACAATGTAGCCACCCTGACAACGATCTAAATCATCAATAAAAACGCAAACAGGGCGACCTATACTTTTGATCATATTACGATAGTGTTCTTTTAATTCCTTTAACGGGTCGCTAGTGGTTTCTACAAATTTTCTTGCGGCCTTTGCGGAATTTGGAGTCAATAATTTCGCCCAAAAAATGAACAATCCTCCTAACGTCGTGACCAAAGTAACAAACTTTAAAATGTTCTCCGCCAATTTATCTTCTGATTTGAAAAATACATCCCACACGCTTTCAATTTCACTTTTAAAACTAATGTTGATTAAGGAAATAATTAGGCATACCAAAACCATGTAAAGAATAAAAACCCCAAAAGCCAAACCAATGTTTAAGCTAAATCTCCATCGATATTCATCAAACCACAATTTAAGCCAGCCCAAATAACGCGAACAAACATTTTTATCAATTTCCTTTAGCTTCTCTCGCAAAGACGTTTTGAATACGGAATCCATTAAAAACCACCAAGGTGGGTTCAATCTCTGGTGTTGCCATGCGCTAAAATAAACCGTAATCCAAGATTCTCCATTTGTATATTTTTCCATGATCTCTCTAAGGAAATTTACAAAAGTTGATTTACCAGAACCCCACGAACCGCCCAGATGCACCAAAAAAGAACCACGATTTTGAGTTTTATTTTTTTCCCTTATCTCTTTAATCCGGTAAACCAACACTTCAGCCAAGGCTTTTCTTTGCAACTGATCTTCAAAAGTAGGCTCATCCGAATGATATGGGACAGTTTCCTTTTTTAATTTCACCTCTTCTTGTTTATCAATTGGATCAACA
>Ga0335085_10005477_pt1 | contig 20330 bp, 16 predicted proteins | sample Lox_Sample_45_FD_206712 | JGI IMG/M metagenome (GOLD analysis project Ga0335085, IMG submission 206712) | Soil microbial communities from Loxahatchee National Wildlife Refuge, Florida, United States - Lox_Sample_4.5 | ecosystem: Environmental > Terrestrial > Soil > Wetlands | place: USA...
TAGTGCTCAGCTCAAAGCCCGAGACGGTGTTGTCAAGAAAGTTGATGGTGTAGAGGAAGTGCTCCGTCGAGGGGTCGATCCCGATGGCGACCGGCTGCAATCCGGTGGAGTATGTGCCGATGCTCGTGAGCGCGCCGTTGCTGATGGAATAGGCGGTCACGTCGCTGTCCTGTGAGTTGGTCACATAGGCATAGGGATAAGCGGTATCCACAACGATCGCGGAGGGCTGATTGCCGGCGTGGAAGGGGCTGCCGCCGAGCGGCACCAGGGAGCCCGTTTTTGCGTTGTAGCCGAGCACATTGCCGCTTGCGAAGTCGGTGACGTACACATACGTGCTGGTGGAATCGCTGGCGATGGCCGAAGGCTTGACGCCGGCTGCGTAGGGCGAACCGCTCAGTGGCGCAAGAACGCCGCCGGCGCCGACCGAGAACCCGAAGACGTAGCCCACATTGGGAGTGACCGAAGAGTCGTAAGCCGTAACGAAGACATCGGCGCCCGAAGCCAGAACATTGACGGCGGTGGGCACGACCACGTGCGAAGCGTTGGTGCCGGAGAGGGACAGTGGCCAGTATTGCCCGTTCACGGCGGAATTGGTGACGGGCGTTCCAATCGCAACGGGTGTGGTACCGCTGGCGGCGGAAAGGGGAAGGACGCCTATGGAGCCCGAGCAGGGCTCGGCGTCGGAACATATGGGGAGCGGCTGATAGAGATCGACGACGAACAAATTGGTTTTGTCGACGGCGATAGCGAGAGGAAAGATCCCGGGAGTATTGACGGTGTTATAGGGATACAACTTGCCATCGGTGCCGATGCCGAATTGCTCGATGGCGTTGTCGTCTTTGTTCACCACGAAAAGACTGCCGTAGTCGACCGAGACAGCCTCTGCCACCGGATTGCGCCCCTGAGATGGAAAGGGCGAACTCGGTATCTGGCGCATGCGGCCTGACTCGGAGTTGATCTCGTAGACGTTGATCTCGCCGTAGTTGTTGGTGCCTTCAGCTTTGGTGCACGCCACGTACACGAAGTCGATGGTCAGGGTTTGCGTCAGCTGCGAGCACGCAGTGACAAGCGAGGCCGCCAGCAGGCTGGCCGCGCCGACCATCAAAAGCTGGCTCGATTTGTTGAACTTCATGCGCATCTTTCTTGAAATGCGGCCTCGAACGCGGGCCTTCCAAAAAAACGGTCTAAGATTCGAATTCCGGCGCGGCTCAAAAGCAGCGGAACCGGCATTCAGCCAAGGCCTGCGGACAGACCTTCAATTCACGCAGGCTGCGGAAACGCCGAGCCTGGCATAAGAACCGGTCCGCCAGGTCGTGACGAATCGCAACCGGCGAGCGCGGCGCTGCACTAACTTGTGCGCCCATCGACCAGGCACCACGAGGCCGGCCCTTCGAGCTTGTAGTCGCTGGTCACGCGGAGGCCGGTCAGGTCACCCGTCTCCGGATTCACCACCCGCCCCGTCACTGTGGAGTCGTATTGGTCGGCTTCATAGATGAATTGGTCGGAGGGATCTTCGACGATGCACTGCGGGCCCGATCCAGAGCCAAATGGCTCATCGGCAATGAAGCTTAGCTGATAAGCGGGCGCGGTGGTGACAAAGTAACCGGATGTGCCGCTTTCCGGGTTCGGTCCCTGGATGTTGTTCCCCTGGTTGGCTACATACACAAACTTGCCCTTGCTCTCAATCATGACGAAGATGGGATTGGAAAGCGTGGGGTCATCGGGAATCGCACCGCCGGGCTCCGCCTGGAGCGCACCGCCGCTTCCGACGGTGAAAGGAAGAAGCTGGCTGGGCGAAGTGGTCGGTACCTGGTTGAACGTCGTGGTGATGGGCTCGTTATCGAGCACGTATATCACTCCACCCGCGCTGACCATCGCCGTAGCCGCCTTGACTCCGAGGGGTTGCGAAGTGTTTTGGCTCAGCGTCAACTGCCCGGAGGAACTGGAGTAGTTGTAAGGAAAAGCAAGGGTACCACCGACGTAGGGGTAAGAAGTGGGATTGGGAGCGCCAGCCAGGGTAAGAAGAGTTGAGCTCGACAGCAGGAAGTCGACTGGATTGGCCGGAATCGGGAAATATGTGATGGGCTGACCGCTCGAAACCGCCGTCACCTGGGCATTCACAACCAGCGAGAGGCGGCCGGTGTTCTGGTCGATCTTGAAAACCGTGATGTCGCCGCAGCTGGTCACCGAAGGTCCGAGGGCAAGCGCGCAGTTGTCGCCGCTCGAGGGGTTGGCGTTGTCAGGTGCGTCGTGGTCCAGGACGAACAGGAAGTTGCCGGACGCGTCAGCAATCAGGCGGAAGGGGTTGACGCCCGATGAATAAAAGGTCTCCTGGGGGGTCAGGGTGCCGTTGCCGCCCACGATGAATTGGGTGATGTTGGAGTTCAGGCAGGCGTTGGCGCCCGTGCCGTAGCAGTTGGGACTCCCCGAAGCGGTGACTCCGCGGTTCAGGACATAAAGGAACCGGCTGCCAAGGGTGAGGACGGCGCGAACCGGGTTGGCGCCTCCGGAGGCAACGGGCAGGGTATTGATGGGCGTCAGGCGGCCTGTGTTGTGATCGATTTTGAATCCGGAGATGATGCCGTTATTGCCACTGGAGACGGTGACTGTTCCCGTCACAAACAAATAGCCGACCGTATAACTCTCAACGCAAGACGTTACGCCAAGAACGACGGCCGCCGAAAGTGCGCCCATCGCAAGCGCCTTGCCGAATTTCATGAACTTCATGCTATTCCTTCATCCTGGTCAGGGTTGCCCCGCCAAGTTTCATCGTTCCCGAGCAAAGCTGGGTTGGGATGGAGTCCCTGATGAATTGTAAAAGGCGAGGGCCAGTTGTGCCTAGTTTACCCAACGGACTGGTAAATACTTTGCCCATCGGACTGGTAAATCCCCTCGAACTGCATTGCCGCGGCAAATCGCGCATGGCTCTTCCCCGGGCGTGAAAGCGTGGATTTTGGGTTTTCCGGCAACGATCGGCATTTGGACGCGCGGAGGGGCGAAAAGTCAACGGCGGAGGCGAGCCCACTTGCGCAGATGGTGCGCAAGAAACACGACGGAGCGCGGGAGAGGTCTGGTGCCTGCAGGTGCCAGGTTCTGCGGAGCCAGTTGACGCCGTGACGGCGGAAGGCATTCCGCCGACTAGCGGCTGCGGAGGGCATGAAGAGGCGAGGATGCCAGCGCCGCTCGCGCTCACCAGACGCGGCAGGCGTTCTCTGGATACAACGGCTGACCCTTTTTGCAACCAAAAGCTTTGCCGAACTCGTCGAAGTTCTGCACGCTGCCGTTGATGCGCCAACGGCCTGGCGAATGCGGATCGACGAGCACCGACTGCCGGGCTCCCGCTTCGGTATCGTTTTCGCACCACGACTGGGCGAACCCCAGGAAATAGCGCTGCGCTTCTGTGTAACCTCCGATTTTCTCTTCCATGGATTTGCCTTCGGCAGCCAGTGTGTCTTCGAGCGCGATGTAAGCGATGCGCAGGCCGCCGTTGTCGGCTGTGTTTTCGCCAAGCGTAAGGCGCCCATTCAGATAGGCAGCCGGGGTATTATCTTGCGCAGGCGCCGCGACAAACCCGCTGTACTCGTCCGCGATGCATTTGGTCCGCGCGTCGAAGGCTTTGTGGTCTGCGGCCGTCCACCAGTCTCGCAAGTTGCCTTTACCGTCGTATTTTGAGCCCTGATCGTCGAAGCCATGCGTCATCTCGTGTCCGATTACCACGCCGATGCCGCCAAAGTTCAGCGCCGGATCCACCCTGAAGTCGAAGAACGGAGGCTGCAGGATCCCTGCCGGAAAGTTGATGTCGTTAAATGACGACCGATAGTATGCGTTGACCGTCGGCGGAGTCATGCTCCACTCTTTTTCGTCGACCGGCTCTCCCAACTTGTCGTAGTTGTAATTGCGCTCGTAGACATCGCTCGCATGGAGATTACCGATCAAGTCAGTGCGGCTCACCTGCATGCTGGAATAGTCGCGCCACTTTTCGGGATAACCGATGTTGCGGCGGATCATGGCCAGCTTTTCCTCTGCCGCTTTCTTTGTTTCATCGCTCATCCAGGGCAGAGTTTTGATATCGTTGCCCAGCGCTTTCTCCAGCGCCGTTACAAGCTTCTCCGTGCTGCCCTTGTCCGCGGGCGGAAAGTTCTGCTTGACCCAGTCCTGGCCCACCGCCTCGCCCAGTGCGTGATCGGTCATCTGGGTGCACATCTTCCAGCGCGGCAAGGGCTCCTTCTGCCCGGCAAGCGTGTAGCGGAAGAACGCAAAGTTCTCGTCGAAGAAGGCTTTGGAGAGATCCTCTGCCTGGCCGTGCAGAACATGCCAGCGCAGATAGCTCTTCCACGAGGCCAGCGGCTCGCTCCCGATAAGCGAGTTCAGCGCCTTGAAGAAATCCGGCGTGCTCACATTCAAGGTGTCGAAATGGCGGATGCCTGTGCTCCAGAAATATGTGGTCCAGTCAAAGTTGGGGCTCAGCTTGTCGAGCTCCGCTATGGTGTAAATGTGGTAACGGTTGGCGGGATTGCGCAGATCGGTGCGGCTCGTCGAGGCTTTGGCCATGGCCGTCTCGATTTCCATCACCGCGGCGGCTTCCCGGGCTGCCTCATCAGGTGAATCCCCGGCCAACGTGAACATTTTGGTTACGTGCGCGACATATTCCTTTCGGAGCGTCGCGTAATGCTCCGCGGGATTCAGGTAGTACTCCCGGTCGGGCAGTGACAAACCGCCCTGGCGGAGCTCGGCAATCTGCTTCGTCGAATCCTTCTCGTCTACGCCCACGCCGAAATTGAAGAATCCGTCGGGCGTGCCGTGGTTCTCAAGATCGCTGATCAGGCCGGCAAGCTGCTTTGGATCGCTAAGCTCAGCAATGGCCGACCATGACGGCTCGATGGGCGTCAGTCCCTTCTTTTCTGCCGCGGCCGTGTCCATGCACGCCGCGAAAAAGTCGCCATACTGCTTCTGAAGTGGTGTCTTTGGATCGTCGGCTGCGGCGCTCAGATCCTTCCACAGCAGGTACTGATCACGCTCACGCAGCTCAGAAAACGAGCGTGCCCAGCGCGTCTGATCGGCGGGGATGGGATTGTTCTTCATCCAATGACCGCAGGCGTACTGATAGAAATCCACGCAGGGATCGACGGTCGTGTCCATGGCCGCTGGATCGAAGCTGCGAATGGCAGGAGGCTCGGAGGGCCTGGCGTCACCGGCCTGCGGAGCGCTGGGCGCTTGTGCCAGCAAAACTCCCACTGATAAGGTCGGGATCAGGATCAGATAAAGGTGCTTCATAAGGCTTCCTTTCTCGGATCGACTGGAGCGCGTCGAACAAGCTCCTCACTGGGGCGGACCAGCGGCTGGCTTTGGCGCGCACATCAAGTATCGCACTCGCGGCGAAATGGGCGAGAGGAGAGAATTGTGGAATGCGAAGCCGAAGAACAATTGCCGCCTGCATTCTTTCCGCGTTGAGCCTTGCGGGGTTTTGTCCAGCCAGGGGCCAGGATGTTCACGTGCGGGTTTCTCCCGATGTGAAAACGGGGATCGAGGGCACCACGGAGTTCCCGACGGTCCAGATGGCCATGGACCACCATCCTTTTGCAGGAGTTGGACCAGGCGGCAGGCCGGGGCGAGTGTTTATCGAGATTGCGCCAGGCGTGTATCACGAGCGGGTCATCGTGACGCAGAACCACACGAACATCACGCTGGTCGGCATGGGAAAGAGACCGGCCGACGTAGTGGTTACGAACAGCCTGAACGCGAAGCAAGCCGGCGGGACATTTTTTACTGAGACCGTGGAGATTAATGGGACGGGATTCGAGGCCGACAACATCACGTTTGAGAACACGGCGGGAAATACAGGACAGGCGGTGGCCGCGGCGGTGCGGGCCGATCGGGCGGTCTTCAAACATTGCCGGTTTCTCGGCCATCAGGACACGCTCTTCGCGGATTATGGACGCCAGTATTACGTGGACTCTTACATCGAGGGCGGAGTCGATTTTATCTTCGGCAATGCGACGGCGGTCTTCGAGCACGATGAGATTCATGCCAACGGGTCAGGGTATCTGACCGCACAGTCGCGCACGTCTCCGGAACAGACAACCGGGTACGTGATCGTCAACAGCAAGGTGACGAGCGGAATTGTGGCCAATGAGGCGACGGAGCTGGGCGCTCCGGTGCGCGACACGATCAGCCTGGGGCGGCCGTGGCGACCATACGCGCGGGTGGTATACATCGACACGGAGCTGCCCGCCGATGTGATTCCCGGGGGATGGAGCCTGTGGGGCAACCGGGACAAGACGCCGCTGGCGTATTACGCGGAGTTCCATTCGAGAGGGCCGGGAGCGAATCCCGCGGCCCGCGTGCCGTGGTCGCATCAACTGACGGCGCGGCAGGCGGCGCAGTACCAGCCGAGGGTTTTTCTTGCAGGCGCGGACCACTGGGATCCGATCGCGGCGGCGGCGAAGCTGCCGTAATTGTGACTGCTTACGTTCTTGACGGTCCGTACAGGAGTATTGTACGTTTGTATAGAGGTCAATTCCATGCCAACTGAAACCACTTATAGCGCACTGCGCGAAAATCTTGCATCGTACCTGGACCGCGTCGTCGACGACCGCGAAGTGGTGGTGGTCAAGCGGCGCGGCGCGCGCGATGTAGCGATTATCGCCGCCGATGAGTTGGCGGGCCTCGAAGAGACAGCCTACCTTCTGCGTTCGCCGAAGAATGCGGAGCGGCTGCTTGGGGCGTTGGCTGAGTCGCGGCGAAACGACAAGAAAGCGATTCAGCGCAAGCCTGCGGCGGTAGCCGTGAAAGAGTTACGGCACTCATTGGGCCTGGAATCAGTGACTCGCGGACGAGAGTAGTCCCCGACGATGAGCAAGAAAATAGAGCGCGCTGTCGACTTTTTGCCGAAGTTCCGTGAAGACCTCGCCTGGTGGATCAAAAACGATCGGAAAGTGGCTCTGAAGGCGCTGGAGTTGGTGGAGGCGATCGTTGCAGATCCATTTTCGGGAATCGGAAAGCCCGAACCACTTCGACATGAGCTGGCGGGATGCTGGAGCCGAAGAATCACGCAGGAACACCGGCTGGTCTATCGCGTGACTGCGGAGCGAATCGACTTTCTCCAGGCACGCTATCACTACTAAGTAACGCCAGTTCGATATTCGCCTCGCAGTCCTTTACAGTCCGCCAGCCCTCCTGACAAACTGGAGCGTGGACACCCAGACAATTGTCATCCTCGATTTCGGGTCGCAGTATACCCAGCTCATCGCGCGGCGCATTCGCGAGCAAAATGTGTTTTCAGTGGTCCTGCCATGCACCGCGCCGCTCGCCGAAATAAAAGCCCTCAGGCCGATTGGGTTGATTCTTTCCGGCGGCCCGTCATCGGTGTATGACGACGATGCTCCCGCTGCCGACCCGGATGTTCTTCAACTGGGCGTGCCCGTGCTGGGCGTTTGCTACGGATTGCACTTCATCGTGCATCACCTGGGCGGCAAGGTGCTCTCCGCGCCCAAGCGCGAGTACGGCCACGCGGAAGTCACGTTAGAAGATCTGTCGACGCCGCTCTTTGCCGGGCTCCCGGAGACGATCCATGTCTGGATGAGCCACGGAGACGAAGCAGCTGAGCTGCCGGTGGGTTTTCGCCGCATCGCTGTCACCGAAAACGCGCTGGCCGGAATTGCCAATGAGGGCCGCGGCATCTGGGCCGTGCAGTTTCATCCCGAAGTGCACCACACGCCGCTGGGGCCGCAGCTGATCAAAAACTTTCTCACCATTTGCGGAGCGCGGGGCGACTGGACGGCGGCGCACTTTATCGAGAGCACGGTAGCTTCGATTCGCGAGAAAGTAGGCGCAGGGCATGTGATCTGCGGGCTCTCTGGCGGCGTCGATTCATCGGTGGCCGCCGTGCTGGTGCACAAGGCGATCGGTGACCAGCTTACATGCATCTTCGTGAACAACGGCGTGCTGCGCAAGAACGAGTTCACCAGCGTGCAGGCTAACCTGCGCGGCAAGCTGGGACTGAAGATCGTTGGCGTGAACGCAAGCGCGCGCTTTCTGGAGCAACTGGCTGGGGTCACCGATCCCGAGATCAAGCGCAAGCGCATTGGCGCGGAATTTATCGCGGTGTTTGAGGACGAAGCCAATCGCATTGCGCAGGCGACCGGCGGTGTCGACTGGCTGGTGCAGGGGACGCTCTATCCCGACGTCATTGAGTCCTCGAGCGTGAAGGGGCCGAGCCAGACCATCAAGAGCCACCACAACGTGGGCGGCCTGCCGGAACGGATGAAGCTCAAATTGATCGAGCCGCTGCGCGACCTGTTCAAGGACGAAGTGCGGCGGATCGGCCGAGACCTCGGCATGCCCGAAGAAATTCTGAGCCGGCAACCGTTCCCAGGTCCAGGGCTCGCGGTGCGCATCCTCGGCGAAGTGACGCCGGAACGCGTGGCCCTGCTGCAGGAAGCAGACGAAATCGTTGTGGCTGAGATCAAGGCCGCCGGGCTCTATAACAAAATCTGGCAGAGCTTTGCGGTGCTACTGCCGGTGATGAGCGTGGGCGTGATGGGCGACCAGCGCACCTACGCGTATACGTGCGCCGTCCGCGCCGTCCACTCTGAAGACGGAATGACCGCCGACTGGACGCCGCTGCCTTACGAACTGCTGAAGCGCATCTCGAACCGCATTGTCAACGAAGTGCGTGGCATCAATCGCGTGGTTTACGACGTGACGTCGAAGCCGCCCGGCACAATCGAGTGGGAGTAAAGTTACGCGCAGCTATATTGCTGTGCGCTGTATGGGAAAGCTCTGATGCGAGGCAATATGCCTCATTTTCGCGGGACTTGACATGAGTAATCCGCCAACGGTGGGAACTCGCAAGCACAGGGTGACCCTTTGGATCATTGCTGCAGTTGTGGCGTTCTTCACTTGGGGGTTGAGCCCAATTAAACCGGATTTTGTGCTGATCGTATTCGCGTTCGCCCTATTTGTTATTTTGAATCTCCGTAAGAGCTATCCTGAAGAATCTCGTCGCTATGTGTTGTGGTGGGTAGTATTTGTCGTTGCTGTGATGGGTACAGCAACGATTCACGATATAACGATCACCTCTTATGCGAGTGCACTATGCTGCGATGGGACCTACAGCTTTTCAGAGCACAGAAGTGGAACTTGCTCTTGGCATCACGGGGTCTGCGCGTGGACGCCAGAACTTCCGCCGTGGTGGAAGAGGTTCTGAAACCGGCCAGCAGCGCGGGGCTGGTGAAAACAAGATCACGCTTGCAAGAGAATTCGCCGTGACGCGCCAGACGATCTACAACTTTCTGGCGGCCTAGCCAATTCAGCAGCAGTAGAATTCAGACGAGGTTGCAAGCCAATGCCAATACCTGAAGATTGGAATATTCATTACGAATGGGAGATGCACGGCCTTAATCTAATCGTTCAAGACCCGCGCGGCCTATGTCCTCACTGCCGCAAGGCGTCAACATTCACAATTCAGTCGCGGGTGCTCGTGCCCGGTGTACGAATGGCGAATGTGTCCACTTACGAAGTTCACCTCATCCTTCAATGCAACTCCGTCAGTTGCGCCAAGACAATGTATGTGGCAACTTCAATTTCGAATAACCTCCTGATGGACAGGGCAACGGACGAGTTCTTTATGCACCCTTCCCGTGCCGTAGACCCAGTACATCCAGGGGTTCCGAAGCATATTGCGGACGATTGGACCGAAGCCCAGAAGGTTATGGAGGCTGGTGCTCCGAAAGCCGCCGCGGTGATGTGCAGAAGAGTTCTGTATGGAGCTATTTTGGATAAGAAATGCGTGGAGCATCCGTTGAATGATGGCCTCAAACAGCTCATTCAGGGCCAACGTCTCCCCGCCATTTTCGATGACTGGTTGCCAGCGATTAAGGACGACGGCCACGATGCAGCACATCCTCATCGGGCCTTGGAAATCAGCGTTGTGAATGTCACTGAGACGATGGCATACACCGCTGAATTGCTTCGACATCTCTACATTGAGCCGTATGAATTCCAGCAGAGGAAGGCGCGGAATGCTGGAGGGCCCTAAGCAACATTTGATCTGCGTAAAAGAAGCGCAAGTACGGCTTGAGCCGGGAAACGATTTACAGTTTGCTTGCCGAGTAACTCACAATGTGACTAACGCTAGATTGACTTTGATGTTGACGGGGGCTGAATGTCAGACGAGCCAAACAGCGGTGTGAAAAAGAGCGTGGAAGATGAGAAGGTGACAAGTGATGAAGACTTCATTACGAAGGCACCACTGTTTGTTCGGATAAGAGTGGACGGATTTGAGCCGCCTAAAAGAATCAGTTTCGATTGTGACACTGTTGGATGCGGTAAGGGAACAACGTGGTACAGAGTTTATGACCCTCTACCACTCGGTAGGCACGACGCAGCTCGTTCCAGCGAAGTTGTGGACTGGTATCTAGTGAGCGTTTCCTACAAGTGCGTGAAATGCAACAAGTCGGCACTCAGTGTTGTGTATAGGGAATTGAAACGGGGAACAAGGCCAGTCAAAATTCGTGCTGGATTTGGAATAATGCAAGACTCGATGACCCCTCCACCACCATCTACCGAGGATGTGCTAATTCAGGTAATGAAAGTTGGTCAATATCCTGAGCCATCAATAGAAATTCCAGAAGCATTGGAAAAGAATCTTGGAAAAGATAGCGCGACCCTTTATAAGAGGGCGCTCATTTGTCGGAACATCGGTTACGGATTGGCAGCAGCGGGATATATAAGGCGAGTCGTCGAGGATAAAACGAACGATCTGATTGAAGTTGTCGCTAGATTTGCAGAGGCACATGGGGTGGAAGCAAAAAAAGTTGATCAAATTCGCGCTGCTGGAAATTCGGCAGGTGAGTACACTCGCTTCGAGGACAAGCTGAAGATCGCCAGCGCAGTGTTCCCAGAATCCTTGAAAGTTGGTGGTAAGAATCCACTTTTCTCACTCTTCAAACTTGTCAGCGAAGGAATTCACGGAAAAAGTGAAGAAGAGTGCATCAAGGTAGCAGAAGACACGGATGCCGTATTTCAATACGTCTTCACGAATCTTAAGGCAGAAACGGAAATCAGGAAGGCATTTATTGAAAAGATGAAGGAGCTGCCGTGAGCTTCTATGTTGCTATCGTTAATTGCTGGAATCATTGGGATGTTGCCCGTTGCGTCCTTTGCGAACCATTGAAATGGCAGTTGCAGAATGGGAGAATTGTTGGGCATAAGTAATTGAAAAACTCGGTCAATGTAAATGTCTTCCACCATTCTTCAGAATTTAGCCCCACCTTAAGTCAGAAGCCTCTCATAAGAACTGTTACAAAACCTCTACACAAAATCATTGATGAATATAACTTACTGAAACAAAGTTAGATTCGCGACTTCAAGATCGCTAGAACTATCGAGTAGGAGTAGTAATTTGCCATTAAGGCAGCCGCGGGCTTCGCGCCAATCGTCGAACGGCGATGCTTGCAGCATCACCCCCTCGCCTCCTGAATATTCTTGCCGCGTGCTCCCGATCCCGAATCGCGGAACGGGAATTGCACTCGATTCACCGCCCGCCCTGCGCGGCCTTTGCGAAATGAAAGACGCAATTTGCCTCATGCGTGTCGGGGTCGAGTTTCACATTGAATGTGACGACTTCGGTCTGCATCCATTTCGCCAACGCCTTGTCCTTTTTTTGCGCCTGGGCCGCGAAACCCGAGACATAACTTTCATCAAAGGCCGCGCCGGGCGCGAGCTTCCACGCACTTTTGAGTTTCAAGGCCATGGCATCGGGCGCGCCATCGAATTGAACCGCGCCCATTGTGTAAAGCGGCCCCGGATCGATCTCGACGCTGTAATTCACGATGTGTGTGGCCTCGTTGAATGCGGCGTGAGAGACGACGGAGCAATCGAGATAGCCGCGCGCGTGATAGGCGTCGTTCACAGCCAGCAGAAACTGGTCGAGCGGCCTGCCGGAGCCGGCCTGATACTTCGCCAGAAACTTCTGCACGTCCGCGCGCGAAGCGAGTGCGTCAGCCGGATAGTTGATGGTGCCGAGCTTGTAGACTCCGCCTTCGGTGATCGCGACCGCGAAGGGAATCTCGATCGCCGAATCCGAGACAACGGGCGGATCGATCTCGCTCACGCCAACTTTGACCGCCGCGTAGCCCTGGCCCTGGTAGAGATCCTCAAAGGACCGCTGCAGCCCGGCCAATGTGTTCTCGGTATCGAACTCGTTTCCGGTCTGGCCGTCGACGAGAGTGTTCACTTTGGTCTGCATCGCGGGCGAAACGCCGGTGAGCTGGATTTGGCCGATGCGCACCGGGGGGGAAGTGATCGAAAAATTCATCGCCGTAATCTTTTTGGGGCCGAGGTCGCTGGTGAGGCTGGCTTTTACAGTCGCCTTCACGCTTTCCGACGCCAGCATCTCTTCAAACATCCGGCAGATCCCGTCGTCTGTAGATCCGCTCGGCGGCAAGAGCCCGTGATAGAGCGGGAAGCGCGCATGGATTTTGTCGTCGAGATCCTTGCCTGGCTTGAGGGGCAGATTATCGAGCTGCAAGGGGTAGAGCTGGCTGGCTGGAGTCAGTGTGAAGATCGGGCCCTTGCTGTCGTTGCCGAATTTGACCACCGCGAAGAAGCCGGTATCGTTGAGCTGCCTGGCTCGCGCTTTTACTTCGGCGACGGTAAGGCGCACGCCGGGCTTGATTCCTGCGGCCGCGAGCAGCTCATCCTGCGAATATTGTGTCGCGCCCTGAAAGCGGATCGTCTTTTGCGGCACGGCGGAGCGCGGCGCAGCTTTCTTTTGCGCGGCCACTTCGAGCGAACAGAGAAGAAGAACTGCGGCGATCGGTCGGGCGTGTCTGATCATGTTCCGCCAAGATTAGCAAACCGCGGGCAAACCGCGCACCGGTTGCAGCGGGGCATCGCCATCAATCTCCGGAAGACTGCGGGCGGAGCGCGGCAATCTGGCTTTGCAGCGCCTCCAGCCGGGCGAGCAATTCGCCATGTTGCTTGTCAGACATAGAGGGCTCGAAGGCCTCAACGTAGAATGTTCCGTTTGGTTCAAGCTCGCAGTGCTGTACGTTCCGGATGGAGTCGAAGCCCTGGCGGTGAACGACGGCGGCCAGCTCCTCCTGCGTAAGCGACTCGCGCTGCAATGCCTTGCGATCGATCTGGCCATTGCGAATGAGGACCGTGGAGCGGCCCTCGAAGATGCGCGTGAGCTTCGGCGAGCGGAAGACCGCGCGCACCACCAGCCAGTTGATGGCCAGCAAAGCCACGGCGCCAATAATGCCCCCGGAGAGGGAGTTGTCGTTGCCGATGATCGCATTCTGCACGGTATTCGAGAGGGATAGCAGAACCACAAGGTCGAACGGGTTAAGCTGCGCCAGCTCGCGCTTGCCAAAGATGCGCAGCAGCACCACCAACGCCAGGTAGACGATGGCGGGACGAAGCAGCTTCTCGAGGAGTGGAAGCTGCATTTGGAACATGTCGGTGAAGGTCACGGAGTGGAACATGGATTGAGGATACCGGGCGGGCGCTTTTTCGCCGAGAGATTTTTCCGCACAAAGAGTGCCCGCCGGGCGATCGCTGGAAGGCGCCGTTTTGTCTGCTAGAGTGAGGATGGCAAGTCGGCCGGGAAAGATTTTCGGGGGATTTCAGTGACCCTAATCGCGCCGTTTCGGATCGAGCCCGTGTTTACCGCGCGGGTCTGGGGATTCCGCGACCTGCGGCCTTGGTATGACCGCGTGGCCGTGGGCGAACCTATCGGCGAAGTCTGGTTGACGGGCGACGAGTGCGCCGTTGCGACCGGGCCGCACGCGGGCAAAAAACTGGACGCGCTTTTCAGCGATCAAAAAGCCGCCCTGCTCGGTCCCGACGCTCCGGCCGAGGGTTCGCCTTTGCTGATCAAAACGATCTTTGCGCGGGAAAAACTGAGCGTGCAGGTGCATCCCGACGATGCAATGGCGCGGAAATATGGCGAGCCGCGCGGCAAGACCGAGTGCTGGTACGCGCTGGCTGCCGAGCCGGGAGCGGAGGTCGCCGTCGGGGTCAAGTCGGGGACGACTCTCGACGAAATTAAAGAAGGCATTCGCGCAGGAACGCTCGAAGACCGATTGAACCTGCTGCCGGTGACGACGGGAGACATGATTTATGTCGATGCGGGGACGGTACATGCCATCTGGCCGGGTTCGATTTTGCTTGAGACGCAGCAGAATTCCGACGTGACCTACCGCATGTATGACTACGGGCGTCCGCGCGAGCTGCATATTGAGAAGTCGATCGAAGCGACGAAGCTCACTACGCGGGCTGGAAAAGTGGCTCCGCTGGAACTCGCGGATCGCACGGTGCTGATCGATGTGGCGTACTTTCGCATGGAGCGAATTCCTGTGAGGGACAGGATGACGAGTGACGAGTTGCGCGGCGCGGAGGGCAAACGCGGGCTCGCCTACCTGTTCGCGGCCAGCGGTGCGGCGCGGATTGTGGGCGCGGGTTTTGACGGAGTCGATCTGCCTTCGCGCGGCATGGTTGCGGTGGCGGCATCCTCTCCGGAGTTTGTGTTGGAAGACGCAAGCGGCGCCGACGATCGGCTCGATCTGATTCGCATCACACCGAACTGGCCGGCGGCGACGGCGTAAATTCGAAGTCAATGCCGGAAGATGGGCGAGGGCGACTTATGAAAAGGCCACCGGCTTCCGGAACTTTTGCACAATCTTAGCTTTGCAACCTGGCCGTTGAGGCAGAATCTAAGGTGATATGAGCTATCGATTCGCAGTACCCTCTGACTTACGTGGCGCCGTGGACGCGGCGACCGCCGACTGGCAAGCCAACCACAAAGTCGAGCGCTTCTGGCAAAAAGACCCCTCCCTGTGGACTCGCGACGGCGAAGAGAAGTGGATGGGCTGGATCGACATTGTGGAGCGGCAGCAGAAGGATCTCGCTACCTTCGCGGAGCTGGGCGGAGATATTGAAAGCTCCGACTTCCGGTCCGTGCTTTTGCTGGGTATGGGCGGATCGAGCCTTTGCCCCGAGGTCTTGTCCAAGACCTTTGGCCCGCGTCCGGGGTTTCCTGAGCTGCGCATCGTGGACTCAACCGACCCGGCGCAGGTGAAGGCTGCTTGCGACTCCGTTGACCTGGCGGAGACGCTGGTGATCGTGGCGAGCAAGTCGGGTTCGACGCTCGAGCCGAACATCCTGAAGCAGTATTTCTTTGACCAGGTGCGGCGTGCGGTGGGCCCAAACTACGTCGGCGGCCACTTCATGGCCATCACCGATCCCGGCTCGAAGATGGAGCAGGTGGCAAAGACAGACAATTTCAGGGCGATTTTTTATGGCGATCCTGAGATTGGCGGACGCTATTCAGCGCTGTCGAACTTTGGCGTTGTGGCAGCAACTGTGGCAGGCCTGAACGCGGAGACGCTTCTGGCCGAGGCGGCCAAAGCGGTAGCCGCCGCCAAGTTGCCGGTTGCAGAGAATCCCGGCGTGCAGCTTGGCTTGCTGCTGGGCACGGCGGCCAACGCGGGCCGCGACAAGATCACCATCTTCACTTCGCCGGAGATTGCCGACCTGGGCGCGTGGCTGGAGCAACTGATCGCCGAGTCGACGGGCAAGCAGGGGAAGGGAATTACGCCGGTGGACCGCGAAGCGATTGGCCCGCCCGAGGTGTATGGCAAGGATCGCGTGTTCGCTTACGTTCGCCTGAAAGACACGACCGATGGCAGCGAGGATGCAAAGGTGGCTGCGCTTGAAGCTGCCGGCCATCCGGTGGTGCGCTTCGAGATCGGCGATCGGTACGAGATTTTCGGGCAGTTCTTCACGTGGGAAGTTGCTACTGCTGTGGCTGGCTCGGTCATCGGGATCAATCCCTTTAACCAGCCGGACGTGGAAGCGGCCAAAGTGGAGACGCGCGCGCTGACGACGGAGTACGAAAAGAGCGGCAAGCTGCCGCAACGCACTCCGTTCCTCACGGGAAAGAGCGATTCAGGAGCGCCATTCGCGCTCTACGCGACAGATGCCTATGCTGCGAAGCTGACGAGTGCCGCGCCCAGCCAAACACTGGATGGAATTCTGCGCGCGCATTTCGATCAACTCGTCGCGGGCGACTATTTTGCGACCGTGGCGTTCCTGCCCATGTTCGAGGAGCACGTGGCGGCCATCCAGAGTTTCCGGCACAAGGTGCGTGACCAAAAGCGCGTGGCTACCTGCCTCGGATTCGGTCCGCGTTTTTTGCACTCCACCGGGCAGGACTACAAGGGCGGCCCGAACACAGGGGTCTTTCTGCAAATCACCGCCGACCATGCCGACGACATGGATATTCCCGGACAGAAATACAGCTTTGGCGTGGTGATCGATGCGCAGGCGGCGGGCGATCTGGCGGTGCTGGAATCGCGCGGGCGCAGGGCACTGCGGGTGCACCTCGGGGCCGATGTGGCCGCCGGCCTAAAGGCTTTAGGCGCAGCCGTTGGCACGGCGTTAGCCTAGGAAACTTTTTCCGGGGTGCCGGGTTTAACCGGTTAACAGGCTCAGGCGAGTCTCGTCTAACCGTTTGAGTCGTTTAGGTGGGTTGAAAAGAACCGTTCGCCGGCGTGAGTTGTTGCCGCCGATCAGGACGGTTGAAGCCAGGAGAAATCGATATGGATCGTACCCTTAAGAATCGTTTTTCATTAAGGAAAGTGGGCACGCAGTTCATGGCGTGTATGGGGTTGGCGATGGTGTGCGCCGTGGTCGCACTGGCGCAGGATGCGGGCGCGCCGCCTCAAGATCAGCCCTCTGCGGCTCAACCAGGGCCGCGCACTGATGGTCAGATAGAGATGGACGTGGTGCACGCTCTGGACGCATCCGCAGCGCTCAAAAACGATTTGATTACCGCGGCAACGATTCAGGGCGAGGTTACGCTTTCAGGAACCGTTTCGAGCGATGCGTCAAAGCAACTGGCCGAGTCGATTGCCGCGCATGTCGACGGCGTGACCAAGGTGCACAACAACCTGCAGATCGGCAACCCTGGGCCTGACGGACAAAGCCCGCAGCCGGCCCAGGACTCAAGCGATATGCCGGATGCCGATCAGACGCCCGCACAGCAGCAAATGGCAAACTTGCCGCCTCCAGGGCCGGCTCCCGACGCGAACCCGCAGCAGGACCCAGCCGCAGTGAACAACCCGCAGCCTGGCTATCCTCCGCAAGGCGGGTATCCGCAGCAAGGCGGGTATCCTCCTCCTCCGCCCGCGCGGCCGCAATACCAGAATCCGCAGAGCTCGCAATACCCGCCGTATCCTCAGCAACCCCGGGGTCCTCAATACCAGCCGGCGAGCGGTCCTGTGACCATTCCTCCGGGAATGTTGCTGCAGGTGCGCACCAGCGAGCCGGTCGACAGCAAGCGCGCCCGGGACGGCCAGCCAATCCAGTTCACGGTGATTCAGGATGTAACGGTCGGCGGCGTTCTGGCGATTCCGCGCGGAGCTACGGTGCACGGAGTGGTGACCGACACGAAGAATGTCGGTTCGGGCAAGCTGGCCGGAAGCTCGGTGCTGGGGCTGACGCTCACGTCGCTTGACCTGGGCGGACAAAGCTACCCGATCGCGACCAATGAGTTCAGGGTGAAGGGGCCAAATAAGGCCGGGCAAACAGTGAACAATGCGGTGGGAGGAGCCATTATTGGCGCCATCATCGGCTGCGCGATCGGGCGTGGTCCAGGCTGCGCCATCGGCGCCGGGGCCGGCGCGGCTGGAGGGACGGCCGCTTCGGCAGCCTCGGGCGGGCCGCGGGTCTGGATTCCCGCAGAAGCTCTGGTCACATTCCATACGCAAGCGCCGCTCACGGTAAATCCGGTGAGTCCGCAGGAAGCGGCGCGGCTGGCGGAGGGACTGTATCCGGGTGGCCCGAGCCTCTACCGTCGCGGACCTTATGGCTATGGCCCGCGCTATGGCTACTATTCCGGCTACGGGTACCCGTATCCGCCGGTTTACTACCGGCCCTACTACCTGGTTGGCGGTGTGTACTACTGGCGGTGAACAGGAACAGGGACCGAGGGAACAAGAAAGGACGACGGGCATTCGCTGTGGCGGATGCCCGTCGTGCGTTGGGTGATTTTTGGGCTTCGATGTGGCAATCCCCGGCGCGCAGGCCGCAGCATGCCGTCGTCTATAATGGCAGAGTCGCATTCAGCGAGAATTGCGCATATGCAGGCGCCGCGGATCGAGCAGCATTCACGCTGCCACTCGTCGGCCAGGCTTGCCCGCGCTCAGAAGGTTGAAGTCCATCCATGATTCGTTTCCTGCAAACAGACAATCGCATGGTCAAGGCGTTGATCGTGGTCATCATCGGCGCGGCGTCAGTCACCATGGTTCTGTACCTCATTCCCGGCCTGGGCGGCATGGGCTCTTCGGCTCCCGACACGTACGCGGTTGTTTATCCGCACTGGTATAGCCGCATACTTTCTTCGGGCGACAGCATCAGCCAGGAGCGCGTAGAGCAGATCACCCAGAATCAGCTGCAGCAGCGCGATCCGCAATACGCCAACAATCCCATGATCGTGAAGCTGTTTGAGCAGCAGGTGGGCCAGCAACTGGTGCAGGAACAGGTGCTGCTGGAAGAGGCGCACAAGCTGGGCATCAGCGCGACCGATAACGATGTGCGCCAGTATCTGCGCACCGGGCCTACGGGTGAGGTGCTCTACCCGGGCGGCACGTTCATCGGCCCCGACGCTTACAAGCAGCTGATCGACGATCGGCTGCACGAATCCGTGACGGAGTTCGAGCAGGAGATTAAAGACGAGATTACGATTCGGCGGCTGCAGGCATTTATTACCGCCGGGGTCACGGTGAGCGACAAAGAAGTGCACGACACCTACCTGAAGCAGAACATCAAGATCAAGTTCGATTACGCGGTGATCTCGTCAGACGATTTGCGGAAGACGATCAATCCCACTGACAGCGAGCTGGAGGCGTTCTTCAAGAGCAATGCGGCGCGCTACGCGCAGGCGGTGCCCGAGGAGCGCAAGATCACCTACTTTGCGTTCACCGACAACCAGATCCCGGGAGGCGTTCCAGCGCCGAGCCAGCAGGCGGTGCAGCAGTATTACAACGAACACGCCGCCGACTATGCCGTGCCGGAGCAGGCCAAGTCGCGCCACATCCTGATCAGTGTGCCGCCCAACGCCAGTGCCGCGACCGATGCCGCGGCCAAGGCGAAAGCGCAGATGGTGCTGAAGCTGCTGCAGGCCGGCGGCGACTGGGCCAAACTGGCCAAGCAATACTCCGACGATCCGGGCAGCAAAGACATGGGCGGCGAGCTGGGATTCGCGCAGCGGGGCAAGATGGTGCCCGCGTTCGACAACGCGATCTTCACGCAGAAGATTGGCGATATCGACATTGTGAAAACCAACTTTGGCTATCACATTGTGCAGGTTGAAGAGCGGCAGCCCGCGCATACGCAGCCGCTGAGCGAGGTACAGGCGAGCATTGTTGCAACGCTCACGCGCCAGGCGGAAGCTACGGCCGAGGACAACTATGCGCAGCAGTTGACGACCGAAGCGACCAAGGACGGAATGGAAAAGACGGCCGCTGCACACCACCTGGATTTAGTGACCACGGGTCCCGTGGCGAGCGACGGCGTGATTGCAGCGCTGCCCGATAGCGCGCAGATTCTGACCAAGGCCTTCCAGGCCAAACCGGGCGGCCCGCCGCAATCGGCGACCACCGGCGAGGGCTATGCGATTTTCCAGGTGGCGGCTATTGTGCCGGCGCACGCGCCGTCGTTTGCCGACTGGAAGAGCCACGTGCTCGACGACTACCGCCAGGAACAGCTGCCGGCGCTGCTGAGCCAGAAGACAAAGCAACTGGCCGATCAGGCGCAGGCTACGAAGGATCTGGCCAAGGCAGCAAAGGCCGTTGGCGCGACCGTGAAAACCAGCGACCTGGTGGGCGAAAGCGGACAGGTGCCCGACTTTGGCGAGGTGGGCCAGGTAGCGCCGCAACTGTTTGACATGAGCGTGGGAGCCATCAGCGGTCCCATCAACGCCGGCCGCACGGGTGTAGTGGTCAAGATCATCGACAAGCAGACGCCGACCCCGGACGAGGTCGAGAAGGGTCTTGACCAGATGCGCGATCAGCTTCTCGATCAGCGCCGCAACGAGGCCTTCAGCGTATTCGTGAGCAACGTCTGGAACGACTACAAGAAGCGCAAGCTGGTGGTCATCAACGCCAAGCCGCAGGGGCCGGGACAGCAGCCAGGAATGTAGATTGGAATCAGGTGATGGGCGAGAGGCCCGCAGCTGCTGAAGCTGCGGGCTTTTTGTCTTAGCGCGGCGTGGCCGCTAGCGCAGTCCCGTCGTTGCAAAGGGCAACCCCATTGCAGGCGAG
>Ga0335085_10005480_pt1 | contig 20325 bp, 21 predicted proteins | sample Lox_Sample_45_FD_206712 | JGI IMG/M metagenome (GOLD analysis project Ga0335085, IMG submission 206712) | Soil microbial communities from Loxahatchee National Wildlife Refuge, Florida, United States - Lox_Sample_4.5 | ecosystem: Environmental > Terrestrial > Soil > Wetlands | place: USA...
CGCCGCGCGGCCGAGCGTCGCGGCCATGCCGCCGAGCTGCTCTGCCTCTGGCATTTGCGCTTGAAGGGCTATCGCATCCTGGCGCGGCGCTACAAAACGCCGGCGGGCGAGATCGACCTCATCGCGCGGCGCGGCGGCACGCTCGCGATGATCGAGGTCAAGGCGCGGGGCGATTTCGATACGGCGAGCGCGGCGGTGACGCGCCGCCAGCAGCAGCGGATCATGCGCGCGGTCGCGCATTTTCTCGGCGGTCGCCCCGATCTTGCCACGCTCGCGGCGCGATTCGATGTGATGCTGGTCGCGCCGCGCCGCTGGCCGCGTCACCTGATCGATGCCTGGCGAGAAGAATAGCGGCGCGGCGACTCGGCCATGCGATTGGCTTTGCTTGTCCGCGGCCGCACGATTAGATTCTGTTGCCTTCACTCACGAGGATGGTGGTTGTGACCGAACGCCTTTATCCGCGCGCGACTGTCTTTCTTGCCGTGATGCTCGTGGCGGCGCCGCTCGCCGGCTGCGTCCTGCCGCTCGTCGCCGGCACGGCGGTCGGCGGCTATACGCTCGTCACCGAGCAGCGCTCGCCCGAGCAGCTGGCGAAAGACGCGGCGATCGCCGCGGCGGCGCATAAATACTGGGCCGACGCGTCGAGCGATCTCGCCCGCGACGTCTCCGCGACGACCTACAACAACGACCTGCTCATCACCGGCATCGTGCCCAATCCGCAGATGAAGGACGCGGCCGAGCGGCTCGCCAAGCAGATCCAGGGCGTCGGCAAGATCTACAACGAGGTCCAGGTCGGCCAGCCGACGAATTTCGGCCAGGACGCGCGCGACAATTACGTCTCGAACGCGCTGCGCACGCAGCTCCTCGCCGATGCGCAAGTGCGCTCGTCGAACTTCACCGTCCATACGCTGAACGGCATCGTCTACATCATGGGCTATGCGCGCAACGGCGCCGAGCGCGATCTCGTGCTCTCCTATGCGCGCAACCTCTCGAACGTCAATCAAGTGAAGTCGTTCATCCAGGTCGGCAACGAGCCGAGCGCCGCGCCGGCTTCGGCGCCCGCCGGCAATGCGCCAAGCCGAGCGCCGAGCGGCGCGACGCCGGCGCACAATCCGCTGCCGTCCGACGACACGACGCCGCCGGCGCCCGCGCCGCGCGGCGGCTCGATCGAGGTGCAGCCGCTGCAATGAGGCTCGATGTCGCCATCCAGATGGACCCGATCGAGTCCATCAACGTCCTCGCCGATTCGACCTTCGTCCTCGCGCTCGAGGCGCAGGCGCGCGGCCATCGCCTCTATCACTATTTGCCGCGGCAGCTGAGCCTGACCGATGGCCGCGTCACCGCGCAGGCGCGGCGCTTGCGCGTCTGGCGCGGACGCAGGAAGCATGCGGCGCTCGGGCCCGTCGAGACGCTCGATCTCCGACGCATGGATGTGATCCTGATGCGCCAGGATCCGCCCTTCGACATGGCCTATATCACCGCGACGCATCTCTTGGAGCATGTCAGCGGCAAGGTTCTGGTGGTGAACGATCCCGCCGCGGTGCGCAACGCGCCCGAGAAGCTCTTCGCGACGCATTTCCCGGGCCTGATGCCGCCGACCTTGGTATCGTCCGACCGCAACGCGATCCTCGCGTTCCGCAAGAAGCATCGCGACATCATCCTGAAGCCGCTCTTCGGCAATGGCGGCGCCGGCGTTTTCCGCATCACGCCCAAGGACGAGAATTTCAACGCGCTGCTCGAAAGCTTCGCCGCGCAATATCGCGAGCCGATCGTCGTGCAGCGCTATCTCCCGGCGGTGCGCCGCGGCGACAAGCGCATCATCCTCGTCGATGGCGAGCCGCTCGGTGGCGTGCTGCGCGTGCCGGCGAAAGGCGAGGCGCGCGCCAATCTCCATGTCGGCGGCAAGGCGGTGAAGACGAAGCTGACACGGCGCGAGCGTGATATCTGCGCCGCGATCGGCCCGACGCTCAAGAATCAGGGGCTGATCTTCGTCGGCATCGACGTGATCGGCGATTACCTCACCGAGATCAACGTCACCTCGCCGACCGGCATCCAGGAGATCAACCGGCTCGACGGCGTCACGCTCGAGAGGAACGTCTGGGACGCGATCGAGAAGCGGCTCGGCTGATCGTTCCCCCAGGGACGTCGCTGACGTCGCTCGCCGCGCGCAGCATCCAAAAGGTCCGCTGGATTTAGCCGCCGGGACATGTGATAGACCGTTACATGAGCTGGTCCGGCAAAGGCGGCTACGAGCGACGCGGCTATCATCACGGCAATCTGCGCGAGGCGCTGATCGATGCCGCGCTGATGCTGTTGGCGGAGAAAGGTCCGGGCGGCTTCACCATCGCCGAAGCGGCGCGGCTGGCGGGTGTCAGCTCGGCCGCGCCCTATCGCCATTTCCGCGACGCCGAAGCGCTGCTCGCGGCGGTCGCGGAGCGCGGCTACGAGCGCTTCGCCGCGGTGCTGGCGGAGGCCTGGAATGACGGGCGGCCCGATCCGCTGCGCGGCTTCGAGGCGCTCGGCCAGGCCTATCTTGCGTTCGCGCGCCGCGAGCCCGCGCTCTATGCCGCGATGTTCGAGACCCATGTCGCCTTCGACGGCGCCCCGTCGTTGCACGCGGCGGCCGATCGCGCCTTCGGCATCCTGCGCCAGGCCGCCGAGCGCCTGACCGCGACCTTGCCCGAGGCCCAGCGGCCGCCGTCCCTCATGATGTCGCTGCACATCTGGGCGCTGTCGCACGGCATCGCTTCGCTGTTCTGTCGCGCCGACGGCGCGCGGCGCAAGCTGCCGATGTCGCCCGAGGAGCTGCTGGAGGCCGGGGTGCTCATCTATCTCCAGAGTCTCGGCCTGGCCGGCGGCAGCAGCGCCAAGAAAGCAAAATAGCCGCTCGCCGGGCTTGATTCCGAACCGTAGCCAGCGTATGTTAATGTCACTTACATTCACATGAGGCCTGCCATGACCAGCGCCGCGCATGACGAATCCTCCCGTTGGCAAGATCGCCGGGGCCGCGGGCCCTGGGGATTTTGGGGCAGTTGCGGCGGCTGGCAGCAGGCGCGGTGGAGCGGCCGCGATGGCGACGGCGCGTGGAGCGCGCCATCCTGGGGTCCGAGCTGGGGCGGTCATCCCTTCTGGGGGCCGTTCTTCATTCCGCGGCCTTTGCTCATCGTCGCGATGGTGCTCGGCTTCGTCTGGTGGTGGCCGATCGGCCTCGTCTTTCTCGCGCTGATGATTTCGCATCGCCATATGTGCGGCCATCGCCGCTGGGGCGGTTGGCAGGGCGCCGGGCCCGGCGCGAGCGGCGGCCCGGGTGCCTGGAAGAACTGGTTCGGCGGCGAGCGGCCGCCAAACGGTCCATCGAGCGGCGGCTCACCGAGCGGCAACCGCGCCTTCGATGAATATCGCGCCGAGACGCTGCGCCGGCTCGAAGAGGAGCAAAAGCAATTCGCCGAATTCCTCGAGCGGCTGCGCTTCGCCAAGGACAAGGCCGAATTCGATCAGTTCATGGACGAGCGCCGCAACCGTCCGGCCGGAACCGAGCCGCCCCCGCAACCCGCGACCTGAACCGCGCAAACATCACAGCGCATCCCTCGCCGTGCGCGGCGGGGGATTGCTCTCTTCCAGACCTTCGGTGATTAGAGCCGCGACTGGCTGATGAGATGCGCCTTGATCGGCGCGTCCTCGTCATGGCAGCGCGCCGGCCGGCTGCCCCCGGCAAGCGTGCGCTGCCACGCCTCGGCATGCGTCAGGCGATAATCGCCGGCATCGCCGTAGAAAAAGAGATTCAGCACGCAGTCGGCGGCGCGATATTGCCAGAGCTCGGCCGGCGGCTCGTGGCGGCGCAAATCCGGTTGGCCGAGGATCGAGAGCACATCGGCAGGCTTCAGCCCGGCGAGATCCTTGATGTCGGGGGCGTGCGACGCGCTCGGCGAAGCAGGGAAGAGCGAGGCACTCGTCGGGGTCGCAGATTCACCCGGCGCGGCGCAAGCGGCGAGCGACCCGGCAATTGCGATCGCTGCCGCGATGGCGGCAGGCTTTCCCCTCAACTCCATCCCAATCCCCCGGCGATCGCACCAGCCAGTTTCTCCCCGTGGCCTTGGCGCTTTCGCACTTGCCCACATTAACCATGCAATGTGCCGTAAATAAAGCGATTTCGTGCGAGATAGCCGCGCGAGATGCTTGCTTGGAGGCGGCCGGTCCCTATACTCGCCGCGCTTCATTCATCAGTCCGGAAAATCCCTTATGGCGACCCCTACAATCGATGTCGTCGGCATCGGCAATGCCATCGTCGACGTGTTGTCCCAAGCCGAGGATGCCTTCATCCAGCAGGAAAAACTCGCCAAGGGCACCATGGCCCTGATCGATGAAGCGCGCGCCAAGGCGCTGTACGACAAGATGGGATCGGGCATCGAGGCTTCCGGCGGCTCGGCCGCCAACACCATCGCCGGCGTCGCCTCGCTCGGCGGCAAGGCCGCCTATATCGGCAAGGTGGCGGACGATCTGCTCGGCAAGGTCTTCGCCCATGATCTGCGCGCGACCGGCGTCAAATACGACACGAAGCCGCTCGCCGGCGGCCCGGCCACGGCGCGCTGCCTCATCCTCGTGACGCCGGACGCGCAACGGACGATGAACACCTTCCTCGGCGCCTCGGTCGAGTTTCAGCCCGGCGATATCGATCGCGACCTCGTCGCCTCGGCCCAGGTCACCTATCTCGAAGGCTATCTCTTCGACCGGCCTTCGGCGAAAGAAGCCTTCCGCCAGGCCGGCGCCATCGCGCATCAAGCCGGCCGCAAGGTCAGCCTCACCCTCTCCGATCCGTTCTGCGTCGATCGCCACCGCGCCGATTTTCGCGATCTGATCCGCGGCCATGTCGACATCCTCTTCGCCAACGAGGCGGAGATCTGCTCGCTCTACGAGACGCAGGATTTCGAGAAAGCCGCCGCCGCGGTGCGCGGCGAGGCCGAGATCGCGGTGCTGACGCGCAGCGAGAAGGGCGCCGAGGTCATCACCGCCAAGGATCGCGTCAAAGTGCCGGCCGCGCCGGTCGCGAAGGTCGTCGACACCACCGGCGCCGGCGATCTCTTCGCGTCGGGCTTTCTCTACGGCTTCACCCGCGGCAAGGACATGGCGCATTGCGCCAAGCTCGGCGCGCTCTGCGCCGCCGAGATCATCTCGCATTTCGGCGCCCGGCCGGAGGCCAAGCTCGCCGACCTTGCAGCGAAGGCCGGGCTTGCCTAGCTAAAGCACCCAATGGACATCCGTAATATCGCCATCATCGCGCATGTCGATCATGGCAAGACCACGCTCGTCGATCAGCTCCTCCGCCAGAGCGGCGCCTTCCGCGCCAATCAGCAGGTGATGGAGCGCGCGCTCGATTCGAACGATCTCGAGCGCGAGCGCGGCATCACCATCCTCGCCAAATGCACCTCGGTGCAGTGGCACGATACGCGCATCAACATCGTCGACACGCCCGGCCACGCCGATTTCGGCGGCGAGGTCGAGCGCATCCTCTCGATGGTCGATGGCGTGCTGGTGCTGGTCGATGCCGCCGAAGGGCCGATGCCGCAGACGAAATTCGTCGTCGGCAAGGCGCTGCGCCAGGGTCTCCGCCCGATCGTCGTCATCAACAAGATCGACCGCAGCGATGCGCGGCCGGTCGAAGTCCACAACGAGATATTCGATCTCTTCGCCGCGCTCGATGCCACCGACGAGCAGCTCGATTTCCCGACGCTCTACGCTTCCGGCCGCTCCGGCTGGGCGGTCAAGGAGCTCGAGGACGAGCGCAAGGACCTGGTGCCGCTCTTCGAGCTGATCGTGAAGCACGTGCACCCGCCCGAGGCCGACGCCACGGCGCCCTTCGCGATGCTGGTGACGACCCTCGAAAGCGATCCCTATCTCGGCCGCGTCCTGACCGGGCGCATCCATAGCGGCGTCGCCAAGATGAACATGCCGGTCAAGTCGCTGTCGCGCGACGGCAAAGTGATCGAGACCTCGCGCCTGACCAAGCTCCTCGCTTTCCGCGGCCTGGACCGCCGGCCGATCGAGGAGGCCGAGGCGGGCGACATCATCGCGATCGCCGGTCTCGCCGAGACCACGGTCGCCGACACGATCTGCACGCCCGAGGTCGAGACGCCGCTGCCCTCGACGCCGGTCGATCCGCCGACCTTGGCGATGAGCTTCGTCGTCAACGATTCGCCGCTCGCCGGCCGCGAGGGCAGCAAGGTCACCTCGCGCATGATCGTCGAGCGCCTTGAGCGCGAGGCCGAGGGCAATGTCGCGATCCGCATCCAGGAAAGCGAAGAGCGCGACGCGGTCGAGGTCGCGGGCCGCGGCGAGCTCCAGCTCGGCGTGCTGATCGAGACGATGCGCCGCGAAGGCTTCGAGCTCGCGATCTCGCGCCCGCGCGTCCTCTACAAGACCGATCCCAACACCGGCGAGCGGCTCGAGCCGATCGAGGAAGTGGTGATCGATCTCGACGAGCCCTTTGCCGGCATCGTCGTCGAGGAGATGTCGCTCAGGAAAGGCGAGATGCAGGAGATGCGCCCGACCGGCGGCGGCAAGCTCCGCCTCGTTTTCCTGGCACCGACGCGCGGCCTCATCGGCTATCTCGGCAAGTTCCTGACCGATACCCGCGGCACCGGCGTGATGAGCCGCCTCTATCATGGCTACGGGCCGTGGCGCGGCGCGGTCGAAGGCCGCCGCAACGGCGTACTGGTCTCGACCGCGAGCGGCGAGGCGGTGGCCTATGCCTTGTGGAATCTCGAAGAGCGCGGGCCGATGTTCATCACGCCCGGCACGCCGGTCTATGAAGGCATGATCGTCGGCGCGCATACCCGCGGCAACGATATCGACGTCAATCCGACCAAGACCAAGCAGCTCACCAATATCCGCACCAAAGCGGCGGACGAGGCGATCCGGCTAACGCCGCCGATCATCATGACCCTGGAGCAGGCGATCGCCTATATCGCCGATGACGAGCTCTGCGAGGTGACGCCGAAATCGATCCGCTTGCGCAAGCGCTTCCTCGATCCCAACGAGCGCAAGCGCCAGAGCCGCAAGACCGAGACGGCTTAGGGTCGTTTTCGCATCGTGCTAACATGGCGGCTCGCCGAAAGGAGCCCCGCATGACCGAGCCGATCTGGAACAAATTCCTCACCGAGCGCGACAAGGTGTTCCACGAGGCGCGCGGGCACAGCGCGCGCCAGGGCTTCGGCAAGCGGCCGGCGCTGCTCATCATCGACGTGAATTACGCCTTCTGCGGCGACAAGCGCGAGCCGATCATGGAATCGGTGAAGCGCTGGCCGACCTCTTGCGGCGAGGACGCGTGGGACGCGCTGCCGGTGCTGGCGCGGGTGATCGAGACGGCGCGGGCGCAAGGCGTGCCGGTGATCTACACCACCGGCATCAGCCGCGAGGACAAATGGGATATGGGGAGCTGGCGCTTCAAGCACGCTGGCTCGGGCGAGGCGCCGGCGGCACGGCAGAGCAATCACGACGGCAACGAGATCATGCCGCAGATCGCGCCCGGCCCGCGCGACATCGTCGTGCCGAAGCAGAAGCCGTCCGGCTTCCACGGCACCAATCTCCTGAGTTACCTGACGATGCTCGGCTGCGACAGCGTCATCGTCGCCGGCACGACGACCAGCGGCTGCGTGCGCGCGACGGTGCTCGACGGTTTCAGCTACAATTTCCGCGCCGCAGTGATCGAGGATGGCTGCTTCGATCGGGCGCAGGCGAGCCACGCGCTCAATCTCTTCGACATGCAGGCGAAATACGCCGATGTCGTCGGCAGCGAGGAAGTGATCGCCTTTCTCAAATCGCTGCCGGCACAGCAATACGACCTGCCGCCCGGTCCTCGATAAGGCGCGGCCGCGTTGAAATTGCCGCTTCGCTGCCGCTTCGCTGTCGCTGAGATGGGTGGCGGCGCGCTTGCCGCGCGCCATCCCTTCAGAAATTGGTGGCGGCGCGCTTGGCCGTGCGCCGCCGGGCCCATCCCCCCGAGCGCCGCTGCGCGAGGCAACGGGCGCCGGCATGGGCCAAATCCTGCTCAAACCCGGACGACATTAACTCCGGTTTATCGGGGCTTCGCCTTGATCTGGCTCAAACTGGCGACAGAATTTCCCGTCTTCCGTGCCTTCTCCCGCTGGGATGGCTCGGCTATGGTCGCGCCGTCGTTGCGGTTGGCTATCGATAGGTCGCGTTATGTCCAGACTGGTCCGGTTTCTCGCCCTTGCGGCGTGTCTCGTGATGGGCGCCGTCGCGCCGGCGAAGGCCGCCGATCTCGAGAACACGCTCTATCTCGACCTACCGGCGGGCCGGGTGGTGATCGAATTGCTGCCCAATGTGGCGCCGGTCACGGTGGCGCGGATCAAGGAGCTCGCGCGGGCGCATTTCTATGACGGGCTCAAATTCCATCGCGTGCTCGACGGGTTCATGGCCCAGACCGGCGATCCCAGGGGCGACGGCAGCGGCGGCTCCGGCAAGAACCTGAAGGCCGAGTTCAATTCGACGCGCTTTCTGCGCGGCACGCTCGGCATGGCGCGCACCGCCGACGATCGCAACAGCGCGGACAGCCAGTTCTTCATCTGCCTGGCGCCGGCGACGTTCCTCGACGGCCAATACACCGCCTTCGGCCAGGTCGTCTCCGGCATGGAATATGTCGACGCGATCAAGAAGGGCGACAAAGATCGCGACGGCGCCGTCACCAATCCCGATAAGATCGTCCGCATGCAAGTCGCCGCCGACGCGGCCAAAGCCGGGCACTGAACGCCAACCGAAGCCATAACGCCAACCAAAGCAATAACGGAGGTCTTAAGATGGCCGATCTCGAAAACACCCTCTATCTCGATGCGCCCAAGGGCCGCGTCACCATCGAATTGCGTCCCGATCTCGCGCCCAATCACGTCGCGCGCATCAAGGAGCTGGTCCGCGCCGGCTTCTATGACGGGCTGAAATTCCACCGCGTGATCGAGGGCTTCATGGCCCAGACCGGCGATCCGCGCGGCGACGGCACCGGCGGCTCGGGCAAGAAGCTCAAGGCCGAATTCAATTCGGCGAGCTTCCAGCGCGGCACCGTCGGCATGGCGCGCGCCAACGATCCGGATAGCGGCGACAGCCAGTTCTTCATCTGCTTCGAGCCGGCGACCTTCCTCGACGGCAAATACACGGTCTGGGGCCAGGTGACCGACGGCATGGAAGCGATCGACGCGATCAAGCGCGGCTCGGGCCAGAGCGGCGCGGTCAGCAATCCCGACCAGATCGTCCGCATGCAGGTCGCCGCCGACGCCGATAAGGCGTGAAAACAAGCACGATGGAACGCCCCCTCGCCCCCTCCCTCTCCCCGCCGGGGAGAGGGAGGGGCCCAGCGCGTCAGCGATGGGAGGGTGAGGGGGAATTCGGCGCATGACCTCGTGGCTGCACGCGCTCCGCGTCTATCGCGATCCGCGCATCGTCGCGATCGTGCTGATGGGCTTCGCCAGCGGCTTGCCGCTGGCCCTGACCGGCGCGACCCTCGCGATCTGGCTCAAGGAATCGGCGATCACGCTCACGGCGATCGGTCTCTTCGCGCCGGTCGGGATTTCCTACAACCTCAAATTCCTCTGGGCGCCGGCGATGGATCGCGTGCGCCTGCCGTTCCTGACCGCGCGCTTCGGCCGCCGGCGGAGCTGGGCGCTGCTCATCCAGTTCCTCCTGGCGCTGGCGATCCTCGCCCTCGGTTTCTCCAACCCGGCGACCGATCTGACGCGTGTCGCGATCTGCGCGCTCATCGTCGCGTTCCTTTCGGCGAGCCAGGACATTGTCATCGATGCCTATCGCGTCGAGCTGCTCGACAAGGACGAGCAAGGCGCGGGTGCGGCGGCGACACAGATCGGCTATCGCCTCGGCATGCTCGCCTCGGGCGCCGGCGCGCTCTATCTCGCGCAGTATTTCAGCTGGACCGCGGCTTACGGCGTGATGGCGGTGCTCATGGTTTTGAGCATGATCGTCATCGTCGCGACGCGCGAGCCGAACGCGCCGCCGGCGGTGCGCGGCCCGTGGCTCAAGAACACGGTCATCGCGCCGTTTGCCGATTTCGCCAAGCGCCGCTTCTGGCTGCTGATCCTCATCTTCGTCGTGCTCTATAAATTCGGCGACGCGCTCGCCGGCGTGATGTCGGGCCCGTTCTATATCGAGCTCGGCTTCGAGAAGAGCGAGATCGCCAGCATCACCAAGGTCTTCGGCGTCATCGCCAGCATCGTCGGCGTGTCGCTCGGCGGCATCGCCGTCTATCGCTGGGGATTGATGCGCGCGCTGCTGATCTGCGGCGCGCTGCAGATGGTCTCGAATCTGATGTATCTCGTGCAGCTCTGGGCCGGGCACGATATCGGCATGCTGGCGGTCACGATCGCGGCCGAGAACATCACCGGCAGCATGGCCTCGGCGGCGTTCGTCGCCTATCTCTCCAGCCTCTGCAGCCCGGCCTTCACGGCGACGCAATACGCGCTGCTCTCGGCCCTCGCGGCGACGGCGCGAACGCTGCTTGCCTCGTCCGGTGGCTTCTTCGCCGATCATCTCGGCTGGGGCGAGTTCTTCGTGCTGGCGACGGCGTGTTGCCTGCCGGGTCTCGCGCTGCTGCTGTTTTTGATGCGCTCAGCCGATACGCATCAGCCGCAAGCGATTGCGGTTGAGCCATAGCCGCTCGGTCTTCGCGCCCGGGTGAAGCCGCTCGACGACGCGCCAGAAGCGCTTGCTGTGATTCATCTCGAGAAGATGCGCCACCTCATGCGCGACGACGTAATCGACCACCGCTTCCGGCGCGAAGATCAGCCGCCACGAGAACGAGAGATTGCCGCCCCGCGCGCAGCTGCCCCAGCGGCTGACCGTGTCGCGCACGGTGATGCGCGTCACCTTGCGCTCGACGGCCAAGGCCATTGTCTCGGCGCGCGCGCTGAGCTCGCGCTTGGCGAGGGCACGCAGGAAATCGCGCACCCGCCGCGCCAGGAAGGCGGGATCGCCGGCGACGCAAATCGCGCCGTCCTCGATCCAGGCCGGGCCTTTCCCGCGAATCGAACCCATGGCGCGGATCTCGTGCGGCACGTCCAGCACCGGCACCAACGCGCCCGCGGCGAAGGCGATGCGCGGCGGCAGCTTCGCGAGGCGCGCATCGATCCAGCCGCGGCTGGCCTCGAGGAAGCGCAGCGCCTCGCCGCGCGAGCAGCGGCGCGGTAGCACCATCTCGACGGCATCGCCGGCGTGATCGATCTTCAGCGCGATGCGCCGGGCGCGCGGATGGGCGCGCACGATCAGCGGCACGGCGGCGCCGTCATGAAGCAGCGAGGTGGGGAAGGCCGGCAGCGAATCAGGCACGAGCCCGATTCTAACCGAAGCGGCCCCTCAGAGATACTTTTGCAGCGTCGCCGCCATCACCTTCGGCGGCAGGCCGGCCGGTATCGTGGCAAGGTAACGGCCGTTGGTGCCCATCACATAGATGATCGAGCTGTGATCGATCAGGTAATCGTCGCTGCCCGATTGCGGCACTTTCGCCACATAGACGCGGTATTCGCCCTCGACCTGCTTCAGCGTATCAGGTGCGCCGGTCAAATAGAGGATGCCCGCATGAAAATTCGCGGCATAGGCTTTGAGCTGCTCGGGCGTGTCGCGCGCCGGATCGACCGAGATGAAGATCGGCTGCACCTTGCTCGCCTGATTGCCGATCATGTCGAGGGTCTGGCTGATCGCGTTCAGCGTCGTCGGACAGGCATCGGGGCAATAGGTGTAGCCGAAATAGATCAGCATCACCTTGCCGCGGAAATCGGCATCGCTGCGCGTGGCGCCGTTCTGATCGATCAAGGTGAAAGGCCCGCCGACGGCGCCGCTCGCATTGTCGACGCCGCCCAGCCAAAGCTGTTCGTAGAGCACGCCGCCGACGATGACGGCAAGCGCGGCGACGAAGATATAAAGCCCGCGACGGACGGCTTCGGACATGCGATCGATATAGGCCCGCGGCGCTCCGACCGCCAGCGACGAATCAGCGCGCTCGCGGGAGCGCGGTAGCTGCCAGCTGGCCGAGCCAATCGAGCTCGCGGCGCAGGCTCACCACGGGACCGATCGCGATCAGCGCCGGCGGCTCGAGCGCGGCGGCGGCGGCATCCTGGGCGGCCTTCGCCAGGGTCGTTTCGATCACGCGTTGCTCGTCGGTCGTCGCCTTGCTGATGATCGCAACCAGCTCGTCGGCCGGACGGCCGGCGGCGATCAGGCGGCGCGCGATCGCATCGAGATTCTTGAGCGCCATATAGATCACCAGCACGGCCGTGCCGCGCGCCATCGCTTCCCAATCGACCGCGCTCGGCAGCGCGCCGCCGGTGGTCTGACCGGTGATGAAGGTGATCGCCGAGTTCGTGTCGCGATGGGTCGCGGGGATGCCGGCATAAGCGAGGCCGCCGATCGCGGCGGTGATGCCGGGCACGATGCGGAAGGGGACATGCGCGCGCGCCAGCGCCAGGCCTTCCTCGCCGCCGCGGCCGAAGACGAAAGGATCGCCGCCTTTCAATCGCAGCACCCGCTTGCCGGCGCGCGCCAGGGCAACGAGACGCAGCGAAATATCCGGCTGCTGCGCCGACGGCTTGCCGCCGCGCTTGCCGGCGTGTTCGAGGCCCGCGCCCTCCCGCGCCAATTTCAGGATCGCCGGCGCGACCAGCGCGTCATAGACGACGACATCGGCCTGCTCGAGGCCGTGCAAGGCCAGCAAGGTCAGCAAGCCCGGATCGCCGGGCCCGGCGCCGACGAGCCAGACGCTGCCCGGCGCGAATTCCGGAAGGTGGAGAGCGGCGCGTGCCATGCCGCGCGAGACTACCTCGCGGCTCGGCACGCCGCCAACGTTCAGCCACGGCGCGATCCGTTCACCTCGGCAGCCGCGCGCGGTATCATCCGGCGCGGAGGATCGTGTTGAGGATAAAGGTGCGATGAGTGGAACGGCTTTAGAGGGTATCGATGGCGCGGCACTGACGCGGCGGACGGTCGTGGCCGCCGCGCTGATGCTGCTGTTGTGCAAGCGGAGCTTTGCGCAGGGCGCCGATTTCTCCAATTACAACGACATCGCAACGATCGCGTCGCGCGGCAAGACCGACGAGGTCATTCGCCTGCTGCAATCGAAACGCGACCCGAATCTCCCCGACGACAAAGGCGAGACGGCGTTGCATTACGCCGCGCAGCTCGGCAATCAGCAGATGGTTCAGGCGCTGCTCTATTACGAAGCGGCGGTCGACCCGCGCGATCAATTCGGCAACACGCCGCTGCATTGGGCCGCACAAAACGGCAGCACCGCGGTAATCCAGATGCTGATCGACGCCAAGGCGACGGTCGATCCGCAGAACCGGCAGGGCGTCACGCCGTTGATGATGGCGGCGAAGGCGGGCAACGCTCCGGCGGTCCGTCTCTTGCTGAAGGATGGCGCCGATCCGCATCACGTCGACTTCACCGGCCGCGACGCCGCCGGCTGGGCGAATGGCAAGCCGGCGATCGTGCAGATGCTGCGCGTCGCGCGCTAAGATTCAGCGATAAGGGTCAGGGCGTTGTCTGCGGCGCGACGCCATAGAGCGTCAATCGCATGCCGTGGCCGTTGGAGTAGTCGAGGCCGGAAACCGTGCCGAGCGCCTGCGGCGTCAGATGGTGTGCGGCGAGCGCCGCCCTGAATTCGGTGTCGGAGCGCGTCTCGACCAGGACGCGCGCCTGCGGCGTCGCCGCGAGATAATCGGCGGCGGCATCGGCCGAGACCAGCTTGGTCTTGGTGCCGAGCAAAAAGACGAGACTCGGCTCGGCATCGCCGGCGATCGCGACCGGCACGTTCCGCGGCACGCCGGCGCCGGCGATGAGGGCGGCGGCGCTGCGCGACAGCCACAGCGCGTCGAGCGCGGGCGCGACGAACGCGAAGCCGATCGCCAGCACCAGCAGCGCCATCACCGCGGCGCGGATCGCGAGGGCCGGCGTGAAGCCGCGCCAGCTCTGGCGCAACAAACGCTGGCCGAAATAGAGCACGATCAGCGCCGCCACCGCGCCGCCGCCGAGCGCGCCCGGTCCATAGCGCAGCGGCACCAGAGCGAGGGCGATCGCGAGGCCGAGGCTCGCCACGGTCCAGAGCGCGACGACGACCCGGTCGAGCGTACGCCACGATACGAGCCGCCCTTTGCTCGCCGCGACCAGCGCGGCGCCAATCATCAGCGCCAGCGCCGGATAGACCGGCAGCAGGTAGTTCGGCAGCTTCGTCGGCACCAGCTCGAGCACGATCCAGAACGGCACGCCCCAGGCGATGAGGAAGCGCTCGGCGTCGGCGCGGCGCTGGCGCCAACTCCAGGCGATCGCGGGCCCGAGGAACAACGTGCCGGGCCAGAAGCTGATCAGCAGCAGCACGAGGTAATAAAGCGGCGGTGCGCCATGACTTTCCTGCGCGCCGATCAGCTTGCCGAGAAAATCCTGACCCAGGGAGTCGCTGAGGAATTGTCCTTGCGTCGCGGTCAAGATCGCGATCAGCCAGGGCAGCACGATGAGCAAGAGCAGGATAACGCCGGGGACCGGCCGCAGATCGCGCAGCCAGCGCGCGCGCCGTTCGCTCACCGCCAATGCGATCATCGTCAACGCCGCGACGAGCGGCGCCACCGGCCCTTTGATGAGAATGCCGGCGGCGAGCGCGGCCCAGAATAGCAAGGCGATACCGAGCGGCGCGCGAAGTCCGGCTTTCGCGTCGAGATAGATCCGCGCCAGCGCGAGCTGCGCCGCGGTCACGCAAGCGAGCAGCACGGCATCGGTCTTCGCAAGATGGGCCTCGATGCCGAGGCCGAGCGAGGCGGCGAGCAGCCCCGCGCCAATGAACGCCGCCTTGCGTCCCGCCAGCCGCGCACCCATGCCGAAAGTCATCAGCACGGATACCATCGCGCCGAGCAGCGACGGCACGCGATAGGGCCAGATCGCGTTGCTCTCGGCATCGCTGAACAGCGCGACCGATGTCGCTTGCAGCCAGTAGATGCCCGCCGGCTTCTTGTTGCGCGCCTCGTCCTGGAAGCGGATCGCGACCAGGTCGTGCGTCTCCAGCATCTGCCGGCTCGCCTGGACGAAACGTGCTTCATCGCGGTCCGTAACCGGCAGATCGACCAGGCCGGGCAGATAGAGCCCCAGGCACAGCAAGCTGAGCAGCGCGTAAGGCCGCCAGCCGAGAAGGGCGCGCTCGATCATCGCGGCCGGATCATTGGGAAATGGCGCCGGCTGGTTCGCGTCGGGTCATCGCCGAGGCCGTAGCACACCCCATCGCCGCGAGCCAGCGACTTCACCGTTGCGGCGTCACATCATCTCGGCGACACGATCCGCGAGGCAGTCGAGCACCAGCGGATGGTCGCCGAGATACGGCGCTTTGATGATGTCGAGCGCCGGATGATCGGCGGCGACGCGATCGCACGCGGCGTAGATGCGCTTCACCAGCACGCCGGTGAAAAGGAAATACGGGAAGACGACGATGCGGCTGAAGCCGAGCATCGCCGCGCGGCGCAGCGCTTCCTCGGTCAGCGGCGCGGCCGTGCCGCCGTAACCGAATTCCGCGCGGCCGAAACCCATGCCGTCCTTCAGCCGTTGCGCGAGCGCGCCGATCGTTTCGTTGGCCGCCGGATCGTTGGTGCCGCGGCCGATAACGAGCAGCAAAGTCTCGCGGCGCGGCATGGCGTGCGGGTTGCCGCGCTCGCCTTCTTCGATGCGCGCGGTGGCGGCGGCGAGCAATTTCGCCTCGAGCGATAGCGCGCGGCCGAGATGCATCGCGACGTGCGGAAAATCGGCCGCGCCGCGGGCGATCTCGGACGGTATATCGTTCGTCACGTGACGCGCGGCGAAAAGCATCGCGGGCAACGCCAGGATGCGCTCCGCGCCTTGCGCGACGAGCTTCGCGAAGCCGTCACGGATCGTCGGCGATGCGAATTCGAGATAGCCATAGGCGACGTCGTTCTCCGGCAGCCGGGCTTTGAGGCCGGACGCGGCGCGCGCGAATTCGGCGACGGCGTCGGCATCGCGGCTGCCATGGCCGCAGAGCATCACCGCCGTCTTCATCGCCGGCCCGCTCCGCATACGGCCGCTTTCCGCTTGTCTTTCATGCCGCGCGCGGCCGATCTTGCCCTATGTTCCTGCCCTCCGCATCCGATCCCTGCGCGATCCTGCTGCTGGCGCTGGCGATCGATCTGGCCTTCGGCGATATGGCGATCGTCTTTCGCCTCTTGCCGCATCCGAGAACGCTGGTCGGCCAAGCGGCCGGCTTCTTCGATCGCCGCCTCAATCGCGAAACCCGCAGCGATGCCGCGCGCCGGCTGCGCGGCGCGATTACGGTACTCGTACTGGTCGGCCTGGCCGCCGCGCTCGGCTGGGCCGTCAGCGAATATCTCCGTGTCATCCATTACGCCTGGGCGATCGAGGCGCTGCTCGTCGCGGTGCTGCTGACGCAGCGCAGCCTCTTCGAGCGCGTCGCCGCCATCGGCACGGCGCTGCAGACGGATGGGCTGCCAGGCGGCCGCGCGGCGGCGGCAGAACTTGTCGGCCATGATCCCGAAAGTCTCGATGAGTATGGCGTCGCGCGCACCGCCATCGCAGCGCTGTTCGAGAATTTCAGTACCGGCGTGATCGCGCCGGGTTTCTGGTATCTGCTGCTCGGCCTGCCCGGGCTGTTCGCCTCTGCGACGGCACGCACGCTCGCCGCCACGATCGGCCAGCGCTCGCCGAGATATCTCGCTTTCGGCTGGGCGGCGCGGCGCTTCGATGATCTGCTCGAATGGATTCCGGCGCGGCTGACCGCGCTGCTGATCTGGCTCGCGGCGCTGCTCCTGCCCGGCGCGCATGCCGGCGCTTCGATCCGCGCGACGCTGCGCGATGCGCGCAAGCATCGCTCGCCGAATGCCGGCTGGCCGCAAGCCGCAGCGGCCGGCGCGCTCGGCCTCGCGCTCGGCGGGCCGCGCCGCGTTCTCGGCACGGTGCTGAACGAGCCGTGGCTCGGCGACGGCCGCGCCCGCGCCACGGTCGTCGATCTCGGCCATGCGCTGCGGCTCTATCTCGCGGCCGCCTCGTGTTTCGCCGTGATGCTGATCGCCCTGGTTGTGCGGCATTTTCTTTAAGCGAGCGGCGGTACCGCGCAGATCGCCGCGTCCGGCAAGGCTTCCGCCGCGAGATTGACGATCGCCTGCGCGCGGATACCGTCGGCGATCCAGGCATAGAAGGCGAGCGTGCCATGCGCGGGCGGCGCGTCGCACGGCGGCGCCAGTGCGACGACGACATTGCCGCAGCGCACGGCCCGGATCGCGAAGGCGCCGCAATCGAGCCGGCTTTCGCGAAAGGCGGGATCGCGTTCCGGCGCGCCCCAGCGCCGCGTGACGCTGTCTTGCAGCGCGCGCGGCAGGGTCGCGAAATAGGTGCCGTAATCGGCGCGCTGGAACAGCTCCTCGGCCTCGCCGGCGAGCAAGGCGCGCATCAGGGCGTCGCCGTCGGCGGGGATCTTCGCGACACGGTAGCCTTCGGCTTGCAGCGCCCGCAGCTTGTCGATCGCCGCTGGCGCCGCATCGCGATCGACGATCACCACGATCCGGCGCTCGCTCTTCTCCATCGCCTTCAGCCTTTGAGCGCGAGCGGCAAGCCCGCCGCCATGAAGACAACGCGCTGCGCCAGCCCGGCGATGCTTTGGTTCAAGCGCCCCGCATGGTCGCGGAAGTCGCGCGCCATCGCGTTGTCGGGCACGATGCCGAGCCCGACCTCGTTCGCGACCATCACGACGGGGGTGCGCGCGCGCGGCAAGACGGCGAGCAGCCGCTCGCTCTCGAAGCCGATATCGCGTTTGGCGCCCATGAGATTGGACAGCCAAAGGGTCAGGCAATCGATCAGCACCGGCCGCGTTTCCTCGGCGAGGAGGATGTTCACCAGCTCCAGCGGCTCTTCGGTCGTCGTCCAAGGTGCGCCGCGCCGGGCGCGATGGGCCGCGATCCGCGCGCGCATTTCTTCATCGCGCGGCTCGGCGGTGGCGAGATAGAGCGCCGGCTCCGCCGCGCTCTCGACCAGTTCTTCGGCGAAGCGGCTCTTGCCCGAGCGCGCGCCGCCGAGGATCAGGGTGAGCGGCGGCAAAACGGCTTTCGTCATGGGCGGGTGCCTAGCACGCGCCCGGCGCGGGCGCTATCGTCGCTCCATGGCGCAATACGACGTTACCCTTGTTGCGGCGCGGTTTCTGACGCCGGCGGTCCGCGAGCTGGTGCTGAAGGCGAAAGACGGCGCGGCGCTGCCTTCCTACGGGCCCGGCGCGCATATCGAGGTCACGGTCACGCTGGCCGATGGCAAGCAGACGACGCATCCCTATTCGCTGCTCGGCGGCACGGTGACGGGCGACGATCCGGCCGATACCTACCGCATCGCGGTCGAGCGGCGCGAGGACGGCGCCGGCGGCTCGAAATTCCTCTGCGATCTCGAGCTCGGCGCGGCGCTCGGCATCTCTTCGCCGCGCAACGATTTCCCGCTCGAGACGCATCCCGCCAACCGGCTGCTGGTCGCGGGCGGCATCGGCATCGTGCCGATCTTCGCGATGGCGCGGCGCCTGAAGCGCGAAGGCCGCGCCTTCACCTTGGCCTATGTCGCGCGCGATCTCGATCAGATGGCCTATCGCGACGAGGTTGCGGCGCTTGCCGGCGGGCATGTCATCCTGCATGAGGAATCGAGCGCGGCAAAGCCGCTCGATGTGAAGCCGCTGGCGAAGAAGCTTGCCTACCCGTCCGAAGTCTATGTCTGCGGCACTTACGCGCTGAACAAGGCGGTGACCGCGGCCGCCGGTGCGGCCGGCCTCTCGAAGCTCCAGATCCACGAGCAGTGCTTCGCGCCGCCGCCGGTCTTCCGGCCGGAGAACAGCGCCTTCCACGTGACGCTGAAACGCTCGGGCCTCGAATTCGACGTGCCGGCCGAATCGAGCATCCTCGAGACCATGATGATGTCGGGCCACACGCCGAAATTCTATTGCGGGCGCGGCGAATGCGGCATCTGTCCGATGACGGTGGTGTCCACCGACACGCCGATCGAGCATCGCGACCACACGCTGAAGCCCGGCGAGCGCAAGGACCGCATCTGCATCTGCGTCTCGCGCATCAAAGGCGGCACGCTGGTGCTCGACGCGTAGCGCGCCGGGCACCGACGCATCAATACGCGGTCTTGTTCACCTGACCGGTGCCCGTCACGTACCAGCGCTCGCTCGGGAAGGCCTTGCCCGCGAGCCGCGCCATCATCCAATCGGCGATCAGCACCGGCGGGCTCGGGCCGAGCGCCGCCGACGGCACGCCGCTGATGCCGTGCCGCGCATCCTGATAAACGACCAGCCGCTTGGGTGCTTTCAATTGGGCGAAGAGCTTCTCGGTATAGCTCAGCGGCGATAGCTCCTCGGCCTCGCCGGCGAGGCAGAGATAGGGGCATTTGATCTTCTCGACATGGCCTTCCCAGGTCAGCGTCTTGACGAACTGATCGAATTTCGCCTCGTCGGTATAGCCAGCCATCCACATGAAGCGCTTCTTGAAGGTCGGCGAGGCCTCTTCGAAGATCGTGTGGCAGCCGGGCTCGAGACAGGTCGCGGAAACCGCGGCGGCGCGGAAGCGCGGCTCGTTGGCGACGACGATGGTGCCGAAGAACGACCCGAAGCTGGCGCCGACGACGCCGATCTTGTCGGCATCGATCTCGGGCCGCGCCGCGAGCCAGTTGTAGAGCGCGGGCGCAGCGGCGATCCAATTCTCCATGCTGACGCGGATGCCGAGCAGCGGCGATTCATATTGCCCCGGCCCGTCGACCGCGAGCACGGCAATGCCGCGATTGAGCCAGCGATCGCCGTGCAGCGAAACCGAGCATTCCTTGAAGCTGTCCATGCCCGGGATCGATACGACGCAGGGCACTTTCTGGCCGTCGACGTAATCGGGCGGCAGGTGATACCAGGCCGGCAGCGCCGTGTTCTTGAACGGGATCCACACCGGCTCGACGCGGTGATCGGCGAGCCGCGCGTAATTGGCGTAGCAGGCGCGCTTCTTCTGGTTGAGGAAGATGTTCTGCTCGTTGTTCTCGTCGAAGGTCCATTGCGCGGCGCCCCAATGCACCGCCGCCATGAAATAATTGTCGCGCGCCGTGATCATCTCGTCGGCTTCCTCGGCGAGACGCGCGCGCTGCTCGCGGCGCCGCGCGGTGGCTTCGAAAGCCGGGCCGATATCGGCCATCTTCTTGACGCGCATCCGGACGCCGGCGAAATCGGCAAGCGACTCGATGCCGCAAGGCGCCTGCATATACATCGAGCGGGCCTGATCCCAATCGATGCCGTTCGCC
>Ga0335085_10005481_pt1 | contig 20322 bp, 15 predicted proteins | sample Lox_Sample_45_FD_206712 | JGI IMG/M metagenome (GOLD analysis project Ga0335085, IMG submission 206712) | Soil microbial communities from Loxahatchee National Wildlife Refuge, Florida, United States - Lox_Sample_4.5 | ecosystem: Environmental > Terrestrial > Soil > Wetlands | place: USA...
GATGCCAGCCCGGTCAAGTGGCACCTGGCGCACACCACCTGGTTCTTCGAGACTTTCATCCTCACGCCGCACGTACAGGACTACCGCCCTTTCGACAGCCGGTTCGCGTTTCTCTTCAACTCCTATTACAAGCAGTTGGACGGACATCCTCTGCGCTCCATTCGTGGCACCTTTTCGCGTCCCACTCTGGAAGAGGTGCGCGCCTATCGCGCCCACGTGGACGCTGCCCTGCTTGCAGTGTTAGAGAGCGCCGACCCCAAACTCGCCACCCTGGTGGACCTCGGTCTGAATCATGAACAGCAGCACCAGGAACTCATCGTCACCGATATCAAGCACGCGTTCTGGACCAACCCGCTGCAGCCCGCTTTCATTTCCACCCCGCCCGAATCCGCGGCCCTACCCCCGCGCGCGGAGTGGATCGAGTTCGACGGCGGCATACACGAAATTGGCCACGAAGGCGACGGTTTCGCCTTCGACAACGAGACTCCCCGCCACCAGGTGCTGCTCCGCCAATTCCGCCTGGCTTCCCGTCTCGTAACCAACGCCGAGTATCTGGAATTCATCGAGTCCGGCGGCTATCGCAAGCCCGAACTCTGGCTCTCCGACGGCCTGAACCAACTGGCCGCCGACGGCTGGCAGGCGCCGCTTTACTGGGAGAAGCAGGCAGGAGAATGGCAGGTATTCACCACCGCTGGCGTGCAGCCCATGGCTCTCTCCGAGCCCGTCTGCCACATCAGCTACTACGAAGCCGACGCCTACGCCCGCTGGCGCGGTTTCCGCCTGCCCACCGAAGCCGAGTGGGAAGTCGCCGCGGCTACCGCATCGCTGCAGGGAAACTTCGCGGAGAGCGGCAGATTCCATCCCGCCTCCGCCACCGGCGATGACCTTGAGCAGATGTTCGGCGACGTCTGGGAGTGGACGGCGTCTCCCTACGTCTCTTATCCGGGATATCGTCCCCAGCCCGGAGCGCTGGGCGAATACAACGGCAAATTCATGTGCAATCAGATGGTGTTGCGCGGGGGATCGTGCGCCACCCCGCAATCGCATATCCGCGCTAGTTACCGCAATTTCTTCCCGCCACCGGCGCGCTGGCAATTCATGGGAGTGCGGCTGGCCGATGATTGCGCGTGAAACCCTTCCCCTGCCGGAGATCGCCGAGGAAGTAGCGCAGGGCCTGCTGGGCACGCCAAAATCGCTTCCCCCCAAACTTTTCTACGATGCCGCCGGTTCGGACCTGTTCGAGCGCATCACCGAATTGCCCGAATACTACGTCACCCGCACGGAAATGTGCATCTTGCAGCGCTTCGCCGGCGAGATTGCCGCAGTCGCGGGCCCCATCGCCAGCGTGATCGAACTCGGCGCCGGCACTTCCAGCAAAACCACCGTGCTGCTCGCCGCCCTGTTGCGGCAACAGGCGGCGCTTTCATTCTCTCCGGTAGACATCTCGGCCGCGCCGTTGCAGGCCGGTCAGGCCGCCCTGCAACGCCGCTTCCCCCAACTCCGCTATACACCCGTCGTTACCGATTTCCTGCACGACCTCTCGTTCCTCACCCGCGCCCACCCTCCCCGGCTCGTCTTCTACCTGGGATCGAGCATCGGAAATTTCGAGCCTCTGCAGGCAGTCTCGCTGTTATGCCGGCTCAGACGCTCTCTCAGTCCCGGCGATTCTCTCCTCATCGGCTTCGATATGCGCAAGGACCCCGGCGTCCTGCACGCGGCCTACGACGACTCCCAGGGAGTGACGGCAGCTTTCAACAAAAATATGCTGGTGCGCATCAATCGCGAGTTGCGCGGACACTTTCATCCCAGCGCATTTCGCCATGTGGCTCTCTGGAATGACCACGAATCCAGAATCGAAATGCACCTGGAGTCGATGGCGCGCCAATCCGTCCCCATCGATCTGCTCAATTTGACCGTCCATTTCGAAAAGGGCGAAAGCATCCACACCGAAAACAGCTACAAATACAGCGAAGCCATGATTCAGAATCTACTTCAAAGTGGCGGCTTCACCCTCATGAAGACCTGGAAAGACGATCTGGGGTGGTTCTCCGACGCTCTGGCAAGAGTCTGACTGTTCACCTTTCGAACATGAGGAGCGCTAACTATGCCACCCATTTGCGGGCAAAAAACGAATTGGACGCGAGTCGGCTGCATCATCCTGTTGCTTGCGCAATCCGTTTTGGCTCAAACCGCGGTTCCTCCGCGCAGCGACTATGAGCAAGTCGCCGGTCAGCTGCGGCAATTCATTCAGCATGAAGTCGACGATAAGCAGTTGCCGGCGCTGTCGATTGCGCTGGTAGATGATCAACAAATTGTCTGGGCGCAGGGTTTCGGATTTGCCGATCCCGCCACCAAAACGCCGGCAACCGCCGAAACCGTTTACCGGGTCGGCTCCGTCTCCAAGCTCTTCACCGACATCGCAATCATGCAGCAAGTCGAGCGGGGCAAACTGGATTTGGACGCTCCCATCACCCGCTACCTGCCGGAGTTTCGCCCGGTGAACCCGTTCGACCAGAAGCCCATTACGCTGCGTGAACTGATGTCCCACCACGCAGGATTGTTGCGTGAACCTCCGGTTGGGCATTACTTCGATCCCACCGAACCCGGCCTGAAAGCCACGGTCTTGAGTCTGGCGAAGACGACTCTGGTGTATCCGCCTGGAGAACGTGCGAAGTATTCCAATGGCGGAGTGGCAACCGCCGGCTATGTTCTCGAGCGCCAGGCAAATCGCCCCTTTGTTGAGGTAGCGCGAGACGCCGTTCTGAAGCCGATGGGCTTGCAGTCGAGCGCATTCGAACTGACTCCGGAAATTCAAGGCAAACTGGCGAAAGCATTCATCCAGACCTACGACGGAAGAACCATTCATGCTCCCACCTTTCAGCTTGGGACCATCCCGGCAGGAAGTCTGTATTCCACGGTCCTCGATCTGGGGCGGTTTATTTCCGTACTGCTGGCGGGCGGCCGCGCGGGGCAAGCTCAGGTGATCGAGCCGGCCACGTTGAAGGAAATGTGGACGCCGCAATTTCCCGCGGCGAATGACACCGCGAGTTTTGGACTTGGATTCCGGCTTTCGTCTTTAGACGGCCAACGGCTGGTAAGCCATGGCGGCGCAATTTACGGCTTTGCTACCGAAGTAGAGGCGCTCCCCGAGGCAAAGCTGGGTGTGGTCGTCATTGCCTCCCTCGACTCCTCGAACTCTGTGGTCACGCGGATTGCGCACGAAGCGCTGCGCATGGCGTTGGCCCGGCAATCGGGGAAGCGAGTAGAAGCGCCCACCCTCACGGAAGCAATCGATCCGGTACTTGCCCGTAAACTCGCCGGCCGCTACGGCAAGGGAGAGGATGCGGTTGAATTAACAGAAGAAGAAGGCCAGCTGTTTCTGTTGCCGAGCCAGGGAGGCTACAAGGCCCGGCTTCGAAAACTGGGTGACGATCTGATCGTGGATGACAAGTTGAGCTACGGTCAGCGAATCATCTTAAAGCCCAACGCTCTCGAAATTAACGGCAAGCTGCTCTCTCGCGTGGATGACTCTCGTCCAGATCCAGCGCCTAAGGATTGGGCCGGGCTCATTGGCGAGTACGGCTGGGATCACGACATTCTCTACATCCTCGAGCGGGACGGGAAGCTGACATCCCTCATCGAGTGGTACGAATATGAGCCGCTGCAGCAAGTCTCGAAAGATCATTTCCTTTATCCAAACCGTGGATTGTATGGCCATGAACCTGTCGTGTTCGCACGTGGTAACGACGGCATTGCGACCCAGGTCAAGGTTGGAGAAGTGGTTTTCCAGCGGCGGGCCGTGGGGCCGGAAGATGGCAAGGTATTCCGTATTACTCCGCTTAAACCTGTTGCACAGCTAAGAATCGAAGCCCTGAAAGCGCACCCGCCGGAGGAAAAAGGAAATTTCCGCAAGCCCGATCTTGTGGAACTTATCACGCTCGACCCGACCATCAAACTCGACATCCGCTACGCCACGACCAATAATTTCCTGAGCACGCCGCTTTATCAGCAAGCCCGCGCTTTCATGCAACGGCCCGCCGCCGAAGCTTTGGTCCAGGCTCATCACGATTTGCGTCGTTTCGGTTATGGACTGCTCGTTCACGACGCCTATCGTCCCTGGTACGTGACCAAAATGTTCTGGGATGCGACTCCGGACGACAAGAAGATTTTTGTCGCCAATCCTTCCGAAGGCTCACGCCACAATCGCGGTTGCGCGGTTGATCTCACGCTGTACGACTTGAGCACCGGTAAGCCAGTTCAGATGCCGGGTGTCTATGACGAATTTTCCGACCGTTCGTATCCTTTCTATCCGGGTGGAACATCCCTGCAGCATTGGTATCGTGATTTTCTGCGTCACGAGATGGAAGCCCAGGGCTTCCGTGTCTACGAGGCCGAATGGTGGCACTTTGACTATCAGGATTGGCGGGCATACCCAATCGGCAACAAAACCTTCGAGGAACTTTCGCACTAGGCGCGAGTCCCATTCCATCATTCTGTTTCAATATGCCGCTTATCAGACTTCCCCATGCCAAAAGGGCTGACGGCCGATCGAGCCAAAGCAGTTAGAATGGTCCAGTCACTAAAACCAGCTTGATTTTCAACCGTTTCACCAAGAAACCGCGACCACTGTGTGGCGTATCGTGACCGGCGATGAAATTAAATAGCGCCAATTTGTCGAGGCTGAATGGCGAGATTCGCAGACCTTCTTACGATCGCGGCCTCCTGCGGCAAAGCACGGTTCACATCGGGGTTGGGGGCTTCCATCGCGCGCACCAGGCCGTTTATCTGGACGACTTGCTGCATCTCCACGATACGGGAAGATGGGGAGAATGCGGCATAGGCATCCTGAAGCGTGATGCCCGCATGAGGGACGCTCTTCAGGGTCAGGACCACCTTTATACCCTGGTGATACGGAGCACTGAACAGCCGAGCGCGCGCATCATCGGCTCGATTGTGGACTATTTATATGGCCCCGAACAGCGTGAGACGGCCATTGAAAAGATGGCGGCGGCGGACACGAGGATCGTATCCCTCACCATTACCGAGGGCGGCTATTTCATTGACGAAGGGACAAGGGAGTTCACTCCCGAGCATCCGGACATCCAGCATGATGTGCAAAATCCGCGTCAGCCAGTTTCCTCGTTGGGCTATATTGCGGAGGCACTGGATCGCCGCCGGAGGCGCGGCCTGCCTCCGTTCACGGTCATGTCCTGTGACAATCTGCAGGGCAACGGCCATGTTGTGAAGAACGTTCTACTTGCGTTCGCTGGGTTACGGGATGTCTCTTTGCAGCAATGGATCGCACAGCATGTGACATTTCCCAATAGCATGGTGGATCGCATTACGCCAGTCACGACTGCCGACGATATTGCCTTCGTATCCTCGCGGTTCGGAGTCGAGGATGCCTGGCCGGTGGTCACCGAGCCTTTCATGCAATGGGTGATCGAAGACGAATTCTGCAACGGAAGGCCGCAGTGGGAGAAAGTTGGAGCGCAGATCGTCTCCGACGTGGTCCCATACGAACTCATGAAGATGCGCCTTTTGAATGCGGGCCATCTCGCGATGGCTTATCTGGGGGCGGTTGCGGGATACGGCTATGTTCACGAGATTATGCAGGACGGCCTGTTCCTTGCCTTCGTGAAGACTTTCATGGAAGAGGTGACGCCCGTCGTCCCGAAGATTCCAGGCGTATCGGTGAAGGGTTACAAGAGAATTTTGGTGGAACGCTTTTCGAACCCGACCATCAAAGATCAGGTGACGCGAATCTGCTCCGAAGGATCGGCCAAAATACCGAAATGGATTTTGCCTTCGATTACAGAGCTCCTGGCCAAGGGCTGCCCGATCGAGTTGCCATGCCTAGTAATCGCCAGCTGGATTCATTACTTCAAGGTGAACACCGACGAGTGCGGCCGCGGACTTACGATTATCGATGCCCGCTCGCAGGAATTGACACAGATTGCAAAGAGCATCGGAACCGATCCACGCCCCGTGCTCGCTATCGCGTCCATATTTGGTCCGGCATTGGCGGGCAACGCCGTCTTCGCAGTGAAGGTTCAGCAGGCGTTGCAGGCACTTTCCACACTCGGAGTGGCCGCCACCATGCGGCAATATCTCTCACCGGCAGTCAGTGGCCGAGTCCAATAACTTGCCAAGGGTAGACCTGCTCATTTTTGACTGTGATGGCGTACTGCTCGACAGCGAACGCATCAGCTGCGAGTGTGCCGCCGCGGCACTTCAATCGGTCGGCATGCAGATTGATGTCGAAACGGTTTTCCGGCGATTTGTCGGTGTTTCCCGCCACACGATGGCGGAGCAGATCGCTGCGGAGGGTTATCCCGTAGCGCCTGATTTTGTTGAGCAGCTGGAACGATCTATCACGGATGCGTTCGAGCGCCGGCTGCAAAGTGTTCGGGGAGCGCAAGAAGCGCTGTCGCAGCTGGCGCTGCCGCGATGTGTGGCCTCCAGCAGTCCGCTATCCTATATCCGCAGAGGCTTGGCCCTTACCGGCCTCTCCCGCTTCTTCGAACCGCACCTGTTCAGTGCATCCATGGTCTCGCACCCCAAGCCCGCGCCCGACCTTTTCCTCTACGCGGCCGCGCAGATGAATGCGGCCCCCGGGAAATGTCTTGTCATCGAAGACTCGGCTTCTGGGGTCAAAGCGGCGAATGCGGCGGGGATGCCGGTTTTCTGGTTTCTGGGAGGAAGTCACATTGACCTGGAAAACCGGCCGCCCGACTTTGACGCCGCCCAGGCAGATATGACAGTGGCCTCCATGCTGGAGCTGCCCGCCGCGATTCAACGATTTTCGGGCCGGCGTTCACCCTGAAAATCTGCGTCAGGAACGCCTCTCAGGCTTGGGGAGCGCGGGCGGCTCTCGGAGATCTTCTGCCGAGACTACGAACTGCTTCCATTTCCGATATACGTGCAAAACCGAAATTGTCCAGAAGGGAACCAAATCCGCCCCGGGCACAAGCTCGGCAAAGAATGTCGGAAGGAACTCCCAATGCCAGCCGAGCAGATGAACCAATACCGCCGCGATCCCGAAATCCAGCAGGTCTTCGGCGGGCGACCAAGCGCCTTCGGCAAAGAGCGGAAACACGAAGATTTGCAGCGCGTCGGTGGCCATCGCCAGCACCATGGCAATGCGGAAACGGGTGCGTGGCGAAAGGGCGCCGGATTCGTCCGGAACATCCAGAGAGAGCTTCATGGCCGCAATTTCGGTAACATCCCCCATGGGGCCGCTTGCAGGGGGCACGGCCGCATGCCGCCTGGAAATTGCCTCCACTCTTTCCCGCCTTGATTTTACCGCCTTAGACCGGCGGATGGCTTCGGTCGCGGCAGGTGGGCTATCCTGTCGCCGGTGCCGCGAGCCGATTTTCCCTCGAAATCCCGGTTTCCATTGCTTTCCCTTTACGCGCTGGCAGATAATTAACTAAGTGCTGTTTTTAGGCACGCAGGCTTGTTAGCTCGGGTAGTCGCGTGAACTTGCCCAATTCCATCTCGCTGAGCCGGATCTTCAGCATCCCGCTGTTGATCTGGATCCTGTCCACCCATCTGCTTCCCAGCAGCAACGGAGAGAAGGAGTTGCTGGCGACAGCCCTGTTTATCGCCGCTTCGATCACCGACGGGATTGACGGCTACCTGGCCCGCAAGCGTGGACAAATCACCACCATGGGGATGCTGCTCGACCCGTTGGCTGACAAGTTGTTGATCGCCGCGGCTTTCATTACGCTGGTGCAATTCAACCCCAGCCTGGTTCCGGCGTGGATGGCGGTAGTAATTATCGGCCGCGAATTCCTGGTCAGCGGTTTGCGCTCCATCGCAGCCTCCGCGGGTTTTACTATCGAGGCCAGCAATCTGGGGAAATTCAAGACCGTGGTGCAGATCGTTTCTGTAAGCGCCGTCATTCTCGACCATCGCTGGAAAGAATGGCCGATTTATGGTCCGTATTTCTTCCCGCTGCATTGGATCGCATTCCTGGCGATCTGGTTTATGGTGGTTGTGTCGCTGGTGTCGGCGGTTGACTACTTTGCGGCGTTTTGGTCGAAGATTGACCGCCGCGTGGTGAAACGCCGACATCGGCGCGCCTTCGTCCTCAGCCGGCGGAGGAAAGACAATGTTCCCGTCACATGAGAATTCCTCTCCCGCCGCTCGCACGAATCGCACCGAACAACAGAAGGAATTCTCTTGCGATGAACGTACGCTGCTTCTGAAGCTGGCGCACGAATCGATTGCCTCGGCCATCGAGGGACGGCAACTTCCATTGACACCACCCTCGCCGCATCTGGCGGAACTGCGCGGGGTGTTTACCACGCTCTACCATGGCGGGGAGTTGCGGGGGTGTGTCGGCTACGCCTTACCCATAGCTCCTCTATACCGGGCAGTGGCAGAAACCGCTCAGGCTGCGGCCTTTAACGACACACGTTTCTCTCCGCTCGCCCGCGAAGAACTCCCTCAGCTCGAAATCTCGCTCAGCATCCTTTCTCCGTTGGAGGCGATCCGGCCAGAAAACATTGAGGTCGGCCGCCACGGATTGCTGATTTCTATGGGCGGAAGGCGCGGGCTGCTGTTGCCGCAAGTGCCGGTGGAACACGACTGGGACCAGATTACTTTTCTTGAACAGACCTGCCACAAGGCGGGCCTGCCGGTGGACGCATGGCGAACCGGGGCCACGATTCAGGCTTTCGTTGCGGAAGTATTTGGCGATCGAGACAGCTAACCATCCAGTGCCGGCGGGAGCGTTGAAACACTAAGGACACGAAGGGAATCCAGCTTTGCCCTCGTGTCCTCCGTGGTTAGCTCTTTCTTCAGTCGGCGGCCATGCCCTGGGCTTCCTGCTCGGGTTCTAGTTGTCCGCGCAGTTCCGCCTCATAGGCGGCGAGTTCAGCTTCAATCTCCTGCTCCGCCTTACGCCGTTTGATGACGTCTTCGCGGTAGCGCCGCAGGAAATAATCGATGGTCTCGACGCGAATGCGGATCGAGCCGGATGGCTTGTTCTCATCGAGATCTTTGAAGCTGAAGTAGGGCGTACCGGACTGTTCGATGATGCCCTCAACGACGCCATAGATGGGCGCGTCGTGGCCGCACTTGAAGCTGGAGATTTCCAATGCGACCAGGTTGGGATGGCGGGCGGTGAACTTCGCCGCCCACACTTTATGGTTGGTGCTGCAGGAGTAGGAGTTCTTCCAGGCGTCGGAAATATCCAAAGGATGACTAATCGCGCCCGCGCGCACTTCATCGCCGAACAGGCGTTCCAGCATATCTTCGTCGATCGGCAGAGTGTTCTGCGAAAAGATGGGATAGCCAAGCTTCTGGAATTCCTCCAGAATTTCGTGATTCAAGCCGGGATCATGATGGTAAGGGCGGCCCAGCATGACGATGCCGACACGGTCTTCTCGTTCGAGTTGATCGAGCACCTGACGAGCCCGTTTACGGATGCCGGCTTCGTAGTCAGTCAGTGCCTGAAAGCCAACTTCAATGGCGCGCTCATTTTCTTCATCGGACAATCCCAGCACTCCCTCGAGAGCTTGCAGCATCTGGAAGGCAAACAGCTTGCGGTCGGCGAAGTTCAGCACCGGGTCAATGTATTTGACATTGTTCTCGGCAAACACGTCGTTTTCCTTGGTGAATGCAGCTTTCACCGTTTCCGGCGTTGCGGTCACCGTGGGGCAGGCATTGGCGCCGACAATCTTCACCAGCGGCGAGTGCAGCACGTCGTACATGGGGAAGAAGATCACGTCGAGAGGCTTCTTGCGATGCTTCTCCTGAATCAGGTTGTAAACATGCGAGATGCCGATCTTTGCCGGGAAGCACGGGTCAATCGCTCCGCGGCTGGCGCCGGCGCGATAGAGTTCCTGCGTTGTGTAGTCGGAATAAATAATGTTCTCGGGCTGCACCCCGAGGCTCTCGAAATATCCATTGAACAGCGGCGCGTAGGTGTAAATGTTCAAGACGCGAGGAATACCGATGCGGAGCTTTTTGCGCTTCTCCATCAGTTCACGCCGCTCTTTGGCACCCTTTGCCCATCCTGACCAGGTCTTGGTGGGCAACGGATCGGAAACGTTTTTCGGGCCGACCGGGCGAAAGACTTCTTTGGACGCCATGTCCACGAAGTTGGGATGCGCCGCCTTTAGCTTATCCAACCCCGCCTTGATGTCTTTCATGTCGTTGACGTCTTCCACGGTTCCCTTTTCGCAGGTGGCGATGATCAGACGCTGCTCACCGTGCATGAGCGGGACCTTGGTGACCTTCTCAATCGGCACAAAGCTAAGATCGGTTTTGGGCTGGGTGCGAATGTCAATAAATGTCCGCAGGCAGTCGTTCTTGCAGAAGTGGCAGCGAGTATCTTCGTTGCGGGTGGTGCGGTACTCGATCTTGCGCACCGCATCCAGACCGACAAAGGTCGTTTTGAGCCCGTTGCGCCACAGGCGTAGCGATTCCTGGGCAGCGCCAATCGCTCCCGATTCGCCGCAGTGTTCGTGCACAATAATTTCCGGCTTTTTGCCGGCGGCGCGGAAGCTGGAGCGGATGAAGTCCACTTCGGCCTTGACGACAGCAAGATTGTTCTGCGTTCCGCCTTGCAACACAAAGCGCGAACCCAGCGCGGCAAGATTCGGGATGCTGGCCACATAGAGAAATACGTTCTTCGGAAGGACCGCCGCCAGTCCGGCCAGAATTTCTTCCGCCCGCCAGCCTTGCCGCTGGAAGTTCACGATGTCCGATTGCATGAACACCGCGCAGCCGTAGCCGAAAACCGGCATCGCCTGGGCGGAGAAAGCCAGATCGGCATATTGCTCGACCTTGAGCCCAAACCCCTCGGCGGTCGACTGCAGGAAGTAGCCGTTGCCGGCCGAGCACTGCGTGTTCAGCTTGAAATCTTTCACGCGGCCATTGTGCAGGACGATGAGTTTGATATCTTGGCCGCCCACATCCACGATGACGTGCGGATCTTCGTAGAACTTGAGAGCCGATTCCGTGTGCGCGACGGTTTCCACCAGCGCGACATCGGCGTTAAGTACATCTTTCAAAATGTCCTTGGCATAGCCGGTGGTGGCCACGCCGAGCACTTCCATCCGCGCGTTTTGCTTCTCGATTTGCCCGCGCAGGTTTTCGAACATGTCGATGGTGTCTTGAATCGGATTGCCGTTGGAGAGCTGGTAAGCCTTGACCAGAATGTCGCCCTTCTCGTCGAGAAGGACCGCCTTGGTCGAGGTGGAACCGCCATCGATGCCGACGAAGCCGGCGACCGTGGAATTCTTCTGGAAGGTCGCGGGAGTGAATTTCTTACGGCGGTAGGCTTGCCGGAAGACTTCCAATTCGTCAGAATCCTTCACCAACCCGCCGGCGCCGGATTTAGCCTTTTCTTCTTGCCGGCCGAAGTCAATGTAATGCACTAACTGATCGGTGCCGCGGTAACAGCCTACGCAGTCGTCTTCGGCCTTGCCGAATTCGACCGCTCCCAGGGCGGCAAAGTACTGGGCGTTCTCCGGAACCTTGATCAGATCCTCCGGCTTGGCGCCGGCGGGAATTTCAACTTTGCGCTCCTGCCACATGCGGGGGATATTCGCCTGCCAGGCTTCGCGCATGCCGCGAATAAAGGTATTCGGTCCGCCGAGCAACAGGACGTGCGGCCGCAAGGTATGGCCGCGGGTCAGTACGCTCAGGTTCTGCAGAATGATCGCCTCAAACAGCGAAGCCATCAGCTCGTCGGAGGGCGTCCCCACCTTCTGCAGGCCGTTGATATCGGTTTCCGCAAAGACGCCGCACTTGCCGGCCACTTTGTGCAACTTGATATTGTGATATCCCTGCTCGGCCAGCTCTTCGACTGGAATTTTCAGCTTGGCGTTGATCTTGTCGATCACCGCGCCGGTGCCGCCGGCGCACTTATCGTTCATGGAGGGAATTTTCTTCTTGCGGCCGCTTTCGGCGTCATCCTTGAAGACGATGATCTTGGCGTCCTGGCCGCCCAATTCGATCACCGAATAAACTTCGGGATGCATCTTCTCCACGGCCAGTGAAACGGCAGTCACTTCTTGCACGAACTTGGCCCCGATCTGCTCGGCAATGGCGGTGCCGCCCGAACCGGTCAGGAACATGCGGGTATTGTGGCGGTTGATGCCGACTTCGGCCTCCATGCGGCGCAGGAATTCCAGTGTTTTCTCGGGTTGCTTGGTCTCATGGCGTTGGTAGTCCTGCCACAGGATGGCGTCGGTCGCCAGATCCACGGCCACGGCTTTCACCGTGGTTGAGCCGACGTCGAGCCCGACCAGAAATTTGGTGTTGTGGTCGTGCGGCTTGGTGGCAGGCTGCGGCGCCGGGACTAAAGGAGCAATCTGGACTAGCGAACCGCCTTTATGATCGTGCATTACATCCTCTTTAATTTCTTTCTGTTGAGAACCGGCCACTGAAGCTGAACTGGGGTGAGAATGGAACTGGCGACCATTCGCCAGTTCCCTGGTTCTCAGCAGTTAATCGCCGCTCGCCGTTGCCGGAACTTGCACTCCCGGTACGCGCGAACGTTTCCAGAAGCGTGTGTCCTTGTCAATCCGGTCGCTCACGTGCAGGATGAACTGCGCGGCGGTTCCGGTGACGCCTTCGCGATGCGGCACGTGGTAGAAGGGCCGCTTCAGTTCCGGATGCTCCTCAATGTAGGCGCGGATTTCCTGCAGCGACTTGCCGGATTTCTGCAGGCACTGCTCGAATTCGGCCTTGGCCTTAACCTTGGCCTCACCCAGCGCCATCTGCACCCGGCTGTGAGCATTGACTTCGCCCTCGCCGGAAGTTTCAATCGGCAGGAAGATCATGTCTTTGAACTTGTTGATCACTGCCGATTGCACCCCATCCGACTGCGAAGACGGCATGCAGCCAAACGGCTTCAGCGCCAACACCATGTGGCAGAGCTTGTGGACGGTGTAATAGACGTTCTTGCCGACTTCCAGGTGGCCTTCACCGCCGCGGGCGAACTGGTTGTAGAAGGGATGCGCCATCTCCGCCAATTCGGTTTGCGGGACCAGATGGTGCGTGATTCCGCCCATGTTCTTGATGGTCCGGTGATAGAAGAAGTTCCACATACGCTGGCCGGCGCCGATGCCCCACAGCTTTTTGCGCAGGCCAATGTAGTTCGCGAACTGCTTTTTGAACTCATACCACTCGGGATTCTTGTAGGGCCGGTTCACCGGCCATTTGGCCGTCGCATGGGCTTTCGCCTGATACATCAGGTAGGCCACCCAGGTAGCGATGGGTTCCACGATTACCTGGGCGCCCTCGCGCTCCAGGAATTCGAACATGTGGAAGTTGCCGTCGCCTTCGGTAATCTGCGCCCAGAATTCGCCAGTGATTTTCACCACCGGCTTTACCTTGGTGCGGTCCACTTCGATGGCGTTCATGCGATCACGGGCGGTGCGTAAAGCAGCGAGGTAGTCCTTGCCCCACATGTGCTCGTGCCATTTGCCGAAGACGTTGAAAGTGTTGCGCAGAATCTTGTTGCTCTTGAATTTGGGCTTGGCCCAGTTCGGCGCGCGCTCTTCTATCTCGAAGGATTTGCGATGGCGCAAATCCTCACAAAGCCCATCCACCATTTCGCGGAACACTTTATCCGTCTCGCCCTTGTTTACCTCAAAGGGACGAATCTGGTAGATCAAGTCGTTGATTACATCACCCAGGTGCATGGCGTTCAGCATGCCGAAACCAAAGTCGACGGTGAATTTCAGTCCCGGCTCGCCCGATGCCGCCTTGATGCCGTCGCTGTCCTTGAACAGCAGCACCCGGAAACCGTCAAAGCCCGCATTCTTCAGGGCAAAGCGATATTCGGCTTCGTACATGCCAAAGCGGCAGGGGCCGCACGACCCGGCGGTAAAGAAGACGTAGTTGTCGAGAATCTGTTGCCGGGGGATGCCTTCCTTCTCCAGGAACTGGAGATATTGCACCAGATTCCCCACCGTAAAATACGTTGGATTGCACTGGCCGTTGTTCCCGAATTCCTTCCCGGTCTGGAACGCGGGCACATCGGGAACCGGCAACTTTTCACAGCGGTAGCCGCAGCCCTGGAAGACAGCACGGATCAGGTCCTCGTGCTTCCAGGTGAAGCCACCAAACAGAATGGTGACTTTGTTTCGTTCCTCGGCAGTGAAGGCGCGCTCCACCGGACGGTGAAAGTGTTTCGGCTGGTCCAGCCCGGCAATTTGCCGAAGCTGAGCCCGTTTCGCGGCAAGCCGCTGCTTAATTTCTTCGTCGTTTTCAATGCGAACGAGATTAGTCGCCATTTTCTTCCTCCGGCGTGTGCAATCCAAATTGTTGGTGATAACGAGAACGGTAGGGAAAACTAAAACACGGAAAAGGTATTGCTGGACAGGGCACAGTCTTTACCCGAGGCTTGCGGGTGACACCAGCGCTGCGCAAATCGCGACTTCGGTCAAAGCCCATCAGAAACTCCTGGCAACTTACAACAAGGAGCTTGATGTTTACACCGCGAGAAATCGTGGATTACGAAATCCCGGGGCGCCGGAACTTGCAAGAATACATCTCTCCGGCTCCACTCCGGAAAGACTAACTCCTTATCAACCCTGCCCCAAGGCGAAGCCGAAGAAAGCTAAGCGAAGCTGCCACTCGTCCCTTGAAATCCACGGGCAGCTTGCTTCAATACCCACTTGATTGCTCTGCTATCGTTGTAACAAAAACCTAGGTTATGGTTCAAGGTCGAGAAGCAATGTTTTTGGCAGGAGGTCTTCATTTCGTCTAATTGTGAGACTTCGAACCTGTGGTTGCCGATAGTCCCCCAGTCGTGGGTGGCGGAATACATGGGGAAACAAGGGGCTAACGTGCCGTCCACCCGGATAATCAGCGAGTTCTGCCCGGCGCGGCAATTCCAAGGTTCGACCTTGCCGCGCATAAACTCCTTCATATCCTGCAAGCGCTTCACCGAGTTAACCATTTTGTAACCGGACCTATTTTTCTCGATCAGCCAATCCACCAGTTCGTCTACTTTCGGCCAATCCTGCGGGTAGATGAAAGTATCGTTCTCATCGTAGTGCTTGAAGTGGTTCTGCTCGATCATGGGCGACTCGTTCAGATGGTAATCCGTCGCGATGCCATGTTCCCGGGCGATTTCGGTGAGTTGCTTCACGTCGTCCAGATTGTTGCGGCAGATGTTTATGTTGAAGAACACCGCGTAGCCATACTTGTACTGTTTACGGATGAGATAATCGAAATATTTCCGCACCGGGGTTAACGCTTTTGCTAACCCGGGTTTCTCGTCCACTACATCCACCGCGAAGTTGAAGATGGCAACGCCGGCATCTGCCAGCCGGTCAATTACATCCGGACGCAAAAGGCGGGCGTTGGTGGGCATGTAGATCCAGAAGCCCTTCTTGGCCGCATAATACGATGCCTTATGTACGAGTTGCGGACGCAACAGGGGCTCACCGCCCATGAATGCCAGCACCCGACACGGTGTCGAGTGCAGCCAATCAATCGAACGTTTAGCCACATCCTCCGTCATGCCCCGAACGCTGTTATCGAAGGCCCAGCAATAATGGCAGTCAAGGTTACACTTCCACTCTGTAAATAGGTAAGCAATGATGGGATTGAACTGGCCCGGCAATACCCGGGACTTCAGGTAAGGAAACAGCCAGCCATTCATGGCTCGGTAGACCAGAGGAGCAGACCAGCGGCGCTTGCCGGCCCGGGATTTCTCCAGATTCGCTTCGTAATCATCGTCTTGCGCCAAAAGTTCAGGGTGCTGTGGAAACACCGGCTCGGGAAAAGACTCTTTCACACGGTCTGGTAAGAGGATCGGCCTGGGTGCTGGGGATTTAGTGAGAAGATCGTGCAGTTGGACGTCTAAGCGAAAGGAGGGAGGGACCTCTCTCTCCTCGTAGCTCTCATGAGCAACAGGCATGGGACTCACCTCGAGCGTGAAATGCTTTTACCTACAGATGATAATGCCTGATTGTGGTTGCAATTCTTCTAAGGATTTTAAGCGAAAAGTCGACCCTGGGTAGCATTGGGTTGCTATGCCCACACAGTTCCAAAACGGGCTGGATGAATCACACTGGAGAGGCGGGTTATTCGCTCTCCAGTGTTTCGTCAATGGCTATCTTGCCGTTCCGATCTACGTTGATCACCCGGCGCGCGTTTTTGTGGCCGGACAAAGTGATGTCAATGATGTAGGTGCCCGGGTTCAGGTAGAAGTCAACCGGCGATCCTTTGTCCAAGACATGTCCGTTTACGGATACTTGCGCCCCTTTGGGCTGGGTCTTGACGCTCACGGTGCCCATCCCGGCCGTATCGCCACCGCCAAAGATTCTTTTGAACCTGCCCCCACCAATCTTGATGTCCTGGGTCACTCCCAATTCGCGCAGCACCGGCGCATACTGAAAACTTTGCCCCGGCTGGAGATTGGTGGTCGTGGAATCCTCCAGATAGCCTTGTTTTCTCACCGTGAAGATGTGGTCTCCAGCCTTATCCACCTGAATCTGCGCCGGCGTCACCCGGCCGGTGGCGCGGCCATCCAAAAAGACCTGTGCACCCGGCGGTACGCTGCTGATCAGCGCGGTGGCGCTAAGCACGGCCAATTGGGTCATAAGGAACGACTTGCTTCCCGAAGTCACATCAATCGTGCGGGTCTGTGAAACATATCCCGGCTTGCTCAAGCTGACGATGTGTTGCCCCGGCGGCAAGCCGCCCAGGTCGAAAGGGGTGACCCAGGTTGGGTTGTGGTGCCCATCCACCAGGACCTGCGCGCCCTCAGGGGTCGAATTGATGGTGAGTTGCCCTGGCACAATCACTGGAGCAGGAGGAGTCGCCACTCTGGCCATTCTCGAATGCGCACGCTTCGGCTTAACCGAGATTACATCCGGAGTGGGGGCCGCCGGTTGGGGCCTCGTGATTGAGGTGGCTGCTTCGCCAGCCTGCGGTTGTCCGGAGCTGGGCTCTTGCATATTTTGAGAGACTGCCGCCCGAACCGGATTGGCGGTGTCGTCAGGGCTCTCGGAACGGACACGGGAGAAAATCACGCCTAAAACCAAAAGGATGACACATGCGGCCGCGCCGATCGAATAAAGGAAGAGCTTGGGGGGCGTCTTCCTGATTTCGGCGACAACTTTCTTGGCAAGTTCGCTGGCCGACGGTTTGTCTGCCTCTTCCGACGGGCCACTAAAGACCGTGCTCGGACCTGCTGCCTGTGGTGGAATTTGCGGGGGCGGTTCCGGATCGGGTGATGACGGTTCGACGTAAACCTCCTTCAGCGGAGGCAGAGAATCGATCTCTGAAAAACTAGGGCGCTTGCCACCGTTCCCCTTGACCTCAGGAACCGGGGCGGGCGGGTGTGCAGGCCCAGCTTCCTTCTCCTTCTCAGGAACAGAAACCGCGGCAAACATGGTGGCGTGGCGCCCTGAATCCACTCCGGATTGTGTTCCGGTTCTGGCACCCGCCGCCGCTGCCGAGGCCTTTAGCCGCAGGCGCGCGTGCTCCTCGCTCACGGCGCTTTGCGCCATTTCGTTATCGCCCGGCGCAACTGCCGCTTGCGGCATTTTCCTCGGGGCGGCCGGCTTCTGTGCGTTTTCCTTACATTGCTCCAGGTCTCTTACCAGCTCTTGGCCCGACTGGTAGCGATGCTCCGGCGCCTTTGCCAGGGCCTTCATGACCAGGGCGCTCAGCTCCGGATAGATCTTAGGGTTCGTGTCGATGGGTGCGACGGGCATACCCACCGTAATTTCCTGCCGTACCTGCTCTGCGTCGGTCCCGGCGAAGGCCTTTCGGCCAGTCACCATTTCGTAGAGAATGGCCCCCAAACTGAACAAATTGGAGCGGGAGTCAAGCGGATCGCCCTGAATTTGTTCCGGGGACATGTAACGTAAGCTCTCCGGCACTTGGCCAGAGGCCTGAGCCGCAAACACGCCCATGGTAGAAATCCCGAATCCGAGGATCTTTACCGTGCCATCCCAACTCACCAGCACCTTGGCTGGCTCCAGCGTGTAGTGCAGGACTTTGCGCGCATGCGCATGGTCGAGGGCCTGGCAGGTTTGGCGGATGATGTCCAGCAGATCCCACATGGAAAAACTATCCTGCTGAGCCAGCATGCTGGCGACGCTCTTGCCTTGTATGTACTCGACAGCCGCACAGAACTGCCCTTCAATTTCGCCTGCTCCATAGAGCAACGCAATATTATGGCTGCTGAGCGCTTTGGTGGCTTCCGCCTCCTCGAGAACGCGCTGTTCCAGTGCAGTGGCCTGCTCAGGAGCCAGTTCGGGATGGAAAACTTTCAGCGCGATGGTCTGGTTGGCTTCGGGATCGAAAGCCTTGTAGACGCGCGCCGATTCGCTGTGAGCGATTTCGCTGACAATCTCAAATCGGCCGATTTTTTCCGGCATGTTCTTTGCCTAGCCTCACTGATTGCTCATCGGGTCCCTGCCAGCTTCCGCCGCAGACCGCCGGATGGACCTCAGGGGAGAGTAAAATGAGAATAGCGCTGACTCCGACTGGAGTGGAGTTACGAAAGTACTGAGTTTGCAACTGGTTTTGTGCGAAAGATGTTTCACCGTGGCTGCCGCTAAAAGTTTTGTGGCCGGCAGTTGATAATTCCTTGACAAAAATTTGAGGCATGCATAGAGTGCGAATAACCTTAATGTGAGGTGCTTCGCAGGTGGCGACACTATGAAGAACGTTTACGAGGTTCTGCGGCAGAAGGAACAAGAACTCATTCGGTTGGAAAAAGAAGTAGAGGCATTGCGGGTCGCTGCGCCTCTTCTTTCCGATGACAAAGACAACAGCACTGATATCGAACATAACAAGCCGACCCTGGCTGGCCCAGTAACGACCCAGCAGCCAATCCGGATTCCGCAAACAGCCGCGGCGGGCGCAGGCGTGCAACCTGCTCGGGCCGCGGGATGGGAAGAATCGGCCAAGCGTTGGCCTTAGATGGCAGCTAAGATTCCGGCCACGCCGGCTGGAATTTGATGTTTCGGCACGTATCCGAACGATGCGTCGCGCCGGTTTAGTGTGCGCGACGGCTCTTATCGTTTTCCTCTTCGTCCAAAAAACTAGCCTTGGAGGGCCACAGGCTACCCTCTTTGCACCATCCAAGGTGCTATACTGGCCAACCTAGCTCCAGCTCGTCTGCGCAAGAAAGATTAACCGCTTTCGCCCCAGACGCAGAAGCGCAACACAATGAGTACTGCCGGTAGAGCACCGTTACGAGCATTTGCCCATCGCCGCGCGCCGCGCTGTCCCCTCGCGGTGCCGGTGCGGGTTACCACCATGCGCTCTGGCACTGCCTATAGCGTCTCCGGTCGCTCGGTGGATTTGGGAGAAGGTGGCATTGCCGTCACACTCCCCGCGGAAATCCGGTTCTCGGATCCGGTAGCAGTGGAATTTCTCTTACCCGATCTCGGTTTGGGATTGCAGGCCAAGGCGGTGGTTCGCTATCACGCTTCCTCGCACTGGGGTTTGGAGTTTAGCGGGCTCACCAAGCATCAACAGGCGGTGATTCGCGAATGGACGCGCCAACGGCAATCGGGCCCAGCAGCCGCATCTCCGGCCAAAAGCCGCATCAGCCGCCTCCTGCATCTGCCTTTCTTGCTGCCGCAGGCGCAGATCCGCCGAGTAATATGGGGCGCTCTCGGCATTCTTCTACTCTTAGGATTGATCCAGTGGTGGCGTTGGGAAAGAGCCTGGAAGGAGCTGGAGGGGCAAGCCTCTCAACCTACTTCGCAGCTTACCGCGCCAACATGGCCTTCAAACCTTCCGGTGAAGCTTACTTTGAGGCCAGCCGGTCCTTACGAAACGCATGCAGGATGATTACGCTGCTGACGGCGAAACTTCCGACCGCCCCCAGGGTCAATATCTGCTCTACCACCAGGCTCAAGTGAAGCCGATCACTGAAGAGCGCAGTTAACGCCAGCAGAATGCCCAGAATGTTTAGCCACTCGGGCGGATGAATGGCTTTCGCCTGGGCCTGTTCGCGATTCCGTAAGCGGAGTTGCAGCAGTACTGCTGCCGCTCCAACCGCTGCCACAACTACAATCGCGAGCGGGCTGAAGAATGCGGCGCGGTTAGTGAAAATCACCACCAGCGCAAGAATTCCGCAGAGTAATCCGGAAGCGATCACGGTCCAGCGGCGATGACTGGGGTGCATAGTGGGAAAGTCTATCTGCTTCTTTATACAGGGGTTGGCGTGGGCTTTTCAAATGAGATCCACGGCGCTCCGGGCTACGAGATCGACCCCGCCATCCACTCGGCCGATAGTCTGCTGCCGTGATTCATAGCGTACAGTACCAGTTCCACCCGGCTGGAGACGCCCAGCGTATCGAAGATGCGGAATAGGTA
>Ga0335085_10005482_pt1 | contig 20317 bp, 15 predicted proteins | sample Lox_Sample_45_FD_206712 | JGI IMG/M metagenome (GOLD analysis project Ga0335085, IMG submission 206712) | Soil microbial communities from Loxahatchee National Wildlife Refuge, Florida, United States - Lox_Sample_4.5 | ecosystem: Environmental > Terrestrial > Soil > Wetlands | place: USA...
GGACGCCGTCATCGCCTACCGGGCCCGCTACGACCGCGACACGCGCGGGTGCGTGTCGTGCGGGTGGTTCGAGCTGGCGCAGGCGTACGACCGGATGGGGGGGAGCCACAGCGACTCCGCGCTCGCGTGGTACGAACGGGTGGTCACGACTCCCGGGATCGCCCGGTTGTACGGCGACGCCTATCGTCTGGCCCCGACTTACAAACGCCTCGGTGAGCTGTACGAGGCGAAGGGCGACCGCGTCAAAGCCAAAGACTACTACTCGCGGTTCGTCGACCTCTGGAAGGACGCCGACGCCGAGCTACAGCCGCAGGTGCAGGACGTAAAGCGCCGCCTCGCCCGGCTGACCGGCGAACGCTAGGGGAGCCGCTTACCGCATATTCCCGGTATGCCCGAGCGAATACCGCCCGGGCTGCGGCCACACCGTCATGCCATGCGGATCGCGGCCGACCTTGATGCGGTAGGTGAGCTGGCCCGTCTCGGTATCGAAAACGTACACCTCCTGATCGTAGCGCCCTGATAGCCATAGCTCCTTGCCGTCCACCGACACGTTCCCCATGTCGGGACTCCCGCCCCCGGGAATCTTCCAGGTCGCGACGACGGTGCGCGTGAACGGGTTCAGCACGCTGATGCTGCCCGGTCCGTGCGGGCCGGCCTTGAGCGTATGCCAGCCGCGATTGGAGACATAGAACAGCTTCCCGTCCCGGCTCGGGTAGATGCCGTGCGCGCCGGTTCCGGTCGGAATGAACCCCTTGACCGTCAGACTATCGGGATCGATCACCCACACGCCGTCCGCCTTCATGTCGGCCACGAAAAACACCGACCCGTCCGGCGCGAGCCGGATGTCCTGCGGCATGGAGGGCGGCTTCAGCTCCAGATAGCGCTCGATGTGGTGGGTGGCGACGTCGAGCAGGAGCAGCTTCCCCGAAAACTCGCAGGTGGCGACCGCGAAGCGTCCATCCGCGGTGAAGTCCATGTGATCCACCCCCGGACAGGTGACCGGGACGGCATCGTGCAGCGCCATCGTGTGCGGGTCGCGGAAGTCGAGCCGCTGAATCCGCTCCGCCACGACGATCGCGTACTGCCCGTCGGGCGTGAAGTACAGGTTGTATGGATCGGGTACGGGGATGCTCTTCCCTTCCTTGCCGGTGAACGGATCGATCGGCGTGAGGGAGTTCCCGAGATCGTTCGCCACCCACAGCGTACGCCGGTCGTAGGACGGCACGACGTGCTGCGGCAGCGTCGCCGTTCCGAAAGTGCGGAGCACCTTGTGGGCCGCAGGATCGATCACCGTCACGCTCGCCGCCCCCCCCAGCGGCACGTACACCCGGGGCAGGGCCGCGCGGGCCACCGAGTCGAACTGGTCGGCCCCCGCGCCGCGGTAGACGTTCAGCGAATCGAGCAGCGGCGGCATCCCCGGCAGGGGCGCGCGCCTGGGCGGGGCCATTGGCCTGAGGCCGGTGTCGGCCACGGAGGACGTGGGCGCGGCCGTATCCGCGGGTGCCCGCTCCACCGAACGGGGTTGGCCGCCACAGGCGAGCAACGACGTCAGAGCTAACGGCAGCAGTGGAATGCGCATGGGATTCGCGTCACCCTTCCAGCCCTGGTTAGATTCACGGCCCGGTGCACCCATCCTGGGACCGCCGGCCTTCACGTTCAGCCAATTGGAAACCGCAGCATGCCGATCGCCGCAACCAACATCCGCCGGGGCATGACCATCATGTTCGAAGGCGAGCCCTGCCGGATCATCGAGTTCCACCATCATACCCCCGGGAACCTCCGGGCGATGGTGCACGCCAAGATGCGCAAGCTGAAGACCGGCGTCACGATCGAGCACCGGTTCCGCGCCTCCGACCAGGTCGAGGAGGCCCGGATGGAAACGCACGAGCTCCAGTATATGTACCACGACGGGCATTCGTACCATTTCATGAACGTCGAGACGTACGACCAGTATGAAATGGACGAAGAGGCCCTGGGCGACCATGTCCAGTGGATGACCGACGGGATGCAGGTCGTGGCCGAGTACTTCGAGGGCCGCCCTATCGGGGTGGAGCTGCCGAACGCCCTGGTGTTCGAGGTCGTGGATACGGCCCCGGTCATGCGCAGCGCCACGAAGACCGCTTCGACGAAGCCCGCCAAGCTCTCCAACGGGGTGACCATCAACGTCCCCGAGTTTCTCCAGACGGGCGAAAAGGTCCGCGTGAACCCGAATACGGGGGAGTATCTGGATAGGGCGAAATAACGGGTGAAGCGACGTCGCCTCATCCATTCCTGTCAATCACATACACATTCCGCTGCGCCGCCGGTAGCAGCACCAGATCCAGCACGTTCACATGCTCGGGGAGGTTGACGATGTAGCTGACGGCGTCCGCGACGTCGTCGGGTGAGAGCGGCTTGAACCCTTTGTAGACATCCTTGGCGCGCGCCGCGTCACCGGCGAACCGTACCAGCGCGAATTCCGTCTCCACGTGGCCGGGGTCGACGGCCGAAACACGGATCGGCGTCCCCGCCACATCCAGATTCATCCCTTCGGTCAGCGCCCGCACCCCGAACTTCGTCGCGTTGTAGACGTTGCCCTTGGGATACACCTGGTGTCCGGCGGTGCTGCCGATGTTCACGACGTGGCCATGGCCGCGGGCGATCATCGCGGGCAAGAGCGCCCGCGTGACCCACAGCAGGCCCTTCACGTTGGTGTCGATCATCCGCTCCCAGTCGTCGGGATTCCCTTCCTGCACGGTGGCGAGCCCCGCCGCGAGCCCGGCGTTGTTCACGAGGACGTCCGGCACGGCGCCGCCATCGATGAGCTGTTGCGCGGCGCGCTCCACGGCCCGGCGGTCCCGGACGTCCACGGCCGCCGTCCGCACCGTGACGCCGTGGTCTTTCGAGATCTCAGCCGCGAGTTTCCTGAGTCGATCTTCCCGCCGCGCCCAGAGCACCAGGTTCGCGCCATCCGCGGCCAATCGCCGCGCGCAGGCGAGGCCGATCCCCGAGCTGGCGCCGGTGATGAGGGCGAGTCTGCCCGCGATACGAGTCATGGCGAAAGAAGATACAGGTGGGTCGAAGTGGGTCGAGATGGGTCAAGGTGGGTCGACGGGTGTCTCCAGGAGAGCGTGCACGAGCAGCAGGGCCAGGGCAAACACCACCACCGCGCCCGCCTGATGCAGGGCGGCGAGGCCGATGGGAACGACGAGCAGCAACGTCGAGATACCGAGGGCGACCTGGAGCAGCGCCATCCAGGCGAGCCCCTGGGAGCAGCGGCGGGCGCCGAGGGAGATCGGTCGCGTTCGACCGGCCCACCAGACGAGGAGCGCGGCGAGCACGATCGCGATCCCGAGCAGGCGATGGTTGAACTGGACCGCGGCCGGATTCTCGAACAGGTTGGCGTACCACGGGGCGAGCTGCCCATAGCCCGCCGGCACCACCCGATCCCCCATCAACGGGAACGTGTTGTAGATCTTCCCCGCCCGCAGACCCGCCACGAACGCCCCCGCGATCGCGTTCACGAACACGAGGACCGACAGCCCGATCGCCGCGCGGCGGTAGCCACGCAGCCGCGGATCGCCGCTCCCTGCCGGGACGCGCAGGAGATCCGCGGCCGTCCACAGCGCCACGCCGAAGATCACGAGCGCCAGTGCCAGGTGCGCGGCGAGCCGGTACTGGCTGACGCTCGTGCGGCCGACGAGCCCGCTCTTCACCATGTACCACCCCATCGCCCCCTGCAGCCCCATCAGCACGAGCAGGATCAGGAGCCGCCAAGTGAGCGCCCGCCCGAGTCCGCGCCGCAGCACGAAACCGATGAGGGGACCGGCGAACGCGATCCCCAGGAGGCGCGCCCAGAGCCGGTGGATGTACTCGGTGAGGTAGATGCGCTGGAAGTCGCCGAGGGTCATCCACGAGTGGAGCAGCTGGAACTCCGGGATGCTCCGGTACTTCGTGAACTCGGACTCCCAGGCCTCGTGGGACAGCGGCGGCAGCACGCCCGAAACCGGCTGCCATTCCGTGATCGACAGGCCCGCTTCGGTGAGCCGCGTGACGCCGCCGATGACGACGAGCAGCAGCAGAAGCCCCGCCCAGATCGCGAGCCAGATCCCGATCTGTCGGCGCCGCGCGGGATCGGCGGGGCCGAACCCGGGCGCGGTCACGGTAGCGGTGATCCTACGATGCGCTTCACCAGCGTGCCCCGGGTGAAGCGCGATCCGGGGTCGACGTCGTTCAGGAGCGCCGCCTGCGCCGCCGTCACCGGCGTCGGATAGGCCCGCACGAACTCGTCCACCGTCATGTCCCGGTCGAGGGTGAGGAGCGAGATCCGCCACGGCTGGACGTTCAGGATCGCGGGATCGGTGATGCGGCGGAACGAGCGCATCGTCTCACTCACCGCCGGCGCATTGGCGGCCCAGGCCGTCTGAGGACCGTAGGCGAGGAGCTGCACCACCATCCCCTGATGCGCGATGAACGTCACCGTGCCCGTCACCGGCCCCTGTTGCGTCTGGGCGGCGAACTCTCCGCCCGATGCCGCGAGCCCGTTGATCTGCGTCGGGCGCGCCGGTCCGCCCTGCACGCCCTGCTGGGCGAAGAACGCCGTCGCCGCGGCGTCGGGGGTCTTCTCGTTCGCGAGCGTCAGGAGCAAGCCGGCGTCCTGCTTCGCGCTCACCCCCTGCACGGCCGACCGGGTATTGACCGTCTGCCACCCCGGTGGGAACGTGAGCTCGAACGCCAGCTCGGGCTGCAGGAACCGCTGCCCTTTGAAATACCCGTCACGCGGATTGTCGCCGTACACGAGCCCCTCCAGGCGACGCAGATAGCTCTCCCGGTTCACGATCGTGCCCATCGAGTCCTTCGGAATCGCGGCGAGGAGCTGCTGCATGCGCTGGTAGCGGTGCTCCGGATCGGGGTGCGTGGCCTGCCATTCGGGGATGCGGCTGCCCGAGGACGCGGTCACGCGGCCCAGCATGGCGAAGATGGTGGGCATCTGTCGCGCGTCGTAGCCGCCACGCCGCATGTACCGCAGCCCCAGCTCGTCGGCCTGCGACTCGTCGTCGCGGCTGAACTTGAGGAACAGGAGTCCCAGCCCCTGCGAGGCGACGGCGGCGTACTTGGCGATGTCCTTGGACGCCACCGACCCGACCGCGAGCCCCATCTGCGCGATCTGCTGCTTGGTCATCTGGCTCGCGGTGTGGCGCGCGGTGACGTGTCCGATCTCGTGCCCCAGCACACCGGCGAGCTCCGCCTCGGAGCTGAATTCCGCCAGGATGCCGCGAGTGATGTAGATGAACCCGCCGGGGAGGGCGAACGCGTTCACCACCGGGTCGTCGATCACGCGAAAGGTCCACGGCAGCTGCGGCCGCTCCCCCTTCGCCGCCAGGCGGTGTCCGACGTCCGAGATGTAGCGCTGCCAGGTGCTGTCGGCATACACCCCCATCTGCTCGACGATCGCCGGATCGGATTGCTTCCCCATGGCGATCTCCTCATCCTCGCTCACGAGCATGAGCTCGTTCTTGCCGGTGGCGGGGTTGACGGCGCAGGCGGCGAAGAGCGACAGCAGCACCAGCCGGGCGCGCGGCGACGGACGAAGCTGACGGGCGGAAGCGAGCATCGGCGCGACTCACGCAAAGAGTGATGCGGGCATGCTAACCGGGCTACCGAGGCTCGCACCAGTCGGAGCCACCGCATATCTTTCGGGCCGCATGCCACCCACCGACCTGCGCGACCGCCTCCAAGCCGCCCTCGGCGAAGCATATGCCATCGAAAAGGAGCTCGGCGGGGGCGGGATGAGCCGGGTCTTTCTCGCCACCGAAGTCGCGCTCGGCCGCAAAGTTGTGGTGAAGGTGCTGCCCCCGGAAATGGCGGCCGGGGTGAATATCGAGCGGTTTCGTCGGGAAATTCAGCTCGCCGCCTCGCTGCAGCACCCTCACATCGTCCCGCTGCACGCCGCCGGCCAGGTGGGCGATCTCTTCTATTACACGATGCCCCTGGTCGAGGGGGAATCGCTGCGCGCCAAGCTCGCGCGCGAAGGCGAGCTCCCCGTCCCCGAGGCGATTCACATTCTGAAGGACGTCGCCGACGCCCTCGCCTACGCGCACAGCCGCGGCGTGGTGCACCGCGACATCAAGCCCGACAACATCCTCATCTCCGGCCACCACGCCATGGTCACCGACTTCGGCGTGGCGAAGGCGGTGAGCGCGGCGAGCGGCGAGTCCTCGCTGACCTCCCTCGGCGTCGCGCTCGGGACGCCCGCGTACATGGCGCCGGAACAGGCCGTCGCCGACCCGCACGTCGATCACCGCGCCGATATCTACGCCCTGGGCGTGGTCGCCTATGAAATGCTGACGGGGCGCCTGCCCTTTGCCGGGATGACCCCGCAGGCGATGCTCGCCGCGCACGTCACTCAGGCCCCCGATCCGGTTTCGGCGCATCGCACGGCCGTCCCGCCCGTGCTCTCGACGCTCGTGATGCGCTGCCTCGAAAAGAAGCCCGCCGACCGGACCCAGCGCGCCGACGAGCTGCTGGCGCAGCTCGCGGGGATGGCGACGCCGTCGGGCGGGATGACCCCGACGGGGGCCACGCCGGTCGTGATCTCTTCGGGCACCGAGGCCGCCATTCGCCTGAGCCACCCCGCGCGGGTCGCCCTGATGTTCGGAGGCGCGGCGCTGCTGGTCCTGGGAATCGTTTACGTCGTCATGGTCAAGGTCGGGCTTCCCGGCTGGGTCTTCGGCGCCGCGGTCGTGCTGCTGCTCGCCGGTCTCCCGGTCATGGTGATGACGGGGCGACTGGAACGACAGCGAGCGGTCGCCCGAACGACCGGACTCATGCCCGTCCACACGCCAACGGGACTGCCGGGGTTCTTCACCTGGCGCAAGTCACTACTGGGCGGCGCCGCGGCGTTCGGCGTGCTGGCGCTCGGTACCGGGACCTACATGGGCTTGCGCGCGTTCGGCGTCGGCCCCTTCGGCACGCTCGTGTCCAAAGGAGCGCTGAAGGCACAGCAGTCGGTCATTCTCGCGGAATTCGTGAATCGCGCCTCCGACACGACACTCGGCCCCACGCTGACCGAGGCGTTCCGGGTCGACCTGGCCCAGTCTCCGGTCGTCCGCCTCGTGGACCAGCGCGCCCTGGGCGACGCCCTGCGGCGCATGCAGCGCGACCCGTCGATGACCATCACCCCGGACGTCGCCCGGGAAATCGCCCAGCGCGAAGGGGTTACCGCGATCGTCACCGGACAGATCGACCCCGTGGACAAGGGGTTCGTGCTGTCGGCGAATGTGCAGTCCGCGTCGGATGGGCAGGTCCTGACCGCGGTGAGGGCCAGCGCGGCCGACGGCGGACACCTGATCGAGGCCCTCGACGCCCTGTCGAAACAGCTGCGGGAGCGGATCGGGGAGTCGTTCAAGTCGATCCGGGCCGCTCCAGCCCTCGCGCAGGTGACGACCGGTTCGCTCGAGGCGTTGCGCAAGTATTCCCAGGCCCTGCGGCTGTTCGATGAGGGTGACCAGGAAGGGGCGATCCGTCCGCTTCAGGAAGCCACGAGCCTGGACACGGGGTTCGCCATGGCGTGGCGCAAGCTGGCCGTGATCCTCGTCAATACCGGCGGCTCCTACGAGCAGGCCGCCGCGGCTGCCACGAAGGCCCTGCGACACGGCGACCGGCTCTCGGATCTCGAGCGCAACCTCACGGCGGGGTACTACTACTCGTACGTCGAATGGGATCCCGCACGGGTCGAAGCGGCGTACCGCACGGCGCTGACGATCGACCCGAACTCCGACGTGGCCCTGAACAACCTTGGGGCTGAGCTGGTGCGGACCGGGGAGTATGCCGCCGCCGAGAGCCTGTTCCTGCGCGGCATCGCCCTGGGACACGGCGGCCCGTTCTACCAGAACGCCGTGGAGGTCATGTACCGGCAGGGCCGTTTCGCCGATGCCCGCGCGATGCTGGAGCGCTACGCGCACGACCGCCCCCGGGACCCCGTGGTCATCGACGCTCGCGGCAACATGGCGGCGGCGGATCATGATTACGCGACCGCCGCGCGGGAGTGGCAGGCGCTGGAAAGCGCGCAGCGCCAGAGCGCGGCGTGGCAGGAAGATGCGCATTACAACCTCGCGCAAACGGCTCTGGTGCAAGGCCGGCTGACCACCGCCACGGCGGAGGTGCGGGAAGCCGTCACGAATGCGGAAGCCCGAGGTCTGCCGTCGCAATCAGTGGGCGGGGCGGTGCTCCTGGGCTGGATCGACCTGCTCTACCGCAACCGGCCGGCAGCCGCCTTGAAGACCGTCGACTCAGCTCTGGCGCGGCATCCGCTCGCGGCGATGTCGCCGCTCGATCGTCCCTACGAAGCCCTCACGCCGTTCTACGCCGCGGCCGGACGAGTGGAGGAAGCGCGGCGACTCACGGCGGAGTTCCAGCGGGTCGTGCCGAAGCCCCTGCAAGGCGGCTGGTTCGGGATGGACAACGCCGCCGCGGAGATCGCCCGGGCCGAGGGCCACTACGCCGAGGCCATCACCCATTACGCGAAAAACCGCGACGAGAGCGGCTGCGCCGTCTGCAACCTCTACCAGATCGGTCTGATGTACGACCGCCTGGGGAAGCAAGACTCCGCCCTCGCCTCCTACGAACGGATGGTCACGCAGCCGGGCTTCTTCCGCATCGGCAACGACGCCCTAGTCCTCGGCTTCACCTATCATCGCCTGGGCGAGCTGTACGAGGCCAAGGGCGACCGGGGAAGAGCCCGGGATTACTACAGCAAGTTCGTGGACCTCTGGAAAGACGCCGACGCCGAGCTGCAGCCGCAGGTCCGCGACGTGCGGCAGCGGCTCGCCCGCCTCGCCGCCGAGCGGTGAATCCCGCCAGCCAATCCGATACCGCGCCGCTGCATCGCGTTCTCCTGAAGCACGCGCGCGACGCCTTCGTTTCGGACATGGACGTCGCCCGCCAATGGAAGGACCTGCGCTACACCGAGCGCCCCGACTTCACCCGCGCGGTGAGCGAGTACGAGCGTTTCGTCGAGCTGCTGCGCCGCGCCGGGGCGGATCCGTACTTCCTGCCGCGCAATACGTCGGTGGGCCTCGACTCGCTCTACGTCCGCGACGCCTCGATCATCACCGGCCGCGGCGCCATCCTCTGCAACATGGGCAAGCCGCAGCGCCGCACCGAACCCGCCGCGCAGGAACAGCCGCTGCGCGACCTGGGCGTGGCGATCCTGGGCCGCATCGCGGGGGACGGCACCGTCGAAGGGGGCGACGTCGCCTGGCTCGATCCCCGCACCCTCGCCGTCGGTCACGGCTACCGCACCAACGCCGCCGGAATCGAACAGCTGCGAGCGCTGCTGGCCGACCAGGTGGACGACCTCGTCATCGTCCCCCTCGTCCACTGGCGCGGTCCGGACGACGTGTTCCACCTCATGTCGGTGATCTCGCCGATCGACCGCGACCTGGCCCTCGTCTATTCCCCGCTCCTCCCCGTCCCGTTCCGCCAGGGACTACTCGAACGCGGCTACGAGCTGGTGGAGGTCCCGGACGCCGAATTTCCCACCCTGGGGTGCAACGTCCTGGCGGTGGCGCCGCGGATGTGCGTGATGGTCGAAGGCAATCCGGAGACCAAGCGCCGCCTGCTCGCGGCCGGATGCGACGTGCTCGAATTCCGGGGACGGGAGATCTGCGTCAAAGGCGGGGGCGGGCCGACATGCCTGACCCGCCCCCTGCTGCGCGGCTAGCCGAGGTCCACGGTCGTCCGGAAGGACGGCACTCGACGGGCCTGCGTCGCCTGCTCGAACGCGAAGGCCAGCTTGATCAGCACCCCTTCGCTCCAGGCCCGGCCGTAGAACGAGATTCCCACCGGTAATCCGAAGACGAATCCGCCGGGGACCGTCACGTGCGGGTACCCGGCCACAGCCGCCGGAGTCGAGCTGCCGCCCAGCCAGTGGTCGCCGTTCACGAGATCGATGAGCGAAGGTGAGGCATCGGTCGGCGACACGAGCGCGTCGAGCTTGAGCTTGTCCATGACTGCATCGATCCCCTGCGCCTGGGACAGGCTCTTACTCTTGCTGAGGGCGTCGAGGTACGCCTGTTCGGTGAGCGGGCCCTTCGTTTGGGACTTTTCAAACGTCTCCTGCCCGAAGTACGGCAGCTCCCGATCCTTGTGCTGGGTGTTCCAGGCGATGAGATCGGCGAGGGTTTTCGGCGCGCCCGGCCCGAGGGTGGCGAGATACAGCTCCAGGTCGTGCTTGAACTCGTACGCCAGAACGTCGTTCTCCGCATCGTCGAACTGGCCCAGCGTCGGGATATCCGCCGGGTCCACGACGGTCGCCCCCTGCCTCGTGAGCACGTCGATCGCCGAGGCGAGAATCGCGTCGACGCCCGGGTGGAACCCGACGAGGCCCTTGTTGCGCGGAATCCCGACGCGCGCGCCCTTCAGACCGTTCGGGTCGAGAAAGGCCGTGTAATCGGCGGCGACCTTCCCCACCGCGCCGGCCGTCGCCGCGTCGGCGGCGTCGGCGCCCCCGGCGGCCATCGCGGTGAGGAGCAGCGCCGCATCCGCCACCGTCCGGGCCATCGGCCCCGCCGTGTCCTGACTGTGCGCGATGGGTATGATCCCGGCGCGGGACACGAGCCCGAGCGTCGGCTTGATCCCGACGATGCCATTGTGGGACGACGGCGACACGACCGAGCCATCGGTCTCGGTCCCGACCGCCGCGGCGCAGAAGTTGGCCGAGACCGCCACCCCCGAGCCCGAGCTCGACCCCGACGGCGTCCGGTCGAGGGCGTAGGGGTTGCGGCACTGCCCCCCTCGTCCACTCCAGCCGCTCGAGGAATGACTCGACCGATAATTCGCCCATTCCGAGAGGTTGGTCTTCCCGAGGATCACGGCGCCAGCGGCCCGTAGCCGTTCGACGATCCCCGCGTCCCGAGGCGGCTTCGCCCCGACCAGAGCGAGCGACCCCGCCGTCGTTTCCATCTTGTCCGCGGTCGCGATGTTGTCCTTGATGAGGATAGGGATCCCATGCAACGGCCCCCGCAGTCTCACCTTCCCCCCTTTCTTGGCCCGGCGCTCGGTATCGAGCGACTCCGCGATCGCGGCGGCAACGGGATTGAGCTCGATCACCGACCGCGTCCGGTCATCGAGCGCCTGGATCCGGGCGCGGTAGAGCTCGACCAGTCCGCGCGACGTGAATTGTCCCGACGCCATCCCGGCCTGCAGCCGGGCGATCGTGACCTCCTCCAGCTCGAATGACGGCAGGGCGGCCTCGCCGCTCCGGGAAACCGGCGCCGCGCTCACGCGCCCGCCGAGCGAGGGAGTCACGGCCGCGGCGACGCCCGCGAGCGCGGTGGATTTCAGAAAGGAACGTCGGTCGAGCGAGCGATCGGGCTCTGGCATGGCAACGCATCCGGTGGTGGAGGTCGAAACGTAAGGTAGAGTGAGCCCACCGGACTGGCGAGCCGAGCCGGCGGGTCCAACCCCGAGCTCGAGAGGAGTCGCCTATGCGCCTGTCACCATCCCTGGCCCTGATCCCGCTCTTAGGAGCGCTGCAGTCCTGCAGCAACAGCCCGTACGGATCGAGTGGCGGTGGAAGCTACGAAATGAACGGCAGCTGCACGCCGACTCCGACCCAGGTCTGCATGGTCAACACGTCGTTCAGCCCCGCCTCGCGCACCGTCGCGGCCGGGACGACCGTGACGTTCATCAACGGCGACGGCATCACGCATACGACGGTATCCAGCTCCGTCCCCTCCGGGGCCTCGACCTGGGACGTCACCGTGGAAGCGGGAAACAGCACGGCCGTGCTGCTCAGCGTGAAGGGAACCTACGAGTACTACTGCAGGATTCACGGGGCGCCGGGGGCGGGGATGCACGGCACGATCATCGTGAACTGACGGCCGCGTCATTCCCAGCGAATGAGGAGCTTCCCCACGTTACGGTTGTCCCGCATCCGCTGAAACGCCTCCGCGGCGTGCTCCGGCGTGAACACTTGGTCCACGACGGGGCGCAGCCGCGGAGTGTTCCCCCCGAACGCCGGCAACACCCGCTCCCGGAACTCGGCCACGACTCGTCGCTTTTCCTCCCGGCTCCGCGCCCGCAACGTGGAGCCGATGAGACGGGCCCACTTTTTCATCAGGAGCGCCAGGTCCACGGTCACCTGGGCGCCTCCCATCGTGGCCAGGCTCACGATCCGGCCCCGGGTCGCGAGGAGGCGGAGGTCCCCGGGGTACGTCGGCGCGCCGACGGGATCGAGCACGATGTCGACGCAGTTCCGCCCCCACGCTGCCTCGATGCCCTCCACCCACCGTTCGCCGTCAGTGACGAGCGCCAGGTCGGCGCCGGCCGATTCCAGGGCCTTGAGCTTCTCGCCGGACCGGGTCGTCGCTGCGACGCGCGCGCCGCAGAACCTGGCGAGCTGGATCGCGGCGAGCCCGACTCCCGATGCCCCGGCATGAACGAGCACCGTGTCGCCCGCGGCGAGTCCGCACTCCGGGATGAGATTGACGTAGGCCGTGAGATAGGCTTCGGGAATCGCCGCGGCGGTGACGAGATCCATCCCCGGGGGCGCGGGAAACACCTGTCCCTCCGGAACCGCGACGAGCTCCGCATGGCCCCCGCCGCCGAGCAAGGCGCACACCGGCTCACGCGAACCGACGCGCGTGCCGGCGACTTCCAATCCCGGGATATCCGATTCGCCGGGCGGGGGAGGATACCGGCCGGCGATCTGTGAGAGGTCGGCGCGGTTGAGGCCGGAGGCCGCGACGCGGATCAGTACCTCTCCCGGCCCGGGATCGGGGGACGGCCCCAGGATCAGGTCGGCGGTGTACCGGCCGTCGCGCTCGACGACCTGGAGGAAGCGCATGCGGAGGAATCTACCGCGCCGCGCCCCCGCTAGAAGCGGACCGAGAAACCCCCGTACCAAAGATCGGAGTTCTCGAACGGCCCGCGCTGCCGGTTACCCGAGAAGGTGAGGAACCACTGGCGCGCGACGTTCAGGTCGACCTCGGCGCCGATCCAGGTGAGGTGGGTCGACGGAACGAAGATCCCGGCGTCCTGCTCGTTGCGCCACCCGCCGGTCGCCTCGAAGTGCACGCGACTCCCCCATCCGGAGCCCCCCGGCTGGAATCCCAAGGCCAGCGATTCGAGCCACCCATCCTGTTCCAGATTGTGGTACCACGTGGACCGGGAACGGAAACCGAGTCCGACGCCGGCCAGGCGGTCGGCGGTGAACGAGAACGAGTAGGAGCGGGTCGCTCCGGACGAACCGCCGGCGGAAAGGCGGGCGTCGCCCGCCACCAGCACATGGCGCCCGAGGCGCAAGCTCGCACCACCCCACTCCCCCTGGCGGAAGGTGGCGTCGAAGGCCGTCTCGGGGTTCACGATTTCCTGGTAGAGCAGCACGTCGCGCCGATTGTCGAACCCGACGTACACTGTGAACCCCCCGCCTTCGGTCGCGGACCAGCGCACGTTCGCGTACGTGCTCGTGGGGGAAATGGTGGACAGTCCGCTCACTTGCTCCTGCTTCCACGGTCGGTAGTAGTCGATCTCCTGGGAAATGAACCCCGAGGCGCGCCGGCTGTTGAAGTTCCCCTCGAGCACGAAGAACTCCCGGTTCGCCTTCCAGCCATCGACCGCCTGTTGATAGGAACCCGAAGCGCCGGCTGTCAGGTACCAGGAGGTATTCGATCCGAGGTGGTTGTGGCCGCGGATGTATATCCCCCCCTGCGCCATGTCGCTCGAGTAGGCGAGCGTCCCCAGTTCCGGCTGCATCCCGGTGAACAATCCCACGTCGAAACCGCGGCCGATGCGCTCGGCGGAGAGGCCGTCCACCAGTCCCGCCGAGTAGAGCCCCGGCGCATACTGCCGCCCCAGCGCGAAGCGATACGGCGACCCCGGGGCATTCCACGTCACGGCCGCCTGGAACACCCGGGTGGGAGGCTCCTGCGCCGCCGCGTTCCGGGCCCGGACATCCACGACGACGGCGAGCGGTCCCGCCCCGCCCCCGACCAGGCGGATGTCGAGCCCGGGCTGGGTGAGGGCGCCGCCGCCGTCGTGCTCCACTATGTCGAGATAGTGAACCCCGACCCGGCCTCGAACCGTGAAGCTGGGAGCGGGGGCGGATGAGGGTGTGGCGCGATGGGCGACGGCAGCCTGAGGCGTCGAATCCCGCGCCACGGCGGCCGCCTGTGGCCGATAGCGCACGACATCCCCCTCGGCCAGCGGGACGGTGGCGCTGACGATTTCGCAGGATGACTGATGGCTCGACAGGAACCCGACCTTCAGCACCGCGACCGTCTGACCGTTGCGGACCACGTCGACCCGGGCGCTGTCCCGCAGTCCGTCGGCGCGGCCCGCATCGATATAGACGCTCGCGGCGGTGACGTAGGTGACATGCGCCGCCCGGGTGACGCTCGTGTCCTGCGCGCCCAGCAGGGGGACCAGCCCGAGCCCGGCGATAACGACGACCAGGGCGCGAGGCTCAGCCACCGGACCCCCGCGGGTGACACCGGTAACAGGCGGTGCTCGTGTAGGAATACCCGGAGATCCCGGAATGCCTGCTGTCCGTGTTCGTCTGGCTGTGCTCGTGGCACGAGAGGCAGTCGAACACCCGGTAGTCGTTCTGGTTCGTATGACAGGTCCCGCACGTCGACCACTTCCCGGCGTGCGATCCCGAGTAGATCGGGAAGTACGGCCCGTCATGGTTGAAGGTCGCCCCGCTCCAGGTCGCCGTGGTGTGGCAGGTCGAGCAATCCGTCGGGAACTGCGCCCCTACGTGACTCGGGTCGGTGGTGCTGTTGAAGTCCGTCTGGTGGCAGGACACGCAGGTCGCGCCGGGCGTCGTGCCGATGTGGCACTGCGAGCAGGCGAGGGTCAGGTGCGCCCCCGTCAGCTGGAAGCCGGTCGTGTTGTGATCGAACGTCGCCCCGCTCCAGGTCGTGGTCGTGTGGCAGTTGGAGCAGGTGGTCGGGAACTGCACGGAGACGTGACTCGGATTCGTCGTGGCCGTGTAGTCCGTCTGGTGACACGAGGCGCACGCCGTGCTCAGCACGCCGGTCAAGGTCGACCCGTGGCACTGACTGCAGGCGAGCGTCGCGTGGGCCCCTGTGAGCGGGAAACCGTTGCGCGCATGATCGAACCGCGCGCCCGCCCAGGCGACCGGCGTGTGGCACTGCTCGCAATCGGTCGGGAACCCCACGGCGGTGTGATCCGGCTCGGTGGTCTGCCGGTAGGTCACCAGATGACAGTCCTGGCAGTCGGTCTGGCGGTTGGTGAACGTCATCCGCCCCTGCGGCCCCGAGGGGTGACACGACTCGCAGTCGGTGGCGATGTGCGCGCCGGTGAGCGGGAAGCGCGTGGTCTCGTGCGCCCGCGCCATCTCGGCGCGGTCCAGGAAGCTGCGCGCGGTATGGCAGCGGGCGCAGTCGGTGCCGAGCTCGCCCCGGTGGGCGTCGGTGTGACAGGCGACGCAGTCGTGTGCCGTCCCGTGGAAATCGAGCCGGGTGTGGCAGGCGGTGCAGGAGGCCTGCTGGTGCATCCCGGTCAGCACGAAACCCTTCTTGGCATGATCGAAGGCCGGGCTCACCTTGGCCGGCTTCCAGGCCTCCGGCGAGTGACAGGTCGAGCACGATTCATCGAGCTTCCCGTGCGGGTTGGTGGCGGGTTGCTGCGCCGCGAGCGTCGCGGAGCAGGCCAGGAACACGGAGGTGACACGACCCACGTCGACCCACCTCGACCGTCTCCGACCTGCAGGTTTCATGACGGCTTCCCTCCGTTCTTGTCGCCATGACAGTTTTCACACCGGGCTGACACGCCGCGATACTGTACGATGGCTTGCGCCCCAGAACCGGTCACGGGGTGGCACCGGGCGCAGGGCACCGCCTGGTGGCCCCCGCGCAGCGGGAACGCCGTGTCACGGTCATGATCGAACCGGTCCGCCGGACGGAAGGCATCGAGCCCGTGGCACCGTGTGCAGGTGTAGCCGCCGCGATCCGCAGCGAACTGCGCACCGTGCGGAGATTGATGGCAATCCTGGCAGCCGTGCGCGGTGAGGGCGAACACGAAGTGCCCGGCCCCCCCGGCTCCCCTCCCCGTCGTCGCGGGACGATGACATGCCGCACACGGCACCGCCCGGTGCGCACCTTCGAGCGGGAACTTGAGCTGGGCGTGATCGCCGACCGAGTAGACCGACGGCGTCCACCCGGCGACGCGATGGCAGGCGGCGCATTCACCGCCATCGGCGCGCGCGGTAAGCTGGCCCTCGTGGCGGTCGGCGTGGCAATCGCGACACTTCGCGTAGGCCGGCCGCATCTGGACGCCCGAAGTGCCGACCTGGGCGGCGGGGATCCCGGCGGGATGCGCCACGTGGCACGCCCCGCAGCGCACCTGCTCGTGCTTGCCTTCGAGGGCGAAGCGGGCGGTGCGGTGCTCAGCCACGGTGAAGGTGGCGGGGCGGAAGCCGTTCTCGTCGTGGCAGGCGGCGCAGTCCGCGGGCTTGCCGGCGAGCGTCGCCGTGCCGGCGTGCGCGTCGGCGTGGCAGCCGTCGCAACGGGCGAAAGGCTCGCTCGTCATCCCGGTGCGCGAGAAGGTGTGGCATCCGGTACAGTCGACCCGCGCGTGCCGTCCGCGCAGCGGAAACCGTGTGCGCTCGTGGGCGAAGTTGCGGTGATCGACGCTGGTGAACCCCGCCGTGTTATGGCACCCGGCGCAGGTCGGGCCGAAGCGGCCCGCGTGCGGGTCCTTGTGACAATCGGAGCACTCGGCGTGCGGCAGCGGTTTGAACACGGCGACGGTCGTCCCGGCGCGGACGTGACAGGAGGCGCAGGTCGCCGTCACGTGGCGTCCGGTCAGGGGATAGGCCGTCTTGGCGTGGTCGAAGCCGGGGGCCGGCTTCCAGGCCCTCGTGTCGTGGCACTGCAGGCAGTTCCCGGCGAGGGCGCCCTTGTGGAAGTCCTCGTGGCAGGCGGTGCAGCGGGCCTCGAGTCCCACCCACCCGGCATCGCCCACGCCGCGCTTGGACTTCTGGGCGGCCGGCGAGACCCGGTACTGGGACTTGTGGCAGTCCTGGCACGGCGTGCTCGCGTGCTTGCCTTCCAGCACCCAGCCGGCCTGGGTGTGGTCGAAGCGGGTGGCGGAGCCGCCCGGCCAGCTGATCAGCGAGAAGTCGACGCCGGCATGATCGGGGTGGCAGCTGGCGCAGCGCTGATCCCGGACGCGGCTGTGATAGCCCCGATTCTGCTGCAGGAGCCAGGCGATTTCCTCATGGCAGGAGAGGCAGCGGGCCGACATCTGCTCCTTCCTACCGAATTCATGGCAGCTCGTGCAGTGTAACGGGCCTTCGAGCTGGGCGTGCGGTTTGGCCAGCGGCCCGGGGGAGACCTGCGCCAGGAGGCGCCGCGGACCGGCGCCGGTCGAGACGGCGAGCACGATCAGTAGCCCCGCGAGACGGCACGCACTCACCACCCGTTCACCAGAGCCAGGTCGCGCCGAGCGAGACCACGACGATCACGTGGACCAGCACGGCCACGAGGGCGGCGACGGCCACGGGGCGGTGCGCCACATGCCAGAACCGGAACAGGTTGTGTGTGGCGTCGAGCATCCGGGTCTGTTGCCGGAGCGCGATCTCTTCCCGGGCCTGTTCGAGCACGCGCGACAGTGTCTCCCGGCTGAGCCGGCGGCCGCGGCAGAGCCGACGGAAGCGCCGCGCCGCCCGGCGCTGGGCGAAATCGTCCAGCACCATCTGCCACAGGCTGCGCAGCAGTCCCATGCGGCCCGGCGGCGGCTCTCCGATGGACAGGGCGGCCTCGATCTGCGCGACTTCGAGACCGGTCCGCTGCGCGATCTGCTGCATCAGCGCCTTGTTCTCTTCGATAATTTCCTCCCGCGTCAGCTCGACGCCCGCGCGGCTGCGGGGGATCCGGGCATAGAGGTACCGACCCACGATGCCGCTCGCCCAGACGACCATCATCGACCAGAAGCCGAGACCGATAACCCCCCCGAAGCGCCACGCGGCGTGGAGTGCCACGGCCAGGGGGAGCACCAACGCCGAGACGACATGGACGTCGAGCCATCGGGCGATCGTCCCGGTGAAACTCAACCACCGGAACTTTTTCCGCAGTGGATACAACCAGAGGAACAGGAACACGGCCAACGACGCGAGTCCGAGACTCTGTCCGACGTACCCGGATGGCCGCAGCCAGGGATGCAACGGGGAGCGCACCCGCTGCTCGAGCGGCAGCCGGTAATAGGGAAATCCGTAAACGAAGATGGCCCCCAGGGCGATGAGCAGGATGGTGACGACGATCTTGGTGCTGCGCCGGTCGACCGACGTGCCGCGCCGCCCGCGGTTGTCGCGGGCCACGGGCGGCAAGGCCGGGGCCGGCGGCTTAGTCCCGGTCATCGGGGGCCTGGCAGGAGGCTTGGTCGTGATCGCGGTCATTCACCGTTTCGCGAAAAAGTGGACCGTCGCTTGCTCCCGGCTGGGGGCCAGCACTCTCCGGGGCCGGATTGCTTCCTGAAGCCGGATTCGCAACTATGACTGATTGCCGGGCAGGCACGTCCGATGGTACGGCTACTGCGAGTCGCAACATCCGGACCCCTTTGATCTTATGGCGTAAGCCGCTGAAACAAAACGACATACGATAATGAACGAGGGCGAAAAATGCACCGCAAGTCGCCGCAACGTGCACCACCTGTCTCGAAACGAGTCAACAAGAGATTTGTGAGGTAAGTCACGATTGGACAATGCATTAGTCTACGGCCTCTTCGGGCTCATCCTGGTCTTCACGATCGGTCGGCACTGGCGACGTGCCCTCCGCAAGGAGCGGGAAGCGATCGCCGCAGCCGAGCGTAACCAGCTCTCCGGCGAGGGCCCCAAAGCCCAGCATCCGCACATCGACGTGCTGCATTGCATCGGGTGCGGCGCCTGCGTGGACGTGTGCCCGGAAGGCGATGTCCTGGCCGTCGTGGCGGGGAAGGCGGCGATCGTCAACGGGCACAAGTGCATCGGCCACGGGCTCTGCGCCGAAGCCTGCCCCGTCGGCGCGATCGAGATCGTCATGGCGAGCCCGAGCATCAGTGCCGACATGCCGAGCCTCACGACGGAATACGAGACCAATGTCCCCGGTCTGTTCATCATAGGGGAGCTCGGCGGACTCGCGCTGATCAAGAATGCCGTGAATCAGGGGCGCGACTGCGTCGACGCCATCGCCCGGCGTCTCCAGCGGGCCGGCCCGCGGCAGAAGGGGGTATACGACGTGTGCATCGTCGGGGCCGGGCCGGGGGGGATCAGCGCCTCGCTGCGCGCGATCGAGCGCCAGCTCATGTACCTGACACTCGAGCAGGACACGATGGGCGGCAGCGTCTCCAAGTACCCCCGCCAGAAAGTCGTACTGACGAGCCCGGTGGAGCTGCCGCTGCACGGACAGTTCCGGAAGCTCAAGATCTCCAAGGAGAACCTGCTCGAATTCTGGGGGCAGCTCGAGCGCGAGCACGGCCTGCAGGTGCACGAGAACGAGCAGGTGCAACAGGTGGTCCGGGACAACGACGGGAGCTTCACCATCACCACGCCGAACGGCCGGTTCCGCGCCCGCACCGTGATCCTGGCCTTGGGCCGCCGGGGCACGCCGCGGAAGCTCGGCATCCTCGGTGAAGAGCTGCCCAAGGTCATGTACAGCCTGATCGACGCCGAAGCCTATACCGGACAGCGCATCCTGGTGGTCGGCGGTGGCGACAGCGCTGTGGAGGCTGCGCTGGGCCTCGCGCACCAGAAAGGCAACCAGGTGACCCTGTCCTACCGCAAGGAGGCGTTCACCCGGCTCAAGGACCGCAACGAGAAACGCGTGAAGGAAGCCGCTTCATCGGGCCGCCTCAAGGTCTTGTTCAACTCCATCCCCGTGGAAATCCGGCCGCAATCCGTCGCCATCGAGGTCTTGGCCCAACGGCAAGAGATCGCGAACGACTTTGTGTGGGTCTTCGCGGGGGGGACACCGCCCAACGAATTTCTCGCGAAATGCGGCGTGCAGATGGGGCCGCGCGACCTGACCGAAGAAGCCGCGGCCGTCAGGCGGCAAGACCGCCCGCTCGCCCCGGTAGCCTAGGGGTCGTTGCGCGGGCGGGGCCCTCCGCTGAACTTGCGGGGTGCCCAAGACAGCCGCTCCCGTCCGCGAGGCGGTTCTCGCGCGCCCCGTCCGCATGCTCCAGCAGGCGCCACAGATGGTCTCGGCCACGGTCACGGCTCTGGGGAGCGACGAGCACACGCAGCTCCTCGTGCTCGCGGTCCTGATCGGCGCGGCGGCGGGAGCGGCGGTCCTGGCGTTCTACAAGACGATCGACATCGTGCAGGTTCTGGTGC
>Ga0335085_10005483_pt1 | contig 20311 bp, 27 predicted proteins | sample Lox_Sample_45_FD_206712 | JGI IMG/M metagenome (GOLD analysis project Ga0335085, IMG submission 206712) | Soil microbial communities from Loxahatchee National Wildlife Refuge, Florida, United States - Lox_Sample_4.5 | ecosystem: Environmental > Terrestrial > Soil > Wetlands | place: USA...
GGTGCGGAGGGGCGGGCGGCCGGCGGCGAGGTCGCGGGCGAGCAGGCGCCGGTCGAGACGGAGCGTCACCGCGAACGAGATGCGCGTCGTGCCGGGCGTGGGGCCGAGGTCGCGGCTCGGGCCGGCGCCGCCGCCGGCGGTGACTGCGGCGGCGGCGAGGACGGCGGCCGCCAGTGCGACGCGTCTCACGAGCCGCCCCACGAGAGCGTCGTGAGCAGCTCGTCGACCGCCTCGAGCACCGGGAAGGGCGAGCTCGCGCTCGTGCCGTGCGCGGTCTCGTTCGTGATCGCCTCGACCAGGACCGTCGCCGAGGCGTGCGAGGCGGCCTCGAACGCGAGCTCGACCTTCCCCCCCGGGCTCGGCGGGGAGTCGACGGTCGCCGAGTACATGCCGGCGACGCCGTGGACGAAGCCGAGCTCGGGAGAGAGCACGACGTGCGCAGATGAGGTGTCGCGCTGGACGCCGAGGAACCCGTCGGGCTGGGAGTCGACCTCGGAGGAGAGCGCGTCCGCAGGCGTCAGGCTCGCCGGCGCGACCGAGACGGCGACGACCACGAAGAGGCCGCCGCTGCCGCTCGCCTGCAGGACGAGCCCGCTGGCGCTCGACTTGACGACGTCCCACGTGTCGCCGTAACGGAGCGAGAGGCCGCGGCCGCTCGTCCACGTCTTCCCGGAGCGGAACTCCCCGGCGACGACGTGGGGTGCCGCCACCGGCGTGCCCGGCGGCGGCACCGCGCACGGCACGCCGGGCCGGCAGGGCGGCCTCGCGGCGGGAGGCCGCGCGAGCACGATCGCGAGCGACGTGAGCCCGAGGGTCGCCGCGGCGAGGGCCGCGAACGCGGCGACCTTCGCGGCGCCGCCGTGCCGTGTGGTCGCCTCGGCCCTGGCGCCCGCCTCGGCCGCCTCCTCCCGCAGCCCGAGGGCGATCAGCCGGCGGAGCCACACGAGCGCCGCCGCTCCGAGCGCGGCCGTCACGAGGAGCGTGATCCACTGCTTCAGGTAGAGCTCCGCGACCGAGGCGCCGACGAGGAGGGCCGCGCCAGCCGCCGTCGCCGCAAGTGGAGAGCCGAGCAGCCCGAGCGCGCCGCGGTCCCGGACGGGCGCGCGGAACCTGAGCCAGAAGGCGCCGCAGGCCGCGGCGCCTGCCCCGGCGGCGAGCACCGGCATCGTCACGCCGAGCGTCAGCAGGCGCGCGATCCAGAGCCAGCGGTCGCCGGCGGCGCGGAAGCCGAGGTGCAGGAAGTCGGCCGAGTTCACGATCGCCTCCGCCGCGAGCAGCGTCGCTGCCGAGCTGGCACCGAACGTGACGCCGTCCATCACGTCGTTGAAGTTCCGGTAGGGCAGGAGGAGCAGGGGCCCCGCCAGCGAGAGCACGTAGGCGGCGAGCGGGAGCACGATGCCGAGCCAGACCAGGTTGTGGGTGTCGGGGCTGCCGCGCAGCAGGGCGACCTCGCTCGGCAACCGCCGCGCCGCGTACCCGAGCCCGGCGCCGAAGAGCGCGCCCCACGCCACGGTGAACGCGAGCACCGTCCACGGCTCCTCCTCGTAGACGTCGACGTCCCAGAGGTAGAGCAGGAAGAGGAGCGGCACCGCGACCGCGGCCGCGACGAGCGCGAGCGGGTAGAGCCGGAGCAGGCACAGGACGACGACGAGTGCGACGCCGGCGCCGAGCGCGAGCCGGAACGACCGCAGGTCGGCCCGCGGCAGGTGCGGGAAGAGCGGGGAGATCCCTGCCGCCATCTAACAGCGCAAGCTAGCCGGGCGCGCAAAGCCCGGCGGCACGACGTAGATCCGCTGGTCGCGGCGCAGGTTGCCGCTCCACGGGACGGCCGGCGGCGCGCGGAAGACGTCGAGATGGGGTCCGATGATCGCGCCGCCCGTGTCGGCGGCGACGAACCAGCCGTGGCTCGGGGTGTCGCAGTAGGCGCGGACGAAGACGCTGCTCCCGTGCGGGATCAGCCGGGGGTCGACCGCGACGTCGTGCCAGTACGTGAGCGGCAGCGACTTGCCGGGCGCGAAGCGCGCCTTCGACGGGGTGCCGATCCGGCTCGGCCGGCCGTTGCTCCACGCGCCGGGCGCGCGCCGGCACGGAAGCGTCGGCCCGCCGCCCGCGTTGTGCCAGGTGAGCGAGTAGGGGCCGGCGAAGTGGTAGAAGCGGCCGTCGGCACCGATGCCCTCGCCCTGCATCGCGAGGCCTCGGGCGCTGTAGAGCCAGTCGAGCCGGTGGCGTCCGGGCAGGCCCCTCGCCTTCACGAGCCGGCCCGCGAACCAGCTCTCCGGCGCGGGGTAGTACTCGGTGATCAGCACGCCCGAGAGCCAGCGCGGCCTCGTGATCAGGTGCTCGCGCGGCGGCGTCACGGGCGGCGGGCAGCCCGTGGCACTCAGGAGCCTGCGTGGCGCCGGGTGCCCGGCCAGCGCCACGACGGCCGCGGCGTGCCGCGCCGCCTCCGGCGCCGCGAGCTTGCCGAACGCCTGGTGGTACCAGATCACGACCTGCGGACGGACTCGGAGCAGGAAGCTCGCGAGTGCCCGGCTCTCGGGCTCCGAGAGCGGCGCGGGGCCCGCGTAGTGCCGCCAGCCGGGCTTGCCGTACCGGTGCCAGTGCCAGGGGAAGTTCCGGTTCAGGTCGACGCCGTGTGCATTGACGCGGAGCCCGGCCGCGACGCCGTCCGGGTTCGCGTCCTCGACGAGCCAGAGGGCGACGCCGGGCGGCGGCTTCGACTGCTCGAGCTTCCGGACGACCGCGAGCCCTGCATCCTCGTTGCCGTGGATGCAGCAGATCACGGCGACACGGCGGGTCGCGTTCGGGTCTCCGACCTCGACGCCGACGATCGGCCGCCCGAGCACCGAGCGGCCGAGCACGAACGTGCGGTGCACGGCCGGAGCAGCGCCGGCGGCCACGGTGAGGCAGGCCGCCACCGAGGCGGCGGCGCAGAGGACGCGGCGCATGCCCGAAGCTTGACGGCTGCGGGCAAGATGGGCGCCGTGAAGGCCGAGGACTGGAACCGCCGCTATGAGGGGACGGAGCTCGTCTGGTCGGCGCAGCCGAACCGCTTCCTGGCGGCCGAGGTCGCCGGACTCGCTCCCGGGCGCGCCCTCGACCTCGCCTGCGGCGAGGGGCGGCACACGGTCTGGCTCGCCGAGCTCGGCTGGCAAGCCCGCGGCCTCGACTTCTCCGACGTCGCGATCGCGAAGGCACGGCGGCTCGCCGAGGCGCGAGGTGTCGACGCCGAGTTCGCCGTCGCCGATCTGACCGCCTGGGAGCCGGAGGCAACGCGCTACGACCTCGTGATCGTCTTCTACCTCCAGCTGCCGGCAGACGAGCGGCGCGCCGTCCTGCGCAAGGCGGCCGAGGCGGTCGCGCCCGGCGGGACGTTCCTGCTCGTCGGCCACGACAGCCGCAACCTCGAGCACGGCCACGGCGGGCCGAAGGATCCGGGCGTGCTCTACACGCCCGAGGACGTGGTTTCCGACCTCGCCGGGAGCGGGCTCGAGCTCGAGCGCGCCGAGCCCGTGCAGCGCCCCGTCGAGACGCCGGAGGGCGAGCGGATCGCCATCGACGCCCTCATTCGAGCGCGGCGAGCTCCCCGGGCGAGTTGACGTTCACGAGCAGCGTCTCGTCGAGGTCGACGACGGCCACGTCGAGGCCCGCGATCGCCCGGTGGATCGCGAGCTCGCCGGTCTCGAGTGCGGGCAGCGCGGTGCGCCGGTAGGCGCCGGGCAGCGGGCCGCGCGCGGGCCGCGCGACGTCGCGGCAGGCGTCGGCCAGCTCGAGCAGCGCGTCCGGCGTCACGAGCGGGCAGTCGACCGGCAGGACGATGCACACCTCGGTCGGCGCGGCTCGGAGCGCTGCCGCGAGGCCGACGATCGGCGCGCGGAGCTCGCTGCCGTCGTCGAGCAGCGGGAACGGCAGCGGCAGCCCGTCCTCGCGCTTGCCGACGGCGAGGCGGTGCGCGCAGATCTCGCCGAGCGTCCGCCAGCCGCGCTCGGCGAGCGTCTCGCCCCGGAACCGCGCGAGCGCCTTCGGCGAGCCGAAGCGCGACGCGGCGCCGCCGACCAGGAGGACGCCCGTCAGGGTGCGGTGATCCGCCACGCCTCGCTGTAGACGTTGAAGCGGCCGGCGCGGACGAAGCCGCAGAGCGTGATCCCGCGGTCGCGCGCGAGCTCCACCGCGAGGCTCGACGGCGCGCCGACGCCCACGAGCACCGGCGCGCCCGCGACCGACGCCTTCTGGACGAGCTCGAACGAGAGGCGGCCGCTCACGCACAGGACGAGGTCGGAGAGCGGCAGCAGGCCCTCGCGGAACGCCCAGCCGATCACCTTGTCCATCGCGTTGTGCCGTCCGACGTCCTCGCGGACGCAGACGGCGGCGCCGTCGCGGCCGAAGAGGCCGGTGGCGTGAAGGCCGCCGGTGGCGGCGAACGCCGCCTGCTCCTCCCGCAGGCGTTCCGGGAGGGAGGCGACGAGCGCCGGCGGGACGGTGAGGCCGCTCTCGACGCGCGGTGCCTCGACGGCGACCGCCTCGAGCGCGCCCTTACCGCAGACGCCGCACGACGACGAGGTGTAGAAGCTCCGCTGAACGCGCGTGCGGTCGAACGCGGAGGCCTCGACGACCACCGTGTTCGCCGCCAGGTCCGCGGGGAGCGCGGCCGCGCGCGCCGGGATCCCCTCCGTGAGGCAGAAGCCGAGGGCGAGCTCCTCGTCGTGGCCCGGCGTCCGCATCGTGACCGCGACCGGCTCGCCGCCGATGCGGATCTCGAGCGGCTCCTCCCAGGCGACGGTGTCGGGCTCGACCTCGCCCGACGGCTGACGCGTGACCTCGACGCGGACGGCACCGCGCGGGAGCGAGCTCGCCATGCCGTTGAACTTATCCCGCGAGCGCCTCCTGAATCGCGGCCTTCAGCGTCCGGACGTCGCTCGGCGAGGTGAGCGCCACCTCCTTCGGCGTGCTGCCCGTGCGCCCGACGAGGAGCGTCGGCGTCGAGCTGACGTTGTCGGCCTTCGCCTGCGCGTCGACGGCGTTCGCCTTCACCTCGACCGCCCCGGTCTTCGCGCTCGAGAGCAGCATCGGCACCTGCAGCCCCGGGATGCTCGCCGCGGTCTTGTCGATCATCGACTGATCGAGCCAGCCGGTGTTCTCGGTGCCCTGGTTGAAGTACAGGAGCTCGCTGTAGTCGAACTGCTTTCCCTGCAGCCCGGCGGCGAGCGCTGCGTTGCGCCCGCTGACGGAGTCGGGCCCGAGGAAGGCCAGGATCCGCTGGTCGACCTTCAGCTTCCCGGTGCGCACGTAGCTCTTGACGATCGACGGGAACACGGTCGTCTCGAAGTCGCGGCAGTACGGGCACTGCAGGTCGACGTACTCGACGAGCGTCACCGGCGCGCTCGGCGAGCCGAGCGTGTTGCCGTCCTGCGGGATGCCCTTGAAGAGCCGGTTGACGTCGGCCGCACCCGGCAGGGCGCCGCTCAGCGACCCGACCGCGGGGACGTTGGCGGAGCTCGACGACCCGCCGCCCGAGAGCGTGACGGCCAGGACGACGCCGACGATCACGGCGAGCGCGGCGCCGCCGGCGATCAGGAGCACCTTCGGCGACGCGCGGCGGCCGGAGTCCGCCGGCTTCGGCGGCGACGGCACCCGCACTTGTGTCTTCGTTCGCGCCGGAGCCACCGCGTCGTGGCGGCGGCGCTTGCTCTGCTTCTGGCTTGGCATCGGTCACACCTCCTGGGGTTGCGCGTGTGTCGCCGGCTGCAAGTCGAAGCACGCGAACACGAGGAACGCGAGGACGAGGGCGAAGCCGGTGAGTGTCAGGGTCGGGATCGTCATGTAGCCGAACTCGTCGACCCACTTGGTCGCGCAGCCGCCGGGCGCGGAGATCGAGCAACCCTCCGTCTGCCCCACCACCCCGCGCTCGACGAGCATGTGGTAGATCGCGAGGCCGGCGCCGACGATCGGGAGCGGCAGCAGGTAGCGCGCCGCGCGGTGGTCGCTGGCGAGCGCCATCAGGAGCGTCAGGATCGACAGCGGGTACATGCAGATCCGCTGGAACCAGCAGAGCTCGCACGGCACGTAGTTGGCGATCTCGGAGTAGAAGAGGCTGCCGGCCGTGGCCGAGGCGGCGACGAGGAAGGCGAGCCAGAGCTCGTAGCCCCAGACCGCCTCGCGGACCGCGTCCAGTGGCCCGCGCCGGCCGAAGAGCGCGAGGACGCCGACGATCGCGAGGGCTGCGAGCACCACCTGCCCAGCGACCCCGAGTACGGCGAGCAGCACGTTGACGTCGTGGGTCACCCTTTCAGCGTACGGGGGGTTTCCCGGCCGACCACCCGCAATTCGTCCGGGTCACTCCCCGTAATTGGCCGCAAACACGAAGATTTGGACAGGCTTTAGGCGGCCGTCGGTGCGAGCTTGCGCCGCGCGACGTCCTCGTCCGAGCAGAAGCCGCGGCCGCTCGCCTTCAGGCACAGGAGGCCGAGCAGGCGGCCCTCCTCGTCGACGACGGCGAGGCGGCGCCGGCACTCCGTCCGCATCCACGCGAGCATCTTCCCGGCGGGTGCGTCCGGCTGCACGATGCGCCCGTCGAGGCCGCCCACGAGCCGTGCGGGGAGGTCGGGGTCGAGCCCGGGTCGCAGGTCTTCGCGCTCGACGGCGGCCACCAGCTGGTCGCCGTCGACGAGGAGGGCGAGGTGGACGTGGTCGTCGAGGAAGAGCTCGGTGAGCTCGCCGACCGTCGTGCCGGCGTCGTGGAGCTCGGGACACGTCACGGCGACGTCGGCGACCGTTGCCTTTCCGACGCGGACCATCGTAATCCGAGGTAACCCTACCCAGAACGACATGAACCCTCACCCCAGTAGGCTCGCGGCGTGGAGGACGTCGCGCTCTTCGGGCACCTCTTCGGCGCGTTCCTGCTCGTTTCGGGCACGGTCGTCGCAGGCGTGGCATTCGAGGCGGGGCGGCGTCGCGGGAGCCCCGACGAGATCGCTCTCCTGCTCGGCCTCGCGCGGATCGGCGCGGCCCTCGTCGGTGTCGGGATGCTCGCCGCGCTGGGGTTCGGGCTCTGGCTCGTGCACCTCGGCGACTGGGGATACGGCGCGGGCTGGGTCGACGCGGCGATCGCGCTCTTCGTCGTGGCGGTGGCGCTCGGCGGCTACGGCGGACAGGCGCCGAAGCGCGCGCGGCAGCTGGCGACGCGGCTCGCGCACGACGGGCAGCCGGTCAGCGACGAGCTGCGGCGCCTGCTCGCCGACCGGGCGGCGCAGGTCGCGAACTACGCGTCACTGCTGCTGATGATCGCGGTCCTCGTGCTGATGGTCTGGAAGCCGGGCGCCGCGCACGACTGACCCGGGCCGGAGCCGGCGACCCTCGGCCGCCCGTGACGGCGAGCCATGGGCGTGGGATGCGGTCGCCATCACGGCCGAAAGCCGTAGTTTGCCGCGCGCCGCGCACGGCTTTCCGCCGACGCCGCGACGTCCACCGTCGGAGAGGCTGCATCAGATGACGCCGCTTGCAGTGGCACCTTCTGCCAGGGCGCTTCATGAGAGCACCGGGACGCGCGGCGTCGCCTACGCCGGCGACGCGAGCACCGTCGACGAGACGCTGCTCGCGCCGCTGACGTCGGCATTCGCGTCGGCGGGGTTCGAGCAGCTGGACGACGCGTCGGAGGCATCGCTCGTCGTCAACCTCATCGACCCCGAGCGGCCGCGGCCCTTCCGCCGGCACTCGCGCGGGACGTTCGTCGTCGCGCTGTGCACGTTGCGGGAGCGGCCGGCCGACCCGCTCCGCGACACCTACCCGCTGCTCGTACGGTCGCTCGCGAACATCGTCCTCTGCCATGTGCCTGGCCTCGGCGTGCTGTTCACGACGATGGAGCGCGGCAGCTACCTCGTCGGAGGCAGCGACCCGTCGGCGCTCGCAGCGGCGGTCGTCGACCGGCTCGCACCGCTCGCGCGCTCGCGCCTCGTGATCGACAACGAGTTCGTCCCCGACCTCGAGCCGGCGCTCTGGAACGGCGACCGCTGTACGCGTGAGCTCTCCGCGTGCGGACGGCGCCTCGACGAGCTCGGCCTCCTGCCGGCGCCCTTCCCGATCGAGGAGATGCTCGATCCGCGCGACCTGCGGCACGTGAAGCGGCTCTACGGCATCGGCGGGCTCTCGTACGGCAACCTCTCGATGCGCAGGGACGCCGGCCGGTTCTGGATGAGCGCGAGCGGCGTCGACAAGTCGATGCTCGTGGAGCCGGGGCGCGACCTGCTCCTCGTCTCCGGCTTCGACGCGACGCGCGACCGGATCGTGCTGAGCGTCCGCCCGGATCTCGAGCCGCGGCGGGTGTCGGTCGACGCGATCGAGCACTGGATGATCTACCGCGCGAATCCTTCTGTCGGCGCGATCCTCCACGTCCACGCGTGGGTCGAGGGCGTGCCGGCGACGGAGGTCAACTACCCGTGCGGCACCCGCGAGCTCGCGGAGAGCGTCGCCGCGCTCGTGGCCGCCGCGCCGGATCCGGCGCGCGCGGTCGTCGGGCTCCGCAACCACGGGATCACCGCCACCGGCGAGACGCCGAACGAGATCCTCGACCGGCTCGAGCCGCGGCTGCTGCGCCAGGTGCCGATGACGTAGCCTCCTCGCGTGCGCCGTGGGCTCGTGGTCGTGATGGCGCTCGTGCTCGCGGGCACGGCGTCGGCGGCCGGGCCGCCGCGCCCGCCCATCGTCGTCAAGCTGATCCCCTTCCCGGCGACCTGGAACACGTTCGCCGCCGACACGCCCGACGCCGAGCTGCACGAGCTGCCGGGGACGTGCGCACACTTCGTGGTCGACACGGACGGGACGATCTACGAGCTCGTGCCGCCGACGATCCGCTGCCGCCACACGGTAGGGCTCAACTGGACGGCGATCGGGATCGAGCACGTCGGCACGAGCGACGCCGCGATCCTCGACAACCCGCGCCAGCTGCGCGCGTCGCTCGCGCTGACGGTGTGGCTGATGAGCCGTTACCACATCGCGCTCGGCGACGTGATCGGCCACAACGAGAGCCTCACCTCGCCCTACCACCACGAGCTCTACCCCGCGTGGCGCTGCCAGACCCACGCCGACTGGACGGGAGCGGACATGAACCGCTACCGCTCGCTGCTCGCAGCGCTCGCGCGCCGGTACGGCGTGCCGCTGGGGCGGCGGGCCGACCGCGTCGCCACAACCTGCTGATTCCTCTAGGATCGGGCCGGTGGAGAGGGCTCTGAAGGTCAAGCGCCGCCGGCTGGCGAAGAAGGCGCAGCGCCGTGAGGTCGCGCGCGCGATGCGCAGCGGCCGCCGGCAGGCAACTCGAGTCTAGTTCCCGTCGCGGTCGCGGCCAGGCTCGCGGTTGCGCTCCTCGACGTAGCGCAGGTTCGCGTACTCGACGCTCTCGGCGTCGGCGTAGCCGAGGTCCTCGCGCGCGAACCGGTACCACTCGTCCCAGCCGTGCGGACGTGCCGGCTTGAGGGAAGGCGTGTCGTTGGGCATGTTGCTCACAGTGTGACTCCAATATCGGCAAATGCAGGAGATTCTCCAGTCCGTTACTCGCTGTCGGCCGGTCTGACAAGCTTGGGCGATGGTTGCCGCCGCCGCCGCCGCGTGCACGCTTGCCGCCGCGAGGGCGGCGATGAAGGCGGTCCCGCTCGTCGTGCCGGCGTCGCAGTCGATCTCGAGCGAGAAGTTCGAGGTCTCGCCGAAAGACGCCGACGGCGTCATCTGCATCCGCCTGCCGGGTGGCGTGACGGCGATGGCGGTGACCGTCGCGAGCGGCGGCACCGCCGGCGACATCGGCTGGGCGGTGTACGCCGCCGGTCGGAACGGCTACCGCCTCGTCCTCGTTCGGGGCGGCTACAAGCTCGGCCTCTCCCGCGCCGGCAGCGACCTCGTCGAGACGGACCCCGTCTACGAGCGGAACGACCCGAACTGCTGCCCCACGGGCGGCTTCGACCACACCCGCTGGCACTGGACCGGCACCGCCTTCACCGTCGCGAAGCGCTGGCACGACTCGTCCTCCAGGTCGTAGTCCAGGGGCCAGGCCCCGGGACAATGGCCGCTCCGGACCCGTCCGGGGGCCAGGCCCCTGGACAATGGCCGCTACGGACCGGTCCAGGGGCCAGGCCCCTGGACATGGCCAGAATGGCGTCGTGCATGCGCTGGCGGCGCCGGACAAGTACCGCGGGTCGCTGCCGGCGGCGGCGGTGGCGCGGGCGCTCGCGGAGGGCGTGCGCTCGTGCGGTTGGAGCTGCGTCGAGCTGCCGCTCGCGGACGGGGGCGAGGGGACGCTCGACGCGCTCGGCGGGGAGAACCGCTCGACGCGGGTGACCGGGCCGCTCGGGGAGCCCGTCGTGGCGGGATGGCGGCTGGAAGGCGGGGTCGCGGTGGTGGAGACGGCGCGGGCATCGGGGCTGGCGCTCGCCGGCGGGGCCGAGGGAAACGACCCCGTCGCCGCCACGACGCGCGGCGCGGGCGAGCTCGTCGCGGCGGCGCTCGCAGCGGGCGCCGAGCGCGTGATCGTCGCGGTGGGCGGCTCGGCGACGACGGACGGCGGGCTCGGCGCCGTCGACGCGCTCGGGTGGCGCCCGTTCGAAGTGCCCGTCGAGGTGGCGTGCGACGTCCGCACCCGGTTCCGTGACGCGGCGGCCGTCTTCGGCCCGCAGAAGGGCGCGACGGCGGATCAGGTGGCGCTGCTGACCGAGCGCCTGGACCGCCTCTCGGAGCGCTACCGCGCCGAGCTCGGCGCCGACATCGGCGGGCTGGCCGGCGCCGGCGCCGCCGGCGGGCTCGCGGGAGGGCTCGCGGCGCTGGGCGCCACGATCGCGCCGGGGTTCGAGCTCGTTGCGGAGCGGGTCGGTCTCGCGGACGCGCTGGCGAACGCCGACCTCGTCCTCACCGGCGAGGGGAAGCTCGACGAGACCTCGCTCGAGGGCAAGGTCGTCGGCGGCGTGCTCGAGACGGCTTCTGCCCGCGGTGTCGCCGCCGCGGTCGTCGCGGGTCAGGTCGGGATCGCGGTCGGCGTTCCCACGGTCTCGCTCGTCGAGCGCTTCGGCGAGGAGCGCGCCTGGCATGACACCGCCGCCTGCATCGCCGAGGCGGCGGCCGCGCTCACTGGATCAGCCCGGTCTTGAGCGCGAGCGCGACGGCGTGCGTCCGGTTCCGCGCGCCGAGCGCCGCGACGACCTTCGACACGTCGGCGCGCACGGCATCCGGCGGCAGATGCAGCTGCTCGCCGATCCGCTCGTCGCTCAGGCCGTGCGAGATCAGCTCGAGCAGCCGCTCGTCGTGCTTCGTCAACCCCGACACGAGCCGAAGCTTTCGCCCCGAAAAAGGCTCCTCCTGCGCCCCGGCTCACCCTTCCTGGGGACGCGGAGACCCCGATTCCCTCGGTCGAGGGATAGCCGAGAGCGCCCTGGACCAGGACTACTCAGAGGGGATGAAGGTTGGGAACAGGAAGAAGGCGGGGGTCCGTACCTCCCTCGCGACGCTCTACCTCCCGCCGGACGCGACGGCGGAGGACGCCAAGCGCGCCTATCGCGGGCTCGTGCGCAGCCTCCACCCGGATTCCGTCGGCAGCGCCGAGGCGAGCGAGGAGCTCGCGGCCGTGATCGCGGCCTACGACTTCCTCGAGCAGTCCGGCTGGCTCGCCGCGCATGCACAGCACATCGCGCGCCGCAACGGCCAGCTGCTCGACGTCCACGCCTGATCAGCCGGCAGGCGCCGCCATCAGCTCCACGAGGGCCGCGTCGGCCGCGGCCGCGTCCGACGGCTCGTTCAGCGCCTGCCGCAGGAACGACGAGATCTGCGGCTCGAGCGCGATCGCGGCGTCGATCCGCGGGTTCGACCCACGGGCATAGGCCCCGATCGCGATCAGGTCCTCGTTCGTCTTCAGGAGCGCGAGCGTCTCCCTCAGCGAGCCCCCTGCCGCGACCACCTCGGGCGGCACGACGTCGTTGGCGAGCCGCGAGACCGACGAGAGGACGTCGATCGCCGGGTAGTGGTTGCGGTGCGCGAGCTCGCGGCTGAGCACGCAGTGGCCGTCGAGGATCGAGCGGGCCGCATCGGCGACCGGCTCGTTCATGTCGTCGCCTTCGACGAGAACCGCGTAGAGCCCCGTGATCGAACCGCGCTCCGCGGTTCCCGCCCGCTCGAGCAGCCGCGGCAGCGTGGCGAACACGGAGGGCGTGTAGCCGCGCGCAGTCGGCGGCTCGCCGATCGCCAGGCCGACCTCCCGCCCCGCCATCGCGAACCGCGTGATCGAGTCGACCATCAACAGCACGTCGCGGCCGGTGTCGCGGAACGCCTCGGCGATCGTCGTGGCGACGAACGCGGCCTTGATCCTGACGAGAGCCGGCTGATCCGATGTCGCAACGACGACGACCGACCGCTCGAGACCGGGGCCGAGGTCGCGCTCCACGAACTCGCGCACCTCACGGCCGCGCTCGCCGACGAGGCAGATGACGTTCACGTCGGCGGCGGAGGACCGCGCGATCATGCCGAGCAGCGACGACTTGCCGACGCCGGAGCCCGCGAAGATCCCGAGCCGCTGCCCACGGCCGCAGGCGACGAGGGTGTCGAGCGCGCGCACGCCGAGCGGCAGCCTCGTCTCGATGCGTGCCCGCCGCAGCGAGTCCGGGGGGTCGGCGATCACCGGCCGCCGCACCGAGGAGCGCAGCGGCAGCCCGCCGTCGATCGGCTCGCCGAGCCCGTCGACCACGCGGCCCAGTAGCTCCTCCCCCACCGGCAGGTCGAACGACGCCCCGGTCGCGATGACGCGGTTGCCGGGCCCGATGCCGGTCATCTCCCCGAGCGGCATCAGCAGCGTCCGCCCGTCGCGGAAGCCGACGACCTCCGCCGGCACCGGCTCCGTCCGCCGGCCGCGCTCGATGATGCAGCGCTCCCCGACCGCCGCATGGAGCCCGCTCGCCTCGATCACGAGGCCGATCACGGTGAGCACGCGGCCGTTCGTGCGGCAGAGGTCGGCGTCCGCCAGGGCGCGGACGGCGTCTTCCAGGAGCGGCGAGGTCATTGCGTCGCGAGGGCGCCGCGGAGCACGTCGCGCGCACGCTCGAGCTGCGTCTCGAGCCGCGCGTCGATCTCACCTTCCCGCGTCCGGACGACGCAGCCGCCGCGGCCGACCCGCCGCTCGCCCGCGACGACGACCGACTTCGGCCCGCCGACAGTGGCGTCGAGCGCCCCCACCTCGGCCTGGAGGAGCGGCACGTCGGCGGGGTTCACCTCGAGCACCACCTCGTCGGCGTCGACGAGGTGCCTGAGCGCACCCTGGACGATCGTGAGGAGCTGCTGCGGGTCGGCGTCGAGCGACGCGGCGACGATCTTCTCGGCGAGCAGCACCGCGAGCTCGACCGCCCGCGCCTCCGCGACCGCGATCACCTCGTCCCGCGCGGCGCCGAGCGACGCAGCCGCCGACCGCAGCGCCGCGCGCAACGGCTCGAGCTCGGCCTCGGCGAGCGCGCGTCCGGCAGCGAGGCCTTCGTCGTGCCCGCGCCGTGCCGCCTCGGCGAGCGCGTCGATCTCCTCGGGTGGGCGGCGCGGTTTCGGGTCGTCGATGCGCCAGCCGTCGAGCTCGGGAAGCGTGACCGTGTCGGGAGCCATCAGACCACCTGGTCGTCGTCGTCCTCGCGCGCGCCGGCGCGCGAGATGATGATCTCGCCGGCCTCCTCGAGCTTGCGTACGGCGGCGACGATCTTCGACTGCGCCTCCTCGACCACCTTCCGCCGCTGCGGCGGCATCAGCTCGATCTCCTCGGCGAGCATCTCGGCCGCGCGCGTGGACATGTTGGCCATCAGCCGGTCGACGACCTCCGAGCTCGCGCCGCGCAACGCCAGCGAGAGGTCCTTCTGGTCGATCTCCTTGAGCACGAGCTGGATCGCGCGGTCGTCGAGCTTCAGGATGTCCTCGAAGACGAACAGCAGCGCCCGCACCTGGTCGGCGAGCTCGTGGTCGGTCGTCCCGAGCCGCTCGAGGATGTTCCGCTCCGTCGTGCGGTCGACCGCGTTGAGGATCGCCGCGAGCGCCTGGACGCCGCCGGCGGCCGCGTACTCCTGGTGCTGGACGAACTCGAGGTTGTGCCGCATCACCCGCGCGACCTCGCGTACGACGTCCGGCGAGGTCTTCGCCATCAGCGCGATCCGCATCGCGATGTCCGGCTGCTGCTCTGCCGGCAGCTGCTGCATCACGCGCGCGGCGAGGTCGGTGTTCGGCAGGTTCGCGATCACGAGCGCAATCGTCTGCGGGTGCTCCTGGCGGAGGAAGTTCGCGACGTGGTCGGCCGGGACGCCGCGCAGGAACTCGAACGGCGTCACCTCGATCACGGTCGAGAGCCGCGAGAGGATCTCCTCCGCCTGCTTGGCGCCGATCGCCTTCTCGAGCACGTTCCGGGCGTAGGCGACCCCGCCTTCGGACAGGTAGCCGCGCGCGTGTGCGGTCTCGACGACCTCCTGCAGCACGGCGTCCGCGACCGGCCCCTGCACGGCCGGCGTGCGCGCCATCTCGATCGTGAGCAGCTCGACCAGGTCCTGCGGCAACTCACGCATGATCTCGGCCGCCGCCTCGGGGCCGAGCGAGACGCAGAGCATCGCCGCCTTCCGGCGCCCCGTGAGCGAGGCGATCGACGCCATCGGCGGCTCGGCGAGAGCCATCTCGGCCATCTACCTGCCGCTCCCCGCTATTCCTTGAGCCACTGGCCGACCTGCTGCGCGATCTGCTCCGGCTGGCGCATCGCGATCTCGCTCGCCTCCGCGCGGAGCGCGGCCGACCGCTGCGCCCCCGGGTTCGTCAGCTCGCCGCGGACGCGCGTCGCCTCGAGCTCGGCGACCGGCATCGAGCGCTGGATCTCCCGTAGCCACGTCGGCTCGGCGGAGAGCCCCTCGCGCTCGCGCCTCTTCAGCTGCCGGCTCATGAAAAAGAGGAACCCGAGGCAGCCGAGGCCCAGCCCGACGTAGCGGGCCATCCCGAGCGGGTTGGCCATGATGCTCGAGAGCGGGCTCGACTTCGCGGTCGCCGCGGTCGTGAGCGGGGCCGGCTTCGCGAACTTGATCGTCGAGACCGACAGCGTGTCGCCCCGCTTCGGATCGATCCCGGCGAGGCTCGACACCGACTGCTTGATGCTCGCCACCTCCGTCTTCGGGATCGACGAGTCGAGGAGCAGCGCGACGCTCAGCCGGTTGATCGAGCCGGGAGCGACGACCGTCCGCTGCACCGTCTTGTCGACGCCGAACGACGTCGTGCCGGTGGTGTTCGAGTAGTTCGACTTGCTGCCCGAGCCGGCCGCCGTGCCGGTATTCGCGATGCCGGCGTTGGCAGGCGCGACGGTGCCGCCGCCCGTGCTCGTGAGCGTCTCGGTGCTCGTCTGCTTCTGGAGCGGCGTGCCCTTCTTCGCGAACGTCGTCTTGTCGAACGTCGTCTGGTCGACGTTCACGTCGGCCTGCACGCGCGCGAGCGCCTTGTTGGCCCCGAGCGTCGAGTTGAGCATCGAGGTGATCTGCGCGCCGAGCTGCGCGGAGTACAGCTGCTCGGCGGCGAGCTTGCTCGTGGCGTTCACCGCACCGCCCGCGTTCGGCGACGGCCACAGGAGCTCGCCCGACTGGTCCGTGATCGTCACGTTCGAGGTGTCGAGCCCCTTGACGCTCGAAGCCACGAGGTGCGCGATGCCGGAGACGGTCGGCTCGTCGAGAGCCATCGCCGTCGTCAGGAGCACGGCAGCGCTCGCCTTCGACGACTGGGCCGTGAAGAGCGTGTCGTCGGGGATCACGAGCTGCACGTCGGCGCCGGTGACGCCGTTGATCTGAGACACGGCGCGGTCGATCTCGCCCTCGAGCGCCCTCTGGTAGTCGACCTTCTGCTGGAAGTCGGTCATCGCGAGGCTCGTCTTGTCGAAGAGCTCCATCCCGGGCTGGCTGCCCGACGTGAGGCCCTTCGACGCGAGCGCGACATTCGCCTGCGAGAGCTGCGACGAGCGCACGTCGATCCCGGTGCCGCCGTTCTCGAGCTTGTAGGTCACGCCGGCCGAGTCGAGCGCCTTCGTCATCTGGCCGACCTGCGAGGGATCCTGGCCCGAGACGAGCGTGGAGTAGCTCGCGCTCGACCCGAACTGGAACAGGAAGTAGAAGGTCGCAACCGTCAGGAGCCCGATGCCCGCGATCGTGAGCTGCCCGCGCGGCTCGAGGTTGCGCCAGAGGGTGCGGATGCGTTCGGCTGCGCCCATGGCCTAGATCTGCATCCGGAAGAGGTCGTTGTAGGCGTCGACGAGCTTGTTGCGCACCTGGGACGCGAGCTGCAGCGAGAGGCTCGCCTCCTCGATGTCCATCGCGACCTTCGAGATGTCGTTCGACTTGCCGGTCGCGACGTCGACCGAGTCGTTCGCCGCTGTCACCTGAGAGGCATCGAGCTTCTGGAGCGCCTCGGAGAGGAAGCCGCCGAAGCCGCTGCCGCCCTTGTCGGTCGGCGACGCCGCGGCCGTGCCGGGCGTGATCGGCAGCGAGGCGCCGACACCCGTGATCGGTGGGATCGCCATCAGGTCTTCAGGAGGTCGAGGGTGCGGTTATACATCTGCTTCGCCGCGTCGAGCACCTGGACGTTCGCCTCGTAGCTGCGGCTCGCGGTGATCAGGTCGACCATCTCGGTGACCGGGTTCACGTTCGGCATCGTCACGTAGCCCTGCGCGTCGGCGGCCGGGTTGCCCGGGTCGTAGACACGCTGGCCCGGCGTCGGGTCGGTCGCGATGCCCGACACCTCGACCCCGCCGAGGCCGCCGCCGCTGGAGCTACCGGCGTTGTCGAGGGCATCGGCGAAGCTGCCGCCCTGCGCCTCCTGGAGCACGACCTCCTTGCGCTGGTACGGCTTGCCGTCCGGGCCGCTCGTCGAGTCGGCGTTGGCGAGGTTCTCGGCCACCACGTCCATCTGCACCCGCGTCGCCGCCATCCCCGACGCCGCGATCCCGAACACCCCTCCGAGGCCCGCGCTCATGCCAAGCCGTCCTGCTCCGGCGCCGTACGAGCCGGCGCCTCCGGACAGCCGGCCGCGACCTGACAACTCGCGGCACCGTTGGAGCCTCCGTCAAGCCTACGTCTCATCCAGCCACCGACCCGATCGCGGTGGAGAGCATCTTCAGGCGCGCGTTCGCGATCTCGACGAGCGTCTCGTAGTCGAGGGCGTTCTGGCTCATGTTCGCCATCTCGCCATCGATGTTCACGCTGTTGCCGTTCGCCTGGACCGGGCTCGTCGTGTCGACCGCCGGCGAGAAGGTGAGGTTCTGGAGCTGCCCGAGGTTGCCGCCGGCGATCGCGTTCGCGAGCTGGCTCCTGAAGTCGAGATCCGAACGCCGGTAGTTCGGCGTGTCGGCGTTGGCGATGTTGTTCGCGAGCACCTGCTGCCGCGCCGCCGAACCGGCCATTGCCTGCGCGAGTACCTCTTGCGTGCCGTCGAAGAGACCCACGGTGAATCCTCTCGTTCCGTTTCTACGCCCTTCCGTGGGTCGCCGGCGCCTCCATCCGCGAGGCCGTCCTTTTCATCGGCGGCCGCGGTGGCGAGTTGAGGAGCTACCCGCGCGCGTCGAGCGCGGCCCGCAGGCCGGCGCCGCCGTACGAGCCGATCGCGCGGCGGCCGCGCTCGAGGAGCGCCATGAGGCGCGTCGTCTCCTCGAGCTGGAAACGCGTCGCGGCCACCGTCGTCCAGACGGTGAGCTCGATCTCTTCGAGGAGCTTGCGGTCCTCGGGCGCCGGCTCGGGAAGCCTGGCCGAAAGCTCCGCCCACCGCTCGCCGAGCTGCTCGAGCTCCTCGAAGCGGCGCTGGTCGACCAGCTCCTGCTCGAGGCGCGCGAGCTCCAGCAGCTCCTCGTACTGCCTGCTCATTCTGCGGCCTCGGCGGCGAGCGCCATCGACGTCTGCTCCCAGGCCTCGCGGAGCTCGGACAGGAGCTTCGCGACCTCCTCGTACCCCGCCGGGTTGCCGGCGGCGGTCGACTCGATCAGGTGGCGGGAGCAGAAGTTGTAGAGGGCACGGAGGTTCCGGGGGATCTGGCCCTGGCTCATGTCGAGCGAGCGGTTGAGCTCGTCGATCACGGCCTGGGCCCGGCGCAGACGGTCACGCGCGACGTCGCGGCGCCCCTCACGCGCGGCGGCGGCGCCGGCGTAGAGGAAGCGGATGGCGCCGTCGTAGAGCATCACGACGAGCCGCTCCGGCGTCGCGGAGAGGACGCTCGACTCGGTGTAGGCGGAACGTGCAGCCGCGTACGGGTTCACCGAGCCCCTGTCCCCTCGAGAAGCATCGGTCGAGTAGTCGACCGCGCCGCGCAGGTCTTGAGTGCCATTTGTCAGCCGAGCTTCGAGATCTGGCCGGAGAGCCAGCTGCCCTGCGACTGGAGCTGGGACAGCGCGGTCTCCATCGCCGTGTACTTCTGCTGCAGCGCCGCCTGCTTGTCCGCGAGCCGCACGTCCCAGTCCGCCTTCTGCTGGTTGAGGGACGCGATCAGCGAGTTCTCGCCGTTGATCTCGGTCGTGAAGACGCCCTTCGTGCCGGTGTACTGCTGGAAGACGTCGTTCAGCCGTTGTGCGAGCCCCTCACTGGCGTAGGTGCCGGTCGCGTTCGTGAAGAGGTTCTTCACGTTCTGGAACTGCGCCGCGAGCTGTGTCGAGAGCGCGTTCGCATCGAGCGTCAACTGGCCGTCGATCGCGTCCTGGTTGAGCGCGCCCGTGCCGACGGCGGCGCCGGTCGAGACTCCGGCCTGGTACAGCGTCGACATCCCGGCCGGCGCGCCGGCGAACGCCGTGCTGACCGTCTCGCGCAGCTGACTCAGCAGCGACGCGAGCGAGGAGTCGTCGGAGAGGTCTCCCTTCGCACGGTCGGCATCGGTGGTCGGGCTCTGGACCTTCTGCTCGGCGAGCTTGTCGCTGATCATCGTGATCGTCTGGTTGTAGACGGTGATGAAGTTCTGCACGGCGGTCTGCACGCCGTCCGCATTCGCGCCCGCCTGGGCCACGGTGACCGACGCCGGCGTGGCGGTGACGCCCTTCAGCGTCACCGTCAGTCCCGTGGCGATGTTCGTGAGCGTGTTGCTGGCGCTCGTCTGCGGCGCGCCGCCGTCGACCGTGTAGGTCGCGTCGCGCGGCGTCACGGTCTGCGTCAGCCCGAGGTCGTCCGCCAGCGTGCCGGTGCTCGAGACGCTCAGCGTGTTCGCCGCACCGGTCACCTGGCTCGAAAGGACGAGCTTCGAGTTGACGACGGACGCGAAGAGCTGCGTCCCTGAGGCGGCGTTGATCGAGCTCGCGATCGTCTGCAGCGAGTCTCCCGACTTGACGGTGACGTTGATCGGGCTCGCGGAGCCGATCGTGATCGTGAGCTGGTCGTCGGCATTCGCGGCCGCGAGCGACGTCGACTGCGTCAGCTGGGCGGCCCGCGCGAGCTGCGTCACGCCGATCTGGAAGCCGCCGGGCGGCACGCCGCCACCCGTGGCGGAGACGTTCGCCGGGTCGCTGGAGGTGATCTGCTGCGACGTCGACCACGTCGAGGGATCGATCAGCTGGGAGACGGCGACCGACAGCTGCGAGAGCTGCGTCTGGATCGCCTGCAGGTCGGTCTTCCGCGCGGTCTCCAGGTTCGCCTGGTTGATGATGTTCTGCTGGGGCTGCTGCTCGATCGACATCAGCTCCTGGATGATCTGCGCGTCGTTCAGCCCGGAGGCGAGACCGCTGATCTGGAACGTCGAGCTGCCGCCCGAGCTCGAGAGGTTCGTGTTGAGGAGCGGCGAGGTCGAAGAGCTCGAGCCGGACCCGGAGACCGCGCTCACACGCCCCGCCCCCCCGGGAAGAGGCGGAGGTCGCCGTCGAGCAGGTTGAGGAGCGCGTTGTGGGAGATCTCGACCGACGCCGTGCCCGGGTGCTGGAGCAGCACGCGCAGCGGCGTTGCGCCGCCCGGCGTCTCGAGCGCGACGGTGACGTTCTTGCGGCCGAGCTCGGCCATCACGCGCGCCGCGCGGTCGAGCGCGTCGAGCGCCTCGACCGGCGGGGAGTCCGGAACGTCGTCGAAGGTGGTGTCCGGGACCGCGAAGAGCTTCTCGCCCTTCGGCTCCGGAGCCTCGTTGATTCTGGTCACGTAACCCTCCCGAACGGGGTTGAGCGGCTCCATGGTCCGATCCCTTCCGTGGTCTCAGAGGTTGCGGCCCGTGCGGGCCGTGCAGCCACTACGTACATCGGTCTTCGCTGGCGGATCTTTAGGTCGTCCTTCGGGCCGCGAGTGCGGCCAGCAGCCGCTCCGCGCGCGGGTCGGCCGGCTCGAGCCGCGCCGCCTCCGCCGCGAAGTCG
>Ga0335085_10005484_pt1 | contig 20308 bp, 9 predicted proteins | sample Lox_Sample_45_FD_206712 | JGI IMG/M metagenome (GOLD analysis project Ga0335085, IMG submission 206712) | Soil microbial communities from Loxahatchee National Wildlife Refuge, Florida, United States - Lox_Sample_4.5 | ecosystem: Environmental > Terrestrial > Soil > Wetlands | place: USA: Florida...
CGTGCACGGCGTCGATTCCGTAAATCAGGGGAATCTTCAGCCGCGTTTGCAGCGCCTCAGCTTTAAATTCCTCCACCGCATTGAGCCATGCGCCGGGCGAATTGCCCGCGGCGGGATCGGAACTGCCACCGCTCAGCACGGAGCCGAGATAATACTTCCGGACATCATCCTTGTTCTTCAACGCGAGCATGTCCGCCTGCACCATCTGCCCGATTTTTTCGTCGAGCGTCATTTGCGACAACAATTTGTCCGCCAGCGCATCCGGACTTTCGGCGCCCAACCGGAAAGTCGCTGCGCAGAGAATTCCAGCACAAAGCAGGACGCGGTTTCGCAGCCTGGTGGAATGGCCGGAAGCGGTTGAAGGGATCATGGATTTTTGCATAGTCGTTATCATCTCAATGGCATCAAAATAAATTTCCCGCGGCCTTAAACATCCCTCTTTCGAGGGGTAATTTTCATCTGGTGTTCAACATTCGGGCGGGACACTACCAATTGGCCGGCGGGATTGCCATCGCGAGAATTCACTACAGAGGAAAGGGGCGGGCAGTCTTCCAAAACAGCCCTTATTATCTGGTGGGCAATCCCGGCGCCGGACCGCTCGCGGCGCGCTGGCCGGTTTCCGAGGGACTTAACTCGATCCAATCCAAATCCGCCGTGCCGCTCTTGACGATGCATTTCAAACGGTTCTCTCCCTGCGAAAGCGCCACCGTGCCGGCGGGAATTTCAGACCAGCCGTTTTCCGGAATTGCGATTGTGCGCAGCTCGTCGCCGACCTTAATCTCCACCTGCGCCGGCCCGCTCGCGGCCTTCGCCTTCACCACAACTTGATAGTCCTTCGATGCGTCACTCGAAACCGTGTAGCTCGTCCACTCCGTTGAATCCAGGGCGATGTACTGGCCGGATTGCCAGCGATTTGTCCCCGTGGAGAAAATCAATACGGGATCGGCCAGGCGATAGAACCTGGAGTGCCGGCCGGTATCTTTCACGAAGTAGGATTTATTCTGCCCCTCTTCACCGTAATTTTCCGCTTCGATGCGCGCCGGCACGCGACGCATCATCGAGTTGACCACATCCGGAAAAAACGTGCAGTTTCCCAGGCGGATGTTGACGAGCAATTGATCGAATGCCTGCTGCGCGACCTCTGGAGAGGGCTTATCTCCACCACGCGAATACGCCGATACTTGATCCCAGTGTGCGGGCGCCTTGACGGAATAAGGCGCGTTGCGCGCCTCCATTTTTTTCCAGGGCCAGAATGACCAGCCAATATTGTTGGCCTCGAAATATTCCGTGGTGGCCCAATAAACGGCGTTGTCGCGCTCTCCTGTTTCACCCACCCACACCGGGGCGTTCAAACGGCTGCGATAATCCAAATATTGCTGGATGCTCTTCACCGTCGTCGGGTTGTCCCAGCAATAATAATGAAATTGATAGACCATGTTTTTATCAAACGGCTTTGTGAAGACGGACCAATCGTTGGCCCAATCGGCACCCTCGACAATGATGATGTGCCTGGAATCGACTTTGCGAATGGCTGCAGTAAGACGCTTGTAGAGCGGTTCGAGCTGAGCCTTGTAAGCCTGGGCTGCGCCGGTGCGCGCGGGCAGCGGCTCATTCAACAGATCATAGCCCGCCACCGCCGGTTCATCCTGATACCGTTTCGCGATCGTCGTCCACAAGTTTACGAGTTCATCCTGGTACTTTGGCTCAATGAACAGCTCCGGCCGATCGTCGGCGCTGTCATCAATGTTTTGGCCGGTCTGCCCACCGACAGCCGCGTGCATGTCGATGATGACGTAGACGCCGTTTGCCCTGCACCATTTGATGAGATTGTCGAGCAGCGCAAATCCCTCCTCCGAGTATTTGACTGTGTCTCCGTCGGTGATGAACAGGCGCGAGTTGAGAGCAGGGCGCACGGAATTGTAACCGAGCTGTGCGATGCGCTGGATGTCCGCTTCCGCGATATAATTTTCCCGAAACTCAGCCCAGAAACGTTTTGCATTCTCCGGACCGATCAGGTCATTGACCAGTTTCTCGATTCGCCGCGGACGGTCCGCTTCGTTGCCGAATTTCCACATGTATCCTTCCGGCAGCATCCAGTTTCCCAGGCCCACGCCGCGGAGCATCACTTTGTCGCCGTTTTCGTTGACGATATCCTGCCCCCGCGTGTGCAGGAAACACATCGTTGTCGCGGCTCGCACCGAAGACAATGCCAGCAAAAAAATTCCAACTGCAAAAATGCAGCGTCGAAACAAAATCGATCCCTTCATTCCCATCCCGTTAAATTGCACGTACGTTCTCACAATAGCATCGACAAGATGAATTGTTTTCAATCAAACAGCATCCCCCTTTGGAGGGGTGTTCAGGGATTTTAATCCCGAAATCAGCAAAAGATTTCCACCTTCTGCGCTGGAGCCGGAGAGAGTTGTCCCGCCTTGACGAAAGTCTTATTGAGTACCCCCCTAAAGAGGGATGTTCGGCAAGCGGAGTCTGTTAGTCTACGCTTAGCGCTTTTGCTTTTATGACAGCATCCCAGAAACAAAACAGCAGTCGTCTGCCTGGCAAACTTTCGCAACAAACCGGATTCACCCTCATCGAACTGCTGGTCGTCATCGCCATCATTGCGATTCTGGCCGCGATGTTGTTGCCGGCCCTGGCGTCGGCCAAAGAAAAAGGCAAACGCGCCCAGTGCATTAACAATCTTCATCAGATTGGCGTCGCGACTCAAATGTATGTGGGCGATAACCGGGACTTTCTCCCGGCGGCTGCCTCGGGACAATCGGGGAGCGCCAATGCGATCTGGGATTTGCCGCGGCCGATGGCCGACGCCCTGTCCGGCGGTCAATCCAATGTGTATCGCGGAATTTTTTACTGTCCGGACAGCGTGTTGCTGACGACGCGCAACCAGGATTATTGGTGGTTTTACACCGGCACAGGCAGCAGCGATCATCGCGTGACGGGTTACCAGTGGATGATCAGCCGGGATGGGACCTTCGGCAAATACAACTCCAGCGGTGGCGGGACGGCACTGACTCCTCCGAAGGGTTATATTACCAAGACCACCCAGGTATTCACCAATTTGTATTCGGTTTCCACGACGGAGATGGTGAGCGACGTGGTGGTTTCCTCCGGGCCGCAGAGCGGGCCGACAACCAATCCGAACACACAGCAGTTTCTGAATGTGGTTTCGACCAACCCGCAGGAATTGCCCCAGGGCTACAATTCGAGTCACATGAAGAAGAACATTCCTGCGGGAGGAGATATTCTGTTTATGGATTGCCACGCGGAATGGCGCCGGTTTGTAGACATGCAGATGTGGGGCGCGTGGAGCAACAGCCGCAACAACTGGTTTTGATGCCGGGAACTACTCGAAAGAGGGATGTTCCATTTCCGCTTCCCGTTAAGATGACGGAAAGAGCCGCGATGATGGCGCTCTTCTAAAAATTTGTTCGGTCGCGCGGTAACCAAAAGACATCCCGCGAGGCCGGACGTGTAGGGGCAGGCGGTGCCACGATTGTTCGTGGCACCGCTTTATTTTTGCCTCGAAAGAGTCCAGGAAAAAAGACACGCAGACGGAGCCGTCTGCGCGTGCGAAAAAATGGATGTCTCTTCAGGAACGGCGGCGGAATCGAACAAAGGCTGCCGTGCCCACTGCCATCAGCGCCCACACAGAAGGTTCCGGCACCGCCGCTGTTTCAAGGTTCAGTGTCCAGCCATTGATCTGCGCCGTGTTTCCTCCCGCCAAATCAGCCAGGAATAAAACCCACGTTCCGTTTGGATCCGTTCCCACAAACGAATTGAATGACGCCGTCCCCGCAGCGTCAAAACTGGACGGCGAGGATTGCGGGTCCACCGTTCTTCCGTCCGGCGCCCATGTGCCCGTCACCTGCCCGGCTCCGTTCACCGAGAAAGTGCCCTGCTGATAAAAATGAATGTTCGCCGGCGAACCCAACAGTGCGAAGGTCAGGTTGAAGCCGGTATCGCTGTAACCAAAGGCGTTGCCCGTGCCGACTCCCACACGGTTCAACAACACCGAGTAGCCGCCGTTCGGCCCCACCAGGTACGCGTACAAATCTCCATTAAACGCCGTCGAACCCGAGGCGCTCCTCACATCCAATGACAGGCTGATATTCGAGATGGTTCCGCTCATCCCCGTCAGGTTTGTGGCCAGCGTAATGCCGCTGGGGTTGGCGTCCGGGATGGGCTGGTTCACCGTGTTGGTGAAACTATAGCTGCCCTGCGCCCACGCTGCCGCCGTCCACAATACCACCGCCGCCGTACAGGTTAATCTGAGTGCTTTCATGAGGGTTGGTCGGGTTGCTTAGGGATACGGTTGATAAGAACGATAGAACCGGCTCGGGAAGTTGGTCGCGTCCGGATCAACGACCTGCCAGAGGCCGTTGCCTCCGGCCGCGTTCGTGCTGATGGGCGTCCAATTCACCATGTCCGGGGACGCTTCCACCACGTTCGTCCGGCCGGGAATGCCCGCAAAGGTAATCGTCGGCACGCCATTGCCGTCCTTCACAATCTGGTTTGCGGTCGCGGGTGCGGGAGCTGACTGCGCGGACTCCAGGTAAGCCGTCCCGTTCGCCGTCAAAGTACCGTCCGTGATTGTATAGGTGAAGAAGTCTTCGCTCGTCACTGGTGCGTTGTAGTAAACAAATGTGCCGTCGGTGGTCACGCTCTTTCCGAGATTGCTCGCAGGGCCGACACCGCTCAACGTGAGCGTGTCATTGTCCGGATCGCTCCAGCCGGCGGCGGCGCTCAAGCTGGAGATCGCGATCTTCCAGGTCACGCCGGCGGAAGTGGAATTCGTAACAATATGCGCGATGGCCGGAGCGCTGTCCGGGACGACGAGGAACAGTTCATTGCCATTGATCTGCAACGAAGGCGTGACGGCCGTCGCTATCCCGTTGCCGCCCACGGTCACGGACGAAGGCGCGGTCCCCGCGACCGAGCCGGAGACTACCTTGTAGCTGCCACGAGTGAAGGCCGCACCAGTGTTGTTAATCTTGACAGCTGTGCCGGACCCGACCGTCAAGGTGCCGCCCGTCACGCTAAACGACGGCGTGCCCGCCGCGTAAGTGAGCGAGAGCGTTCCGGAGGTCACGTCCGCGTTGCCGTTAATCACCGCTGTCGAAGTGATGTTGCTCAATGTCTGCGCCGCGCCGAGCGCGAAGGTTGAGGAGAGCGACGAGACATCGAATTTCGCACCGGCGGCCATCACAATGTTCGGGCTGGTCGCAATGGATGCCGCATTGCTGAGGAACAGAACACCATTACTGATGGTCGTGTTGCCGGTGTACGTGTTGTTGCCGGTCAACGTGAGGTTGCCTTTCCCAGCCATCGTAATTCCCGAGCCGGCGGTCTGTTCAGAAATGTTGCCCAGTATGATATCGGTCCCCGCCTGGCCGGCGGCGCCGAAAGTACTGGAGTGCGGCGAGAAGGTTGCCGTGCCGCCCGTCAACGTGACCGTGGTGAAAGTCACCGTATTCGTGGGAGTGCCTGCGGCTTTGTAGCCGATGAGTTCCTGGCCACCGCCAATGGTGAGTTTGCCCATGGTGACGCTATTCGAGGACAAGGCGTTGACGATGGCAGCGCCCGTGCCGGCGAGCGCGAGGTCGTTGTTCATGGTGACGGAACCGGAGCCTCCGGAGCCGTTAACGCGCAGGTTCAATTCGCAGAAGCCGGTGCCGTTGGCAGGACAGGTTGTCGTATTCCCACCGTCGTAAAGTCCGCAGTCCAATATCAATTTGCCAGTGCCGATAGGCGAGAAGGTGGTTCCAACGGGAGCCAGCGTGAGCAATTCGCCCTTGGTGCCGTTCGTGTAAATAATGGTGCCGGAGAAATCGCTGACGGCATTGGTGTTGCGGAAGCGGACGCCCTGGCCGGAATCCGGGGAATTGGTCGGGGCATTGATGCAAATTACCGTGCCGCTGCCGTGCAGGACACCATCCACCAGGAATTGAAAACTGGTCACAGGCGATTGCGGATCCGTGGAGTAAATCACGTTCGTGGAGTTGTCCGCGATTGTCAGTCCGCTGTTGGTGGCCATGGTAAACCCGCCCGTGAGGCTGGTGCCAATGACGGCGTTGCTGAGCGTGATGGAATTGGTGTGCGCCGCGCCGACGACAAATGTGCCGCCGGAGCTGACCATAATGAGTCCCGTGCCCGGTGCGCTCACGGCATTCGCGCGAACCGCGCCGGCGTTCACGGTCAATCCTCCGGTGAAGCTGCTGGAACCGGAAAGCGTTAACGTATTTGCGTGGTTTTTCACAACGGTGCCCGCCCCGGAAATCACGTTGGCCACCGTGGCATCCACGCTCTGGTCGTAAGCCAGTGTGCCGGCATTCAATATGATCGCTCCCGAGAAATCGTTGACGGTCGAATTGGCAAAGGTGAGCGTTCCGGAACCATTCTTTGTGAGGCCTATCGCGCCGCTGATCTTGCCCGAACCGGTGAAAAAGTAATTCGTCGTGGCGCTGACTGTAATGCTGCCCGGCGAAAGGGTCTGAGTAAGATTCACGTTGGTCGTGCCCAGCAATGAATCGTCAAAGGTCACGGTGTCGCCGAATCCGGACGCGGTGACATTATTGTAATTCGTGAGGTTGCCGGCGCTCGTCCAATTGGTCGTAGTGGTGTCCCAGTCGCCGGAAACTTCCCCATCCCATACCACCGCCTTGGAGGCGGGCGGCGGGATCGGACCGTTGGTGATTACCAAGTCGATTCTTAAATCAGTTACATCGTTGGAAATGTAACCTTGAAAAACGGGGCTCGCGGGAGGCAGCGTGCCGAGGGTGAACGTGGTCAGATCGCCGGAAGGCGTCGTGTACTTGATCAAAGGAATCTGGGCTGGATAAGCTCCAAGCACTGGCAGCGCGGATATGTTGATCGTGTTGTTCGCGCCCGCTACCGCGTTGAGGTTGGTGGTGACGATGTTGGTCAGGGAAAAACTGACCGCCAGTTGCAGGGTCGAGTTGGAGAGCGTCAGAGTGTCGATCGGGATGGCCAACGTGCCGACGGTCGTTCCGGCCGCCATGGTCAATGTCCCCGAGCTGATTGTGACGTTGCCGACGCTATTGATGGTGGTGAGTTTCACGATGTTGCCGGAGGAAATGACGGTGCCGCCGTTGACGTTGAGATTGCCGGTGCATGTGTTGTTGACCGTGGTCGCGTTTACCAGGGATATGCCGCCTGTGCCAACGATCAACGTGCCGCTGGTTCCGGCTGTGGCATTGTTGGTGACGTTGATGGTGCCGGAGGCGGAACTGCCGGAGCTGGCGGAGCTGCTGCAAACGGCCATGTTAATCGTGGTGGCGTCAATCGTCCCGGCATCAAAAGTGACTGTCCCCGTGCCGATATTGGCGCCCGAAGTGGCGTTAGCGCGGCCGAGCAACAGCGTCCCAACTTTGATGTCCACCGGATGGCCCGCGCCGGCCAGCAAAAGTTTTCCGTTCGGCTGGGAGGTGCCGGTCTTTGCGTTGACATCGCCGATGCTTATATTGGCGCGGGAGGTATCATCCGAGTTTCCGTTCACGCCGCGGATCCGCAAGCCGCCGGTGGTGGCATTAAATTGAACGGTGCCGCTGTTTTTGCGGGTGGCGAGGTTGAAGGTTCCGACGTTGACGATATTCGTGCCGGCGCCAAAACTGATGGAGCTGCTGCCAAGGCCCGAGTTACCGCCGCTGAGAGTTTGGAAATTGATCGTGGCGGCGGTGATGTTGTTGCTGACACCCGCCAATTTTAATATAGCGCCGGGACGGTTTGCAGTTCCACCGGTCACCGCGGCGCCTTCCCCCACGTTAAACGTGCCCGCGCTGGCGTTGTAGACGAAGTAACTCAAGCCGGACATGTCCAAAGTTGCCGAGGCGGCACTGGCACTGACTCCGAAATTACCCACCTGGAACAGCGTTCCAGTGACCAGAAAAGTGCCTCCGCCGGTCATGAAGGTTTGAGTCAGCGCACCGTCGGCCAATATGCCGCCGTTGGTCACCGTGCCACTGACGGTCAGCGTCTGGCCCACAGGAATCTGGGGGACGTGAAAAGCGGCGGCGCCGTTATTGGTAAAATCCAGTGAGCCGAGAGAACTGGTGAAGCCAAGATCCACGATGCTGTTCACCGAGGAAGATGTTGCGCTGGTGCCGGTCGGACCAAATACAACAGAATCACCGGCAGCGGGCGGCGTGCTTCCGCCAGCGGAGGTCCAGTTGCCAGCGGTGGACCAGTTTTGATCCGGGGCGGCAGCGCCAGACCAAAGAGTTGTTCCCGCCGCGCCGGCACGATGAATCGCGACCATCGCAATGCCAGCGAACAAAACGATTCGCGCGCATTTAACAGCAGTGAGACGAGATGCAATTGCCGCCGCCGGCACTCGCATGCGAGATGGGTTTTTCATAGTGGAGGTCAACGATTGTCTGGTTGGCGGATCAGCCCGGATAGAGCGCCAGAGCCAAGGGGGATTCTACAGACGGCCAGCTCGGCATTAAAGGATTTAATCATACGCAGGCTTCTGAATAAGAATAGTATTAGCAGAAAAAAATAAAAGTTTGAAATTGAACGTACGTTCTACGTAGTCCGTTTGTGGCGCGCACTGCGGCGCTCGTGTCAGTTAGTTTTTTGTGCGGATGTCGTGGCCGTGGGAGCCATCCATGTGAGGGAGTCGGTGACTTTCGCGTCTCCTTTCCTGCCTTCCGCGCGCACGAAGTTCGCACCGCTTTGCAACGTAATCGGCCAGGTAAAAATGCAATTGGTGCCGGTGCGGGTTCCCATGGATTTGTTGTTCAGGAAAAATTCCACGGAATCGCAGTTCGCGTAAACCTTGGCGGTGAATGAATCGGCGAGCCGGTTCGTGAAATGATGGCCGGTGATATAGACCATGGGCGCGGTCGTCCAATTGGCCTTGTAGAAATAGAAGGCGTCCTTCCGGATCTGGCGATCGTAGGTGACGAGGCCCTTGTCATTGCGGCCGGGCGTGTCGCCTTCGTCGCGGTCGTCCGCGGCAAAATCGGCGAGGGTCCAGATAAATTTGCACCAGATATAGGGGCGCTCCTTCAAAACCTGCCAGTAAATTTCGTGAAAGTGATTTTGATATTCCTCGGGATGGAATTTCCCTTTGGGCGGAGGGGTGAAGTACGGCTCCTCGTAATGCTGCGCAACGGAAGCGCCCACGCCGTATTCGCTGACGCCGATGCAGCGCGTCGGGTATTTCGCGTGCGCGCGGTCCAATGACGGCGCGAAATCCGAGATTTTCCCGCTGTACCAGCCCAGGTATTTGTTGAGCGCACAGATTTTCGAATACCAATTGGACGGCTGATCATCCCCGCCGGCGATGGCGCAGGTGCTCGGGCGGGTGGAATCGAGTTGCGCCGCCAGCGCGGCCAATTGGCTGACGAGATTTGTGGTATCGGGGCCTTTCCGCAAAGTGATTTCGTTGTAGATTCCCCAGCACACGACCGAGGGATGGTTGTAGCGCTGATGCACCAACTCGATTAATTGCTGTTTCGCGTTAGCGTAAAATTCCGGCGATTCGGTGATGTTGTTAATCAGCGGGATTTCGGTCCACAACACGATGCCGTCCTGGTCCGCCAAATCGTAGGTCTGGTCCGCGTGTTCGTAATGCGAGAGGCGCAGCGCCGTGGCGCCGATTTCTTTCAGCAGCGCAAAATTCTTTTCGCGTTGTTCCTGGCCGACGCTCCAGCCGCGATTGATTCCGTCCTGGTGAAACGCGGTTCCGTGCAAATCATAATAGTGCCCGTTGAGAAAAAATCCTTTGTCGGGGTCGACGTGGAACGAACGGAAGCCCAGCGGTTGCTCGACGACATCGAGGACGTTTGTCCCCTGCTCCACTTGCACAAAAACGTGGTAGAGATACGGATCTTTCAAACCGTCCCAGAGGTGTGGGTTTGGAATCGTTGCGTTCATGACCACGTTCGAAGCCATCGCCTGCGGCAAATCGATCGGGCTGGTGAGGGTCGCGACGGGGGAGTTGTTTGCATCGACGACCACGGCGCGGATGGTTGCCTGCGCTGCGGAAGGAGCGGCGTTGGAAATGACGGCTGTGACTTCAAGGCGGGCGGATTTCGAATCCACGTCCGTGGTTTTCAGGTAAACACCGGGCGAGCTGTAATCGAGCGGCGAAATCTGCAACGGATCCGTCACGAGCAAATGTACATCGCGATACAGACCGCCAAAGAACGTGAAGTCGGCCGAGAGCGGCGGGATATCGGGATCGAACTTATTGTTGACCTTGACCGCAAGCAGATTGTCCGCGCCCACTTTGAGAAAAGGTGTCGCGTCAAAGACGAACGCGGCGAAGCCACCGCGATGTTCACCAAGGCGATTGCCGTTCACCCACACTTCCGCGACGCTGAAGGCGCCATCGAATTTCAGGAACAACTGGCGGCCAGCGTACCCGGAGTCGACTTTGAAATGTTTTCGATACCATCCGGGACCGCGATAATAATTGGTGCCGCCGTCCTGGCCATCAAGGGCGTTCCAGGTGTGCGGAATGTTGATGGACTCCCATTTGGAGTCGCCGAAATCCGATTCCTGCGCGCCGGGGACATCCTGGCGAATAAACCGCCAGCCTTCGTCCAAATTCACGTCGACGCGATGCGTAATCGGTGGAGTGAATCCCGGCGCGGCGATCGCCGCGATGCTTTGCGCGATGATGAATCCGAGCCAGGTGATGATTTTGAAAAATTTAAACTGGGAATTGCTGGCGGCGAGTCTCTGGCACGTTTTGAGCGGGCGAATAGAATTGCAGTTCATGGGTGTACGCTAAAGACATCGGGGTCACCTTAGCGAACCCGCGGGCGAATTGCCAAGAAATACCGGCGGCCTTGGATAGGGGCGCACCTCAAGGGCCTATTGCCCAACCCGCGATGGTGGCCGCGTCACTCCGTGCGCGCCATGTCAGGCTATTTCGCCACCGTGGAGGCAGCCGTCTCGGTCGGGGCATGGCCCTCCAGGGCGTGGTAGACTGCGGCGGCCATCTCTTTGGCGCCTTCATCGTTTGGATGGACGGTGTCGGGGAATAATTCCGCTTTTCCGGACATGGCGGTGTAGAGATCGATGATGCTTGCACCGGTGTCTTTGGCGATGGTGCGGACCATGGGAATGATTTCCTCGCGAATGGTTTTGTCGTTGATGCCCCAACGGCCGGGATAATCGGGCGTGGGGAGGCAGACGTAGAATTTTGCGGAGGGACTGGAGTTCTTGAACGTGGCGATCATGGCTTCGTAGTCGGAAACGAAGTTGGAACTGTATTGCCAGTTGTTAACCGCCTTGGCGGCATCGAGGCTGCCGTCGCCGGGATGCTTGCTGTCATTTGCGCCGAGGTTGATGATGAAGATGTCAGCCTTGAAATCGAGGGCGTTGGTGTAGGCGTGCTGAACGATATATGGCCGGTCGCCCTGGTGAAGCAACGTGGCGCCGCTGACGCCGAAGTTGCGCACGTCATAGCCCTCGCCGAGCCAGCGGCCGAGCCATACGGGATAGGAGTTGTGCTGTCGATCTTTCAGGCCGGAGCCGTAGGTGATGCTGTCGCCGACGCAGGCGACGCGGATGGGTGCTGCGTTGCAGATAAAACCGGTGCCGGCCAAAACAAGAGCGAGAAGGTACGATTTGAATTTCATAGGATTTGCCACGGGCCAAAGAATTGGAGAGCGGTTGGGTTTGTGCAACTTATTTAATGTTGAAGTCTCCATCCAAACGAATGTCCCGCGAGGAGGCCGCGGCATAAACTTTATAATTGCCCGCGCCGACTTTCCATCCGCGCGACGCGTCATCCCAATAGGATAATGACCGTGCATCGAGGGAGAATTGGATCGTGGCAGACTGGCCGGGGTTCAGTTCCACGCGGCGGAAGCCTTTCAATTCGCGAGGCGGCTCCGGTGCGTCGGGCACGGAGGGCAAGCCGAGATAGAGTTGCGCCACTTCTGCTCCGGCGCGATCGCCGGTATTTGTGACGGTAAATTCCACGGTGACATTGTTGGCGCTGTCCGGAGGTGAAATTTTCAGTTTGTCGTAGCTGAATTTTGTGTACGAGAGGCCAAAGCCAAAAGGAAACAATGGTTCAATGTTCTTCGCGTCATACCAACGATAGCCAACGAGCAATCCCTCGGAGTAATGAGCGACGCCATCGATGCCGGGGTATTGTTCGGGCGTGTGAGTCGGCAAATCCTCGTCGCGTTTGGGAAAAGTGATGGGCAGCTTGCCGGACGGGTCGGCGATGCCAAACAACACGTTGGCCACGACCGCACCATCTTCCTCTCCCGGATACCATGCTTCGACAATCGCCGACGAGTGATCCACCCAGGGCATCAGGACCGGTCCGCCGGTTTTCAAAACGACGATCGTTCGCGGGTTTGCCGCGAGCACGGCCGCAGCCAGTTCATCCTGGTTATTTTCCAAAGCAATCGGATGGTCTCTTCCTTCGGTCTGGCGGTCTCCCAACATGAGAACAACGACATCCGCATTTGTTGCCACCGCGACGGCTCGTGGGATGTCCGCTCCGTCGTCCTCTTGAATCTTCACGTTGTCACCGACGACTTTCTGCATGCCCTCAACCGGATTGACGGTGAGGAAGGGCTGAACGTGCGAGCTGCCGCCGCCTCCGGTCATCGCCCGTCCGGCGAAAGGTCCAATCAGCGCGATGGAGTGAACGCCATTCGTCTTCAGCGGCAGCAAATCGCCGCTGTTCTTTAAAAGCACCACGCCTTCCTCGCCTAATTTTAAAGCTCCAGCCGCGTTCTCCGGAGGAATGGGATGACGTTCGGGTGGATGGTCCCAATAGCCAAAAGCCATCATGGTCCGGTAGCGTCGAATGAGTTTTTCATCCAGGAGCGATGCGGGCACTTCCCCGGAATCCACGGCTTTCTTCAATGACTCGCCCCAGTATTTTCCCGACGGCATTTCGAGGTCCAACCCGGCCTTCGCGGTTGGCACGGTGCTCTTGACCGCGCCGAAATCAGAAGTGACGAAGCCGTTAAACCCCCATTCCTTTTTGAGGACCTGGTTCAGCAAAAAATCATTTTCGCAGCAAAAATGGCCGTTCACCTGATTATATGCGCCCATGAGCGAGCCGACGTGGCCCTCTTTGACGGATGCTTCGAATGCCGGCAAATAAATCTCCCGCAAGGTGCGCTCGTCGATCACCTCATTGATCGTGTGACGAAATTGTTCCTGATTGTTCGCGACGTAATGTTTCACGTTGGCGATGACGCCGTGGCTTTGGATGCCTTCGATATTGGCCACGGCAAGCTGGCCCGCGAGAAACGGGTCTTCTCCAAAACCTTCAAACGTGCGTCCGTTGTGCGGCGTGCGGGCGATGTTGATGTCCGGCGATTCCAGCAGGAGATTGCCCAATCCGGCCGCTTCGCCGCCCGCAATGTCTCCGTTCACCCGCGCGGCCGCGATGTCCCATGTGGCCGCGAGCGAAATGGGCGCGGGCAAAGCGGTTGCTTTTCCCGAGTGGCCGGGACCGGCCGGACCCATGCCGGCGGGTCCATTGGCGACAGTGAGCGCCGGAATCCCCAATCGCGGAAGCGCGAGAACGACGCGAAACTCGTTCGATTTTTGCGTGCCGTGGAGTTGGGCGATTTTTTCGTCGAGCGTCATTTGCGCGACGATATCGCGGGCGTGCTTTTCATATTTTCCGTCCGGCGCGAAATCCTGCTGGGCGACGGAGCGAAGAGGTAACAGCATCGTTGTGCCGACGCACACTATGCCAAGGACCCTTGCTCGACTTAGAATGTTCTGTTGCATTTTTAGTTTGATGGACTCCATTTCAGACGCAACAGAGCGGGAAAAAGAAACAATTTTTTGCCGAAGATGAACACGGAATGTTCCCAAGTCACATCGCGGGCACATCATTTCATGTGCCCGCTCAGGCGGGAGACTTTTGATATTTCGAGATGCCGCGAGGGTCCTGGCGGCGAGACGCCGCCGGAACTCGCAGCCGGACGGCCGCGCTACAACTCTGCTATCCGGCCGCCGTCGGCGATTTCTGCGGGGTGGCTGGGGCCTCGTCGCACTTCAAATCGCGGGCCTGCATGAATTGATAGAATTTCCAGCGGCGATCGGCATCGGTTTGGGCCTGGGTGAAAAGGCGTTTCGCATCTTCGGGATGGCTCTTGATGAGCATCTTGAAACGGTTTTCGGAGAGGAGATAGTCGGTGATTTTGCCTTTGGCGGCCGGAGAATCTACCTGCAACGGATTCTCGCCGCGCTCGGCACGCAGCGGGTTGTAGCGATATAGGAGCCATTGGCCGGAATCGACTGCGAGCTTTTGCTGGCGCGCACCCGCCCCGGCATCCAGCGCAATGCCGTGGGCAATGCAGTGGCTGTAGGCGATGATGAGCGAGGGGCCGGGGTAGGCCTCGGCTTCGACGAATGCCTTGAGGGTGTGTTCGTCCTTGGCGCCCATGGCCACGCTGGCGACGTAGATGTTGCCGTAGCTCATGGCGATGAGGCCGAGGTCTTTTTTGCCGGCGGGTTTGCCGCCCGCCGCGAACTTGGCGACCGCGCCGCGCGGGGTGGATTTGCTCATCTGGCCGCCGGTGTTGGAATAGACTTCGGTGTCGAGCACCAATACATTTACCTTGCGCCCGCTGGCGAGGACGTGGTCGAGGCCGCCGTAATCGATATCGTAGGCCCAGCCATCGCCGCCGACGATCCAGACGCTTTTCTTGACCAGATAATCGGCCAGACTCAGCAGCGCGCGCGCCTCGGGTGAATGCACGTCCTGCAATTTGCTTTTCAAGAGCGCGACGCGTTCGCGCTGCTCGTGGATGCCGGCTTCATCGGCCTGGTCGGCACGCAGGATTTGGTCCACCAGATCGTGCCCGAGTTCGACTTCGAATTTTCGGAGGTAATCGATGGCGAGGTCGCGTTGTTTGTCGAGCGAAACGCGATAGCCGAGACCGAATTCGGCATTGTCCTCGAAGAGCGAATTGCACCAGGTGGGCCCGCGTCCGGCGGCGTTTTTAGAATACGGTGTGGTCGGCAGATTCCCGCCATAAATGGACGAACAGCCGGTCGCGTTCGCGACGTACAAACGATCGCCGAACAACTGCGTGAGCATCTTGATGTAAGACGTCTCACCGCAACCGGCGCAGGCGCCGGAGAATTCGAACAGGGGTTGCAGCAATTGTTGCTGGCGCAGGGCGGTGGTTTTGATTTTGCGGCGGTCAACTTCCGGCAGGCCGAGGAAGAAATTCCAATTCTCGCGCTCGGGAAGGCGCAACGGCGCCTGTGGGCGCATGTTGATGGCCTTTGATTTTGGATCGGTCTTGCTCTTCGCCGGGCAGACCTCGACACAGAGGGTGCAGCCGGTGCAATCCTCCGCGGCGACCTGGAGGGTGAATTTCATGCCTTTGAATTCCGGCACGCGCGAGGACGTGCTCTTGAAGGTCGCGGGCGCGCCGGGCAGCAAGGCATTGTCATACACCTTGGCGCGAATGGAGGCGTGCGGACAAATGGCGACGCATTTCAGGCATTGGATGCAGACGCTTTCATCCCAGACGGGAATTTCGAGCGCGAGATTGCGTTTCTCGAAGGCGGCGGTGCCGGTGGGAAATGTGCCGTCATTGGGAAAGGCGCTCACGGGCAATTCATCGCCCCGACCCGCCGCGAGCGCGCCGAGGATGTTGCGCGCGAATTCCGGCGCATCGAGCGTGATGGCGGGCAGCAATGCGCCGGTGCCGTTCCGTTTTGCGCCATCGACCACAACCTCGTGCAGATGCGCGAGCGTATTGTCGACGGCCTGAAGGTTCATGGCCACGATTTCCTCGCCCTTTTTGCCGTAGGTTTTTTTGATGGAATTCTTGATGGACGCGATGGCTTCATCACGCGGCAGCACACCGGACAGGGCGAAGAAACAGACCTGCATGATGGTGTTGATGCGGCCGCCCATGCCGCTGGCCCGGGCGACTTTCACAGCGTCGATGACATAAAACTTCGCGCGCCTGGCAAGGAGTGCTTCCTGCACTGGCGTGGGAAGTTTCGACCACACAACATCCGGCGCAAACGGTGTGTTCAGCAGGAACGTCCCGCCGTCCACGAGGCCGCGCAGCATGTCGTAACGCTCCAGAAACGCCGTCTGATGGCAGGCAACAAAATTGGCTTCGGAGATCAGGTAGGTCGACCGGATGGGCCGTGGACCAAAGCGCAGATGCGACACGGTCATGGAACCGGATTTCTTCGAGTCGTAGACGAAATATCCCTGGGCGTAGTTGCTGGTTTCCTCGCCGATGATTTTGATGGAATTTTTGTTGGCACCGACTGTGCCGTCCGAGCCGACGCCGTAGAACAGGGCGCGGATGACTTCACTCGATTCCGTGGAGAACGCCGGGTCAAACGTCAGGCTCGTGCCGGAAACATCGTCCTGGATCCCGACCGTGAAATGGTTTTTGGGATGCGAACGTTCGAGGTTGTCAAAAACGGCCTTGACCATCGCGGGCGTGAATTCCTTGGAGGACAGGCCGTAGCGCCCCGCGAAAATGCGCGGAAGAAATTTAAGATGCGATTGTCCGTTGGAAATCTGTTCGAGAATGGCCGTCGTGCAATCCTGGTAAAGCGGTTCACCGGCGGCTCCAGGTTCCTTGGTGCGGTCGAGCACAGCTATCCGGCGGACGCTGCTCGGAAGCGCGTCGATGAACCGGCGGCCGTCGAACGGGCGGTACAAGCGGACTTTGAGGAGGCCCACGTTCGCGCCGTGCGCGTTGAGGTGCTCGACGGCTTCGTGCGCGGCTTCGCAACCGGAGCCCATCAACACGATGACGTTTTCGGCATCGGGCGCGCCGACGTAGTCGAACAGGTTGTAGGCGCGGCCGGTCAGGGCGGCGAATTCATCCATGGCTTTTTGGACGATGCCGGGGCAGGCGGCGTAGATGGGATTAACGGCTTCGCGACCTTGAAAGAAAGCGTCGGGATTTTGCGCCGTGCCGCGGAGGACGGGATGGTCCGGGGACAGGGCGCGGGCGCGGTGTTGCGCGATCCATTCGTCGTCAATCATGGCGCGCAACACTGTGTTATCGAGCATCTCGATCTTGGAGACTTCGTGCGAGGTTCGGAAGCCGTCAAAAAAATGAATGAACGGCAGGCGCGAGCGCAATGATGCGGCCTGGGAGATGAGCGCAAAGTCCATCGTCTCCTGCACGGACGCCGCGCTGAGCATGCCCCAGCCGGTCGTGCGGCAGGCCATGACGTCACTGTGATCGCCGAAAATGGAAAGCGCGTGCGTTGCCACGGTCCGGGCCGTGACGTGAAAAACCGTGGGCAGAAGTTCGCCGGCGATTTTGAACATGTTCGGAATCATGAGCAGCAACCCCTGCGACGCCGTGAAGGTGGTGCTCATGGAACCGGTTTGCAGCATGCCGTGAACCGCGCCAGCCGCGCCGCCCTCGCTTTGCATTTCCACGATGGCGGGGATGGAGTCCCAGAGATTTTTCACCCCTTCGGAGGCCCATTGATCGCACCACTCGGCAATCGGTGACGAAGGAGTGATGGGATAGATGGCCATGGTTTCGTTGAGGCGATAGGCCACGTGCGCGGCGGCTTCGCAGCCGTCGAGCGTTTTGCACTTGGCGGGCTTTTTCAAAGTCCCGGCGGCAGGAGAGATGTTGGCGAATGTGGGGTGGTCCGCGGAGCGGCGTTCAAGAACGGTTGGGCCTTTGGCTTGCATGACCTGTTGAGGAAATTGATTGTTAATAAATAGATCCTACAGTCCTCCACGTGCTTGCGCCTCGGCGAAAGCCGAACAGGACTTTCAATGTCAACTTACGGTGTGCGGGTGCAACCGGCTTAACGCAGGTTGCCGAAAGCTGCCCCTTTTTTGGCGCGCAAACGTCAAGCAACCGCTAATTATTCACCAGGTGCGCCCGGTAGGCGGTGGGCGACTGGCCGAGCGACTTCTTGAACACGCGATTGAAATGCGTCAACGATTGGAAGCCGACTTCAAACGCTATTTCACTGACGCGGAGGTTCGGATTCAGGAGAAGGTTTTTGGCCTTTTCAATCCGGACGCGCGAGACGTAGTTCGTGAAGTTAACGCCGGTGACCCTGCGGAACATTTTGCAGAAATAAAACGTGCTGGTGTTGACTGCTTTCGCGACACGCCCCAGCGAGAGCTCTTCCGATTGATGTTCCCAGATGTATTCGCGCGCCTTGGTAATAACCTGCGGCTCCGCGCTCTTTTGCTGGATGGCGATCTGGTTGCTCAGCGAGGAGAGGTGCTGGGCAAAAATGGTCAACAGTTTCACCACGGATTGATGTTGTTTGGACGGCACGACTTTTCCGGCGAAGTAGGCTTTGCGGAGAGTTTCGCGGTCCGCTTCCACACCCCAGGCGGTGGTGAGTTTCAAAACGCGCTCGAATTGGGCGTCATTTGGTTTTTTGCGGAACAATTGGCCGGTATGCAAAAAGCCGATGAGGGTCTCGCCGAGATGCACGGGGACGGCGGTATCGCAAAGGCCGACGGGGCAAGTAATCGTTTGGGTGCAGGTGGCGGCTTTCTTGATGAGCTGCTCCTGCACGAGCAAACAACCGGCGCAGGCCGAGCTTTTTTGAGCCATGAGACCGCAAAAAGGATTCTCTTTGCGCTGGCCGTGGTGGGGAAGCTGCCACGTCTCGACCGGCTGCAAGGCGACGGGCAGCCCGGTCAATTCCATGAAGGCGGCTTCATATTCACGGTAAAGTTTGGAGTTCACCATCGCTTCGATCAGTTTGCGATGGGCGCTGCCGTTTTCGCCGTTCACGGGAGTGAAAGCGTCAGGAACGTTTGCCACTGGCCTAGCAATTGTTGTTTGCATATAGCCAAATTATGTCAAAGCAAGAAAGGATAACAATTGGGGGGCATCCTGATTCGGTCTGACGGTGAATGATTAGCCGCCATAGGGGAAACCCTTATGGGCGGCAATCTCCTCGAAAGAATTCTTCGCGACGGCAAAAAAGGGCGAGGCTTTGGCCATTCGTGTTTGGCGGATTTTGCGAAAGACAGGGAGTTTGGGGACATCGATTGCCAGAGCGAATGACGGATGCATCAACAATTGAATTGCCGCGAGCGCCGCACGAGAACGCCGCGCAGGAACGGCGGCCTTGCTCCCATTGCGGAACGCTTTGCCGCGACGAACGATTTCGTCGGAATGAAAAGATTTTTTGTTGCGCGGGCTGCCGGACGGTTTTCGAGCTGCTGACGGAAAACGGCCTGGGGGAATTTTATCAGCTGAACGCCGTGGCGGGAGTGCGCGTGACCGCCGCGGCTGGCGCGGACCATTTCCGGTTTCTGGACGAGCCCGCGGTGCGTGAGCGGCTGGTGGATTTTGCCGACGAAAAATGGACGCGCGTGACTTTTCAAATCCCGGCGATCCATTGCATCGCGTGCGTTTGGTTGCTGGAAAATCTTTTTCGGCTAAGACCGGGAATTGGGCAATCGCAGGTGAATTTTGTGCGCAAGGAAGTGGCCATCGCGTTCCACTCCGCGGAAGTGCGATTGAGTGATGTCCTGGCGCTGCTGGCATCGCTGGGTTACGAGCCGGAACTAAAATTGTCCGCGCTGGAGGCGAAGCCGCGCGAACGGGCGGTGCGGCGGCTGGCGATACAACTGGGACTGGCGGGATTTGCGTTTGGCAACATCATGCTGTTCAGCATCTCGACGTATCTGGGGCTGGACACATTTTCCGGGCCCGGCTTTCAAAAGATGGTGGGTATGATCAGCCTTTGCCTGGCAATCCCGGTGGTCGCGTATAGCGCGCTGGATTACTGGCGGGCGGCCTGGACGAGCGTGCGGCAGCGGGTCTTGAACATCGATGTGCCCATCGCAGTGGGTGTGGCGGCGATTTTTTTGCAGAGCACGTTCGAGGTGCTTTCGGGCCGTGGAAATGGTTATTTCGATTCGTTGAGCGGGCTTGTGTTTTTTCTTCTCTGCGGGCGGTGGTTCCAGCAAAAAACATACGACCGGCTGTCGTTCGATCGCGATTACAAGGCGTTTTTTCCATTGTCAATCACGCGCAAGAGCAAGAATGGCGAGGCGGCGGTGTCCATCGCGCAATTGGAGGTGGGCGACCGCTTGTTGATTCGCAATGGCGAATTGATTCCGGCAGATGCACGGCTCGTAAGCGGGCCGGCGCTGATTGACTACAGTTTCGTGACGGGCGAATCCGAACCGGTGAAAAAAAACGCCGGCGATCATCTTTATGCGGGTGGCCGCCAGATGGGCGGGACGATCGAGGTCGAAACGGTGAAGCCCGTTTTGCAGAGCTACCTGACTTCCCTGTGGAACCAGGAGGCGTTTCGCAAAGACAAGGGCAAC
>Ga0335085_10005485_pt1 | contig 20306 bp, 18 predicted proteins | sample Lox_Sample_45_FD_206712 | JGI IMG/M metagenome (GOLD analysis project Ga0335085, IMG submission 206712) | Soil microbial communities from Loxahatchee National Wildlife Refuge, Florida, United States - Lox_Sample_4.5 | ecosystem: Environmental > Terrestrial > Soil > Wetlands | place: USA...
CCGAGAAATTTGAAAAGATGCTGGAGCAAATCATCGAGAACCTTGGTCCAGCGGAGCGAGCGCAAACGTCATCAGAAGACGGCAATCTTGAGTTGGTGATTGCAGCACACGCCAGCCTATCCACGTTGACTCAAATCTTGGAAATCTTCACCGACGAAATCCGCAAGGTTAGGAGTTTCACCGACAACGAGCAGCGGTTAATCTCGCAACTCGACCAGCTTATCGGACGCATCGCCTTGAAGTGCACAAAAGTCGTAAGTGCCTTGAAGCAGTTCGACACGATGAAGCCTCAAAGCACATCAGTAATGATATGAACCACAAATTTACGAAAGAAGAATCCCGACAAGGTGGTCGGAAGGGCGGCAGAGTGTGCGCCGATATTCATGGATGTAATCGAACCCGTGAAGGAAGTCAAAAGGGTGCCCAGCGCAAGCAAGAACTTCACGGTGACAAGACCGTTGAATGGGCTACCACCGCAGGAAAGAAGGGCGGACCCATCGCCGGAAGAATTGCCGTTGAAAGCGGCAATTGGGCTTGGATTCGACCTATCGGCCCTCACGTTCAATTCCACATCCCACGCAATCAGTTCAATCCGAAATGCATTCTCTGCCGAAAAGAGCAGCAGGAAGAAATCATCCGAGGGTTGAGCATAACCTTTTCAGTCGCTCAGGCGAGCGGCTTGGTTTGAGGAAATCTCTCAGCCAGTTGATTCACGGGCAGCGGGAGCGCCAGTTGATTCAAGAACATCCGGGAATATCCCGGTCAATAGCAGGAAGTAAGGAGAATTATGCATCAGGATTCGAGAGCGAGATACGCCTCAGCATCAACCAAAACCGTCGAAGAGAGGCTGGCTGCGTTAGAAGCCCAAATGTCTTCGAGACGAGGGCCTGAAGGACCACAAGGTCCGCAGGGAGTGCCGGGGCCGCAAGGTCCAGCCGGAAGAGACGGTAAGGATGCGCAAAATATCCCCGTCCCAGGACCAGCCGGGCGTGACGGAAAAGACGGTACGAATGGCGCAGCCGCAACCATTGAAATCGGCGCAACCTCAGCCGGAGATAAAGCAGCGGTCGAAAATGTCGGCAACGAAACGCACGCTGTTCTCAATTTCACTCTTCCGAAACCACGTGATGGAAGAGATGGCGCACCCGGTGTTCCCGGTCGTGACGGAATTGGAATTCCCGGACGCGACGGTAAAAACGGAATGGATGGAAAATCTGCAACCGTTCGCATCGGTAAAGTAGAAATCGGCGATACGGCATCGGTTGTTAACGTCGGAACAGAACACGCCGCAATCTTGAACTTCGTCCTACCACGCGGACCACAGGGCGAACCTTCGATAGTTCCTGGACCACAAGGCGAGCAGGGAATTGAAGGACCGCCAATCAATACCGCTGCAATTGAGGTGCGTCTACGAGGAATTTGGAAGCATGACATCGAATCAGCGATACGAAAGCTGGTTAGCGATTTGAAGGTGGCCCATGACTAAATTGCAGAGCGCTCTCGCCGAAGGAGAGTTGCATAACACTCTCGCCGAAGTAAAAGCATTGCGACAAGAGCTTGCGCAACTGACAGAAAATCTTCAAATTACTATCGAGAACCATGCGATACAAGTTCTCCGTGACTACCATCTGCTAGATGAGAACTACGCGCCAGCGCACTGGAAAGCCCGTGCAATGGTTCTAGAGATTCTTGCAGAGCACGGCATCACGCCGAAGTAACAGAGGAAATATGAGTACAAGTTTACCTATTGAAGTGCAGCAAGCTCTGTCTCAGCAACAGCCTGTTGCCCCTGGTCCATCGATTCCAGCCGCAGCAAACCCCGATGCTGGCCCTGCACCATCAGTGGATGGAACGCAGCCAGGAATGGCAAATCAGTCTGGGCTTGGCGCATTACTGACTGCACAGCAGCAACCTGCGGCACCTGCTGTTACTTTCGGCCAGAAACTCGCCAGGGCCGCAACGGAAATTGGAATTCCTCCAGGTCCGATGGGTTGGGCAAAGTCTCTTGTATCTGGTGCAGTAACCGCACTACACAACGGTGGTGTTCAATCCGCAGTGAATAACATTACTGCGGGATTGGGCGATGCAGCCGCTGTTGGCACGGTCGCCCCAGGTCAAGGTGCATTGGCGGGTGTTTCAAGGACGCTTGCTGCACGCAATGAAAGATTGGCACAACAACACAAGCAATCAGAGGAAGACAAGACCAACGAAATTCTGCGAGCGCATACAGCAGCGCAGACATTATCGTTGCAGCAATCGATGGCATCTGCGGATGAAGAACGCGAGGATAAACACATCGCATCAGGCCAAACCGTGGTCTCTGCATACAGAAAGAACCACCAAGTTCAAGACAATGTTTCTGAAGATGAATTAAAAAAGATGATTGCCGCAAGTGGTGGTCCAGGAAAGTTTGGCGACCGGTATTACGTTTATCAGACAGGGAAGACGCCAATTCTTGATGGCAATGGCAAACCTACCGGAAAGTTCAACCCAACCTATTCTGTTGTAACCCGTCAGGGCGGAATGATGGAACTTGACCAGGCGACACATGATATGTGGGTGAAGTCTGGCATGCAGAATGTTCCACCTGTCGGTTCCCGAATCCCTGCCGATGTGCTCGACAATCAGAATACACAGGCACAGAAGGCTGCGGACGCTATCCACCTAGCGGAAAAATATAACGAACAAGCGTTCACGGACGAACAAAAGAAACAATTGAACGTAAGTTTGGCAAAGGTGCAGCCGATTCTTGCCCAGAATGCTGACGACCCGATTGGCGCACTCGAACAGGCAAAGAAGAATGAAGCTGCACACACCGCACAGCAGCAGCAAGCACTGGCTGCGGCTCAGAAAGCCGGAGACCAGGCCGGAATAAAGAAGGCTCAGGATGCTTTGGCGCAAATTCAACAGGAAGGTAAAGACGTTGATTTCGCGTTGCAATACGGTTTCACAACAGAAGCCAAAGAAAAGCACCGCGAAGCCAACCAGCGCGATGAGGAGCTTCGTCTAAGGAACAAGGAACTTCTACAGCGCGACCAGGACCGTCGTGATGCCAACGCAGAACGCAACGAAGGCAAGAAGCGCCAGAAGCTTTACGATGATGCCCATGATGCTTGGCAGAAGAGTCTAGCCAAGAATGATTTCAACCCAGTTGCTGCGCGTGAGGATTTGCGCAAGACCAATCCTCAAGCGTTGGCAGCTTTGGCGGATGAAGAAACCCGTTCGGCTCAGGTAACAGAATCAACCGACCCGATTACGGGCGAGACCCGACAGACCACGAAGAGCAAGCCGACGTTCTTTGCTGTACCAGGGCAACAGAATCAGCCACAGACAGTTGGTGACGTAATACAGAATCCAGCAGCGGCGGCATTCCAGCAATCCCAGAATCAGCAGCAACAGCAAGCTCAGCAGCAGCAACAACAGCGACAAGCGCAGATTGACCAGCGTCCAGCGGAACCGGAGTTTCTAGCTTCGGGCGGGGCATTGGGCCAACCACGAAATCCTAACTTCAATCAGGCTGAAAAATATATCTCGCAACACCCTGAATTAAGCGGCCCAGATAGAGCGGCAATTCGCCAGCGATTCCAGCAACAGCAACAGCAGGGGCAACTTCCGAAACCACCGCAACAGGGAGCGCAACTTTCTCCGGCTGATGCAGCGAAGTATTTGGCGGCAGCGGGTGGAGATAAGCAGAAAGCTAGACAGCTAGCGCAGCAAAACGGCTGGAACTTCTAATCACCATCTGAAGCTCGATTCAAGGGCGGGATTGTTCCCGCCTTTTCTTTTTATAGAGGAATATGGCAGACGTATTCGACCAAGTAGCACAGACACAGCAATCACCAGCACCACTGGCTGCGCCGGGTCAGCAATCACAGGGCGATGTATTCGACCAAGTTGCTGCGTCACCATTGGTTTCAACGCAGTCTCCATCAGCGAAGCAGGACGCATTTGATGCAGTGGACCCAGATACGGTTCCTGCGGTAGACCCGAACGAAGGAATCGGCGGAAAGCTTTGGAGATTCGCTTCTACCCCATTGCTTGACCTTCACCGGGAAGGTGCGGGGCCAGTTGAGAGTGGTGTGGAAAAGTTCGCGTCCGGGCTTACATCCCCGTTGAGTATCGGATTGATGATAGGCACCGGAGGATTAGCAGGGCTAGGCGAGGCCGGGGCGGAATCTGCGGTTGGTTCATTAGCGCCTGAATTCGCTGAAATCGTTCAACCCTACGCAGCGTTTGCAAACAAAGCATTGTCGCTAGGCTTCACAGGACAGCAGATTTATTCCGTAGCAAACGCAGTTCCACAAATCCAATCTGCAATCAAGGACGGCGACACCGACCGTGCTATTGAGATGTTGACCGAAACCGCGTTGAACGCGGGTGCGGCTGGATTGGGAGTCGCCCACGCTACCCGTGGTCTCCGTTCGGAGCCATTCAGCTTTGAGGGAGACAAGCAAAGTATCGGTGAGTACCAGGCTGCGGTCGAGAAAGGCAATCTCGCTGCTAGAAACTTCGAGCTAGCAAACAAAGATTTATTGCGCAACAAGACCTTGGACCAGGCTGCGCTTCTTTACCATGAAGCCAACGGCGACAACACAACCTTAGAACAATGGCGACAGGACATCCTGAAGAGTGATGAAGTATCCGAAGCTACCAAGGGCAGATTCGATGCTGTTTTGAAGCTTGCCCAAAATCTTCCTCAAAACGTCAAGGACCTATCTGCACAGTTGCGGGAAGATTACGCGAATGATTGGCAGAAGGGTCAGGGATTGGGAATCTTCAACCCTGAGCAGGAAGGCCGTGCCAACTACGCTGGCCAGCACACATACGAACCAACCGATGATGAAGTGTCGTCAATTCGCCCGGGAATCGCTGGGACAAAGAATCCCGCATTCACCAAGGCACGTTCGTTCGATACATTGGCGGACGCTGTGCTGCACGGGTATGAGCCAACAGATACCGGGCTGGCCGCTGCACGTTCAAAATACATTCGCCAGTTAGCAGTTTCTGAAGGTCTACGCAATGCGGAACAGAAGCTTCAGGAAACAACCGCAACCAAGGACTCCGCACCGATTGGTGTAAACCCGGCCAAGGTTCGAACTATCAATGGCCAGTATATCGACAACTACCCGACAAGAATCTTCCATGGTACTTCAGCGGATGTTCCTGATGTCCACGCTTTGAAGCCAGAAGAGTTCGGGGTTCCGGGGCGACTGGGCCAGGGGGCCTATTTCAGCCTAAGCCCGGATATCGCAAGCAAGTACGCAGGCCCGGAAGTTACTGCGTCTGGTGGACGTGTGGTAGCGGGTGAGTTGGCGGACGGAGTGAAGATTCTTGATGCTGACGCAGCTTTGCCAAGGAAGCTACAGACTGCGTTGAATGTTGGTCCCGACGCAACCTACGGCCAAATTATCCGTGATGCCGTGGCCAACAATCAGGATATTGCCCCAATTCAGAGGGCTGTCGCTGACGCTGGCTATGATGGTGTTCGTTCCGAAGATGTTCACGGCGCACCTGGTTTGATGTTGTTCGGCAAGGACACCACAGGCCATCCGTTGTCAGACATCATCGAACCTACTGTTCCAACGGAAGAAAGAGCGATAGGTTCGAAGGCGAAAGGCGTGCGTGCTATCGCGATTCCTGCGGGTGCCGACCTGGACATGTTGGCAAACTCGGGCCGATTAATTATCGGGCCGAATGGAAAGAGATACATCGATGTTTCCGACTATGTTGACGGCCCGAGCAAGTTCAACCTATTTCGAGTGAAGCAATCTGCGTTCGATGAGAACGGCGAACCGATGCCAATCTTCGAGCGTAAGAATTTATTGATACACCCCGACTACCATCAGGGAGTAATGCAGGCGTTTCAGGATGAGAGTTGGTTCCGAAAGAATGTGTTTGCAAACGCCTTGTTGAAGGCGTCAACCCAGGCTAAGAAGAGCTTGTTGTCATTGTCTCCGTTCCACTTGCTTACAGAAGCAGAGCGTGGATTACAGATGGGATTGTCTCCTGCGGAAGTTGTGAAGCCGCCAAAAATAGACCCGGAAGGTTTAGCAATGACCAAGGGTACGAAGTACGGCTTGACTTTGCTTGGCGATACACCAGGAAGAAACAATTTTGCAGAAGGTGTTGGGCAGAACGCGGCATTGCTGCACAAAATTCCTGTCGTAGGAAATATTCTTCATGCTGCGGAAGACAAGCTGTTTTCAGACTACATCCCACGTTTGAAGGCGGCGACGTTTGAAAGACTGTCCGAATCTCTAGCGAAGCAAAATCCAGATTGGTCTGATGCCCAGGTCTACACAACCGCTGCGCATCTTTCAAATTCCGCTTTCGGCGGATTGAACTGGAAGATGCTGGGCAAGAGTTTAACCGGGCAAGATTTCCTAAGATTGGTGATGTTGGCTCCCGACTTCACTGGCTCGCAATACTACATTGCGAAGGCCGGATTCCAGCCGGGCGGAAGTCAGGTATGGCAATCATTCGCACGCATCGCTGCGTACAACTTTCTTGTTGCCCAGACTGTGAACATGTTGAACACGGGAAAGGTACGACCGGACCACCCGTTTTCAGTTGTAAGCGAAGATGGAAAGAATATCTATTCGGTTCGAACAATGCCGGAAGATATCGCTCATGCGTTAACCAACCCGCGTCAGTTTGCATACAACCGCTTGAACCCGATTACGACTAAACCAGTAATTGAGTTCTTGACAGGCAAGGACCAACAGGGGCGCAATGCCAGCTACAGCCAGCAACTATCGGACTTGTTGAAGAATGTGATTCCGATGCCAGCGCAAAGCATCGGTGCTCAGGACCCGGCGGGACAGTTCATGCGCAGCTTCGGAATAGCAAGACAACCGAATCGAACGGCAGCGGAGCAATTAGCAATCGAAAAGGCCAGCGCCCGTGGTCCGCAGGGAGCAATTCCACAAGAACAACTCCAGCAGCACCAGATGATTCACCAGATGACAGACCAGCTTCGTGACGGCCAGATTCAGCAGCAGCAAGTTATTCAAGGATTGCGCCAGGGAACGATAACCAGGCAGCAAGCCGAACGTGTGCTGAAAGAATCCCGAATGTCACCGTTGGCGGCTCGAATTGTTAACTTGCCGATTTCGGATGCTCTGGATGTCTACGACATAGCTACAACCCAGGAAAAGTCTCAGCTTCAGCAGTTGATGATAAAGAAGGTTGAGCAGTTTGCAAAAACACAAGCCGAAAGAACTCCGCAAGCGAACGCATTTATCGCTCAGAGAATTCGAAACTCTTTGGGGCTACATCTAGGGGTACCGACTCACCGATATGTTCCGGGAGTCGGAATTCAGCAAATCCAGTAAACACAAACAAAAACTTTTTCAAGGCGGTCCCCAGCGGGCCGCTTTTCTATTTCTAGCCGTCCTCCAGGGCGGTTTTCAATTTCGGAGCAACATGAAGATTATCACCAAAGCAGTGCTCGACATGGAGACCATGACATCAGTCTCCGTTGAAAGCTACGACTACGACGGACCTGTCGATAAGTGCTGCGGTCCAAGCGGGGCAGAAGAGCAGACGCAAGCCCAGCAGGAATCGTTGGCAAATCAGCTTGCCGCTGATTTTGGCAGCAGGTTTGCAACCCAGACCAGCATGCTGAATCAGTTGAACCAAAGCTTGTCTCCGATTATTTCGAAGGGGCCGTCCCAGCAAGGTATGTCGCCGCAGGAATTGGCCGCGTTTAATACGCAGGCCATAAATTCTGCTGGCGCAGCAGCAAGGAACGCAAGACAGGCTGCGGGAAACTTCTCCGCAGGGCAGGGTGGCGGAGCATCGAGTGGTTTGCAATCTGGAATTCAGAAGCAAATAAACGCAAGCATCGATAGTTCCGTAGCGAACAATCTTTCAAACCAACAGCTAGGTATCACCGAAGCGAATTACAACCAAGGTCGTCAGAATTACCAGGCTGGGCTAAGCGCACTTCTAAGCACCGCAGGAATCTCTAACCCAGGCGAATTTTCTGGACAGGCGGGACAAGGTTACAGCCAGTCGTTCAACGAAGCCAACACCATCAACCAGCAGAAGAATCAGGTTGGTGCCGATATCGCAGGCTTTGCAACAAGCTTGGCAGGAAATATCGTTCCAGGTTTGAGCGCATTGAGTGGTGTGTTCGGTGGTGGCGGTACTGGCGGAACAGGTGTAACGGCTGGCGCTGGCGGGACAAACGGAAATCCATATTTTGATGAGGACACGGATTAAGCATGAGCTACACACTCACACAAACTCAGAACTGGATAGCGGGCTTTATACAGGGACTCCCAACAAGTAATTTCACGGGGAGTGAGCCGATTCTTTCAACTGCGAGCATGGTCCAGAGCATGGTCTGCGCTCCTCCGTTTTCGTGGGCCTGGAATCGTGCTGAAGATTCGTCTGTGACAACCACGCAAAACCAGCAAGATTACACCGTTAATCTTACAAACTTCGGGTTCTTAGAAAAAGCATCGCTGACTGAATCAACCGGGAAGATGTGGGAAATAAAGGAAATCCTAAACAGCGAACCGCTTGCAAAATCAACAACTCAATCACGGCCAATGTCCATTTCAGTGATTTCAACGCTGCCAGGAACATCGGCTAAGTTTCGTTTGGGGGCGGTCCCCGACGCTGTGTATACCTTGAATCTCGTTTACCAAAAGTCCCCAGCAATATTCAGCAGTTTATCGAATAACTGGACTCTTCCCGATTCAATGATTCAGGTTTACAACAATCTGGTCCTAGGCGAAATGTTTGCGCTAGCCGACGACCCGCGAGCGCAATTGTACCGCCAGCGTGGGGCACTGGGATTGTTGAGCTTTGCATCTGGCTTGGATGAAGAGGATAAGGCCACGTTCATGCAGATGTATTTGAACCAGGGAGCCGCAGTACAGGCTTCAGGAATGTACCGCCAGCAGGGAATCCAGTCCCGTTCGATATAACCAGTAGTAACCAACTAAAAATTCAATCGAATTGAGCGGGTAGCTCCTGCTCAACAGAGGGCGGCATGGTGCCTGTTCACCTGCCGCCTTCGTTTTTTAACAGGAGAAAGGAAATGCAAGGAACACTTTACAGATACCCGCACCCGGCAGAGCCGAACAAGTTTCTCTATGTCGGGCAGGGAGCGAAGAGAGACAGGGAACATCGTGTAGGACGGTCATCATTTGGGCGAAGATTCAAAAGAGACTTTCCGGGCATGGAGCTATCACAACCCATCAAAGAAGTTATAGAGGTTGCAAACCAAATGGAGTTGAACGAACTGGAAACCATTTGGATGTTTAGATTCCACACTTGGCACGGGTACGAAGGCGGAATGAATAAAGTAATTCCCGGTGGTCAATTCGGATGCGCTCTTATTGGGGGTTTTGCAACTAACGCAACCACCAGTGGTCGTAAGGGAAATGGCGGACGAACGGGCGCAGGTGCCCGAGCATCTCTCGAAAAAGGCGTCGGCATTCACGGTCGCTCAGTAAAACAAAAAGCACAAGACGCTAGCAAGGGTGGCAGACTTGGCGGCGCAAAAAATGTTAAAACTGGTCACATACTCCGCATTCAGAAAAGCGGTGCAGTCTTGGGTGGCCGCGTAGCAGGCCGATTGACCGCTGAAAAAGGAACGGGATGTCATAGACCGGAATTACAAATCCTTGGTCGCCATAACCGCTGGCATGTCAAACGCAACATCCACCAACCCGCTTGCTCACTCTGCCAGCAACAACTACCGCTAGCAGCTTAATTCCAAATCATTTTCATTCGCAGGACGTGCCATTCGGCGCGAAGGATAGTCATGACAGGTCTATTAGAACAAGCAGGCGCTCAAGCGAAGCAACAGATACCATTCGCTCCTCTATGGTGCGAATCACTCTGGGCTGGCCTGTACACAAATAGAAGCCCTTTAATCGACCCTAGCGGATTGTACGAACGTAAGTTCCTTGGCGGTCGTATCAGCTACTTGATTGGCGGAAAGAACGTCGAAGTCTCCGTCCGAAATTCAATTATCCGCCGACCAGGGTTGTCTGCGTTCTCTACAGCGACCTATCCGACTCCACCGCAGCGTGCATTCAGTTTTGAAGATACAAACGGGACCATCCGCGTGCTAGTGGATACAGGCTCTACAGGTTCTCTGACATTATCTGCGATGGGTGCAAGTTCTGGCGGCTCTGCCGTAGCGACGGGTACATTTCCGAACGCAGGCAGCAATGCCTATGCAGGGTTGATTTTCCAGACATCGGGATTTACGAACCTTGGAAATAACTTCACCGCAGTCTGCACTGCATCCACAACAACAACCCTAACTTTGACAGTCTCAACGGCTGTAGCGGAAACACACGCCGGAACAGCGGTATCTGCGGGAGCCATTTACTACGACCAGCAAAACGGTTCAAAGACTTTATTGAAAGCAAAACAGCCGGGTGCAGGCCAAACCAACGGTATCGGGGTTGACGGAGTCTTCTATGCCGGAGACGGCGTGGATACCTGGATTTACACTCCAGACAATTCGAACGGTACGACCTGGGGATGGGGAATCGATGCGCCGACCGTACAGCCATCCGTAACAATTATTCCGAGCGGTAGCGCCAGCGTGCAATGGGCGGCCAACACTGTTTGGTCAACCATGGGGCTGGTATACGACTCAGCGAACAGCGCGATGTACCAGCTTCAATCGGTAAACGCGTCAACCACCAACACCACACAGTTTGGAACAACCGGAGACGGCCAACCCGCCTGGAGCGGAATCGGAGGCACGACTTCCGATAACACAATCACATGGACGAACGCGGGACCCGTGGTCTTGTGGAGCGAAAATACGACCTATAACAATGCCTCAGTTGGTGGAACAGCAACCAACCCGTGTTGCGTATACGACCCGAATACAAAAACTTTGCAAATCAACATCGAGCCTTCTAACGCCGCTGGAAAGAGCGGCGGCACCGCACCGAAATTCTCGGGCGCTGCGGGTGGTATCACTCACGACGGGCAGGTTAAGTGGCAATGCATCGGGTTACCGGGAACCTGGAAGAAGAGCACTGCGTACCCTCAAATAGGCCATGTCGCAGGCAACGTCGGAGCGGTGGTTGTTGAGCCAACGTCTCTAGCTAACGGTCTACCGTCAAATCAAACCGTATACATCCAATTCTCATCAGGCGGCACTTCGGCGTCGAGCGCGACATCTCCATTCAATGCTTCGACCAATCTTGCGGGAACGCAAACCACAGACGGAGATTTAATCTGGCTTTCTCTTGGTTCGGACCAGTGGGCGGCAACAACTGCGTACAGCGCGTGGAGCCAGCAGGGAACGGCGTTCAACGCAATTAAGGATTCGAACGGAAACTTCCAAGTTTGTATCCAGACAGGGACCAGCGCGACCGTTCAACCGGGTACCAGTTACACATTGTCGGCTGCGGCGAACGCATCTGGCGGCAACACCGTTTATACCGGAACCTTCTCGCCAACGATGCCCGTTTCTTCGTCTTCCGTGACCATCAATGCTGTGATTTCGGGATTCACGAACGCTGCGAACAACGGAACTTTTAAAGTCATCTCTTGCACCGCAACGCAATTGACGGTTACGAACGCATCGGGCGTTAGCGAGAGCCACGCGGGAACTGCGGTTTACAACCCGTGGGGCACCGGGTATCTGAATCAGACAGTGGACGGCTCTGTGGTGTGGACCTGCGTCGGAACTGCGTCAGGGATGGGATGGGCCGCTGATACAAAATGGTACTTCCCGATTGGAGGGTTTGCGCCTCCGTCAAGTAGTCAGCCATATGGCGGGGCATCCGTAATTGACAGCAACTCAAACGTCGAGTTCATCATCAACAGCGGCCTAGGCGGTGGTTCCGCACCTTCATGGGCATCAATCGGCGGGTACACCGACGATGGCGGCACCAGCTATACGTTGTCGCAGGTTGCCGTGTCTGGTGGAATCGCCACTTACACAGGTACAGGGCTTTCAGGCTTAGCTGGACAAACTCTACTCGTGTCTGGATTCACGAATGCGGGAAATAATGTACTGATTTCTGTTTTGACCGCTGCATCAACCACCATAACCTGCACCGCTACCAGCCAACAGAATGAGACCCATGCAGGTGCCGCAAAGAGCGGAGCCATCTGGTACAACCTCGAAGCTTTCAGCGCAAACAGCCTAGCCTGGACGAAGGGTTATGTTTACGCGTACAGCTACAAGTCTCGTTCTTTGGATGACTACTATTCTGTTGCTGACCCGACCACGAATGCTCTTCCAATCCCACCGGGATTGAAGAATGCGCTTCCGGCACCAACCGGAAGTTTAACCGGGGATGTTTCAACTGCGTCTCCGGTCTACACCATTACAGGTTCGGATACAGGTGCTGTGAACACAATCACGGGTTTGTACTCAAACGACCCAGCCGTGGACACCATCATTATCTGGAGAAGCGCAGACGGCGGCGGCTCAGCGAATATGTTTGAGTTGACCGAAATTCCGAATGTCGTGAACGGCCCGAGTCCTACCTGGAGCTTCCAAGATTATCTGCCGGATACTCCAACATCTATATATCCGGGATTGGATGAATTGGTCCCTGCGCCGATTGACGACCAGAACGACCCGCCTCCATCAAACCTGATTCCGCAGGAATATAACTTCCAGCGAATCTGGGGTATTAGTGGAAACCAAGTGTTGTTCTCGGGTGGACCCGATACGCAGGTTGGCAATCCTCAAAGCTGTTGGAATCCGAGTGATGAATTTCCATTCTTGAGTTCACCAATTCGCTGCGTTCGTACTACACAAGGCTTGCTGGTCTTCACGAAAAACAGCATAGAAATTGTACGCGGCGGACCGGAAACCAGCAGTTTCTATAGCGTGACTCTGGCTCCAGGAATCGGGCTAGGAAACTTTAACGGCTTGGACTCCTACGCTGGTGAACAGTATTTCATGGACACCACGGGTCAACTGCGCGTGTTGTCTCCGACGCTATCATTGACTGGCGCTGGTCATCCCATCGCGGACCAGTTGCTAAAGTTCAACCCAGAGACCGCTTATGTAGCATTTGCGGAATTGCCGAATGATGTCGCTTTGTATGTCGGGACTGGTAGTTCTACTTACAGCGGTTCAACGGGATGGTTTAGGATGGCCCCTCGACAGATTCCTGGTGGCTTGAATGGACCAGAACCAACTTGGTCGCCGTTTGCAGCTATCACTGGCGGATGTCAAATGCTCCAGTCCGTGGAAGTGTCTGCGGGTGTAAAGCAGTTGTTGGTTGGCAGCACATCAGCCAACGAAGAAATCTTGAAGAGAGATTTCACAACCAACGAAGACAACGGCTCAACATATGACGCCAACTTCCAGTTGGGAAGTCTGTGGCTGGCAAGACGCGGCGAACTCGCAATTCTAAAGTTTGTGGAATTCGATTTCGCAACTGTTACAACCGACCCGACAGTTAGCTATTTACTAAACGAAGTGTCTGGAGCATTCACAGACTTCGCATTAGCTCCATTAAACGACCCGCCAGCTATCTACGGTTCTGGAAGCGGAAGTGAAAGTTATAACGCTTTCAGATATATGTTTGCCGGAAACGGCTCGCTAGCGCGTTGCGTTCACATGCAAATCGGTGTGGACTTCGGCTCAGTAAACCAGGCGGACGAAGTATATGATTTCACCGTTTACGGTGCGGTAGCGAAAAACTTTTAATTTAACAATTCAACCTTGAACGGAACTTAAGCCGTTCATTTCGGAAGGCAGATTGCCACTTTCCTGAGTGGTGGTCTGCCTTTCACCTTTTACAGGAGAAAGGAAGTGAAGATAACAATTTATCGGTATCCACACCCGACCGAACAAGGGCGATGGATATACACGGGACAGACTGCAAATATAAAACATCGAGATACAGAACACCGCAAAGGTAGTCGAGGATTCGGCCTTAGATTCAAGAAGTTATTCCATACAGAACTTCCTCAACCGAATTTCCAAGAGATTGAAGTAGCAAATCAGTTGGAAGCAAATGAGGAAGAAACGATTGCTATCTTCCGTAATCATACATGGCATGGACAGGGTGGAATGAATCTAAGCCTTCCTGGTAGTTGTGATTACAAACAAATTGGATTAATCGGTGCAATCGTGGCTGGACAGGTAAACGTTAAAAGTGGATGGGCGTTTGAATTAGGGCGTCTCGCAGTAATAACACCTGGACATCTTTCTAAGGCAGGCCGAATCGGTGGCCAAACAACAGGCCTTAGAAATGCCAAACACAAAATCGGAATTTTTGCTCCGACATTCGATTTATCAAAGGCTGGTATTAAAGGCGGAAAGGCCACGAACGCAACCACTAACGGTCGTAAAGGTAATGGGGGTCGAATCGGTGGTGTAATCGGCGGAAACAAGCAAGTAACAAACAGAATAGGAATATTCTCACCTGAAATGCGCGGTGTAGGCGGTCGAGTCGGCGGAAAAATTGGCGGTCGTGTCGCTACGCACAACCGCTGGCACGTTCAACGCAACATCATCAACCCGAATTGTGAATTATGCACATCGCTGCCCAAGGCAGCTTAGGAAATCATGGCAAACAATCAGAACCACCTAATTAGTCCAGATGACCCAGCCCTAGCGAAGCTGGAGTTCGTTAACCGTGCTGCGGTGTCCGCACCAGGTCAACCGCCTGCGGTCATAGACCCATATCAGTCGGGCGTGGTTTCGGACATCGGATTAGACACCGATACTGCGGCGAGCCAGCTTCCAGGCTCTTTGCCTGTTTACCGTCTTCAGCCCACTTCATCATCGGGAGACCCGCAACAGGGCGCTGCGTCACAGTCTACGTTGCTGAAGAATCCGACGTTCGTAAAGAACGTCTCACAGACCGCAACGAATACCACAAACATAACGTCGAACACGGACGCGATTACTGCGCTCCAAGCAACCAGCTTCCAAGGCGCATGGAGCAGCACCACGACTTACGCCCAAGGCGCATCGGTCGATTACAGCGGCAAGATTTACGTCAGCCTGATTAACGCCAACGTCGGAAACCAGCCGGATATATCGCCTTCTGATTGGGTTGTGTCAGGCGGAACTCCGAACTATGCCGGGGTTTGGTCAGGCAGCGCCACCTACACAATCGGTCAAACCGTTTCTGTCAGCACCAGCTTGTACATAGCTCTGCAAGGCTCAACCAACCAGAATCCGGCCAGCACGACAGGTTATTGGCAGTTGTTGAGCAATACAACGAACTTCTATGGCGCTTGGTCGAACTCACAGGCATATCCAATCGGTGCGGAGGTTTCGTACAACGGAAGTTTCTGGATTGCGCTTACCGCGAACACTAACCAGACTCCGGCTCCGGGCAGCAGCTATTGGGAGAACGTCGGCACGTCTGCAATCTTGCTGGCCGCGTACAACTCCGGCACAACCTATTCGGTCGGGATGGAGGCTGTAGGAACGGACGGAAACGTCTATTCGTGGATAAACACCACTCCGGGTTCTGGTAGTGCCCCACCGTCATCAAACTGGCAACTTGTGGGACCTTCATCGTTGACATCTGTCCCGGATGGCAGCGCCCGCTTCGCTGCAACTGCGTCCGTGTTGAGTTATATCCCGACCAGCAACATGCTGACTTCAGCGGATGCGGGAAGCAACGCCACGGTCTCCGTTGCATCTTTTACGCTGCAAACGAGTTCAAAGGGGTCGATTTCTTACAACTCCGGTTCCGTCACTGGATTGAATTACGGAACACAGTATTACCTCGTAGTCGGTCCAGACCCGTCGTTGGCTGGCGGAACGGTCGGTTTTTCGGCTTATACAACGAAATCCGCTGCGTTGGCTGCGGGGAGCGGCTACTTTTTCATTGGAAGTATTGTCACCGCTGTCTCTGGCGGACCTCAAACCATCGGCAACAACGATGGCGGCGTGGGTAGCCAGAGCGGCTCCTCTCAAACTCTCTTGTTCGGGACCTCAACAGGTACAACCACTTCTCCGGGTACGGTATCCAACGCGACTCGCGCTATAGATAACTATCTGACTACTTTCGCGGCGTTAGCAACTAATGCTGGCTCAGGTACGTCAGCGGCACAACTCGTGGTGAATGCGGCGGCCCCTACATCTGCCCCGTGGTCGAGCCTGACTTTGAATGTCCTTTCCGCAGTCCCGATAAACAACTTCACGGGCGCGGATGGGACGGTAATCGTGCAAGTGACGTACGTTTATCAAGGAAGTTCTGGACAGGTTAGCGGGACGCTTTGGAGTGTTGCAGCGGGTGTCACTCGTGCTTTGACGTTGGACACGCTTTCACTCCCCGTGAATACGAATCTCGCCACGTTAGCAGTTACCGGGAAAGTTTCACGCTCCACTGGGACTCACAACTGTGAAATAGATATTTACCAATGCTGGGTCACAGCGACCATTTAAGGAAATCAAAAATGAAAATCATTCAAGTGAATGGACGCGATATCCGCGTCGAACATACGGTTGTATCTGACGAGAAGACGCACCACGTTTCAGTGCGCTGCAAGTTCTCTCACGAAAGCGGTAAGAGCATCGAACACGTCTTAACGGTTGGCGCAGAAGATGCGCCTCTCCCGACTAGTTACGACCAAACTGCGCTCGCTAAAGACGTTGCAGCCTTTAAGTTGAAGCACGCTGAATTGTTTGAGTCCAAAATTCGTGCTGCGGAATTGGCTTCCGCGTTGGAGGAGTAATGCCGGACGAAAAGCAAGCGCAGAAGGGTCGTGTCTCGTAGGCTGACAACAGCCGAGTTCATAAAAACTGCGCGGAAGGTTCACGGAAGAAAGTACGACTACTCGAAAACCAAATACATAAATGCGAACAGCAGAGTCGTTGTCACTTGTCCGAGACACGGTGACTTCAAGCCTTTCGCCGCAAATCATTGGAAGGGGCATGGGTGCGCAAGATGCGCTCAAATTAGTGGGGGACTTCACCAAAGACTAACGACTCAACAATTCCTGCAAAAAGCCAAGCAAATTCACGGAAATAGGTTTAATTATCGCAACGCGGTTTACGTCACCGCCAAGCGCAAGATTGAGATTGTGTGCCGCATTCACGGTATTTTTGAACAGGCTCCCTACTCTCATCTGGCCGGGAACGGCTGTCCGAAATGCTGGAAAGAAAAACCTGCTTACAATCACCTAGACCCAAAAATCATAGTCAAGAGAATTGAGACAGCACACCCCAATCTAGTCGTAGTAAAGACGCCTAGAAACACCAGAGACCACACCCTAGTTCGATGCAAAACGTGTAGGCATATCTGGTCAGCAAGTCCTTGCAATTTAACTTTTTCAGACGGCTCTCCTAAGAGCGGTTGCCCGAGATGCTTTGCTTCGAGTGGCGAGGCTGCCGTCTACCGTTTTCTAGAAGCGAACAACTTGCGGTTTGAGCCTCAAGTGCGCCTGATTCCACGTAAGGCGTATCGATTTGATTTTCAGTTGACTGGACGGAAAACCCTCATTGAGTACCACGGTGGACAGCATTACTTCGCCGTTGATTTTGGTGGGCACGGCAGGGCGCACGCGAAGAAACAATTCCTCGCGGGGCAGCGCCGCGACCGCCTCAAAGCGAAGTGGGCCGCAGAAAACGGCTACGAACTGATTGTGATTCCGTACTGGGAATCCGTCGAGGAATTTTTAACAAAAAGACTGCTGCTGAAAAAGGCGGCATGAGGAAAACATGGCAGACGAACCAAAGAATAATTTAGACGGACACGTTGTCCTATCTGTGGCAGTCGGAGACGACGTACATCACATAGCCTTTCCCGCATCAACCCCGCTACCTGCGGTCCACGAAGCCCTGCTTGACCATGTGCAGCCACCAGACTTGAAAGACACACCTATCGGTGGAGCGGAACATGCTCCGTACCCCTATCTCGGGGCGGATGTAACCGCAACCAATCGTCCTGCGCCCAAGCCGACTAAAGAAGGCGCTTACGAATATTCAGACGAAAACTTCCGAAACGCGCTATCAGATGTTTGGAAAGCCGCTGGCTCTGGAAAAGCCTCAACTGAGAGCGGGACATATATTGACGCTGACGGTACACGCGGGCCTATTGCCACATCAACAGATGATGGGCATATGACATTACGAATTCCAACGACAGCCTTAAATTCTATTCACAGCCATCCGCAGCACATGCATGACGGTTCATCCGCTGGGACCATGCCGTCTGACGTTGATAAGAAAACTGCTGCCAAGATGGGGAAAATTATCTACGTGGTTAGCCACGGCGGATTGAGTTATGTCACTCCTCAGGGTGATACGGGCGTTGTGTATACCAGCCCAGCGCAATTCGAGCAGAAAACCAAGGCTCCAGTAGAAACTTACACAGTGCCGAAAGGTTGGACGGTGAATGGCCCGACCAAGGCTCCCGGACTGATTACTCCCGGTAATATAAATCTGACGACTCGCCCAATCGTGAAAAACGATGACGGGACCACCAGCAGCGAATACTCGGTCTCGTTCCAAGACGACAAGGGGCATGAAGTTTTGGTCCCAACTGTGGTTGACGGGAAATTCCTAACCCCAGACGGAAAGAAGCCAAAGCAGGGTAGCCCGGAAGAGAAGGCGATGTTCCAGCGTGCTTGGCAGCATTATGAGCAAACCGGACAGCATCTCGGAATCTACGACACACCAGAACACGCAAACGCAGCGGCGCAGCAAATTCATAACCGCCCGAAGAAGTAACCAGGACAGAAGAATGCAAATTTCGAACGGAAGTAAGGGGGCAATTCAGGAGTTGAGGATTTCAGCAAATTTGATGGCGTTGGGATGGAGCGTATATCGCTGTCTCTCCCCAAATGCGGCTGCGGATTTGATTGCGGTCAAGGGACGCATCGTTCTGAAGGTCCAATGTAAATCCAGTTTGAATGGCCAATATCAGAATCTCCGTCAGGGAAATAACGACTTGCTGGTCATAATTGGTTATGACAATGAGATACGCTACCGTGCCCGTACCAGGAAAGTGGCAGCGTTGTTTCCGTCATGCGGACTAGCACGGCCACCGAAGCGCCACCAGGGAAGCCACAACAGGAGAACGAAATGAAAAGGTCGAATGAGCCGATTCCTCCGTCGAAAGAAAGGATGGATGAAATATTAGCAATAATGAATGAACGTCGCGGACTCTCAATGCGGGAGTTTGCTAAGCATTGCGAAAGTTTCTATAAACCGAACTGTGGCCGAAGATTAGCCGCTTCCCGAAGAATTGTGTCCATGAATTGTGGATTTTCCAACTCTGTAGCGATATCAGTTTGAGCAAGATTCCACCAGTGGTCGAAATCTATTTTTACTTTGGGGTCTTCATTGAGCTTATCGCAGAGCTTTTTGAAGCGTTCCTTATCGTCTGAGTCTCCGCCATCTGATGAAGGCATCAACTTACGTGCTACCACTCCGCCAGCAGCATGTCCTTTTGCAATCTTATAAAACCACTCATTGAACTTACCTTCCGTCCAGGTTGGTATGTCGCACAACTTTATAGCTGCCAGGTGGCCAGTGTAATCGTTAATCGTCGGGTCGAATGTTATGTACGCTGGCAAAGGGTCAAATTCCTTCATACCCGCAAGCGTAAAATAGACGGCGTGAGCAGCTTCATGAGCGCATAGAACAGGTATAAATCCTGGAACAGATAACTGCTTAACCATGTCTTGATAAGCTGATTGAAACTTCCAGGTCTTCTTTTCTTCGTCAGAAATACCATCAGTATTAATCGTGATTCGAACGCCGACAGGTGTTGATGGAGGAATTGAAACCACAGGTTCAGGTGGCAATCCTTCCCGCTTCCTTCTTTCAGTCTCCGCTTGTTGACGGAGTTTCTTTATTCTCGCCTGACCCATCTTTCTTTATTAATCCTACCCTCCGCCTCTCATTTTCTGCACCGCCAGCCTAATCAAATAGTCCGCATCGTACACCTTCGCCGGAGCGTGGCGCACCTTAACCGACTCCAGCTTTCTCTGGAAATGCTCCTGGTCCATCTCGATTATCCGGTGGTCTGGCAATGCAGCAATCCGGTCAGCGTGCTCCGGCATCCTCTTCCGCAGGCGGTCCCTTAGGATTTCCGCATAACGGGTCTTGCTCTTCTCCGATAGTTCCATTCTCCCTCCAAATACTCCGAACCTACTCTGCCCATAGTCTGCCCACATTGGCTGATTTGGCGAATTTTGTTGGTTCTATAACCACCTAGAATCAATAAGTTACATAGAATCAATACTGGCAAAAGTTCGACTCCCACCCCGGGCACCAATCTTTGCTCCTTCCAGTCGCGGGAGAGTTTTTTTTCCTGACTCTCCCCTTGCTAGAACGCTGTTACCGGAGAAGTCCCGGTACCCGAAGCCCATTTCATCTC
>Ga0335085_10005486_pt1 | contig 20305 bp, 18 predicted proteins | sample Lox_Sample_45_FD_206712 | JGI IMG/M metagenome (GOLD analysis project Ga0335085, IMG submission 206712) | Soil microbial communities from Loxahatchee National Wildlife Refuge, Florida, United States - Lox_Sample_4.5 | ecosystem: Environmental > Terrestrial > Soil > Wetlands | place: USA...
AGAAACGAAAGCTGCCGCGCATCTACAACCTCTCCGGCCGCCCCGCTCTGGCGGCCGTTACTTAAACGACAAGGGGTGACAGAGTCTCGTTGCAGTTAATACGACATTTTCTCGTTGCATCAACAGTGCGAAGGGCGCGAAAAAGCAGTTACCTCCAAGGGCACGAAGGTTCACGTAGGACAGCTCTCGGACGGTCCGGCATTCATGCGCACCAACACTGCGCGGACTTGACGTCGCGCATATAATTCCAATCCGATTGAAGGAAGGAGGACCGCGCGATGAGTCCTCGCACTCTCGCATTTCTCATTTCTTTCGTAGTAGTACTTGCCATTGTTTTCCTCGTGGATCGACTGATCCGCCCAAGCCTGCGTCAACTTGTGGATGAACTCACTGGATTGCCCGCCGCGACCGAATTCTATTTACGATCGTTTGTGATCATAGTTTTCTTCATTGCCGTGTCGACCGCCATTGGTTCATCGCATGGCGATGTGAAAGAAGGATCGCGATTCATGGAGTATGTCTGGTCGATTGCGGGCGATCTGAAAGACGTGATGCAGGCCATCTTCGGTGTGCTTCTGGGATATGTGGCCATGATCACCATTTTGGTTGCGGCATTGCGTCGAAGACAGCCATGAGCAACGAGCATTATTTGATCGTTTCCTATTTTGTCTTCGCAATTGTGTGCATTGGGTTAGGCCTTGTGGTGTACCTCATTCTGCGAAGGCCCTTCGAGAGGATTGTTGAGGTGACGGTGGGGAAACGCTCCACAATTCTGAAACGAGCGCTGGTGGTGTCGTTGACGGCGGCTGCTCTTCTGGGATTCCTGGGATTCAGTTACAACCAGAAGGGCTGCGTGAGCTACGAACAAGTGATCAGTAGTCGCCCGAACCTGGTTGACGCAAATGTGGAACAGGTGCAAGGAGCGGCAGGCTGGATTGTAGGGACGGTGTTTGTCTGGGATCTCTTGCTGGTGATCGGTTTGGCAACGGCGAAGAATCGGAAGGCTGGAAGTAGCTGAATCCGCTCTCGTAGTCCTAAGTGAATTCAAAGTCCCCACTTCTCGCGGCAAACAACGCCAGAGAAACGGGCACCCGCACGTCCTCTCTTCTTGTGGCCCTGACCCACTAAGAGGTTGCGAGAACAGGTGTTTTTCTCCTGAGTATCGCGGCGGAGAAGAGCGTGATCAACAGGAAGACCGGGAAGGGCTCCAGGAACGTCATCCCGATGTTGTAGGCGGGATTGTGATAATTGCGGACGAACTCCTCGCCCCGGCGAGCGGTCTCGTCGATCTTCTGCTGGCTGGCACCGGACGCTTTGGCGTGCTCCACCATCTGGGAGGCGTACTTTTCGGCAAAGTCGGGCATGAACTTGAAGTAGACGACTTCCCACGTTGCAACGTAGAAACAGTTGGAAAGGAGGGAGATCAGAATTCCCACGGCGACTCCACGGGCGAACGTCACCTTTCCACCAGAGACATTGTCCCGATACGAGCGGATACCGAAGTACACGAGCAATCCGGCGAGGACGATGGTGGTATAGCCAATAATCATTCCCTTCTCGCCGCTGATTTTGTGCATGAAGGGAACAGTAGCCAGCATGGTCACGGTGGAGATGAGCCCGGAAATAATTCCGAAGGTCAGCACGGTCTTTTTCATTGGAAGTCCTCAATCAGGAATTTTGGGGGTTGTACGGGCAGGATTTTCGAGGAACACACGGAAACTGTCGTCATACCTTTGGGTGATTTTTCAACAAAAGCAAGAAAACTCACTTTCGGGCGACAGATCAAGGGATCAATCGGGCTTCCTTTCCGAGTTGAACGGCCTGGGTGCGGCGCCGGGCACCCAGTTTGTCGAAAAGACGGCTGGAGTGGGTCTTGACGGTGTTCTCGCTGACGAAGAGGCGGCCGGCGATTTCACGATTGCTGAGTCCGGCGGCGATCAGTCCAAGGATCTCCAGTTCTCGGGGGGTGATGGCAAGTTCGTTGAGGCGAGACTGGTCAGGCGTAAACGGATCTGTCGAGGGTGGCGCGGGGGATCTCCTGCGTGTGATCGAGAGTCCTAGCCAAATACCGAGCCCGGCGAAGAGAGCAGCAATGAGGCCCGCGTAGATTTCCACAGAGTGCTCGACAACGAGGAAGCGGTATTCGGTGAGTTTGAAAACGGTGATCAGAACACCGCCGCAGAGACTGTAGACCAGGATGTCGCGCAGGGCCCGTCGCAATCGGGCAGATTTTGCAGCGGAGGGCATCGGCGGAATGATACCGGAAAAGTTCGATATCGGCCGTCTCCATAGGGTGAGAGTAGAATGTCCTGTTTTCCCCCGCTCTCTGCGGAGCAGCATGAAACGCCGCCTGGTGCTTGTCGCCTGTTTGCTGTTCGTTCCCAGTCTGGGAGCGCAAACCCCAGCCCCCGATCACCCGTTGAACTGCTCGGTGCGAGGACAGATCATTCAGCAATCCGGCGGACAGCCAATCCGGAAAGCGGCTGTTACGCTTGCTAGAACCGGCGAGAACTGGCAAGAAGGACCGGAGTACCACGCACTCACGGACGCGGATGGCCGCTTCAAGTTTGAAGACGTGAAGCCCGGTAGCTATCGCGTCTACTTCGGGACCGCCGGTTTTGTAGACGCCGAGAAGCGTCACCATGGTCCGGGCATGCTGCTCGAACTGGACCCGGGACAAGAGGTCAAGGATTTGCTGTTTCACCTGAAGCCCGCTGCAGTGATCATTGGCAAGGTTCGTGACGAGGACGGAGACCCCGTGAGTGGCATCGACGTGTTGGTGATCCCTTACGGCGTCGTGCCTCACAGTACTGAGCGTCAGAGCCCCTTGCATAGCACAGGCCAGTGCAGTACCGATGATCTCGGACAATGTCGTATTAGCAATCTGGAGCCTGGCCGGTACCTCGTGGCAGTGCAGATGCCATTTAGAGATACCTCAGGAGCCCGGGAGACATACGCCGTCACGTACTATCCTGGAAGAACAGACGAGAAGCTTGCGGTTCCCCTCGACCTTCGCAGCGGCGACGAATTGCCAGTCACACTGACACCCATCCTCGTCCACACCTTTCAAGTTCGCGGTCAGGTTACCGTCTTGCCCGCTTGGACGGCAAAGGAACCAGCTGAACTCATGCTGGAGTCTGAAGAGCACGAGGACTGGCGTTTCTACAGCGGAATAATCGACGAGCATGGCGCATTTGAGATCAAGGCAGTCCCTCCCGGTTCGTATACGGTGTGGTTAACACCCACTAGAGCTCGCGGTCTGGAGGCACTATTCGACCCCGAGAGCCCGTATTCTATGCGCGTTGATCAGAGCGTCCATGTTGCGGATGCAGACGTGAATGATCTGCGAATCACGCCTCTCGCAGGCGGTCGGATCCGCGGACGCCTTCGCATGGACGATGGAAGAAAACAAGATTGGTCAGAAATGATTTTGGAGTTCACGGCCGACTCGGGTCGACGCAGCGGAGTCGTACTTACGCCGGAGGATATACACTCCGTGGTTAAGCGCGATGGTTCCTTTGAAACGCTGGGGCCGGCACTGGCCGGTTCGTATCACATCTACTTGAGCCGTGCGGGCACAGTTCCGCCTGGGTACTTCGTGAAAAGCGTGCATCTAGGTGGCAAGGACGTCACAGACTCAGGCGTTACTATTCTGAGTGGAAATGTCACGCTAGAGGTCGTGTTGAGCGCCAACAGCGCGACGCTCGAAGGTACAGTTATCGATGACCAATCCAAACCTGTCCCGGACGTTCCGGTCATCTGCATTCCCAATAGCGAGCGTCGTCTGCGCTTTGATCTTCACAGGAAGGTCACTACAGATTCCCATGGCCACTTTCGGTTGGAGGCGATCACTCCGGGTGAATACGACGTCTTCGCGGTCGACACGGATGTCGACGAGGATGATCTCAAAGATCCAGAATTCGTGCGCCCACCGGGCTGGACAGGCCAGACCATCGCTCTCAAAGATAGCGACCACAAGAAGATCGAGTTGAAGTTGTCGGCAGCGGGCGACTGACCCCTACTCCCTCGGCATCGTGAGAGCAAGCGCAGCGACCCACCCAATAAAAATGGCCCCTTTCGGGGCCACGTTCAAGAGGCTTCAGATGGTGGGCAATGTCAGGAAAGGCGATTCGAGATGCCGTTCCGCCAGCCAGAACGGCCAAGTGGGAAGTGACGCTCAGTGTCATTGAGAGTGAAGGTCATGTTGCTAGAGCTTGCGGCCTCTTAGTACACAGGGGAGATGCATTTGCCGCGCCAAAGCTCTGCAAGCACGTGATCGGGATCACGGCGTCGCGTAAGTCTTTGGAGATGAGTAGCTTATTGTTGAATGTGGCCGGAGCGGGGAATACGGTGAGGAACCTGCGCACCGTGCGAAGTGCAGAACAATGCATATTCGTTGCACGGGGAAGGCAAAGGAATGGAGCCCATGACGGCGTCATGGGCTCGAACCGAAATCAGAAGTAACTAGCTGTTGCCAGCGACTGTCCGCAACTTTCCGGGCAGGAAGTGATACGGTGGCCAGGGGCCGCTGACCGAAACTTCACAGTTCTTCAACTGCTTGGCGGCGGTTGAGTAGCGGTTCTGATATTTCTCCACGCTCTTGTTGTCGATGAGGTGGGCAATGTCGATCAGCATGCCCTCGGGAGCGACCTTCTTGCAGCTGACTTCTTCCTCCAGCGGATTGAAGAGCTTGTGGACCTGGACCGATAGGGCGCGGGCCTTGGTCTGGCGCTCGCGCTCGCGAGACGCTTTTACCCGCAATTTGGACAGATAATCGCCGCCGACGGTGTCAGGCAATTCAACGTCGATCATGGCTTCGCGCAGGGAGCCGTCGCGGACGACCAGTTTAATGTGCATCTCGGACTTGCCGCGCAGTTTGGCGACACTCTGGCCAAAAGCGCGGCGGTTGACGCGCACGGCTTGCCGGAGTGCATCATCGCTATCGAAAATTGTGCCGAATCTGAAGGGAAGAACGGTGGAATTCCGGAAGCAGGTACTGACTACTCGGGCGTGCTCAATCGCGGCTTTCTGGTCCAATTCACCTGTTGTGTGGTCGTATTCGCTGACAATGACCGCGAATTCACCACTGGGATAGCTCAGAACCGCTGCGCCGTTCACTCCTTGTACACCTTCGAGCAGGAAAGGGCGTCGAGTGCGGGTTCCATTTGGGAGGGTTTGGTGCTCGGTCAGACAATAAGCGTACCACGCCATGTTGAACTCTCCGAACCGGGATGAGGCGGACTGAGCCGTCTCTTGCGTCGAGTTTTGTCGCCAAAGCTTGTACAGCGAGTTTTGGAAGTAAGGAAACGGGCGGTACTGGGCTACAACCCCGGAAGCGTTTACAGTCGCGCTTCCTAATTGCATATTACTTTGGGCATCCCACTATTTGCAACTTTTTCTTTGCGAAATGCATCGGAAGCTTTCATTTTCCCCGGCTGGAGCGCGAGGTCCGGTCCTTCTCGCGGTCCTGCAGCGTGAGAAGGACGACCCGAAGCATTTCGTCCCATGGAGCTGGTTTGCCAGTCCAGATCTCGAACTGGCGGGCTGCCTGGTGGACAAACATTTCAATGCCCGGAATGACCTGCGCACCCCGTTCCTTGGCCAGTTTCAGCAGGCGTGTTTCCGCTGGATCGTACACCATATCAAAGACATAGCGGGTGTTGATCTCCTTGTCTTGAAGTGGCGTCTCGCGTGAGTTCCCCATACCCACCGGCGTGGCATTGATGATGACATCGAAGGCCAGCTTCTTGAGGTCCGGCCGCTTGATGATGCGGGCGCGGGCCTGATGGGCGAGCTTTTTGGCAGGGGCAAGGCTGCGATTCAGGATGTAGACTTCGGAGCCGCGTTCCTTCAGGCCGAATACGGCGGCACGGGCGGCTCCCCCGGCGCCGAGGACCAGGATGCGAGCCCCTTCGAGTGTATTGAGACGGCGTTCCAAGGGGCGCACGATTCCCGCCGTATCGGTGTTGAATCCGTAGAGTTTGCCATCCTGGGCGCGAACGACGGTGTTACAGGCCCCGATCTTGGTGGTGTGGGAATCGGTGTTATCAAGATGCGCCAAGATCGATTCCTTGTACGGCATGGTCACACTGAGGCCGTGAATAGGAATCTCCTTCACGCAGGTGAGCAGATCCTTGAGCGTCTTGGCGTGGAGAGCGAGATAGACCGCGTTCACGTTCTCGCGGCGGAATGCGGTATTCATGATGACCGGCGAGAGCGTGTGGGCGATGGGGTCGCCTACGACTCCGTACACACGAGTGGCGACGTCCACCTGATCGATGCGGTAAACACCGCGTAATTCCTGGGCGGTCACCTGTCCGGGAGCAGTCTCCTGGCCGGCTCCCGCGGATGCGAACGAGAAGATACTGCCGGCCCGAACACCGAGTACCCGGCTGATAATCCCTTGCTCTCCCATGCACATGCCAACCATGGAATGGCGGTCGCCTTCGCGCGAGAGGAACTTGATCATGGCCACGTTGTCGGCGAGGGTGGTGGCGGTACTGACGACCTTATAGAAATCTGCCGAGTAGGCCAGCATCTTTTCGAGAGTCTCATCGAGCTTCTTGGTGGCCCGAAAATCGTGGAAGGACAGGATGAGTCCGGCACGCGACCTGAGCTTCTGCAACTGGTCCGGCTTACACTTTGTGGCGGTCTGGAGTTCCACGTCGACAAGTTGACAACCAGCCGCGGCGGCCTTTCCGAGGATGTCGAGTTGCGATGCGATGGAGCCACGGAACTTGCCACCGCTCGAGGCGCGACGGCAGGTAGCGATGGCGATCGTGCCGTGGTGCGAGTCGAAGAAGCGCTTGATCCGTGGCATAGCCGTGCCCGGCTTGGAAAGATAGTCCAACCTGAACTCGAGGAAGGGGTTATCGCGCGCCAGAGACTCAGCCTTCTCGGCCATCTCGTTGGGGTCTGACCCGATGACCGCTACGCACAGGCGGGGCAGCCGGTGTGGCAACAGCCGGGGCGTGAAAGGGGGAGCCGAGCTCATCTGTGCCAAGTTCAAGGGCCGGTCGTAAACCGAGCAAAGACCGTTGTGTAATGAACGGCGAATTATTACAGGCACTTAATTATTTATGCAACAAGGGATTAACAATCCGCTGAAAAACTTCGACCCCGGGGTCCCCAACACCCTCGTAACCTTGACCCACCCTTACCCGCTTGTTACCTTCCGGCTGAAGCCTTTCTTTTCTGGCATTTAACTGGGGAAGAGGTCGTTGAAGGGCGGTCTTTTCCGGAGGTAACATGAAGAAAACAGGACTGTTGGTGTTATTGCTGGCGACGGCGGCATGGGCTCAGACCACGACCGATCCGAGTTCGTTTCAGGCTCCGGAAGGCACAGCGCCGACTTCAAACAGCTTTCCGATCGAGCGGATTCCTACGCCGACCTATGCGGATATGTACTGCGCCGGGTTCATCAGCAAGGCGACCCTGCCTGACGCCAACTTCATACTTGGCGGATTGCACACGCCGACCACCACCCACTTCACACGGGGAGACATCGTGTATCTGCGTGGAAGCGGATACAGTGCAGGCGCGGAGTACGAAATTGTCCGCGCGCTGCGAGATGTGAACGAGTACGAGATGTTTCCTGGGCAGAGGAAGCTCCTGAAGGAAACGGGGCAGCCCTACGAGGAAGTCGGTCGCGTGAAGGTGATCGACACGCGTAGCAAAGAGGCCATTGCGCAGATCGAATACGCCTGCGACGGCGTCAATCCCGGGGACACGGCGATTCCCTTTGCCGAGAAACAGATGCTGAGCTTCCACAGTCCAGTCCGTTTTGACCGCTACCTGCCGCCGAGCAACAAAGTCTCGGGCCGGATCGTGATGGGCAAAGACTTCGACTCGCAACTGGGCACCGGACACAAGGTGTACATCAACGTGGGCTCGAATCAGGGAGTGAAGATCGGGGATTTCTTCCGCGCGGTCCGCTCGTACGAGGCTGATCTGAAAGATCCCGTGGATTCCCTGTCATTCCGAGCTGCAATCGCCGAGGACACGCAGAAGAAGAGACCCTCGTTCGATCCGCAATTATTTGAGAAAGAAAACGGTCCTGTAATTCACGTGCGCGACCTGCCGCGGCGGGCGGTGGGCGAGATTGTGATTATCGGTGTGACCGACACCACTGCGACCGGAATGGTCATTTTCTCGATGGAAGATGTGCATGCCGGCGACGGTGTGGAACTGGACCAGGTGAATTAGGGTCTCCGCTCAACTGTTCGTTAGCCCCAACCGGGGACGGGAAACCGTTTCCGGTTTTGCTTTTTTGCGCGGCCGATATTGTTGTTCAGTTTTCGGATTTCATTTCCCTCTGGCGCTCAATGGAATATTGTCGAGGAGTTCACTCGGCAACGGCCGACCAGAATCCTAAAGTCTGTTGGGGACAATCGATTTTGATCCTGCGTACGACTACCAGGCAGAGCGCCGCAGAAAACGAATGTTATGCACTCTCGCTTCCAAGCCTAGAGATGTTTCCCGCCAAAAACTTCTGCCGTGAAAGCTTCAATGGTTGCACCTTGCGTCCATGCGTCGGGGGGCAATCCTGCTTTACGGCACGTTTGTTCGAGGAATGTTGTGCGATCCCACTGGTGTTCGGTAGGCACTTGCGGCAGGAGGAGTCCGCGGCGTCCGGCCATGCTGATGAGGAGACCGTGGCGTCCTACTGCGATGGCGTCGGCCGCGATCGGTTGCGGCGGAGACAGGATGCTGAGTTCGATCTCCAGGCCGGGGACTTCGTCGATCGTGACCGGATAGAAGCGCGAGTCTTCGAAAGCCGCGGCGCGGGCGGTGTCGATGACGGCGCGATAGACGGAACTGATGGGAAGAATATAGCCGACACATCCGCGGAGATCTCCACGAAGATAGAGAGAGGTGAAAGCTCCGCGTGGTTCTGCCAGGTGCGGGGTTGGCGGATCGATCGGAATATGTCGGTTTTCCAGCGCGGAAAGGATCGATTCGTGGGCTGTCTTGAGCAGCAGAGTTCTTTCTTCCGGCGAGAACTCGTGTTGCTCTACGTCGAGCGGACTAGGTCGAAGCGGCGACATCACGGTCGGCCTGTGGCGGCGTGACTGGCTTGCGGCGCCGGCTGAGGATGAAGGCCCGACGGCGGCGCTTCACGACGCGCCGGTCGATCTTCGACCAGAACGCAACGAAATAGTCTATGCCGGACACCAGTGAGACGCACACCATGAACCAGATTGCGACAGAGGCGATCCAGTGAATGGGGAAGATATACTGGCCGTAAACAGGCCATTCCTTCCAGTGGTGGTCGAGAATAACGGCGACCACGGAGATGATCTGCACCACCATTTTGAACTTGCCGAGTTCACTCGCCTCGATGGTGAAACCTTCAGATGCCGCGATCGAGCGCAAGCCACTCACCAGGAATTCGCGACCAATGACGACGATCGCGACCCATGCCGGAACCAGACTGGGATTGATCTGAACGAGAACGATAAAGGCAGCGGCAATGAGCAACTTGTCGGCGATGGGGTCGAGGAGAATACCCATCGTGGTGATCTGGTCACGTTTGCGGGCGAGGTAGCCATCGATGCCGTCGGTCATCGCAGCGGCAATGAAGAGGGCCGACGCCAGCAGTTCCTTGGTTCCATTCACGCTGCTGAAATGAGAGCTGGAAAGAATCCAGACCAGCAGGGGAATACAACAGATGCGGATCAACGTGATGGAATTGGGCAGGTTCACACTAGGAGAACTCCGGGGGCCGGCCGATCATCAGGGTTGATTATCCTCCACGCGGAAGGGGAACGCAATGCAGAGATCAGGGGATAAAGGTCCGTGGCCAGAGGCAGAGACCTAGTTGGCTACGTGTCCTACCTGGATGCGCGGTTGTACGGGACGAGACGGTTCATTTCTTGGGCTGCTTGGCGATGATCAGATTCTTGATCTTGTCATAGGTGGTTTGGGGAATGACTTTTTTCTGGACGAGATCTGACTTGCCGCGGTACGGACGCCCGTCAACGATCTTCTGAGAATACGCGTCACCAATGCCCGGCAGCGCTTTGAGTTGATCGAGCGTGGCGGTGTTGATATCCAGTAAATCCACGGTAGCGGGCTTCGCTGTTGTGGCCTGTGGAACCGGGTTCGGCGATGCCGGTTGAGCCATCAGCACGGCAGCAGAAAGAGTGAAGGCGAGGATGGTAAGAAGAATGTGAGTGATTCGTGTGCGAGTCATGCTCCCTCCTTAAGGATGCGCACTCAGTCCGGCCTGAGATGCATTGTAGTCTGCAGAACCGGCTTCATGGGCGCCGCTGTCTATGTTGCCAGTGGAAGCCGAGATTCAGCCCAGCTAGGCTGGCTTCAATTCAAGCTGACAGTCTCAGAACCGAAGGTTGAATGTTCTGATTTCGGCCGCGCAACGCCCCCCGAAATGCGGCCGTGTCGCCCCATCCTCACATTCCTGGTAGTGGGGATGGGGTTCTTATCGACTTCATCTGCTCGTGGAGCGTCTCTCAGGCGTAAATGCCACGCTGGCGGATCGTGTAAGCGACCCGGTCAATGGCCAGCATATATGCCGCAATGCGGTTGTTCACGCGGTGGGTTTCGGCGTAGCGCACGACGTCATCAAAGGACGACTTCATGATCGTTTCGAGCTGCTCGTTGACCACAGACTCTTTCCAGAAGTAGCCTTGGCGGTCCTGTACCCACTCGAAATATGAGGTCGTGACACCGCCAGCGTTCGCGAGGATGTCGGGAATCACGAACACGCCTTTGTCGGTGAGGACATCATCGGCGGCGGAGGTCGTCGGCCCATTCGCGCCCTCGGCGAGGATGCGGCACTTTACTCGGTCGACGTTGCGGCTGGTGATGACATTCTCCGTTGCCGCCGGAATCAGGATTTCACATTCGGTGGTTATCAGGTCAGCGGAATCGTAACGTTCAGCACCAGAAAACCCGTGGACCGTGCCGTTCTTCTGGCGGAATTCGACCAGAGCCTTGAGGTCGATTCCGTTCTTGTTGTAAAGGCCTCCGCCGACTTCGGCGATGCCGACGATCTTGTACCCCGCTTCGTGCATGAGTTGTGCGGCATTGGAGCCGACGTTGCCAAATCCTTGAACAATCACGCGAGCGCGGCTGCGATCGATGTTCAGCTTGCGGCAGGCCTCGTCGCAGACAATCATTACGCCTCGGCCCGTCGCCTCGCGGCGTCCGCGGGATCCGCCGATGTTGATCGGTTTGCCGGTGACGACCGCCGTTACGGTTGAGCGCATGTGCATGGAATAGGTGTCCATCATCCAGGCCATGACTTGTTCGTTGGTGTTGACGTCGGGAGCGGGTACATCTTTTTCGGGCCCGATGAATTCGATGAGTTCCGCGGTGTAGCGGCGGGTCATGCGCTCGACTTCGCCCATGGACATCTTGTGCGGATCGCAAATCACCCCACCCTTTGCACCACCGAAGGGAATGTTGACCACGGCGCACTTCCACGTCATCCAGCTGGCGAGAGCGCGCACTTCGTCGAGGGTGACGTCGGGGGCATAGCGGATGCCGCCCTTTGCCGGGCCGCGCGCGATCGAGTGCTGCACGCGGAATCCGGTGAAGACCTCGAGATGGCCGTCATCCATCTGCACCGGGATGTGAACTGTAATTTCGCGGTTTGGGTATCGGAGCACGCGCCACAGCCCTTCATCCAGGTTGAGCTTCTGGGCAGCAAGATCGAAGCGGGCGCGCTGCGACTCCCATGGGTTGGCTTCTTTATCCACGTGCGGGGCGGTGCTCATCGTTGTCATTGAAATCTTCTCCGGAATGATTGCAGGTGAGATGCGGCCCTGCGCTGCCTGGTTCGCTGCTGGGCAAAAGTGGGCAAACGTTCAGAGTATATGAGGGGGGAAGCCGGGGAAGCAAGCTGTGGACGGTAACAGTTGCCTGAGTTGCAAACGTTGGGTGAGAATTCGATGTCTGAGCAGCTTTGCGGCGGCGCTCGATGAGTCGCAAATCTTCAACCACAAAGGTCACTAAGGTTCACGAAGGAGAACTTCCCACATCTACTCGTCGTCTGGTTCTGGAGCTGCATGTTCCGATTGCGACTGGTCTGGACTTGCGGCCAGGATCGCCTGCCAGTTCATGATCGCGTTCCAGAGCATGCGCTGGTCGCCTCGGTTCATGTCGCGGTGCATGGGATTGAAATTGAAGCTGACGACGTGTCCCTTGCCCACGGGCATGTCGAGAATTGCGGGGCGGCCAATCAGATTCTCCTCTCCCCAAGCTTGTCCGCTCACAACGAAATCCTTGTTCTCGCTATCGCCCCACTCCATGACGATGCCGCTGCGGTCTTCCGGACCGTCGAGGCACGTGGTGCAGTAGGCCATGCGCAGCCACCGGCGCGGCGTATTGTAGAGCGGAAAGTTCTGGCGGAAGACCCAGGTGTGCGCGGGATATCCGTAGGCGATGGGGTGTTCCGGACGATCAAACGTAACCCGCACGTGCGCCCCCGGCGTGCGTGTTCCCGCACCCACCGCGGCGGCCGCGGAAGCACTGCCTCCACCGGCAACGCTGCGCGGAACGCCTCCTGAAGAGCGTCGTACGAAGCGTACCAGTCCGCCTTCGAGTGCGAGCATGGTGCCGCTGCCCAACGTCACCATGAGGCCGCCTTCCTCGATAAAGTGCTGGATCTGCGAGAGGCCTTCGTAGCCGATGCCTCCGGTAATGTCTTCGGATTCCGCGGGAGTGCCAAAGCTGGGCGTCTGCGGCGTCTTCTTAAACGGCATCGGAGACCAATATTTGGGCAGGCCTTCGATCTGCTCGGCGAGTTCGAGATCAACGTGACCGTAAAGTAAGACATCGATTCTTGATTTGAGATTGCCTGCTCGGATGTCTTCGTCGCGAAGGTAGGTATACGGAACCTTCCGCTGATCGAGCGAGTAGCGGATCCATCCGATGGAATCGGTATCGGCCCAGGGAACCCAAATGCCGAGCCGCGGAGTCTTCGCGATGTGATGTGCGACGCTGGGTACGGCGGAACCCTTCGTGTAGTCCAGTCCGAGTTCCGAAGCTGTGGACTGCAAAGCGTCATGCAAGCCCGGTTGTTCCGTGAGAATCCACGAGCCGGCGGGGAACTTTGTGCCGTCCTGATCAAACTCCTTTTCGGCGATCTGAATATTGAAATTTGCGAGGCGGTATCGCGCTGCGAGCAACGATTCCTGCCCGGTGTCTTTCAAGAGATAGACAGGAGCTGCCGGTGCGACGTGTCCCGAAATGCGCGGCGGAGACTTCAACGGAGTGAGTGCTGCGTTCCGAATCGTGTCGTCTTTCGTGGCGATGGCCTCGAGATGAAAATTCGCTGGCAACTCCCACGAGACATCGTCGTACGGCGGCTCGCCTTCGTGCGGATAATGTTGTGGCGTGAGCAGATCGTAGGCATAGTTACGATACGGCTGATCAAGCCGTACAACATAGGTTCCCGCCGGATAGGTCCCGTCTTTGAGTTCGATGGTTCCCTGCGCCTGCGAGACTTCGACTTGCTGGGCCATTAGGCGCTCAATCATTTGCGCAACACGTGCCGGATCTCCTTGATCCCGCGGAATCAGGAACGCGTACGGAGGCTCAGTGAGTCCCTTCTGCCACGAGTTCCGCGACTTCTGGTAGAAGTTGCGCAGCATTTCTTTGGCGTGGCCGGCGGCGTCGTCGAGCGCCGAAAGCGCACCGGTTTCCTGGTAGTTGAGGTTGTCGCGAGCCGACCACTTGACTTCGCGTGGTGCGGGCAGCGGGCGGTACCACTCGCGTGAGGCGCTGGTGGCGGAAACCGACCGCATTTCCGTTTCAGCGCTGCCGTTGCCGAACGTCTCGTAGCCGCGTCCGATGCTGTTGTGATTCATGGCGACGGACTCGATGTATAGATGCGCGAAGCCCTCCCCGAAATTCCACGTGGCCACTCCGGGCATACCCATCGCGGTCATGGCTTCGACTTCGTGGAAACTCAGTTCGAGAAATTCGGAGTACGTGATGGGATCGACGTTCGGATTGTAGGGCCCAGTCCCGTTCCACGTCATCAAAAAGGGAACACCTTCGTGCAAGTCGTGAAACACAACTGGGTGCCACTCGAAGAACATGCGGTCGGCGGCCTTGGTAGTTTCGTGGGTTTGCTGAGGCGTGTCGCGGTTGATATCAACGAACGCATACTTTGACCAATAAGGCGGTGACTGACGCGGCAGCGTGTTGCGGTCGGTCTTTCCTTTCAGGTAGCGGTAAAACCAGTCAACCATCTTGTCGCGGCCGTCGGGATTGGAAATGGGATTGATCAGCACGACAAGCTGCTGACGGATACGCTGGATCATCGGCTGCTCCGAGACAGCCAGCCGGTAAGCGAGTTCGAGCACAGCTTCGGTCGACCCAGTTTCGTCCGAGTGCAACGCGGCGTTGAAGTAATAAACGGGACGCGAGGTAGCGATCAGTTTCTCGGCAGCAGCTTTGTCCGTGCGGCGAGGATCAGCGAGCGCAGCGTTCGCTGCCTTGATCCGATCGAGGTCGCGGATCCCACCTTCGTCGGCGATCGCGAGCATGATGATGTCGCGTCCTTCTTCGCTCTTGCCGATAGTGAAGACCCGAACGCGCGGACTGGCTGAAGCGAGGGCACGAGCGTAGGCGTAGGCCTTTTCGGTGCCCAGGAGTTCTCCCGGTGCGCCCATGATGCGACCCAGAAATTTTTCGGGCGAGGGCACCCTGTCGGATTGCGGAACATAAGAGACCCACGGCGAAACATAGTGCGGGTCAGTGGTGCCAGCGGCGATCGCTTCGATAGACCCAGCTTCGGGGATGTCTGGAGACTGCGCGTTGGCGGGTACAACTAGGACTAGCGAGAACATCCACAGGAACGCGGATCGAAACATGGTGCCCCCCGGAGTCGGTGCGAAGCCGGAAGTGTAGCAAATCAGAGGTTAGGGAGCAGGGCCAGAGATCAGTGACTATTGGCCAACGAGCAGCTTCCTCGTAGATGTCAGAGTGAATCGCTGATGTAGTGGATGGCTTACTGCGCTGCCGAGCGCTAGAGGGTGCCGAATTCACAGGCAAGCTATCTGTCCAGGAAAGCAACTCGCTTATCTCGCAGCAGTTCCACGTCCCGATTCCAGACGCATCACTACGCCTTCAGCGGCCGCGCGGACTTTCGGATAGTAGTTACGAGCGTCGGCCACGACTTTGTCGACGATCGTGTCGGTGTGGTCGGGATCGTGGTGGTAAAGCACTAATTCCTTCGCACCGCTTTCCATGGCGACGTTGACGGCTTCGCGCCAGTGACTGTGTCCCCAGCCGCGGCGCTTCGAGGCGTAGTCCTCGGGAAGATATTGCGCGTCGTAAATGAGAATGTCGGCGCCCTCGGCGAGCTTGCGGACTCCCTTATCGAACTCAGCGTCGCCGGGTTCATTGTCCGTGGCGTACACCAGCACGCCATCTTTGGTTTCAATGCGGAATCCCAGGCAGCCTTGCGGATGGTTCAACCATTGTGTCTTGATTTGGACTCCGTTTTCCATGTCAAGACACCCGTTCTGGATATCGTAGAAGTCGCGGCGGGCGCGCATCTGGTCAAGATCTACGGGGAAGTATGGCGAGGACATCTGGTCGGTTAAGACTTGTTCGAGGCTGCGCGTGCGGCTGGAAGAATGGAAGAAGAACTGGCTCTTGGGACTGTCGTAAAGCGGCCGAAAGAAAGGCATTCCCTGGATGTGGTCCCAATGGAAGTGCGACACGAAGACATGGGCGGAGAAGGCGCGGTCGCCAAACTCGGCCTCCAAGGCATGGCCGAGCACACGAAATCCTGTGCCACAGTCGAAGATGTAGATCTGGTCTCCGACGCGCACTTCGACACAGGAGGTATTGCCCCCATAGCGAAGGTTCTCGGCCTGTGGAGTGGGCGTGGAGCCGCGCACGCCCCAAAACTTAACTAGCATAGACTCCGGTGAAGCCTTGTCCGTAGTGTTCGATCGATAGAATCGTCCCGTCAGTTCGAGCGCAGGATAGTCCTGGGCCGCAAAAAGCTCATACTACTCGGGATAATAGGATTTTATTGATTGCTGCCGGGGTAACAAGTGACGAAAGTTTGTGCAATAGGCGTCTCACAAAAGAGCTTTACGGAAGGTTGCTGGTCAGCCTCTGATTGATGTGACTAACCGGGAAAGCCAGCGCTTGCCGCCTGCCGCCTGAAGCCTGCCGCCCGCCTCTCGTCCCCTATAATGTACCTCCACCATGCTGCAGCCTGATTTCAAGCAGTTCTCCCGGCTCGCGAAGACGGCTACGCTTGTGCCCGTCGTCAAATCGGTGAGCGCCGATTTGTTAACTCCGGTCAGCGCATTCCTGGCAATTGCTCAGAAGGAATCGCATGCCTTTTTGCTCGAGTCGGTCGAGCGCGGCGAGCAGATTGGGCGGTATACGTTCCTCGGAGCGCAGCCCTACATGCGGGTTATCGCGCGCGAGGGTAAGGTCGAGATTCTTCGCGGACGGCACCGCGAAATCATCGAGGACAGCGTTTTTCAGGTGGCAAAGCGATTATTGCGGGAGCATCATCCTGCGAGTGTTCCGGTACTGCCGCCGTTTACAGCCGGAGCGGTTGGGTACTTCGCCTACGACGTGGTGCGGCAACTGGAGAAGATCGGCGACAAGGCGAAGGACGATCTCTTAATGCCGGATGCCGAGTTGATGTTCTTTGACCGTTTGCTGGCGTTCGATCACCTGCGACACCAGATCCACATTGTGGCAGCGGCCGATGTGCGGAGCGAAAGTCCGCGGGCCGCATACGATCGAGCTTTGCGGGATATCGCTGCGCTGGAGAGGAAGCTGGCAACGGGGCTGAGTCCGGCACTATGGCGCAAAACTGAGAACGGCAAGCCGAGCAAGTTGAAGATTCATGCGGGGACGAAACGCGAAGGTTATATGCGCGGCGTGGAGCGCTGCAAAGAGTACATCGCCGCGGGTGACATTTTCCAGGTGGTGCTTTCCCAGCGCCTTGACTTTACTCCCGAAGTTGCGCCCTTTGACTTGTATCGCGCGCTGCGCCAGGTGAATCCGTCACCGTATCTCTATTTCCTGCGGCACGGCGATACGCACATTCTCGGTTCGTCTCCGGAGATGCTGGTGCGGGTAACAGGGCGAAAGCTCGAGTATCGTCCGATTGCGGGCACGCGTCCACGTGGCCATGACGAGGCTGAAGACGCTCACCTCGAGCAAGAGATGCGGGCCGACGAGAAAGAACGGGCCGAGCACGTGATGCTGGTCGATCTCGGCCGCAACGATCTGGGACGTGTCAGCGAGTTCGGCTCCGTCAAAGTCAAAGATCTTATGTATGTCGAGCGTTATTCGCACGTCATGCACCTAGTCTCGGCGCTCGAAGGAACGTTGCGCAAAGATCTTGATGCCCTCGACGCGTTCGCTGCCTGCTTCCCAGCCGGCACGCTGAGCGGCGCTCCGAAGGTCCGGGCCATGCAGATCATTGAAGAACTGGAACCGACCCGCCGAGGCGTGTATGGCGGCTCGGTTTTCTATGCCGATTTCGCGGGGAATCTCGATTCCTGCATCGCAATTCGCACCATGCTGATGAAAGGAAAAAAGGCGTATCTACAGGCAGGAGCCGGACTGGTTGCAGATTCGGATCCCGCAAGCGAATTTCGGGAATCCATGAATAAGGCGGGAGCGCTACTCAAGGCTGTGGAGATAGCGAGAAGCGCACAGTAGCCTTCACCGATTTGCCAATTCCAGCTCTTTGTGAAATCTGGCTTCCATTCCTCGATCCAGGGGTACCTGATCACGGGAATCAAAGTTCGAGGAAATTCTTCACCAGCTTTTTCCCGGCATCCGTTAAGACGCTTTCCGGATGGAACTGCACGCCCTCGATCGCATGCTTGCGATGGCGCAAGCCCATGATGGTGCGCGTCCCGTCCTTCTCTGTGGTCCAGGCGCTGACCTCTAATTCTGTGGGTAGATTATTCTCTTCGACGATCAGTGAGTGGTAACGCGTCGCGGTCATCGGCATTGGCAGGCCCTGGAACACCGTCTTATTGTCGTGCATAACAGCGCTTGTCTTACCGTGCATGAGGTGCGGCGCGCGGATGACGTGTCCGCCGAATGCCTCACCGATGGCCTGATGTCCAAGGCACACGCCGAGCAACGGAATCTTGCCCGCACAGCGACGGATTAAGTCTATGCTGATGCCAGCTTCGCGCGGAGTGCATGGGCCTGGAGAAATCACAATCTTTCCCGGTCGCATCCCTTCGACTTCTTCGACCGTCACCTGATCGTTGCGGCGAACCTCCACCTCTGAGCCCATCTCTCCGATGTACTGGACCAGGTTGTAGGTGAACGAATCGTAATTGTCGAGGACGAAAATCAAGTGCGGACCTTAGGTGTCCCACCTTGGAACTCAGGCCGGACTGGAATCAGATTACACCACTGCCGTTACCCAGACTGGCCCTGACCTTCATCCCCGACCACTGCTCTCCCTTGCCTGAATGTGCCAGCGCCTGACCCAAGGGTGGTATTGACCGGAGCGCGCGGTAAGAGCATTCTTCCTATCGAGTCATCGTTCTGACGAACCTCAACGCCACTTGGAGGACGCATGGCTGAGCCCCAGCAGGAAAAGAGGGGTGCAAGACGTTTTGCGCTACGCGTACCCGTCGCCGTCAATCGCAATCTCAACAACGGAAACGTTCATCATGAAGCCGCCGATCTTCGTGATGTCAGCGCGCGAGGCATTTGTTTCTACCTGGATTCGGCGATCACCCAAGGGGCTCCCATCGGATTCACACTGACCCTTCCACCCGAGATCACCCTCACAGAAAGCATTCGCGTGCAATGCAAGGGGCGCGTGGTGCGTGTCGAGGACGGCCCTACCGCCGGCAAGGTAAGAGTCGCCGCCGTAATTGAAGAGTACGAGTTCCTTCCGGAAGCGTGAGAGCGGGGGCTAGAGGTCAGGGCTGGGGGACAGGGATCAGAGTTCACCGTTATTTCTGTGTTGAGGTCGCGATAGGACTGGACGGGCATCGACATGCACCGCATAACGTTCTCCTATTCGACATTGCAGTTCCCCACGCCGTGACATACATCACGAAATGCGATGCCGTTTCCACAAATTGACCTCCCGAGGAGCCAGATGACCCTGCCCACCTGACCCCTAGCACCTGTGATATGTTTCCCTCAAGCTCAACTGAAATCTCATGGCTCGGCCTCTCACAAAATTCGTGTGCGCGATTTGTGTCGGCTTGTTGCCGCCGGCTGTGGGTGCGCAGAACTTCGGTCCTCCGCGGGTGGTCAAGAGCGTGCGCATTGTCCATGAAAAGGGTGTGCCTGCTGTAGAGATTCTAACCAGTGGCTCGGTGATCCCCGACATCCAGACGCTCGACGGTCCTCCGCGGCTGGTGATCGATCTGCCCAACAGCAAGCTCGGGCCGATACAGAAGCGAATCGAGATACAAAAGGAGAACATTCTTGCGATTCGTGTGAACCAGTACAAGAACAATCCTCCGGTTACGCGAATCGTGCTCGATTTGCTCGCGCCGTATGGGCATTCCTGGGATGGCGCGGGGAATCGACTGATGGTGCGGCTAAGGCCACCGGAAGATTTGAATGCAGTGAAGAAATCGGCAGGGGCTGAGCCGGCGGCCGCGTCGCCAGGATTCACCCTGACAGCGGACGCCGCCGTGGTACCCGTCATGGCCAGTGCGGGCGGAACCGTGATGGAGGCGAGCCGGTTGGCCGGGGGTTCCTCGGTGACGGCAGGATCGGATACCGCGATCCTTCACCTTCCGCGCGGAGGCGAGGTGCGTGTGTGTCCGGGGACGACGTTGTCCGTGTCGGCATCGAAAAGCAAGCGCGATCTCATGTTCGGCATGAGTACTGGAGGAATTGAGACACATTATTCGCTGAAGGCGTCCGCGGACGCTGTACTCACTCCCGATTTCCGCATCATGTTTGCCGGTCCGGGAGACTTTCATTACGCGATCAGCGCTGACTCGCACGGCAATACGTGCGTGCGAGCGTTGAAAGGAAATACATCATCGGCGATCGTCGCCGAGTTGATGGGAGACCGGATCTACCAGGTCAAACCGAACGAGGAAGTGGTATTTCGATCCGGGCAGATCGACAAGGTGGATACCGATATTCCCCTGGAGTGTGGATGTCCTCCGCCGCGCGCTGTGCTGCAAACCGACGCCGCACCGATCCAGTCAGTGGCGACTCCTGATCTGCAGGGTAAAGTGACTTTAGGCGTGGGCTCGCCAGGAAGTACGACCGGCGGAGCCACTTCGAGTTCTTCGGCGACGCGGCTGACAAACGGACCGGAGACGGCGCCGCTGCCTCCATCGCA
>Ga0335085_10005487_pt1 | contig 20304 bp, 18 predicted proteins | sample Lox_Sample_45_FD_206712 | JGI IMG/M metagenome (GOLD analysis project Ga0335085, IMG submission 206712) | Soil microbial communities from Loxahatchee National Wildlife Refuge, Florida, United States - Lox_Sample_4.5 | ecosystem: Environmental > Terrestrial > Soil > Wetlands | place: USA...
CGTAAGCGGTGTTCAAGTGCCGAGCTTTGTCTGCCTTGGTGGACCGACTCATCTGCCATAAATATATTACTTCTTAAGGCGAAGGTCAAGCACGGGGAATCTCGTTTGCCAACCCTTCACCACCCGTTCGAACTGGAAATTACCTTTTGTGTAAGGGGAGTGATTTCGCCGTTGCTCAGTAACGTCTATCTCACCGAGGTGGATCGGATGCTGGAGAAGGCGATTGTCACCACCCGTCGTGGGCCCTATACCCAGGTTCAATACGCGCGGTTTGCGGATGACCTGGTGATATTGGTTGACTCCCATCCGCGCCAGGACTGGCTGTTGAAGGCGGTGGAAAAACGACTGCGGGAGGAATTGGCCAGGCTCAAAGTGGAGATTAACGAGGAGAAGAGCCGGATGGTGAACTTATCGAAGGGAGGAAGCTTCAGCTTCCTGGGGTTTGAGTATCGCCGCCTCCGAAGTCGTCGGGGACGGTGGTGGCCCCAGTATGTGCCTCGGCTGAAGAAGCGGACGGCGTTGCTGGCGAAACTGAAGCCAGTCTTCCAACGGTATGGGAGCCAGCCTGTGGAACGGGTCATCGCAACGATCAACCCGATTCTGCGAGGATGGGTGAACTACTTTGCGGTAGGGCACTCGAGTCGGTGCTTTTCGTTCATCAAGCGATGGGTCGAGATGAAGGTCCGGCGGCATCTGATGCGAGCCCGGGGACGCGGAGGATTCGGGTGGAAGCGGTGGAGTACGCCGTGGCTCTACAACACGCTCGGGCTGTTCAATGACTACCGAGTGCGTTGGCAGGAGCCCGCTGGCCGAAAGGCGGCCACCCGATAGGTCACATAACTCTTGACCCGAAGCACGCAGGAAAGCTCAGTGCGGGAAATCTGCACGCTGGGTTTGATGCGGCGGGGGCTGGAAACCGGCCCAAGGTTCGGCGCGTGATTGGCTGAACTCCGGAGCATGGCGCCAGTCCTCGACCCTACCGGCAAAGTTATCCTGAAAGTGACACACACACACTCTCTCTCTCTGTCTCCTCCTCCTCCTCGTCGTGGTTGCCTCCCCTCCTGATGATCCCTTGTTGTGCGACTTCAAGGATATTTTGCCGTTTGGCAAGGATGGCTCAGCGCGCTCATCAAGGGCGCCACGGCCGGTATACCGATCTTTGCTAGAGCTGCAGCGGCGCTCCCTCGGACATCCTGATCTGGGTCCCTGAAGGTGTCGATCAAGGGCTCGACAGCGCGGCGGTTCTTAATCTCCCACTGCCACAGCTGCCTGCTTCCAGACCCCTGGATCTTTGGCTCTTAGTGTGCGGATCAGGGGATCCACTGCTAGCCCGCCGATCTCTGTACCAATGCTCTGGTTGCGTTTCTTCGGACATCCGAATCTCGCGACCTGCCGATTCACTCCTCCTGAGGTGGCCAACCAATACGCACCGCATACAACCCCCACTAGAGAAAAAGTCAATGAGCGGAACACGGACGCTCTGTCTTACGGAATCTGCATGTTTTGGACTCCGATGCGGCCCGGTTAGCTGTCTTGCACTCGCCGCGCTCCACTCGACAGCGGGCGATCGACGCCGTTCAGGCGGCTGGCGAGCGACTGTTGGTCAGTCATTGACATTATCTCGAAGTCTTCTGCTAGCCCCCGGCGAGAAAGGATGTGAAGTTTTAGGATCGGCGAGTGCCGTTTCTTCGTTCGGGATCGGGCGCTGCGTCTCTTCTGCTGCCGTGGACCCCGACTGGTTCAGGGCGATGGCAAACCGCCTGCTCGGCCTCGCCCGTGACCAAAGCGTCTGCCTCCTGGAGATGACGCCATTCGCGCGTCGGCTCTCGCAGCCATTGAGCCCCAATTCTGAGTCTTCCCAAGCTCATCGCAAGCGCAGAGGAAGCGGAGGCCCTGGCTGGCCGACGGCCAGCTTATCCGATCGGTTCAGAGGGCCTTCTACGAGAACAAGCTGACGGCGGGCCACGCAATCGAGATCGCCCGGCTCCAAACCGCCGACCAGTGTCGCATTACCGAAGTAAGTGAAAGACGTATTCGCTTCCGTGGATATCGATAGGTCCATCGGACGGGCTGGCGGTGCGGTTGTAAAGAGGCGCACCGACCAACCCAGGTCCAGCAGCAGAAGCTTCTCAAGAGCCCTTGCGATTGCAACCGAAGGAACGTTCTCAGTTTGCAGGCCGTTCTGCGCTCGAATCGCCGGCCCGACGGATGGGCGCGCCGTGCCCGCGTGTACGTTCCACCCAGGCCCGCACGGCAGCCGTTTTAGTCAATCGCAAGTGGATGGGTGCCGGGTATCGAGTGGCCCTAGCGCTCTCCTCGTATAGAGGGCGCCTGCGGCAGGTTCTCTCGTCCGCTCCCCTACAGGGGAACACCCTGAAAGCCTGATACTTGGCGTATCATTATGGGCGGCGAGGCCGAGGAGTATTAACGCCTGGCTCAGGTGCGCGCGCCGCTCACATAGCCGGAGCGGCACGCGCGAGGCCCCCGGCTAACCGCCTTGGCCCCAAATGATGAAGCAAAGGTACGCGATGAAGCTTCCGACCGAGATCGTGATCGCAGGAATCATGGTGCCACCTCCTGCAGCTCAATACTGCGGTCGGTGGCGAATATCGCAGGCACTCAACCGAAACAGCCGGTCACTGGAAGAACTTCTCCTTCTATGCGCTCTTGCCCTCGTTTGTTACCCCACGGCGGCACACGGCACCGCAAAGATCGGATTTAATCAAAAGCTCACGAAGAGCCTCGCTGCCACGGAGGTTGACTGGTACAGAATCTTCGTTTCAGAGGGCACATACGCCCGAGTGCTGGTGGACCAGACGAGTGTCGACGTGCAAATCAATGTGTTTGGTCCCTTAGGCCAAAGGCTGTCAGGAACTGACGGATTTGAATACGGTGTGGAATCTGCCTCGTTCTGTGCCGCGCATTCAGGGGTTTTCAGGATCGAGGTCCGGACAGCGCAGGTCCACGCGCCTCGGGGCAGCTACATTCTGCAGGTTATAAAACTGGAAGGCGGGGCTACCGAATATGAGCAGCGCGTATCTGCCGAGCGCTTTTCGACCAACGCTAAGCATCTCGAATCGATCGGCGGCCCGGAAGCGTTGGAACGCGCCCTCGAGAAATACCAACGGGCGCTCACGGCGTGGAATAGCCTGCGCGATCGCCCAGCCGTCCTCGGTACTCTCGTCCAATTAGGAGAAGTCTCCTACTCGATGCACAGCTCTCGAAGCCTTCATTATCTTGCGGAGGCGATGACTCTGAGCCGGGAACTCGGTGACGTTCGGACTGAAGGCGAGGCCTACAACGACGCGGGCATGATGGAATGGCAAGAAGATGAACCAGAGGCGGCGCTGGCTGATCTAGCGGAAGCACTTCGCCTGTGGAAATCTGTCAACTACGGATATGGCGAAGCTGCGGCGCTGAGCAACCAAGGAATTCTGCTGACACAGATGGGCGAGTATCAGGGGGCCTTGAACGATTACTTCGAAGGGTTGGAGCTGATTGAACCCGTGAAGGATATGAAAGGAGAGGCGTTCATCACGAATAACATCGGTGCCGCATATCGCTGGCTCGGAGAATACGGTGAGGCCGCCGATTATCTCGGTCGGGCCATTAGGCTGTTTCGCCTGAATCGCAACAGGGTCGCGGCTGCCCGGGCGACCCTCACCCTCAGCAGAGTCGATATCGATTTGGGCTACTTCGAAGACGCCACCCGTCGAGCGCAGAAGGCGCTCGCGGCGCTTAGGGGGGCAAGAGATAGCCAGTGGGAGGCCGATGCTTGGTGTGTGCTGGGGGAGGCGTACCAGCGGCGAGGGAGACTGGACAAGGCGCTCGAGTGCGATTCACGCTCACTTGCCGAGTCACGCGCAATCCGCTATTTGCGGGGTGAAGCCAATAGCCGGTACAACAGCGGAGTCGCTTGGTACGAGAAAGGCGATGCGGCCCGCGCACGCCAGTCGTTGCTTGCCGCCCTCCCAATAGAACGACGGCTCGATCTTCAAGATAGAGAGGCTGCCACGCTGTATGCCCTAGCAGAAGTAGACTCGAAATGCGGACGTCTCACTGAAGCTGCCCTTTGGGCGAAGTCGGCTATTGATACGACGGAATCGCTCCGCGGTAACGTGCCTGGAGACGAATTCCGCACTTCCTTCCTTGCAGGCAAACTCGAGCCCTACTCCCTGTACATCGACATTTTGATGCGCCTGCATTCGCAACGAGCAACTTCTGGCTCTGATAAGGAAGCCCTCGAAACGAGTGAGCGCGCACGAGCGCGCAGCCTTATGGACATGCTGCGAGAAGGACACGAAGAGATACCCGGCGGCACGGGGTCTGCACTCTTGGGCCGCGAACGTACGTTACGGCAACAACTGTCCTTCGAGTCTGCCCGATTGCTGGAGGCCGCCGACTCACATGACCGCGTTCTAGAGCAGCGCATTCGCGACCGCGTGAATCTCATCGTCAGCGAATACAAGGAAATTGAAGCTCGGATCCAAGCGGAAACCCCCTCGTACGCAGTGCTGACGCAGCCAAAGGCTTTGACTGTCGAGCAAATTCAGCACGAGATCCTCTCTGATGATGACACGGTCCTTCTGGAGTACGAACTGGGCGAGCAGCGGAGCTACGCGTGGGCACTGTCGCGCAACTCCCTTTTCAGCTGGGAAGTTCCTGCGAGAAGTATCGTAGAACAATGGGTTACACGCGTCGATAAGCTCATCCGAGAGCCCTATCTTAATGCCAATGATAGGGAGCACCTCGCCCGCGCGGAGCGGGTCCTGAGCCAGATGCTCATCACTCCCGTAATCGGAGCGCTTAGACACAAGAAAGTTCTTGTGGTCGGAGACGGAATTCTGCAATCACTGCCATTCGCAGCCCTGCCGGTCACCCCTGAGCAAAGGGGCTCTGCGTCTGTCCCCTTCATTGTGGAGCACGAAATCGTGATGCTTCCTTCGGCTTCGACACTTGCGGTGCTACGACACGAGCTTGATGGGCGGCAGCCTGCGCCACGGAAGCTAGCTGTCTTGGCCGACCCTGTCTTTGACCGACAAGACGAACGCGTCCACGCATCAACGGCTCGATCAGGACACGATGTCGGACCAGGTTCCGGAGGCGCGCTTCGCCGCTTGCTCTTTTCGCGAGAAGAGGCAGAGGATATATCCGCTCTGGTGCCACCCGCGACCAGGATGGTCGCGCTGGATTTCGCCGCCTCAAAGCAGACGGTTCTCAGTGGCGTGTTGCAAGAGTACCAGATCCTCCACATATCCACGCACGGGATCTTAAATCAGGTGCAGCCAGAGCTTTCGGGGTTGGTGTTTTCGCGGGTTGACAGCCGCGGAGACCCGGAGGATGGCTTCGTGGGATTATACGAAATTTACAACCTGAAATTAGCCGCAGACCTTGTTGTGTTGAGCGCCTGTGATACATTCCTCGGCGCCAACATCCGCGGGGAGGGACTTGTCGGGCTCGTGCGAGGTTTCATGTATTCGGGAGCCAAGGCTGTGGTCGCGAGCTTGTGGAGCGTTGATGACCAGTCGACTGCGGAACTGATGAAGCGCTTTTACGAGAATATGTTGGGTTCCAAAGCTATGCGCCCTGGAGCAGCTCTCCGGGCGGCGGAGGTGTCTATGTGGCAGGATGCCCCCTTGAGGCCCTACAATTGGGCGGGCTTTGTGATTGAAGGCGAGTGGTGAGCGGAAAAGGAAGATTTGGCTGCGGACTACTCGCATCAGCAAAATAGACAGCCGCAGGTGAACGTGACTCCGGGTGACATTCTGCTCGATGCCTTGGATCCGGATCCGGCGCAAGCCGAGATTAAGCTCGGAGCGATCCGGACTCTACTGAAGAGATATTTCGAGTTCAATCGTTTACGTGATCCCGAAGATTTGGTGCACGAAGTGCTGTGCCGCGTAATGAAGAGTCTTTCCGCCGGTCAGAAGATCACCGCAAGCAAACCTCAAAGCTATTTTTACGGCTTCGCTGCCAACGTCCTCAAGGAGCAGCGGCGGGCGCGTGCGCCACGGGATGTGCTCGTAACCAACGATTCGTCCGTGCATCGAAGTGGCGCCCCGCCTCCCCGTCAACTCCATTCGATTGAAGCCGATATCTTGCTTGATGAGTGCGGACGGTGCCTAGAGCAGCACGAACGAGACCTGCTGGTCTCGTACTATACAGAAGGAAGAGAGAGGCTGGGAGGGCGATTGGGAATTAACCTTTCTAATCTGACCCTTCGGATTCATCGAATCAAGAAAAAGATCCGGGAGCACGTAAATGAGCGGGATACGACGAACACGCCAGATGCGATGAGGCGACTTCCTGAAATAGATGCGGGCTAGCCGTGTCTTCCGCAGGGCCCACGGTTAGCAGGCGCTGTTCACCACCGGTTTTTGTTGAGGCTGTTGATCTTGCTAGGCATTGAGTGCTCTGCTGCTGGGAGCGGCTCCGCCGAACGTCGCCCTTAGTAGCACAAGCGCCCTGCCAACTGGATGGTTAAGAACGCACATATCGAACTGAGGCAACGAAATCTTTTATTGGACGCCGCCATAAAAGAGTATGCGAGTAATAGAATGCGCCGCTAAAGATGAGGACCTCGCGGTCCGTTATCTCTTGGGCCAGCTAAAGAGCCGGGAGAAGGTCGCTTTCGAGGAGAGGTATTTCCAAGACCAGGCGCTTTTCGAGTTTGTGTGTGCTGTTGAGGACGAACTGATTGATCGGTTTCTCCAGAACAGACTCTCGTGGTGGCGATCCCGCAGGTTCAAGGCGGCTTATTCAACGCCTGACAGGAAGAAACGAGTGGCCGCTGCAGAGCGATTGATGCAGGCCTTTGCCCCTGCACATCGGCGGCCATTTTTGCGGTCCGTGATTGAACTGCTCCGTGCTCAGAAGCGGGGCACTCAAATGGCGTTGGCACTTGTCACAATTGCTGTTACCATAGGCCCCTGGCTCATTCTTGACATCCTTCTTAGGCAGAATCGAGTCCAAACCAACGCTGCAGGGCCGCCGCCTGCGCAAACGGCTCGACCCACTGTCGCGCCGACGATGCCTTTTGCTTCGGTACTCTTGAAGCCTGGTGCGGTAAGGGGGGAAACTGCTGGGAGATTCGCTATCCCGAAGACCGCCTCTTTGGTTAACGTAGAACTGGCGTTGCCGGGCAACACTGCAGAGGGGGAGTATCGAGTCCTACTGTTAATCGCAGGCGGGATCGAGGTTTGGAGAGAGAGCTTATTGACAGCGCATCAGACGTCGACTGGTCTGGCTGTCGGCGTCTCGTTACCCGCTGAATTGCTTCGGCATACCGATTACATCTTCGTTCTTGAGCGCAAAGGCCGGGCGAACCATTTTTCAGAAGTTGCCACGTATGAGTTCGCGCTCGAAAGAGAGTAGCTGACACGTAGTGATGTTCAGCCGGTCAAAAACAATCGGCGAGTGCGAAGGAGAGGTAAATGAGCAGCGTATCTATCCGCTCAGCGAAAGAGCTGTATGGAGGAGCAACGGAGGGCGAAACAATCAAAAACATGGTCGAGGCGGTGGGATGCTATCGAGTCTATAAGTATGCCAATGATTATGGAGATAAAGTCGCCTACACCGATTACACGTTGGTTCGAAGCAACGATGACGAGAAGTCCCTGCTAACAAGCGTCGCTGTGCACAACATCCGGCTCGTGTACGACAATGGCAGGATTGTACATCGGGTCGTGCTGAAAGGCCAAGTGCAGACCCAATTTCGGCGTCTATTCCGCGTCGTACAGAAGCTTGCTTCGCGGCAGTAGGTAAAGTCCGGCCTTAGCGCCCCCATAGAATCGTTTCTGATGCGACGCCGACCACGCGTCTTGGGTTTTACCTCGCAGAGCGACCTCGTGCGTTTGGCGCCAGAACCAGAGCCTCGAGGATCCGGATACGGACGAGGAGAAACCGCGCTATACCGGAGCGGCGCCTGCGAACCGCGTCGGCAGACTGCCCTGCCTTTAGAGGCCCAACTGGCCGCCGAGCCGAAGACAGCCTGATGGCTTACAAGGTCGTAATGGGTCATCCCGGCCTACTATCCCAGACAACATACCGTTCCTTTCCGCAGTGCGGACAGGCAACTTTCACATGAAACCTGCCCGGCTCTTTTTGAAAATAGAACGGAATCCAGTCGCCATTTGCCGGCCATTCTTTTGCCGCATTCAGTTTCCCGCAATGTGCACAGCGAAGTGCACGCGCGAAATCCGATGTAAAACCCATTGAAATCCCCGGGCGCGTTTCGGAAGCCCGTCTTACGACCGTTTATGCTGATTCCGGTAGACCTTCGCCGTTAATAAACGAGTGTAGTATGCGTCTTCCCTTTTTCGGGGTAAACCGCTCTCCGGAAGTCGCCTCAGGTGAACATTAGCCTGCAATTTCCGCTTAAAGCGGCCTTAGTTCAACAGACATGACGAAGCCCTCGCCTCGCTCTCGATTTGTCGTGAAATATTTCTCAGCCAGGAACCATTCATTGGATGGCAAGCGCGAGGCGTTCATGCCGGCTGCGAGAGGCGTGGGGCGCGGCGCTATAGAGGAATGCAGGGCCGGGCGCAGGGTCTTGGAGCACGAATTCAATTGAGACAGAAGCCTATGGGGCGAGCCCCATTTCCGCCAGAAAGTCGACGCGACGAGGAGGTAAACGAATGCTCTCGAGGCTGGATCGTGACTCTAACGGCGCGGACAACACGGTGACGAAGCCGCGTGCGAGCGCCGGTGCCATGTTCTTCTGCCGCCGGATCCGGGCCCGTTACTGTAGCCTTCGGCGGAGCCAACATCTGGGTCTCAGATGCTAGCGGAGCATCGGTCACAAAGCTGCAAGCGAGCGATGGCGCGAACCTTGGCACATTTGCACTGAGTACTGCCATTCGGAATTACGGTGACGTATTCTCTTCACTCAACAACGCGCGCAACGGGTCAAAATGGGCACCGAAAACGTCATTGAATTTACGAATGGCAGTACTAAGTTAGCTAGCTAGGGAACGAACCCTGAGGCGTGTCTTCGAAGACACCAATATTGGGGTTGCAACGCTACAGCGGGTAATATCGTCAAGTCGCGTACAACTGGGGGCGCCAGACTAGGCACCTTTGGTACGGGAACCACCGCGGTCGGTGCGGGCCTTTGACGGAGCCAATGTCTGGGCGGTCAGCTTAGGCTTCGGCGTAGTTGTGAAGTTGTAACCCGCCGGTGCCCCGTCCACGCGGGAGTCCCCGCAATGGGCGCGGTGCACCAGTGAATGCTGCGAGTTAACCACAGCACGCTCTCGTGTAGCCGGTCACTAGGCCATTGTATGCAATTGCTTGCCGAAGCCACAGTTTTAGGCGTGGATCAGACAAAAAGGAGTGACGTATGAAACGCAGAGACATGTTTCAGAACTTCATGATTAGTTGCGGGGCGGTCCCACTTGTCGCAATGGGTTATTACGCGTCGCTCGCCGCTGCAAGCGCCAAGGATCGCACGGCCGACAGACCTGAGACGCCTGTTCAAACGCGGCGAGTTGCTGATCCGCGGTCGGTGCCGCTCCATGGTTTCCTTTCGGATCCCAGCTCGATCAGTAACCTCGCCTACATGGAGCTGACGAGCCGGGCCCAGGCCAACCAGAGCAATTTCTATGTTTATCTCGACGAAGACTCCGGCCTAAACCACGCCTTTCCGTCAGGTTTTTTCCCCGGCGGCGGCACCGCCTTCGTGACCATCGACCCAGGCTGCATTGATGATCCCTCTGACACAAGCATTGGCTGTTTTCCCTTGGGCGACACCACCGCACTCGACCTCGCGCATGGCACTGTTTTTCGCGTCACTTTTCCAGCGGAACTGGAAGGCCAGTTCACGGGTCTCAACATCGAAGAGCCCGAGAACTGGGGGACGCTTAATGCCGAGGGGCAATGTGGTGTGTCTACCACCTGCAACCCATACGACCTCACCGGGGCCACGAACGTCGAGTTCGATGTGCGGTCGCCCAGTGGAATAACGCTACAGTTCGGTGTGGGCAGCATGCCTTCCGGGGGTTGCGCCACGCAGTTCGTCACTCTCCCGGCGAGCACCACGTATATCCACATGTCGCTATCGCTCGGGCCGCCTTCGCTGCAATGCACGCCTACCCTGACCAACATGAACGTGCTGTTCTTCGTCGTCACCGATGGCTTCGACGCGCCGAACGGTGGCACCGTGCTCCTAGACAATATCCAGTTCACGCCAGTCCCGCCTCGAACCAACCAAGGTTCTGAAACATTCAGTTCGCCGCTGAGCACCACGACTTATGGCGTGGTGCCCCAAATTCCAACCGAAACGGTTCCTGCTCCTCCCGACCAAGTGAACCGCAATGTGGCCGCCGTGTATGAGTCGGCGTTGACCTTGCTTTCGCTACTCGACCGGGGTGAAACCGGCGATCTAACGAACGCTCAGGAGATCGCCAACACTCTCGAATATGCCCTCTATCATGACAACCACGGCGACTTTATCCCCACGTCGCCGGGCGCGTCCGGCGGGTGTTACGGGGGCACAAGTGAACAGCAATGCGGCCTCCACAATGCTTACGTGGCCGGCGACATCGGTTTGCTGAACAACCAAGTGCCGCCTGGCGCTGGGCTGGCCGGCGATGTCCGCCTGGCGGGCTTCACCGTGCCCACCACACCGCCGGGTTTTGACCTGGTCCTCGACGGCGCCACTGGCGGCAATAACGCCTTTGGCGTGCTCGCCTTGCTCGCAGCCTATAAACAGTTTAACGGTGTGAACTACCTTCACGACGCGACCGCGATTGCCAACTGGATTGTCGGCCTGACAGACACGAGCGGCACGGGTTACGGCGGGTACTTTCTCGGCTATCCCGACATGGGTTTGCCAAAGGTGGTGCAGACAAGCAAATCAACCGAGAACAACGCCGATATTTTTGCGGCCTTCACTCTGCTGGCGGAAATCGAGACGGGCTTGGGCAATTCGACGGCCGCCGCGCAGTGGACCGCTGACGCAAACGTGGCCGGCAGCTTCGTGCTGGCGATGTATGACTCAATGAACGGACGCTTCAACACCGGGACGGTTCCCGTAGGCACCGTCTCCGGGCCGGGCGTGTGTCCAACCGGGCCGACCAAGGGTAACGACACTGTTAACGTCTGCGACTTTCTGGATGCCGATTCATTCCCGATTCTCTCTATGGCCGGGTCGCAAACGTTTGGGCTCTACAGCGCAACGAAAGGCGATTGGCAACCCGCGATGCAATATGTTCTGGATCTTTCCGGGACGAACACCTTCACCCAGTCCATCACGGCAAATGGCCTGCCCTTTTCAGGCTTCGACTTGGTTCCAGCTACTCCTGCCACCGGCATCGCGTGGGAGTTCACTGGCCAGAGCGTCGAAACCTGCAACTACCTCGACGCTGTTTTTGCCGTGAGCATGTTCAGCTCTTGCGCTCAGACTTACGTGGCTCAAATCGCGCAGGCGCAAACGTCGGCGCCCTTTGCGGACAGCGAGGGTGTGGTAGACGCAACCCTCAACGGAGAAAACAACTCATCGAACAACCTGCCACCGGCGAGCGAGTGTCTCTCCACTCCGTTTCAGTGCATCCCCGAGCGAGTGGGCCTGACGGCAACTAACTGGGCCATTTATTCGGACCTTATTGTGAATCCACTCGCGTTCTTCCCGCGCGTGGTCCTCTCCACGAGCGACATCAACTTCCCAACGCAACTGGTGGGGACTTCAAGCAAGCCGCAGTCCTTCACGCTGACCAATACGGGAAGCATCACGCTTCAAATCAGTAGCCTTACCGTCAGCGGCGCTAATGGCGGCGATTTCAGCGAGACTAACACGTGCGGCGGGAGCGTGGCTGCAGGGGCGAGCTGCACCGTCAACGTCAACTTCGGACCCAAGGCCAGGGGAACGCGCACCGCGACTCTGACGATCGCTGACAACGCGCCGGACGCCTCGCAGACCGTCATGCTGACAGGCACCGGCACGGTGGTTCGACTCTCGCCGACCATGCTGAGCTTCGGCGACGTCGCCGTCGGCAAGACTAGCGCGCCTAAGAGCGTGAGGCTGACCAATACCAGCAGCGCGCGACTGACTTTTGTCGGATCTGGCATCACAATCACCGGAAAGAACGCTGGCGACTTCGCTCAAACCAACAGCTGCGGCACGGGTGTGGCTGCTCACGCAAGCTGCTCCATTTCCGTGACCTTCACGCCGAAGGCCAAGGGTATTCGGAACGCGAACCTCTCCATCAGTGATAACGGTGGTGGCAGCCCGCAGGGCGTTTCGGTGACAGGCTCAGGGGTTTGATCTTGCGGAAAATTCCTGGCTCGGAAGCCAGCACCCACTGTCGCTTGCTCGGGTACAACAGGACTCACGGTGGCGACGTTGAGGCGCTCCGAGCGAAAGTGACTCGCCCAGTTCGTGACGGTGACACGAGAACAATTCGAGGGCTGATGTGAATTCAGAAGAGCAGATCCAAGCGCCTTCGCAGAGAGCCCGCGCTACCAAAGGCCGATTCTGAGAAGATTACCTATTTCGAAGAGCTCCGGGTCCGTAACTGCTCTTCTTAACAGAACGGGCGGAAGTCTCTTTTGCCCTGATGGCCTCGATGGCTCCGAACCCGTCGAGTCATACAGCCCGTGTCGAACGGACACAAACGGATGTATACTCCGCAAGGCAGCCGCTGGTGGCGTGGCGAATCGCGGGATGCCGAAGTTCGTGAGTGGGTGCAGAAAGGAACGCACTCAGCATGCTCTGGGGCACCTCAATCAAATCTCTTCTCCAAATCAATGCAGCCGTTTGCGTGCTGTCAAGAAGCTCCTCTCAATGGATAAGAAGAAAGGGCGGACCGCCGAGAGATTGTCGCCGCACTCGCAAGAGCAGCGGCGTGTACAATCGCCAAGGTAACCGGGACCTTGCTTACAGTGCACGCCGACTCGAGGGGGGCTCATGACCCGACGAGAAGCCGATCACTCGGACCGAACTAAACAGAGCGCCCGCATCCCGCTTATAGGTTTCTGTGTATTGCTGGTTGCATCGGGCCTATATTGGTTGGCCACTTCGGGCAGGGTAAGGTCGCAAATCACGCACCTGAGGGATTCAGATTCGAATGTCCGGATGAATGCCACCAGGGCATTGATCGAGATCGGCGCGCCAGCGGTCGAACCCCTGATCGGCGCCGTGAGGGACCCAGATCCCCGGGTTCGAAAGCAGGCGGCTGAGGCGTTGGGAGAGATCAAGAGTCCCCGCGCTGTCGAACCCCTGATCGGCACCCTGAAGGATACAGATCAGGACGTCCAACGGAGCGCCACCAGAGCATTGATCGAGATCGGCGCACCAGGCGTTGATCCCCTAATCGGCGCCCTGAAGGATACAGATCAGGATGTCCAAGAGAGCGCTACCAGAGCGTTGATCGAGATCGGCGCGCCGGCCGTTGGGTCCCTGATGGGCGCCCTCAGGGATCCAAACCAGGATGTCAGAGTGAGCGCCGCCAAAGCCTTGATCGAGATCGGCGCGCCGGCCGCCAAGCCCCTAATCGATGCGCTGAAGGATCCAGATCCGCGTCTCCGAAGCTTTGCGGCTGCCGCGCTGGGAAAGATCAAAGCCCCCCGCGCTGTCGAGCCGTTGATGGACGCCCTGAAGGATACGGACCCGCGTCTCCGGGAGCACGCGGCTTCGGCGTTGGGAGAGATCCAGGATCCCAGCGCTGTCGAGCCGTTGATGGACACCCTGAAGGATCCAGACCCGCAGGTCCGAAAGCAGGCGGTCGAGGCGTTGCTACAGATCTTGGTAGAGAGCAGGGATCGCGGCCTTGTCTCACCACTGGTCGCGGCCGCGAAGAGTACAGATCCGGCTGTCCGAGATGCCGCGACACGGGCGCTAGGAGCCATCGCCGCAGATTATAAGTTCTTCCTGACAGCGGGGAAACCGCACGACACGACCGGATTGATCTGGCTACTAAAGGTCTATGGCCACAAGGAAATGGCCCTCGATTACCTGAACTCCGGCGATTCAGAGCTTGAGAATGCAGGGCGTGATTGGGCAAAGGCACACGGTTATCGAATAAAGACGCACCATGTGATGTGGGGACCGACGGGCCAAACCTATCAGTATGACACTGAGGAGTGAGCGGGATGCGGTCCTTCGCGACCTTGAATGGTGGAAGGAGTCGCGGTGTGTTAACTAATGACTTAACAGGTGACAAGAGGGCATAGTCTTTCAGTTGGCTACGCGTTGTATTCAGGGCGGTCTGCTGGTACTGTGTCCGTCGGCCCGGAGCCTATAATGGAAATTCCGGATCACACCTCCATGCCTAGGTGTCAAAACTCTACGTGTGATGCACGCTGGTGCGGGGACGGCCGGTGACGCAGATCAATGCAAATCCAGCAGGTGATTGGGACCGATTCTTCGTATGGTTTGTTATCGGGATTGCCTTCTTCGGGTTCATCGGCTCGCTGCTGTACAGCCTTTCAGAGCTTACCGGACTCACAAGGTTGGCCGGAGTCGGCATAATCCTTGTTGGCGGCCTACGACTGTTGGTGCCGTGGGAGAAGAGTCTTTGGGTGGCCGTCAATCAAGCAGGACGGACGCGAAAAGTGCTGGCCGGACGCCTTGTGCGAGCTGGTACTTTGCTGGGGGCGATTGTGATTGTTGTTGTGGTTCTGTACTCAGTGGGTTCGTTCATTGGTCAGACCCCGACGCATCCTCCTACCGCTTTGTGCTCTTCCCTTCCATCCACTTCACGGTTCCGATCGTCGCATGGCCTATTATGGTTGCGTGCGCGAGCCTCTATATAAAGCGGTGGGCTTCTGCGGTTCAAAACCTCTAAAGCAACCAGCAATCGTAGCGCATCAGAGTTTGTGCATTTTAAAATCTGTGGTTTTTCCCCAGATATTGGGCTCCTTTCCCAAAACGGTACTCTTGGCGCGGCTTGACGATCCTAAGGCATGGTCATAGTCCAGAGTGGGATTTCCGACTAAGGGGAATTGGAATGGCTGGCCGGAGGAGACCCGGCGACAAAGCGGGAAAGATAGGTTGCCTAACGTTGTTGGCGATTTGGGTCTGGTCCCGTTGGCGCTCTCCAAGAGCATTCATGGTCACAACGTTGAGCGTCAAGAGGCGGCTTCGCGGCTGAGAAACGTCGCGATATGACTCGACATGACGTTCGGCTCGCTCGAAGGCAGATTGGGTCCGCCGCAATCGGTCCAGATGATGCGCGACATGCAGGGTGCTACTGCTGTCACTACTGTGAACGCTCGAATCGTAACGTGGTATGGTACAGAAGCCTTGTCCTTGCGACTTTCGTCGAGAACGTGGCAGGAGACAATAAGGTTAGTCCGGACAATCATCCCATCTCCATCACTGTGGGGACTCCATTTTCCGGCACGGTCGATGGGGCAGGTTTAGGGGGTTTCCTGCGACCAAGTGAGACAAGCTTTCCGAGCAACTCCCACCCGAGTCCTCGCGTGCGATGGGTGTTCGGGGTCGGCAGCGACGCAGATCACAGTCCAGAATCCGGGGGCGGGGATTGGCCAACGTAGAACACTTGCGCGGACTCCGCCCCTGCATTCAAATCGAGGTGGCCAAGAAACGGAAGGATGGACGGCTCAGAAAAACGGGCACCCTCGAGATAATCTCCAGGGATAAGCGTAAGTGTTCGGGCGCTGAAAGGGGCACGGATACTTGCTGCTCGCTCGGGCCGTACAGATACACGTCCAGAGTTGAGTCGCTGGTGTTCATTTCGGGCCTCAGGCGACCACCCTGGTCACTCATTCTCCCTCACGGGAGAGCCTCAAGACTTGATGTTGTCGCTTCCCCAGCCGATGTGTTCGAGGCTTGTGCGCCCCCTGCCATCTCGTCGCTGAAGACCGTCTCTGCCCGGCGGCTGGCCTCACGTTCCCCAAAATTGCGGTGTCGCTCAGCTACAGCCGCAGGTGCCCGACCGGAACCGATGTCCAGGCTCGACTCGGTGGTTTATCCTTCTGGTTGCCTTCCTGCTCCGCCTTGCGCGAAGTTGTGAGCCCAGACTGTCACCCAATCACACAAGGGGCTTTGCCGACCCAGGTTCGTTAGGCGGAAGCCCATGCATTGGAATAACTTCTCCGGCAGGTCCTCCAACCTAGAACCACACGTCGCCCTTTCAAGATCTCCGCCCGGCGAGCGTATTGATCGCTTTTGGCTCACCTTTCGCAGAGTCGCCCTTAACGCTGCCCGCCTTAGTTCAATAGATATGACGACGTCTCCGCCTCGCTCTTCGACTCGTTGTGAACCTTCGGGCTCGAAAGTAAGTGGTTGACTCGATCGGGACCATTCTGAGGAGCCTTGTTCGCAAGAATGAACGCGTCTGAGCTACGAGGCGCTCCAGCGGTCGCGAGCCGTGTGATAGCAGTCACATACATCGACCAACCGGTACTGCATTAACCAAGCCGCGTATAAGAGCAGCTTGACTGCCCTGTGAACCACGAGCCTGCCGGACGTTCTGTCCGCGCCGAAGGCTAGAAGAGTTATGGTCCACAATGAATGCCCGTGCGTCCCTAACAACTGTCGTCGGCCAGTCCAATCCGTTTTGAAATATTTTCCCGACAAGAACCATTCATTGGGTGGGAAGCGGGGGACTTCATGCCGGCTGCGAGAAGCGGGTCGCGCGGCAGTATAGAGGAATGGAAGCCAGCTCAGAGTCTTGGAGCACGAATTCAATTGAGACCAAAGCCTATGGACCGAGGCCCGGTTCTGCCAGGAAATCGACGCGACGAGGAGGTAACCGAATGCTCTCAAGGCTGATCGTCACTCTTGCAACCGTCACGGTCATCTGCGCCTCTGTTCACGTGATCGAGGCCCAGGAGATCATAGAGGAAGCGCTGCAAGCCTTGCCGGCGCAAACGCAGCATCTGGAGTACTCCAGTCTGGCAAAACTGCGCGAGCTACCGGGCTACGAAGCCCTGCAACAGCGCTACCTCGGTGCCCCATTGCGGGATCTCCAAAAGTCGCTGGCCAAGCTCGGTATCATGGACACTGATGTTGACGAATTGGTCCTCGGCTGGGGTTCATTGAACGAGCAGGGTCGCGGGGGTGGTTCAGCGCTCTACGGATTGGCCCTCGGACGCTTCACGGCCGAGGAAATCGCTAAGGTAGCAACAGTCAACAGCGTGAAATCAACGCGGATTGGCCACCTTGACGCGTATTGCGTCGGGCGGCAGAACGAAATTTGCGTCGCTTTGGTCGCCGATTCGCTCGGGGCGTTTGGGAGCCCCCAAGTGCTATTGGAAATAATGGCCGCGCGCAGCGGCGCCGTTCAAGGGCTAGGCTCTAAACCAGATTTTGCGACCCTTGTGAGCGAGGCCAAGTTCGAGGCTCCTATTTGGGGGGTTACCGAACGCCCTGCACTGGCGGGGTGGCTGAGTGCCGCGATGCCTGGAATGAACAAAGTGCCATTTGACTGGTCGCAGCTCTTTGCCGGTGTCACGAACTTGATTTACAGCGTCGATCTCGGCGACAAGCCTCATCTGGAAATGCAGTTCAAGTGCATGTCTGAGAGCGCTGCAAACAGCTTTTACCAGCTTCTTGACAGCTTGCGCATCCTCCAGCGCATGACGTGGCAAGCCAGGAACCCGGACCTCCCCAATCCACTTAAGGGTATGGAATTGCACTCGTCCGGCGACCGCGTGGAATTGCGACTTGATGTGGCCGTTTCTGCGAACTGACGGTGAGGTGTGATTCAAAGGAGGTATCAAGAGATGAGGACGCGTAGCGTCACCTATAGAGCCCCACTCATTGCCATACTTGCGATGGCGATGATGGGTTGCACCCAAGGCCAGCAGTCTTCTGGGGCAGGCGGCGGGAGTTCCCTCACCTGGGAGTTCGAAGACTCCTGCAACGACGGCCAGACGGTTGAAATCAGGTTCTTCGACGAAACTGATCACACTCAGTGGCCGTCTGACCCCACAAAGGCCTACTATTTAAACTACGGGGACGATCAAACCTATAAACTCGATTGTACTCAGGGCGCAGACATTTGCTACGGCGCGAGCAGCGGCGGCGGATACTGGGGAGTTGGGGAGAATAACGATCAGCCCTGCAGTTCCGGCTCGTCTGGGTGCTGTTATACCTGCAACGGCGCATCGATACCCGCTTCCAGTTTTAGGTGCCCCAGTGGCGCTACTCGTGAGGCGCCCGCTAACCCCAACTTCCGCCAGCTTGAGAGGCAGCCCGAACCGCATTCCAACCTTATGCTGTTTGGGGCGCCCAACCACGTAGCGGTAAGGACACGACGCTGTTTGCAGAGGGGTAGGGAGGAGCAAGCATTGGCTGGCTTGCTCGAGCGCGGAGATAGCCGGCCGTGGGTAGGCCTCTGGCTTCTATTCCAGGCGGGATCCACGCGCAAACTCGGATATTAGGTGCGCCTGCGTCGTATGACGAGTGGCCGCCGTTCAAGGAGGTTGTAGGTCCCGCGCCGTCCTTCGCGGTCCTTGGTTGGGCCACGCGACGGCCGCCCGGTTGACGGACGATCTTTCGGCCGTGTGCGCGGGTTGGCATTGGACGGCCACGCGGACCGCCCATCCGCCTCCAAAGTTGCGGCATCTCTGAGTGCAGAGCGCGCCGGCCCGAAATGGCAGGGTGTCGTGGCACGCGTCAGGGCTGAGGGAAGGCCCCCCTGCCGGCGTCGCAAGCCGCCCTCGGGCGCACTGCGATCATGTCGTCGCGCGGCGCCCATCCCGAAAGTAGCCGAAGGGAGCGGTGCACGCCCTTGTTTTGGATGTCCTGGCAAGAAGAATCGCATCCCTTGTCGTCATGGGCTGGTTTTCCGATGGCTGTGGCTCTCACGTTGCGGCCAGACGCATGATTCGGAGAGAGAGAAGGACTCCCCGACTTGTCGCAGAATGCGTTAGAATACGGGGGCTAAGCGAGGGGGATAATGGGCCTGCTCGACGAAGGGCAAATCATTCGAGGCACATACGAGGTCGAGCGCAAGCTGGGCGAAGGTGCGTTCGCTGAAGTCTACCGCGTCAAGCATCGCTTTCTCGGCCGCCAAGCGATGAAAGTGTTCAAGACCATTGGTATGACGATCGAGGAAACAGAGCAGATGCTGGGCGAGGCCACAATGCTTTCACGCATCGGGCACCCTAACATCATCCGGGTTTTCGATGCCAACACCACCGAGACATCCAAGGGAACCAGCGGTTTTTTTACCATGGAATACGTTGCGGGTGGAACTCTTGAGCAGTTTTGGAGATCGCACGGGCGCAACCTAGTTCCGGTTGAAACAAGCGTCGACATCATATGCCAGGTCTGTCGTGGGCTCGCTGTGGGTCACTCCGAGAAGCCGCCTGTTATACATCGTGACATTAAGACTCAGAATATCTTGGTCGGATATGACGCGGCAGGGCTGAGGGTTCGAGTCACCGATTTTGGATTAGCCAAGCGGGTGAATCCTTTGACGTTGCTGGCCAGTGCGCGCGGCACACGAATGTTTAAGCCTCCGGAGGTGTTTCGAGATGCCCAGCACGACTCTTGCGCTGGGGATGTTTGGGCTGTTGGTCTTGTGTTATACCTGCTGCTTACCGACCGCCTGCCGTACTCAGCCGGGGGTGATCCCGATTTCCTTGACAGCAGCTGTTTCGACCAACCGCCAATCCCTCCCAGCCGACTCAACGTTCAGGTGGATCCGATGCTTGAGAAGATCGTGCTGCGCGCTATGGCTCTTAAGCCAGAGGATCGATATCCCGGGGCCGTCGAGTTGCTTGGCGAACTTTCCAAATGGAAGCCGCGACCGGCTGGAAGTGTACCTAAGGGCAAGAGTCTATCTTCGGACTCGTCGAAGAGCGTGCTGGGCGCGTACAGTCCGGTCAGCGAGAGCCAGGCGCGAAGACTAGTTGAGCGAGCGATTCAACTTTCCCAACAAGCTGGCAAGTTGGGGGAGGCAGCGGACTTGATGGAAGAGGCGTTTAACAAGTCTCCGAACATTCGCACTGAGAAGGAGTATCTCTTGAAACTTTGGCGGCGGGGAATTGTCGCGCCGATGGGGCGGAGCTCAATGAGTTGACTCGGGGAACTTCGTGGCCAGTGCCAGCAGAAATGTGCTGCTGGGCGCTCAAAGCTTGTTCAGATAGCAGAGTGCATCTCGGGCCAGACCTTACCGATTTCCACTCTAGCGTTGTTCCAGCGTGCGAGATTTTGAAGGTTTAAGCGTAACGAACAGGTGGAAGTCGATCTTCGTCGGTCGGGCTTGCTGATGCGATCTTCGGAAAAGTAAGAAATCACGGTGGTGCGATGGGTCTGAGCACGCTTAATTCGGCCTCCGCGGAATCAACTGAGTCCAGGGAGCTTCTGAAGGCTGCCAACCCAAATCTCTG
>Ga0335085_10005488_pt1 | contig 20304 bp, 15 predicted proteins | sample Lox_Sample_45_FD_206712 | JGI IMG/M metagenome (GOLD analysis project Ga0335085, IMG submission 206712) | Soil microbial communities from Loxahatchee National Wildlife Refuge, Florida, United States - Lox_Sample_4.5 | ecosystem: Environmental > Terrestrial > Soil > Wetlands | place: USA...
CATCGGTCGACGAGATCTTTGGCCTCGTCCCCGCCGAGGCGCTCATGTGCGGCGCGCCCGTAGTCGTCTGCGACGATTCGGGCTGCGGTGAGGTCGTGAGCGCGGCCGGCGGCGGTCTCCTGGTGCGTTATGGTGACGTCGATGGACTCGCCAACGCGTTCCGCACGCTGCTGGGGGACGACGCGCTCCGCCGAAGATGCGTGGCCAGTGGGCGACGATACGTGGAGCAGCATCTCGGGTGGGACCACATCGCCGGAGAGACGCGGGCCCTGTACGCCCGGTTGCGGCAACCATCGCCATGACGACGCATACCGAACGGACTCGAGCCTGGCTCGACCAAACGGTGGCCGCGACGACGGCCAAGCGCTGGCAGCGAGGCTACCGGCGCCTGTACGGATCCGACGATCGGCTCGGACTCATGCCGGTTGGACATGTCGTCGAGCTCGGCCGCACTTACGCCGTCCTGCGTGCGGTCGGCGAGCTCGACGTCGAATCGTGCCTCGACGTCGGGTGCGGTCCAGGTTGGATGACGCATCTCCTCCACCGCGCCTACGCGCTCCGCTGCGCCGGCATCGACCTCAGCCGCGAGTTTGCCGCCTCGGCCCGGCGCGACTTCGCCCTGGCGACGTATGTTGCCAACGCCGCGGCTCTGCCGTTCGCGAACGAGCAGTTCGACCTGGTGGTGTGCGCGGAAGTGCTCGAGCACGTCGAGGATCCGATCTCGGCACTGGCGGAGCTGTGGCGTGTGGCGCGGCGCGCGGTGGTGGTGACGACGCAGGAAGCCTGCCGCAGTGCCTGGCACCGGCGCTTGCACATGCTGGCCGCCGATCGTTCGGACCCACACGCGGAGCGCAACTACTTTCTGCCAGACGACTTCCACCGCGCGTTCGGGGGCGAGGTCGAGGTGCGGCCATTGCTCGACCGGCCGGAGCGCATTCGGCTCTTCCCGCGGCGCTCGGTGTCCGAGCTGCGGGCATGTCTCTCGGCGGTGACGGCCACGCGCGGGCTCGGGCCCGGGAGCTTCGGCGTGCTGGTGATCGCCCGCAAGCGGGCGTGTACGCGGCCACCACGGGAGGCGGCCGAGACGCTGTGGCAGATGCTGATCGAGGGGGATCGGCAACGTGACGCGCTCGCCGCGCGCCGCGCTCACGACCCCTACGTCGACGCGGTTCCCCCGGGCACGCTGCCGCTGCTTGGGGATCCGCGGCCGGTGTGTCCCGAGTGCCGGGGGCCGCTGGAATCGGCCGGCGCGGGCGAGATCCGCTGTGGGCGGTGCGCGGTCATCTTCCCCGTCGAAGAGGACGTCCCGATCCTGCTCGGGCACGACACCGCGCGGAGCGAGGAGCCCGCGTGTGCGCCCGCGCTAGCGCCAGTCCGCCGGGCCTTGAAGCAGGCGCCGATCCCGTCGCGGCCCGTTCGGCGCCTGCTCCGCTGGACGATCAGGTTCGCCGACTTCATCCGCGCGCCGATGCCGGTGCGCGAGAAGGTCACCGTCGCGTGGCGCCGAATGCGGGAATGATGGCGGGGTGAGGACGTCGATGCCTCCCGGCGCACCCTTGGTGGTCATGCTGATCTTGACCTGGAACCGGCGCGAGGATGTGCTGCGCTGTGTGGCGAGCCTCGACCGGCTCGACTATCCCAACTGCCTGCCGGTGGTGATCGACAACGCCTCGGCGGACGGAACAGTGGCGGCACTGCGGGCACGCGATGCGACGCTGGCGATCATCGAGAACAGCGCCAATCTCGGCTATGCGGGCGGAAACAATGTCGGCCTGCGGTGGGCGCTCGCCCGCGGGGCCGACTTCGTGCAGATCGTCAACAGCGATACCGAGGTCACGCCCGATCTCGTTTCCGAGCTCGTCCGCGTCGCCGAGACGGATTCCCGCATCGCCGTGGTCGGCTGTCGCAATCTGCTCATGGAGGATCCGAGCCGTTTGTGGGGCGCATACGGTGTGGTCACGTACGGCCCGTTCGCCGTGCGGGTCGCCGGCGAACGGCAACCCGATGGGCCCGCGTGGCGCCGGGTGCGAGACGTCGATGCGGTGATCGGCAATGGCTATCTCTGGCGCCGGGCGGCGCTCGAGCGGATCGGCCTGCTCGACGAGCACTTCTTTGGCTATCACGAGGACGTCGACTGGTGCCTGCGGGCGCACGCGGCGGGATACCGGGTCGTCTACGCGGGCTCGGCGGCGATCATCCACCGGGGCGGCTCGAGCTCGAGCGCGGGGCATGCGCGCGTCTTCCCGGTCAGCTACTTCCTCGGCCGCAACGGCGTGCTCCTGGTGCGCAAGCATGGCGGCTGGCGGCAACGGGTGCGGTTCGCGTTCCAGTGCGGCGGCGCGCACGCGGCGCGCTGGCTGCGCGCGCTGGCGCTGTACCTCTTCCCGCGGCGCACGCGTCTCGGGCGGCGCGGCGCAGCGCTGGCGGCGATGGAGGCCGACTTCAGCCGCGGCGTCCGCGACGGCGTCTGCAACCGCCCGATCCCGTTCGCACGGCTCGGCCTGGCGGACGCGGCGGGCCCGGCCGCGCCCGCCCCGATCGTCTCCTGGTCCGACGGGGGAGGGCAAGGCAGAACGTGACGCGCGAGCGTTCGTTCGCGGCACGCCCGGGCGCGCGCGCCGTTCACTACCGCGGTGTAAGCTGTGCGGCCGGGACGAGCGCCGGCGGTGCCATCGCGTCCCGTGCCTGGTAGTCGGCAACCGTCCCGATGGTCGCGGCTTCGAGATCGATGGCGTGATGCTCGAAATAGAAGAACGGCAGCTCTTTCTGCAGCAGTGGATCCATCAGCGGCGGGAACCAGCGGAAGAGCGGCAGCCGGGCGATGGCTTTGATCATCCAGTGCGGCCAGCGCGTGCGGGTGAGCAGGTACAGCCGGTGATAGTAGTCGTAGGTTTTGTCGCTCACGGCCAGCTGGCGCTGCTCGGACGCCACTTTGCGCGAGTAGCCGTACCCGGGGTACTTCACCACCGGGTAGAAGCCGACGGTACGGAACTCGCGCGGGAAGTCGAGCAGGAAGCTGAACGTCTCGCGGCAGGTTTCCTCGGTCTCGTATTCGCTGCGCGTCATCAGCTCGAAGGTGCCGGCGATGCCGCAGTCCACGATGTCGCGGGCAGCCTTGATCGCCATCTGCGTGGGCACCGGACGGTTGTAGGCCGACAGGACGCCCTCACTCCCGGACTGGACGCCCATGCCGATCGAGGTCAAGCCGGCGTCCTTCAGCATCAAGATCTCGTCCTTCCGCGTCGAGCGCGGATAGGTGTAACACCAGAAGGGCAGACCGACCTCCGCCTTGTAGCGCGGGGCGAACTCGCGCAGCCATTTCGGGTGGACGGTGAACACGTCGTCCCAGAACATCACCGCCTTTACCCCGTGCTTTTCCTTCGCGCGCACCAGCTCCTCGATGACGATGTCGACGGAGCGCCGGCGCAAGGAATCCTTCTTCCCGTATTTCTCCTGATAATAGCTTTCGATGCAGAACGAGCACGAGTACGGACAGCCACGCTGGGTCATGATGTGATACTGCCGGCCCATGTTCGGGACGTAGACATTCCGCCGGATGCGGTCGTCGTCGATGTGCACCGTCCGCGATTCCTCGAAGTCGGGAATGGCGATTTTTTCGAGATCGACGAGGGGGCGATTCGGATTGCGCACGATCTCGGCGCCGCGTTTGATCCAGAGGTTGGGCGTGTGCGTATAGTCGGCGCCCGCGTCGATGGCGTCGGCGATGTCGACGATGAGCTCTTCGCCCTCGCCCATGCACAGCATGTCCGCGTATTCCAGGCAGAGCTCCGGTTCGAGGGTGGCGCCGGAACCGCCCCAGATGACCGGCACGTCGAAGTGCCGCTTCAGCTCCATGGTGACCTCGGCTGCCTCCTTCAGCGGGACCGTGCAGAGGCTGAAGCCGACGAGGTCGGGGCGAAACTCCCGCAGCGTGCCGAAGAGCAGGTCATACTCCCGGGCCGAGAACGGCGTATGGGCATTGCACATCATCAGGCGCGCGCGCGCCGACACCCATGTGCCGCAGAAATCCGGCGTCAGATAGCGGTGCGCTTCCGAATTCGGCACCACCTTGTAGTCCTTGAAGAAGATCATCAGGGACTCGTGCCCCGCGCGCTGCAGCTCGCCCGACAGCTGGCATACGCCCAGGTTCAGTCCCGAGAAGACCTTGATCAGCGCGACTCTAGCCATCCCCCTGCGTGCGATTTCACCCGCTCGTTGCTCGGCCGAGCGGCCGACGAGACGGCAAAAGCGGTACGATGTTCGACGAGCTTCAGATATACTGTGAACCCGGCCGCAGACGCAAGATACTTCTCGCAGTCATCGCCGCGGCCTCTTCCCCTTTGCCTCTGGTCTCGGGCTGTGGTTCTCTGTAGGAATCCCGTTCTGATTGGATCCACCTCAAGATGAGCATGTCGGAGCCGGTCCACCGCCCCGCCGCCGGCCTTTCCACGCGGGCCGTGGCGCGTCCGTCCAATGGCGCCCCGCGCTTCTGGGGGCGAGCGGACAACAACTACCGGGGCCTCGTCATTCAGTTCGCCCTGAAGGATTTCAAGATCCGCTACACCCACTCGGTACTGGGATACTTCTGGTCGGTGTTGAACCCGCTGATGTTCTTCGTGATCTACTACATGGTCTTCACGGTCTTCATGCGGCTCGACGTCCCGAACTACCCGGGCTTCCTGCTCGTCGGCGTGGCGCTCTGGAACTTCTTTTCCGAGGGCACGGCGAACGGGGCGTCGGCCCTGCTCATGCGGGCGGATCTGCTGACGAAGACCGTCGTCCCGAAACAGGTGGTCGTCTACGCGGCGCTGTTGAGCGCGGGGTTGACGTTCGTGATCAACCTCGCCGTCCTGATGGTGTTGCTCCAGGTGACCGGGACGCCGCTGCGGATCACGGCCATTTGCTTTCCGTTCCTGGTCGTCGACCTGGTGCTGCTCACGCTCGGCACGGCGCTCTTCCTCGCGCCTTTGTATGTCCGCTTTCGCGACGTGGGTTATCTCTGGGGAATCGTCCTGCAGATCGGCTTCTGGCTCACGCCGATCATCTACCTCGACTTGATGATGCCGGAGCGCTGGCGGTGGATCGTGTGGATCAATCCGGTTGCCCGGATCATCGGTGACAGCCGGCGCGCCCTGGTGTACGGCTGGTGGCCGGGGGCGCGCGGGCTGGTGCTCACGACACTCATGTCCGTTGCCGTATGCGTCTTCGGTCGCATCAGCTTTCGCCGCATGCAGGCACGTCTGGTTGAGTACTTCTGATGCCCGCCATCGAGGCGCAGAACATCCACAAGACCTTCCGCATCCCGCACGAGCGCCACACCACGCTCACCGAGCGGGTGCTCAGCGTACTACGTCCGGTGTCGTACGAGCGCTTCGAGGCGCTGCGCGGGGTCGATCTCACCGTTGAGGCCGGAACGTTCATCGGCATCATCGGTGGAAACGGTTCGGGCAAGTCGACGCTCCTCAAGGTCATCTCCGGCCTGCTCTTGCCCGACGCGGGCACGATCCGGGTCCAGGGATCGATGTCGGCGCTGCTCGAGCTCGGGCTGGGCTTCAGCCACGAGCTCACCGTGCGCGAGAACGTCGAGCTGTACGCCGCCGTCCTTGGCTACCCGCGACGCGAGATTCGGCGGCGGGTGGATGAGGCGATCCTCTTCGCCGGCTTGGAGCGGTTCCGCGACGCGAAGCTGAAAAATCTGTCGACCGGCATGCGCGCCCGGCTCGGCTTCGCGACCGCCCTCCAGGCGGAAGCCGACATCATGCTGCTCGACGAGATCCTCGCGGTCGGCGACGCGGACTTCCAGCTGAAGTGTCTCAACGTCTTCGAGGATTTCAAAGCCCGGCGCAAGACCATCGTGATGGTGAGCCACGACCTCGCCCAGGTGCAGCGGTTCTGTGACCAGGCGGTGTTGCTCGAGGGGGGGCGTGTCGGCGCGCGCGGCGACCCGGACGCGGTCATTGCCGAGTATCTGAAGTCGGTCGGCCCAGGGCATCGGGCCGAGTCGTTCTTCGAAGGCGAGCGCATCGGCGAGGGTCGCGTCATCCGCGTCTTCCGGGGGTGGGTCGAGGATGCGAGCGGCCACGAGATCGGCCGCGTGCGGTCGGGAGACCCGTTCGTCCTCGTCGTGAAGTACGAGGTCCTCGAGGACAGCGACGAACCGGTACTGGGGTTCGCCATCAAGGGACACGACGGCCAGGTCGTGTATTCGGTCAACACCAACTGGCTGTCGATCCGCACCGAGCGGGTCTACCCCGGACAGATGATCGAGATGCGCGTGCCGCTGGTCGCGGCGCTGCCCAATGGGCGCTATAGCATCGGCGTGGGCGTCTCGGACCGCGAGCTGACGGTGTTTCATGACTCGGTCGATCACGTGGCCAAGTTCGTCGTCCATGGCAGCGCCTGCCGAAACGGGGTGGCGGACTTGCAAGGGCGGATCAGTTATCGAGTAGTCACCACCCGACACCAGGACCACCCGGAGGAACCGGGGCGGCGGCAACAAAAGGGAGGGATGCGGTGAGTGTAACGACGACGACGGAGCCTCGGGTAGCCGTCATCATTCTCACCTGGAACCGGGTGGACGACATCGTCATGTGCCTGGAGAGCTTCTCCTGCCTCGAGTACCACAACTACGAGGCGATCGTGGTCGACAACGCCTCGTTGGACACCACCGTCGAGACGGTGCGGGCGCGCTTTCCTTGGGCGACGCTGATCGTCAACGACGACAATCTCGGTTACGTCGGCGGCAACAACGTGGGAATCAAATATGCCCTCGAGCGCCAGTTCGACTATGTGTTCATCCTCAACAGCGACACGAAGGTGACGCCGACCCTGCTGAGCGAGCTCATCCGTGTCATGCAGGGCGACCCGCGGATCGCGATCGCGGGGGCGAAGAACCTCTACCTCCAGAACCCCCGCTACAGCTGGGGCAAGTACGGAGTCCTCAACTGGGGGCCGATGCTGGCGCGGACCCACGGCCGCTTCATCCTCGACTACCCGGAGCCGGTGCCGGTCCAGGACGTCGACTGGGTCATCGGGAACGGCTGCGTGATGCGCCGCGAGGCGCTCGAGCGGGTCGGCATCTTCGACGAGGCGTTCTTCCAGGTGCATGAGGACATCGACTGGTGCGTGCGCGCGCGCGCCGCGGGCTATCGCGTCGTCTACGTCGACACCGCGGCGATTCATCACAAGGGCGCGAGCAGCGCCGATCTGAGCAAGCCGATCGTCTTCTCCTATGGCTACTTTCTCGGCCGCAACGCCATTCTCTTCGCCCGCAAGCACGCCAACCCCCTCCAGTGGGCGCTCCTGCTGACCAACATGACCCTGGGCGTGATATTGCGGATCTCGTTCTACTCGGCTTCTGCGGTGCTGCGCGCGATCGGCGGGCAATCCCATTTCGTCACCGGCATGCTCGACGGCTTCCAGGGCCGCCTGCGGCGCGACAAGATCACGATCCGGATGCCCATTCCGACCAACGAGCTGCCGGATACGCGCATCATTCGCCTGATGCGCTGGCTGGGCGCGTGACCCATTTGGTGATTTGGCGATTTGGTGATTTGGTGCATTGGATCGGCGCGGCACCGATGAGAACCGTTCGGCGAGAAGATCACCAAATCACCAAATCACGAAATCGCCACATCCGATCATGGACCTCGTCGGCCTGATTCCCGCGGCCGGCGCCGGCGTGCGGGCGTACCCGTACACCGAGACGATCCCGAAGTCGATGCTGGAGGTCGATGGCGTACCGCTGCTGCAGCGCAACGTCGAGCTGATGCGGGATCAGCTGGGGATTCGTGACATCCGGATCGTCGTCGGCCATCAGGGAAACGTCATTCGGCGCTACTTCGGCGACGGAGCGGCGTTCGGTGTGCGGCTGATCTATGTCACCAACGAGCGCATCGACCTCGAGCTGCCGTATTCGGTCTTCCTCGGGGGGCGGGACATCGATGGCTTCTGCTGCATGATTCTCGCCGACGAGTGCTACGTCGGGACCAACCACGCCGAGCTCGTGCGCCACCCGTATGCCTCCGCGCTCGCCACGTGCGGTGTCATGATGAGTGAATACCCCAAGCAGATCCGCAAGAACTATACGGTGGCGTTGCGGGACGGCTGCATCGTCGATCTGGTGGAGAAGCCGGCGACCGTGACCAGCCGACTCATGGGCGTGGGCACCTATGTGCTGCATCCCGATGTCTTTCGGCGGCTGGAAGCCGCGTTCACCGGTGGGGGCATGAGCGGTCCCAAGGATTGGACCTCGTGGCTGGGGTCGCTGGCGCGCGACGGTGAGCGCATCCTGCCGTTCGAGCTTGCCGGCCAGTACGTCAACATCAACTCCGGTGACGACCTCAACTACGCCAACGCCTTGGTCCGCGACCTCACCTTCGAGACCAAGCGCACCAGCGTCGTGTACGTGATCGACGGTCCGGAGCAGGGCGCGGAGCGCGCAATCGCTCGCTATGCCGAGCTCCCGGAGGTCGACGAGGTGGTCGCCGTCGCACGTCAACCGTCGGCGGGCCTCGCGCGCGCGGCCGAGCATGACAAGGTGCGGGTGCTCGGCGCCGCGGCACCCGGGACGCCGGTCGGTGATCTGGTGAAGTTGGGGCTCGAAGGCGCCACCGGGGATATCCTGCTGCTCTCCTACAGCGACGACACCTTTGCCGCGCGCGACGTCGCCAAGTTCCTCGTCTACCTGCGCGATGCGGATATGGTCGTGGGGACGCGGACCACGCGTCAGATGCTCGAGCAGGGGACCAACATGCGCGGCATCGTCCGCGCGGCGCACATCTTCCTGGCCAAGCTCGCCGAGCTGCTCTGGTGGCGGTTCGATCCGCGCTTCACCGACATCTGCTGTGTCTACCGCGGCTTGTGGCGATCGGTCTACGAGACGATCCGCGACCACCTCGATTCCCCGGGGGCGGAGATCTACCCCGAGATGGTGATCGAGACCCTGCGCGCCCGGCGCCGCATCATCGAGATTCCGATCAACTACTACAATCGCGACGTCGGCCAGCCGTTCGTGCGCGGCCGCTACCAGAGCGTGGCGATGTTTCGTCGCGTGTGCGCCCTGATGTTGCGCAAGCGTCTGGCCGGTGTCGGCATCGGGCGCTGGTCGCGCCGCGCGCGCCGGCCCCCGGCGGCCGTGCGCGCGGTACAGGAGGCGGACGACGAGACGGCGCGGGAGGAGGCGGCGCGCTATCGGCGGCTCGAGCGCGCCTGGCAGAACGACGTCGGCTACGCGCTCTTGGACAAGCCGTACGAGGTCCCCGGCTCGGCGGCGGTCTTCTTCAATCAGTGGGATCGGTTGATCGCGCACCTCGACCCGCGCCGCGACGGGATGGTGATCGAGGTGGGCTGCGGCAAGGGCCACTTCCTCGAGCGCGTTCGTGCCAGCGGTCGCGCGCCGCGCGCATTGCTGGCGGGGGTAGACATCTCGCGCGCCGTCGCGAGCCTCCGCACGCGTGGGCTGGCCGGTATCCAGGCCGATGGGGAGCATCTTCCGTTTCGCGACGCCACGGCCGCCTACGTCTTTTTCGACGGCGCCCTCCATCACGTCATCGACTACCCGGCGGCCGTGCGTGAAGCGGTGCGCGTCCTGGCTCCCGGGGGTACGCTGGTCCTCTACGAGCCCCGGTCCACCTGGTTCAATCAGTTCGCCCATCGCCTGCTGGACCCCATCGTCTTCAGCAGGTCGCGACAGTACGAATCGCCCATCGACATTCGCTACAAGGCCGCGTTTCAGCAGCGGGTGATTGCCAATGTGCTCCGCGACCTCGGACTCGAGATGCGGGAGCAGACATCCGACTTTCTCGCCTATCCGTTCACCGGCTGCTACGCCGGCTCGGTCTTTTCACGCAGCGAGCGCTTCATGCGTCTGCTCCTGACCCTCGAGGACTGGATCGACGCGACGCCCGCCCTGAACCGGTTGGCGCGCCTGTTCGGTTGGCGATTCACCATCGTGGCCACCAAGGGATCCGCGGCGATGGCGCGGGCGGCCGCATCGCCGGCGATCGGGCCGGGCCGCGTCGATGAGCGTTCCCTGGAGCACTCCAGCGCCTGAGCCGGCGCGCCTTGCCCCCGGCGAGAAGATCGTCCACATCCATTCCATGTCAGCGCCCGGTCGCCGTTACGGGACAGGCGTCGTCCTCTTCGTGCTCGCCGCCTGCTACTTCAGCCTGGGGCGCACCCTGTCGCTCGAATGGACGGACGAGGGGATGATCGTCTATCCGAGTTGGCTCGTCGCCGGCGGGGCAACGCCCTATCTCGAGTTCCGTCATGTGTATGGGCCATCGTTGTTCTTCCTGAACGGCGCGTTGTTTCGTCTCTTCGGGCCCGACCTGGCGGTCATTCGACTGGCGCTCGTCGTGGTGAAGGCCGGTGTCGCCACCAGTGTCTATGCGGCGTCGCGCGCCCTCGCGCCGTGGCCGTTCGCGTTCCTCGCCTACGTCCTTTGCGTTGCCGTCTGGGGGACGCCGTGGTGGGTCTTCAACACACCGTACGCGAATCATTACAGCCTCCTGTTCAACTTCCTCGCCCTGCTCGGGTTTCTGGCCTTCCGCCACCGTTTTCGCCTGGCCTGTGCGGTCGCGGGCGTGGGCTTCGGCCTCGCGGCGACCTTCAAGCTCACGAGCGGCATCTTCGCGCTCGTGGGCTTTGTGCTCTTCCTGCTCTGGAACACGGCGGCCGCGGGTGCGGCGGGCTCCCGAACGCGCTCCGCGCGACTCGCTTGGGGGGTGCGGCTAATTCGTTCGGCCGCGCTCGCGGCCGCGTTCGCGGTGCCGCTGGCCTACGTCGGCCGGCGCAATACCGTGTGGAACTTGCTCGTATTGTGCGCGCCCTTGGCCGTCAACATCGTCCTGCTGAGCTGGCGGGAGGCGCGCGCGCGTCTGGACCCGGAGGGCCGGCGCCGGAGCGTGGTCGGGATGCTCTGGGCCGTCGTCGGCCTGGCCGCTCCGCTGGGGGTCTACGTGCTCTATTACGCCCATCTCGGCAGCCTCGACCGGCTGGTTGCCGATCTGCTCACCGAGCTTCCGTCGCGCTTCACGTGGTTCGTGCCCTTGTCGGCGCCGGATTTCCGGCCGACGCTGCTGGGCTTCGCGGCCGTCAGTGCCGTGCTCGCCGTGTGGCAATGGCGGCGTGCGCCCCTCGGCCGATCGGGTATCGCGGTCGCCGCGCTGCTCCTCGGCGGTTGCCTGGCCGCCCTACTCGTGGTGGTCCGCGACGCCGCGGCCGCCCCGGGTATCAGACCGTATCTCTTTCTCATGGGGTGGTACGGTGATGTGATCCCGGTCGTTGGTGCGATCCCGTTCGTTACCGTAGCGTGCGTCACGTTCGCGATCTGGAGGGGTGCGCACCGACCAGGCGCGCCGCCCCGCGACGGCGCGGAATCTGCTGACGGGGATTCGCCGCTCGGCGTGTTCTACTTCTTCGCGGTGGTGAGCCTCCTGTTCCTCTACCCCGCTGCCGATTTCTGGCATCTGATCATGGGGCTGCCCGCCTTCTTACCGCTGCTCGCATTCGTGCTCAGCCGATGCCACCGGGTGATCGATGCGGCACCGTCGGCTCGGGGCGGTGTGTGGCTCTCGGCGCTGACGGCGGCCGTGGTCGTGCTGGGGCTGGCCGCCCCATACGTCAGTACGCTCCGATTTGTGCTGCGAACGGCGCCGGCGAGCCCGGGCTGGCCGCGGGCGCCCGGGATCGTCGGCGCGGCGCCCAAGATCCGCGACGCCGCCGATCTCATCGGCTATCTGGACACGCAGCCGCCGGACGTGCCGCTCTTTGCAACCGGCAGCGAGCAGATGATCTATTTTCTCGCCGGCCGGCGCTCGGCAGTCGATTTCGACGAGTTCGTGCTCTACCTTCTCCCCGCAAACGCGATGGACGCCGCGGCGGTGCGGGCGCTCGTTCCGGAGGAACGCCTCATCGATCGCCTGCGCATGACCAAGCCGCTGATCATCGACAGTGTCGATGGGCGCCTGGCGGGGCTTTTCCACGGGGCGTTTCCCGGCGTGACGGCCTTCATCAATGCCCACTATGGGGTCGTTCATACCGCCGGGGCGTATCGCGTCCTGCGCTGGTCCGACACATGAGCGCTCCGGAGGGCGATGCGGGTGATCCCCGTGCGCCGCGGGCGGTCGACATCGTCGTTCCGGTGTACAACGAGGCGGCGTCGATCGACGAGTTCTATGCCCGGGTCCGCCGTACCGGGCTCGCCGAGGGGCTCATATTCGTCGACAACGCTTCGACCGATGACACTGTCGCCCGCATCACCGGGCATCCAGGTGTCCGCCTGATCCGGCACGCGAGCAACCAAGGCTACGGCGCGTCGATTCGTGACGGCGTGGCAGCGTCAGACGCCGAGCTCGTCGTCATCATCGACGCCGACCTCGAATATCCGCCCGAGGCGATTCCGGAGCTCCTCGTCGCGTTGCGGACGCACCCGGTCGTATATGGTTCTCGGTTCCTCGGGCGCCGCCCGCCGCCGATGCCGTTCCTCCGTCGTGCCGGCAACCGGATCTTCTCCCGTCTCTTCCGACGGCTGTTCGGCGTGCACACGACCGATCTCTACACCGGAATGAAGGGCTTCCGGCGCGCGGCGCTCCCGCTGGAGCGCCTGCGGCAGAACGGTTTCGAGCATGCGGCGGAGATGGCGGTGCTGATCGCGCTGTCCGGGTTGAGGATCCATGAGGTGCCGATCACCTATACGCCACGGCGCCAAGGGCGATCGAAGATGCGCCACCTTCCGGAGGCGCTCAAGCTGGGCGCGTACATCGTGCGGTCCTGGCTCCGCTACGTGATCCTGAAGCAACCGTTTCCCGCGCCTGCGGCGCGTGACTGAGGGTGGCTGAGGCGCGCGGTCGCCGGCTCGGCGCCAGGATCAATGCTTCGCGGCGGCGGTCTTGAAGGTTGCGTTGAGCTCGGTTTCGGCCAGCGCCAGGAAGTCGTTCAGCCCCCATTTCCAGGTCGCCGTCGGTCCCTTGGACTCGGTCGCGTTCGTCTTGACCACGTCACCAGGGAGTTTGATGGTGACCTGGAAGTCCTTGCCGAAGTAGGTGACCATCTCGTCGGGTAGCTTGCTCGGGCTCTTGTTGGCGTACTTGATCGTGAGGACCCGGGTGCCGCCGTCGCCATCGGCGAGCGCGATGGTCGTGGCCCCGAAGAACTGTGTCGTCGAGAGCTTGGTGACGTCGTCGAACTTGATGTCGAACGTGGCGTTCTTGTCCTTGTCTATCGTTGCGCTCGTACAGGTCACGGCCGGGCTCTCGAAGCGCTTCTTCATTGCATCGAGCTGCGCTTCGTTGGTGAGCCGATACTTGATCGTCGCGGTGCCCGCGCCCTTCGCGTCGATGGCACCGTCGATGAGGCAGCCGGCCAGCGGCAGCAGAGCGGCGAGCAACAGGGCGGGTCGAATGAGAGCACGCACCATCACAAATCTCCCCCTCGGGAGGGCGGGATTGCCTCCCGGGACACACGAATTTCACAAGATGCAATCAGTAATCGCATGCATGCGACGATGTCAAACCGAACCGGTTGCCGATTGACCCGTCCGAGGCCGCGTGAGAGATTCGCCCTTCGCGCTCATGAGCTACAAGATCTTTCTGTTTGACGCGCTGTCACCGATCGAGTGGAGCCAGGCAGGGTGGAAGCTCGAGGGACGCACGGTCGAGCTCGAGCATTGCCGGCTGGAGTCCATTCACGACGTCATGTTCGACTACCTGCCCAAGAACGGGCTGATCGTCGACGCGGGCTGCGGCGTGGCACGCTGGCCGATCTATCTGCGCCAGCACGGCTACCGCATATTCGGGCTCGAGTTCAGTCACGACGCCTGCCTGATTGCGCGGGAGAACGACCCGACTCTCGACGTCGTGCGCGCCGACGTGCGCCAGGCGCCGCTCAAGGACCACTCCGTCGACGCGGTGCTCTCGCTCGGCGTGGTCGAGCACGATGAGGCTGGTCCGATGGCGGCGCTGCACGATACGCACCGCATCCTCAAGCCGGGCGGGATCCTCGTGCTCGCCGTACCCTACAACAACCCCCTCCGCCGCGCGGTGGTGAATCATCTGCAAACATACGTGACCCGGAAACGGCGCCGCGAGCACTGGAAGCTCGGCTTCGCCGAGTATCGCTTCAGCGGACACGAGGTGCGCCGGTTTCTCGACGATGCGGGCTTCGAGACGGTGGCCAGCTATCCGAACGACTTGCGGCCGCCGAAGAACATGGGCCTGTGGGTGGACTTCAACAACCTGACCATGAACCCGTTCTTCCCGATCAAGCCGGAGGATCTCTTCATCCTTCCGGGCATCTGGGGCCGGCTCGCGGGTGCGCTGACCCGCTGGGTGCCCTGGCTGGTGAGCGGCGAAGTCATCGTCGTCGCCCGCGCCAAGGCGCACTGAGCCCCACGGGAGCGGGCGTTTCCGTCCACCGCGGGTGTTCAAGCGCGCCGGCGCGTCACCATACGATCCAGGTGCGTGAACAGCCGTCGCCGCACACCGGGCGGGTCCTCATTGCGGCGGAGTCGCTGGAGCACCCGCCGGATCGTGCGCCGGCGCCGCGCGTCACCTTGGCATAGTCGTGAGAGCCACTGCGAATCGGTCGCCTGCCGGGTCGGATAGAGGATCGGGACCCCGTATTCGCCGGCGAACACGGTCCCGCATGCCGGACAGCGCACGCCCGCGCCGGCGGCGTCGAGCGGTCCCCGGCAATCGGGGCAGCGCAGGAGCGCGATCAGCTCCGGCGCCAGCGGCCGGTCCTTCTCGGCGAACGATGCCGTACCGTCGCGGATCTGCTCGACCAGGCGCGCGCCGGCATGCTGGCCGCTCGCCGTGCGGCGAATCAGCCAATGGGCGAGCTCGTGGTCGTTGGGGGCGGGCGGCCGCAGCGTCGCCCCCGGTTGCGCCTTGACGATCAGAATGCCCATGGCACCGCGGCGGTGGTCGGTGACGCTCGCGGCGCGACAGAGGGCGTCAGTCAAGGCCTCGACGTCGCCGAGCGAGCGGTACGCCGCCTCCTGCGCTTCCAGCGGGTGGAAGACGCTCGCGGGCAGGGTGCCGTCGTAGAAGAGGTTCTCGTGGCGCCAATCCGGTCCGAAGATGGCTTCGAGCTCGTCGAGGACAAAGAAGTTGCGCTCGACGTGGGGCTGACTGGTATCGACGCGCCAATGCGACAGCCACCGTTGCCATCGATTCGCCGACAGGGCCTCGAGGCTGGTCATGACGAGGTAGCGCCGGGCCACTCGCAGGAGCTCGGCGATGCACTCGACCGGGCGGACGAGATGCTCGAGCACCTCCGACGAGAGGACGACATCGAAGGCCCCGTCGGCGAACGGCAAGCGGGCGATGTTCAACGTAACGGCATGGTCGAGCTTGCCTTGCTCCCGTCCGCCGTAGGGCAAGTTCATCGAGTGCGCGAAGTCGGCGAAGTAGGCTGGGACGCCGTAGCGCTCGCGGACGAAGTTCGGATACTCGTCGAACCCCGAGCCGATGTCGATGAAGCTGCCGAACTCGAAGCGGTCGAGCCAGCGAAAGATGCGCAGCTTCCGCTGCACTTCCTGGAAGTGGTAGCGAGTGAAGTTCCGCGGCCGGCCGTCTGGATCGTAGACGATCTGGCTCGCGCCGCGAAATGCGGCGATGGCAGCCAGGTAGTTCCCCTCGAGCCAGTGGCGGGTGCGCTCCTCGACCGCGTTGGCGGCGGGTGTGGACATGACTAATTCAATCAACCTCCCCCCGACCCCTCCTTGGTAAGGAGGGGGAAGTCTCGACGGAAGAGGTCACGGCGCGCGCGAGGTAGAGGACGCCGGAGCAGCAAAACCACGGCGACAGGCGATGGAAGACCCGTGCCAGCACGCGACCGAACGAGTTCAGCTCCCAGGAGCCAGCCGCTGCCGACCGCGGCAGCACGAAGCGGCCGAGGTCGAGGCTGAGGCCCTTGGCCCATGGGTAGCGAAAGTCGTCGGGCTCGACATGTGCAACGCGGAAGCCGGTCCGCGAAAGGTACGCGTCCATCTCTGCCTGCGAGAAGCGCAGCTCGGTGAACGCCACCTCACGCCCGGTGAGGCGGCAATAGAGATAGAAGAGGTGCAGCGCATGGTTCGTGAACCACCGGCGAAAGGCGCTGTTGTACGGCACGACGAGGATGAGCAAGCCGTCCGGCTTCAGCAGCCGGTAAATCTCGCGCAGGAGCGCTTCGGGGCCGTTCTCGAAGTGTTCGGCGACGTATGACGAGAAGACGACGTCGAACGAGCGGTCCTTGAACGGGCCGGTGACCGCGTCGCCCTGCACCAGCCGGAAGGCGGGGGCCCGCGCCTTGGCCAGCCGCAGTGGAGCGGCGCTGTCATCGAGGCCAACCGTGGTGTGCCCGAGGCGCTCGATGTACGCCAGCCAGCGCCCCGTTCCACAACCCGACTCGAGCACGCGCTTGCGGCCGCCGGCGAGGGCGCGCGTCAGCGTCGCCACGCACGTTTCGCGCTCGTCGATGACCGAGCAGTGAATGTCATAGTAGTCCGCGCCGGACATCGCCTCGGCCCAGCTTTCGAAGAGATAGGTCTCGTCGAGCCGGTCAGCGATCTCGCGGCGTACGTAGAGCTTGAACGGCATGGGAAGGCGGAGTCTTAGCGAGGCGGAGAGACGAGGGTCAAGGGAGCCCGATGCGCGCGGCGTGACATTCTCTCATCTTCTTTCCTCGCCTTGCGCCTCCCGTCTCCCGCCTCCCGTCGCATTGGCCGTGAACCAGAACCGATGCACCGCGAGACCGCGTTCCCGGTCAGCGAGACCCGCAAGGGCCGGCGCGCCGAGTTCGTCCGCGTTGAGCTCGAAGCGCACCTCGACCTCGTCGCCTGGCCGCGGGCACCGCTGGCGCAATGGCAGCTCGATCGTCTGCCAGCGGCCGCGCTCGACGCGGACGGTCTCGTCGACGTAGACGCTGTCCGACTGCACCCGCCCGAGCCAGCGGTCCCAGACGATGACGCGCACGGACAGCGCCGGCGCGTCGCCGCACGGCGGCGCAGAGCACTCCACGCCGAACGTCAACCGACCCTCCGGTGTCTTCAGGAAACCCTGGCCGAGCACGCCGCGCGTGCGGCGAAACTGTCCGCCGCCGCCCCGGTCCTCGAGCGGATGCCAACCCTCGGCGCATTGGATGCTGTCGTTGACGCCCATTTCCATCCACGGATAGCGGACGAGGGTGAAGTACTCGATGTTGTCGAACAGCGAGGGCGGAAAGGTCCACCGGAAGCGTTCCCCGCGGCGCGCGCGAAGAAAGATGTGCTCCTCGCGCGGGTCGTTCGAGTAACAGGCCAGCAGCCGCTTCCACAGCGCCCGGCGGGCGTGCGCCCAGCCAGACGTCTGCGCGAGATCGCGCACGACCATTTCCTCGATCCGGAAGCCGGTCCCTTCGAGCAGCTCGCGCAGCTCGTGCGCATGATACTCGCGGTTGTGACGTGCCCCGTAGCCGAACAACGGCGAGTATCGATCGACCATCGGGCGGGTACCGTAGAGATAAGACTCGAGGCGTTCGAGCGAGAGGAAGTTGGGCGTGGTGACCACGACCCGCCCCTGTGGGCGCAGCACACGATGGATCTCGCTCAGCACCCGGACCGGGTTGAGCCCGAGGTGCTCGATCAGCTCGGAGAAGATGACGACGTCGAAGCTGGCGTCTGGATAAGGGAAGTCATCGGTCTCGACGTTGAAGAGATCGAAGTCCAGCACGAGCTCTTCGCCCGTGCGCTGATGCACCAGCCGCTGGGTGCCACGCGTCTCCTTGGTGCCGAAGTAGTTCGCCAAAGTGACCCGTCCGTTGAACAAGCGCCGCAGGCAGAGAGTGAGGAAGAAGGGCGTGGCGCCGAGCTCGAGGACGTCACCGCCACGGCTGGCATCGGGAATCATCTCCAGCGTCGCCATCAGCCGCGGCCATCCGTGCTCGACGAGCTCGGCCCGCAGCCCCGGCGCCTCGAGGTCGGCGCGGTAGCTGAGCAGGTCGTCCTTCAGTTCGGCGATGTTCGTCGGTTGCATGGGAGGGTGCGGCAGCGCGCCAGTTGCCAGTGAGCCAGTGCGGGTGTGCCGGTGCGTCTGTGTGCCAGTAACGGGGGTGCTGCTGCATGGGTAACACTTCTGAAACCGCCGACACAAGAGCGTCCGGCGCACTGGCGCACCGGCGCACTGGCGCACCGGCGTACAGAATACTAGGTTGCCCTCTCGAGTTTCCCTCCAGTGGATACGTCGCCGGATACGTCGTCAGCAGACAGGCTGCCATCCGAACAGGCCGCACCGCGCGTGTGGCCCTGGGGGGTCTTTGTCATCGTCTTGAACTGGAATCGTCGCGAGGAGACGATCACCTGTCTCGAGAGCTTGGAAAGGGCCGACCTCCAGGGTGCGACGGTGATGGTCGTCGACAACGGCTCGCGCGACGGCTCGGTCGAGGCGATCCGGGAGCGTTTTCCATGGGTCCGGCTGGTGCCGCTCGGAGAGAACCGCGGCTTCGCGGGCGGAAACAACGCCGGGATCCGGATCGCGCTGAACGAGGGCGCCGACGCCGTCGTGCTCCTCAACAACGACACGATCGTGTTCCCGGACTTCCTGCTCCCGCTGATCTGGAAGGCCAACGAGGAACCGCGCGCAGCTGGGATCTCGAGCGTGGCATTGCGGATGGATAGCCCGCAGGTCATCGATGCGGCGTACCTGTCGATCTACTTCGGTCACGGGGTCGTCTTGCACCACGGGGTAAACAAGATGCCGGGCGAGGGCTTCGATACCGCGCGCGTCATCGATGCCGGCATAGGCTGCTGCTTCCTGATGTGCGCCGATGCCTTGCGTGACGTCGGCCTGCTCGACGAGGCGTACTTTGCCTATCACGAGGAGGTGGACTGGTGCTTCCGCGCCCGGCAGGCCGGCTGGCAGATCTGGTATCAGCCCATTTCGGCGCTCTGGCACGGTGGATCCAAGAGCACGGACACGCCGCGGCCGCCGAAACCCCGCTTCCCTCTCGTCCGCGACGACAAGAAGCCGCAGCTGGAGAATCCCGTCCCGCTCTCGTGGAGCCCGATTCGCTGCTACCTGGGAGCGCGCAACAGCGTCCGCTTCGTGCGCGCGCACGCGACGCGGGAACAGAAACGGTTCTTCATCCGCTCGACGATCGAGTCCGTGCCGCTGGAATTATTCGCCGCCGTCATGGGCCGCGAAGAAGAGTACGACATCGGCGCGTGGGACTACCGGCGCGTGTGCGCCTTCTATCTGCTCGAGCGGCGCGGCCATGAGGAGCCGCCCCGTTCCGTGCGGCTATTCGACGAGCTGCGCCGCCATCCGCGCTGGCTGCTCCACTTGCTGGCGGATCTCTTCTGGTGGCTCCCGCGGGACACGTGGCGCGCGTATCGTACCGGCTGCCTGACGCAGGTGATCGAGACGCTCCGCGGCCTGCGGGACGGGCTTCTCGACCGTCCAGTGCCGCTCGAGCGTCTGGGCCTGCGGTGAGCCCGGTCCCCGCTCGGCTCAGACTTGGAAGAGCAACCGCAGATAGCGCAGCGCGCCGGAGACGTCGGTGACCAGGAAGATCATCGGCACCGAGAAGGCGTTGAAGGTGATGACGGTGCTGAGGACGTAGGCGATCGGGCTGCGGCGCCACCAGCCGACGAGGGCCACGGGGAGCATGCGCCCCAGGTCGCGGCAGACGACCCCGACCCAGACGAGGCCGAGCGCTTGCAGGAGCCCCCAGAGCACGAAACCCCACGCGAGCTCGTGCCACAGGCCGCAGAACGTCATCGCGGCCACCTGTCCGGCGGTCACCGCGGCGCGGTCGCCGAGCCCGCTGGCGTATCGCATCACCCGGCGCGACACGGGGATGAACAGATACAGCCGGAGAAAACGCGTCAGCGTCATGTGCCAGTTCTGCCACAGCTGGACGAGGTTCCGGCGCAGGAACGGCCGGTCGAAATTCTCCTCGATGTCATAGCCGTACAGCGCGCCGAGCCCGATGGCGATGTCGCTGTAGCCGGAGAAATCGAGGTAGAAACGGAGGCTGAGGGCGTACAGGCCGAGTAACAACTCGAGCGGCACGTGCCGCTGCGGGGCGGCGACGATCGGCTCGACCCACTGGCCGAGGTAGGTGGCCGCGACCAGCGCCTTCACCAGACCGAACAGGATCCGCTCGAGGCCGCCGAGCGCGCGGCTGCGATCGAGGACGGGCTCTTGCCGGCGAAAATGGTCGAGGGCTTCCATCGGACCGGCAGGGTAGATGGGGGCAAACGCGATCCATGCCAGCGCCTCGCGCACGCGGACTTCGCCGATCGTCCCGCGCGCCGTCTCGATGAGGGCGGCCGCCGCT
>Ga0335085_10005489_pt1 | contig 20302 bp, 16 predicted proteins | sample Lox_Sample_45_FD_206712 | JGI IMG/M metagenome (GOLD analysis project Ga0335085, IMG submission 206712) | Soil microbial communities from Loxahatchee National Wildlife Refuge, Florida, United States - Lox_Sample_4.5 | ecosystem: Environmental > Terrestrial > Soil > Wetlands | place: USA...
TACTCGTTGCGGTCGCCCAGGTGATTCTTGCCGAACTGGCCGGTCACGTAGCCGAGCGGCTTCAACAGCTCCGCAATCGTGGGATCTTCCTTTTGCAGTCCCACCGTAGCACCCGGCAAGCCGACCTTGGTCAGGCCGGTACGCAGGCCGGACTGGCCGGTGATGAACGACGCCCGGCCGGCGGTGCAGCTCTGCTCAGCGTAGGAGTCGGTGAAGATTATGCCTTCCTTGGCGATGCGATCGATGTTGGGCGTGCGGAAGCCCATCAGGCCCATCGAGTAGGCGCTGACGTCGGACTGGCCGATGTCATCGCCCCAGATGATGACGATGTTGGGTTTCGTTGATGCGGTCGCGGGACGCTTCTGGGCTACGAGGGGGCCCGAGATCAGTGCAAGCCCGAGCAGGAGTCTAGCAACTCTCATGAGGTTCTCCGACGGTGTGAGGTGATGGACGAAGTTCCTGAATGTCAGTTCGCATTTCCTCAATGAACTGACCGCTTGGGGGCAGCAGAGAGGCTCAGGCGATGCAGCAAAGCTGCCGGGGAAGTGATGAAGGGCCAGTGAAGAATCTGCTAGGATCGAAAGACCTTCGGCTGGTAGGGGCCGCTTCGAAGCGCGAAACCCCTGCACCGCAGCGCTGCGGTCTTCTTTATATGAGACTTGTCAGACGGCAACTGCGTACATCCATGCGCCGACTCGGAATCGAACCGAGAACCTACTGATTAAGAGTCAGTTGCTCTGCCAGTTGAGCTATCGGCGCGTCAAGGCGGCGAAACATCATCAAGCCGAAGGCGTTTCGCAAGGGAATGAAAACGGCCCCCGCCGAAACCGTTCGGCGAGGGCCGCCTATTCAGCGCTGCTCCGGACTCAGGTTCGCGTCACCGTATACTGACCGCACGCCGTGAACTGGATCGACAGGTGCGACGTGTTGCCCCCCCGTGTGACCACGGCATCGATGGTACCGGAATCGAACTTCGGCCGGACCGTGCACGCCGCGCTGTAATGCAGCGGCGACGGAGTCGACACCACGACCATCCAGGTGTTCGATCCGCGCGTCCAGGTCGAGTTCCCGGCGATCGTGAGCGACCCGGAGGGCAGCGCCGAATCCGGGAGAATCGTTCCCGCCGTGTCCGCCGTGAACGTGAGCGACCAGCTCCGCACGTGGCTGGCCGTGCCGCCGTTCGGGAACTGCCAGGTGGTGCTCATGTTGGTCGACGTGAAGGCGAGCTGCGCCGAGTCGCCGATGATCTGCCGCGACCCGTTCACGTCGACGATCGTCTCCCGGCCTGCCGCTCCGACGTGCACCCGCGTCAGGTCGTTGAACACGTGCTTCCAGGCGTGATCGGTGACCGTGGGCGTCGGATCGAGTACATCGATCGAGCCGCGCACCGTATCCGAGCTCAGCGGATAGACCACGACGCAGTCGTTGAAGGTGATCCGGACCGAGTCGGGGACCCGGTCGCTGTCGGAGTTCGTGGGCGAAGCCGGCGAGCGCGACACGCAGGCAGGCGGGCCCGTAAGGATGTCGTCCCGCAAGGTTTCGGGGCCGACCGTCGCGGCGCCGCTGAAGGTGGCGAAGTCCAGGTCCGACTGCGCGTCGCCCGTGACGACCTGGCTCAGCGTGTCGCCCTGCGCGAGAGTCAACGCCCCGGTCGAGCCGGGCGAGGTGCTATTGGAGCAGGCGGCGCCGATGACGGCGGCCGCCACGACGACGGCAAAGCCCTGGGACTTCCCGAACGAGATCATGGCGTCAGGCTCCTCGAAAGAGTGTGCGCAGAACTCGCGAAATCGCCCTTCGACACCACGACGGCCCGCCCGTTAAGCTCGCGACCCACCGCCCTTCCTGCTGGTGACTCGGATCACACACGTTACGTCACGGAGATCATGCCGGCAGGAAGGACGTGCCCCCAAGGGGAATCGAACCCCTGTTCCCACCTTGAAAGAGTGGTGTCCTGACCGTTAGACGATGGGGGCGGGAGTAGCGGTAACGGGATTCGAACCCGTGTTTGAGCCTTGAGAGGGCTCCGTCCTAGTCCCCTAGACGATACCGCCCAAGGAGGCGGTCAATATCGCCAGGCCCCGCACCCCTCCGCAACCCGCGCCGGCCGCCGTATGCTTCGGCACGATGCAGCCGCCACGGGCCATCCACTGGTTCGTCCCCGAGGGACTCTGCGTGCTGGCGGCGCTCGCCCTGGCGCACCTCCCGGCTCTGCACTCGGCCACTTCGGTTACCGCCCGCATCGCGCCCGCCGTCGTCGCCGCAGCCGGCCTGCTCCTCGCATGGCGATTCCACCGCAGCCGCACGGTCTTCGCCTTCGTCCTCCTGGCCGTGGCCTGGTTCGTGATTCGCCCGGCCACGCCGACCCACGCCGCCGCCGCGCAGGCAGTGATGTTGCTCCTCCCGCTCGACCTCGCGGCCGTGGCACTGCTCCCCGAGCGTGGCGTCTTCACCGAAGCGGGACTCCTCGCGTGGGGGATGCTCGGCCTCCAGGCGCTGGTGATCGGATTCCTCGCGAGCACGCAAGGGCCGGCCACGACGGCGGCACTGCGCACCGAATGGTTCTCGAGCGAGACCCTCGCCGCCTGGCGGATCGGGCAACCGGCGCTCATGGCCTTCGGCCTTGCCGCGGCGCTGCTGCTCCTGTTCTGGATCCTCGAGCCGCAGGGGAGCGCCCGAGTCTTCTGGTGGGCCCTCCTCCCCACCCTGCTCGGCAGCGCGTCCACGCGCGCGATGCACACGGCGATTTACTTCGCGACCGCCGGCCTCGTCCTCGTCACCGGCATCGTGGAAGCGTCCTACCGCATGGCCTACCGTGATGCCCTGACGGGGCTCCCCTCGCGGCGCGCCCTGAACGAGGCGCTGGAACGCCTCAATGCGCCCGCGGCCATCGCGATGATCGACGTGGACCACTTCAAGCCGTTCAACGACCGCCACGGCCACGACGTGGGCGATCAGGTGCTGCGGCTCGTGGCGGCGCGGCTGCACGCCAACGCCGCCGGCGCGACCGTGTATCGCTTCGGCGGGGAAGAGTTCGCGGCCGTTTTCCCCGGCACGACCGTCACGACCGCGGTCGGCCAGCTCGAGGTGATGCGGCAGGCCGTGGAAGGCGCGGTGTTCCTGCTGCGGCACCGCCCCCGTTCTCCCCGCAAGCCCGCGAGCCCGCCCATGCGCCGCCGCACGCGTGAATCGCGTCTCGCGGTGACCGTGAGTGTCGGGGTGGCGTTGAGCGATGGCGTGCCGGAGCGTCTGGCCGCGGCGCTGCGGGCGGCCGACCAGGCGCTCTACCGGGCGAAGGAAGGCGGACGGAACCGGGTGAGCACGTAGGGGAGCCCCACCCTGCTACCGACGAGGCGGACGCGCAGCATCGCCGAGCCTCCTTGCGTCCTCTACTTTATAACCCGTGATGATCCCCCGCACGCTCGGGCTCGCCGCGCTGGCGCTGGCGCTCGTTCCGCCCGCCTCGGGCCAGGAGCCGAGCAGCCGACCGTTCCTCTGGGGAGGCGACGCCGAGGGGGGCGCGCCGTTCGTGGAAGCGGACCAGGCCGATCCCTCGCGCGTGCGCGGGTTCGACGTGGAAGTAGCCGGGCGGATCGCCCGGGGCCTGAGCGGGGGACGCCACCCTCGGTTCATCCAGGTGCAATGGTCGGCGATCGACCAGTCAGTAGAGCGCGGCGATTTCGCAATCGGCCTGTCAGGCGTGGAAGACACCCCGGCCCGCCGCGCCCGGCACGCCGTCACACTGCCGTATTTCGAATTCCGCGAAGTGCTGGCGGTGCGCCCCGCGGACAGTGCGACGGTGCATGGGCTCGCCCAAATGCGGGGCCGGCGCGTGGCGACGCTGGGCGCCACGATCGCCTATGAGATCCTCCTCGCGGCGCGGGATTCGCTCGGTCTCATCCCCGTCTCCTACGACGACGACGTGCACCCCTACGCCGACCTCGTCGCCGGTCGCGTGGACGCGGTGCTGCTCGATCACATCATCGCGCAGCGGGCGCTGCGCCGGGCGGGAGGGACGGGATTCGTCATCCTGCCCGAGGCCGTGGCGACCGGCCACTACGTCGGCGTGCTCGCGCGGGCCGATTCGGCGTTGCGCGACTCGGTGAACGCCGTGCTGCGCGAGGCGATGCGCGACGGGTCCCTGGAACAGATCTTCCGGCGCTGGAACGTGTGGGATCCGAGCGAGGGGGCATTTTTCGACCGCGTGCTGCGCGGCGGAGCGGGCCGCCAGCCCGCCGCAACGGCCGGGCGCGCGGTGACGCCGTACCTCCCTTCCCTGATCCGCGCAGCGGGGGTGACCGCCGTCATCTCGATCCTCTCGATGGCCCTCGCCGTCGCGGTGGGACTGGGGCTCGCCTCCGGGCGCGTCTACGGTGGCGCCTGGGTCCGCGGCGCCACGACGGTGTACGTCGAAGTGGTGCGCGGAACGCCGGTACTGCTGCAGCTCTTCGTCATCTATTACGGCCTCGCGGGAATGGTCCGGCTGCCGGCGTTTATCGCCGCGGTCCTCGGGTTGGGGCTGAACTACGCGGCGTACGAATCGGAGATCTACCGCGGCGCGCTGCAGGCCGTCTCGCCGCTCCAGCTCGAGGCGGCGCGGACCCTGGGCTTTTCCGAAGGTCAGATCCTCCGCCTCGTGCGCGGGCCCCAAGCCCTGCGGCTGGCGCTCGCCCCGATGACCAACGACTTCGTTGCCCTGCTCAAGGATTCCTCGCTCGTCTCGGTCATCACCGTCATCGAGCTGACGAAGCAGACGGCGATCTATGCGACGAACGTGGGCAGCTGGGTGGTGCCGGGTGCGCTCTGCGCCGCCGTGTACCTCGCCATGTCGCTGCCGCTGGCCCGTCTCGCCCGCCGGCTCGAACGCCGCTGGAGCGTGCGATGACCGCGCTCCTCGCGATCGAGCGGCTGGGTGTCCGCTACGCCGCGCGGCAGGTGCTCCGGACGCTGTCGTTCGAGGTGGCGCGCGGTGAAGTGGTGGCGTTGATGGGCCCCTCGGGGGCGGGCAAGACGACCGCGCTCCGGGCGGTGGCCGCCCTGCAGTCGTTCGACGAAGGGCGCATCGTCGTCGACGAGTTCGCGCTGGCTCCGGGGCCGGTGCCGCCGGAGTCGCAGCTGCGGCCGCTGCGGCGCCGGGTCGGGCTCGTGTTCCAGAGCCATGCGCTGTTCGAACACTTGAGCGCGGTAGAGAACGTCGCGTTGGCGCTGCGGCATGTGTTGCTGCGCGGCCGCGCGGAGGCGGAGGCGACGGCGATGCGGCTGCTCGACTCGCTGGACGTCGGTGGGCGCGCCGCCGCTCTGCCCCGGCACCTGTCCGGTGGCGAGGCGCAGCGTGTGGCGATCGCCCGGGCGCTGGCGCTCGATCCCGCGTTGCTGCTCATGGACGAGCCGACGGCGGCGCTCGACCCCGAGCGGCGGGGGGCGTTGGGAGAGACGCTGCGGCGGCTCGCTGCGAGCGGCCGTGGTTTGCTGGTCGCGACGCACGACGTGGAGTTTGCCAGAGCCTTCGCCCATCGCGTCGTGAACCTGGCGGCCGCGATGGGGTGATCCGAGCCCGCGCTGACATGACTTGCTCCAGTCGTACCTGCCTCCAAGGAGGCGGGCGGCGGTAAACGACCGTTAACGGCGGGTGAAAAGCTCAAAGCGGTTCGGCGAGTGTTAAGTTCTAGGTGAACGTCTCGCCGGAGCGGCCATGTTCGGTATTCCAGAGTGGGCCTTAGGGGTAGGGTTCATCATCGTGGCCGGGTCCCTGGCGAGCGCGATCGGTCGGAGCGTCTTCGGCGGCGCGCCGGCGCGCCGCCTGGACGGGCGCAAGCTGAACAAGCACGACCTGGCGGCGGTCGTTAACGAGTTGCAGGGAAAACTCGATGCGCTCGGCGACATTCAGGCGCGGCTCGGCGAGGTCGAGGACGCGCAGCGGCGGCTGGCTGAGGTCGAGGAGCGGTTGGATTTCGCCGAGCGGATGCTGGCCCAGCAACGTGGCGCCGAGCGTCTGCCGTCTCCCAAACAATAGGACTCTGCGCCGGCAATCCTAAGGCCTGGGGGTCGCCTGGTTCGACGCGCCCAGGACCGCGCCCGCACTGCGAGCCACCGCCGAGTCGCCCGGAAAACGGGCGACCGCAGCCTGCGCGATCGCGACCGCCCGGGCAGTATCGCCGGCCGTCAGCAAGACCAGCGGGAGTTCGATCCAGGGGCGAGAGCGCGAACTGTCGTCCGCGATCGCTCCCGCGAGCAGGTCCGCCGCCGGCCGCCAGTACCCCGCCGTGATGTAGCGCCAGGCGAGATCTTCCTTGGGCCCCGGGATCTGCGGTGCCGCCACGATCGCTTCACGCAGCAGCCGTTCTCCCGAACCCCAGTGCCCCGCATCGAACGCCTCCCGGCCTTCCTGCCAGAGACTGCGATACGAGTTCGGGGCGTCGCGCTTCAAAGCCTCGATATTGGACTGTTCGTCCCGCCAGACCGGTATCCTGGTGAGGCTGCGCCAGGCGCCGCCGATCACCGCGATCGCGAGAAGGGTTTGCCGCACGCCCGAAGGGACCAGCGCCGAGACGGTCGCGACGATCGCCAGCATCGCGCCCCAGGACGGCAGATACAGTGTCCGCTCCGCAACCAGCAGCTCGGTCGGCACCAGCACATTCGACACGGGCGCGATCGTGATGACGACCCAGCCGAGACCCACGAGCGGCCACCAGGTGCGGTGCCGCAGGCGCCAGGCGCCCCAGGCGAGCGCCAGCCAGATCGCGATCGCCGCGAGGTGCCAGGGCGTGATGGCGGTCGAGACGGTGGCGAAGGCGGGCGAGTAGTCGGCGGAGAGGTGAGCGGGGGCCACGAGCAACCGCAGCCACACCAGGGAGAGCGGCGCCATTCCCCAGGCCCGCCCGATGAGGCTGAGACCGCCGAGCCCTGGGGCGAGGCCGCCGGAGGCGAAGGCCCCCCCCGGCAGCACCAGGGAGCGTACCCCGAAATACGCGACGATGGGGAGCGTGGCGCCGGCGACGAGCGGCCAGGCCGACCGGACGCTCGTGCGCCACGATTCCCCGCGGGTGATCCCCCGGCCCAGGACTAGCAGGAGCACGGCCGCCGGCAGGGTTGCCGCGTGCTCCTTGGACGCAATCCCCAAGGCGCTCCCCAGGACCAGGCCGGCGAGCCACCCGCGGTTCCGCTCCGCGCGGAGCGCGCCAATCAGCGCGAGTGCGTATCCCGCCGCGGCCAACAGCTCCGCCCGCCCCACGACATTGGCGACGGCCTCCACGTGCACCGGGTGCACCGCGAACAGGAGTCCCGTCGCGAGACCGATGCGCTGGTCCGCGACCAGACTCGCGACCAGGGCGAGCGCCGCGGCGACGAGCGCCGCCCAGACGACATTCACGAAGTGGAACCAGGACGGGTTCGCCGACACGCGGTAGTCGAGCGCAAAGGAGGCGAGCACCGCCGGCCGCCACAATCGGCCGCCGAAGCTCGGTGGCCAGAAAGGCGCCGCGAGCACGGCCGCGATCGAGGGGGGGTAACGCAGCAGCGGGCGCTGTTCGACGACCCAGTGATCGTCCCTCACGAATCCGTTGCGGATCGACGGGGCCGACACGAGCGCGGCGGCGAGTCCCGCGATGGCGGCGGCATGCCATGGGAGCAGCCGAGCGGTGGAGCGGCCCGGAACGGTCAAGGGTTGGCCACGGGCATGAACGAGTTCAAACGTACATCAGGATCGAAGCCGCCGGGCGTACAAAGGGCCGCGACGGCGTCGCGGCCCGAGCAGGCCCGGCAGGAATCGAACCTGCAACCCCCGGTTTTGGAGACCGGTGCTCTACCAATTGAGCTACGGACCTAGGACCGGGAAAATAGCAACGGCGGCCCGTCGGCGACACCCGTACCGCCCTGCCCATCAGTTTGACGCGCGCCCGCCGGGCCCGCATGTTCTCCGGACCGATATGCCACGCTCACAGCCCATTCCTGGGACGCCGTCGCGCCTCGTGGCGGCCCTCGCCTTGGGCCTGGCGCTCGCCACCTGCAGTCGCGACACCACCGGCCCTGCCGGCTCCGCCCATTTCACCGTCACCCCCCGGTTCCAGGACGGGGCCTCGGTTCCCGGCAACGCGCTGGCCATCGATCAGGTACGCGTGCAGCTGATCCGGCTATCGAGCGATCAGGTCGTCGTCGACAAGACCTACGCCTTCGCGAGCGGGACTACGCTCTCCATCACCGTTTCCGTCCCGCTGCAGCAGGCCGAGGACACCTTGCAGGTTCAGATCGATTACGAACGGGGCGGCGAGGTACTGTTCAGCGGCGGCCAGTCCGTGGTCGTGTCGCAGGGCCAATCGCCACCCACTGTCACCGTACCGGTCAGCTACGTCGGCCCGGGCCAGTCCGCGACGAGCCTCGTGCTCGGGCCCCGCGACACGACGCTCACCGCCGGGGATTCACTACAGTTCACGGCGACCGTCACGTCAGGCGCCAACCCCGACTCGGTGTATCTGGGGTGGAGTACGAGCAACGTCGCGCAGGCGATCGGTCCGACCGGCCGCTTGGTCGCCACGCTCTCCCGCGCGGTAGTGACCGTTCATGCCACAAGTCCGACCCCGCCGGGACTCGCGGACTCGACGACGGTGCACATCGTCCCCAAGCCGACGGGACTCGTCAAGGTGAGCGGCGACGGGCAAAGCGGTTCCGCGGGCACGCCCCTGCCCCTGCCCCTCATCGTCCGCGTGGTCGGCGCCGATCAGCTCGGCGTCCCGGGCGTCACCGTCACGTTCGCGGCGACGGTGGGCGGCGGCAGCGTCGCCAGCCCCTCGGTCGTGACCGACACGCTGGGCCTCGCGGGGACCACCGCCACTGTTGGCCCCTCCGGCGGCAGCCAAAACTTCACCGCCACCGCGGTCGGGCAGACTGTAACCTTTGGCGCCACGGGCGGCGCGGCGCCCCCCAAGACCTGGACCGGCGCGGTGTCCTCCGACTGGAACGCCGCCGGAAACTGGAACCCGAGCGGCGTCCCCACGACCACCGACAGCGTCACGATCCCCGGCGGCACGCCGCAGGCGATCCTGCATACCGGCTCCTACACGATCGCCGGCATGGCGATTCTCTCCGGCGCGACGGTCGCCCTCGACACGGCCGTGCTCATCGTGCAGGGCGGCTTCGGCAACGCCGGCACCTTGCTCAATCCCGACTCGAGCTCCACCGTCACGCTCACGGGGTCGGGCAAGACCTTCAGCGGGAGCATCCCGGCTGGGCTGACCGTCGTCACGGGGAGTTACTCCCTGAACGGACCGGTCCAGACGGGTAACATGGAGGTCCTGGGGAACCTGACCCTCAACGGACACACCGCGACCGTCACCGGGACCTTCCTGACGTCGGGCACGGGGGTCCTCACGATGACGCAGGCCACCGACACGATGAACGTCGTAGGCACCGCCGCGTTCAGCGGCGGCAGCACCAGCGGCCACCTGACCGCCGGCACCCTCATCGTGAGCGGGGGCTTCTCGCAGACCAGCACCACCAGCGCGACGAGCTTCCAGGCGGGGCCGGGCCACACCACGATCCTCGACGGGACCGCGCTGCAGATCGTCTCCTTCGACAGCGCCTTCAAGACCGGCTTCGGGAACCTGGTCGTCAGCAATACCTACGCGGCGGTGATTTTCGGCCGGGCCCTGGTGAACGGCAACCTCACCCTCCCCTCCGGGGGGATCCTCGTGGCCAGCGACACGACGTACAACGGGACCGGACTCAACGTGGCCGGATCGGTCACGACGGCGTCGGGCAGTCTGCTGCAGCTCGGTCTCCTCGTGGTGAAGGGCGCCTTCACCTGCAACGGGACCTTCAACACGACGTCGATCGCCTTCGACAGCTCGAATTGGACGATTCCGGCGGGGATCCCGTACAAGTTCCTCTACGTCGGGGTGGGGGCCAACGCCACGCTGGCGCCGGGGGTGACGATCGCGAACCAGCTCGCCATCCAGGGTGCCACGCTCACGCTGACGGCGAACCTCAGCTTCCCCGGGAACACCTACACCGAGTTCGGCGGCACCCTGGACCTGAACGGGCATACCCTCTCGATGGGCGGACTCTTCAGCGCCGACAACGGGGGGTTCCTGAAGATGACGAACCCGCTCGATACGCTGGTGATCGGACTGGGAGGCTACTTCACGGGCGGTAGCGAGGCAGGGTTGCTCACCGCGGGGGTGATCGACATCGGCGGCATCTTCGACCAGGCCGGGGATCCGCAGGCCTTCGCGGCGTCCGGAACCAACCTCGTGATCTTCACCGGCGGGGCCTCCGAGACGATCACCTTCGCCAACCCGGGCGCCGCCGGGGCGTCACACTTCCAGGATGTGTTGATCGACAACTTCGCGGGCGGGCTCACGCTCAGCACCGATACCTGGGTGCTGGGCCAGGGGAGCCATGCGACCGGGGTGCCGAAGATCGTCTCCGGCTCCGGCCATGTCCTGCACCTGGGCAATCTGAGTATCCAGAAGACGACATTCCAGAACGTGGCGCTGGCCTACGACGCCGCGCTGGGCGGGAGCACCCAGATCAGCATGGACTCGGTCACTTTCTCCGGTTACGACGTGAACAGCACGACCCCGCTGATCACGATCGTGAACCCCGGGAACCCGACCGGCGGAGCGTTCTCATTCACCAACCTGAGCTTCGGCAGCGTGATCGGCGGGGGGTCGGGGATCTACCTCTCCGCCACCGACAGCAACACCGGTGACGGGCTTCCGCTGATGATCCAGATCACGAGCAACCTGGTGGCGACCGAAGGGAGCGCCCACACGGTGACCGGTGGCGGCGCGACAGTGACCTGGCAATAGGATTGACAGCCGATTCGGAAGGCACCACTTCGCAACTTGCCGTCTGCGCAACTGCGCAACTGCGCAACTGCGCAACTGTCTCAGGGTGGCTGACGGGAATCGAACCCGCAACCTTCGGAGCCACAGTCCGACGCTCTAACCGATTGAGCTACAGCCACCATACGACTTGATGCACAGACGCACCGGAGAAGCAAGCTAAGGGCCCCCCCTACCTCGGCGCCAGCCGTTGCCGATCCGCATTGCACCGGCGGCCCGCTTTCCCCAATGTTAGAGCATGCTCCGTCACCCGCGCGTCCTCGCCGTCACGGCGCTCGGCCTCACCGCCGCCTGCGCCCACAAGCCGCCTCCCGATTTCGCCCCCGCGCCCGGCCTCGTCGCCCAGATCACGGCGATCGAGATCCGCGCCCCCGAGCGCGTCTGTCCCGGCCAGACGTTCGAGGCGACCTACTACGCGATTCTCCAGGACAGCTCACGCATCCCCTTCGAAACGCGCTACGACCAGGATCATCCCCCGCGGCTGCACGTCGTTTTCCTCGATCGCTCGAGCAACGCCGCGACCCCTACGGCCAACGGGGGCTGGTGGGCCGACCGCGATCCCCTGCTCTCGGCCCGCGCGGGGTTCCGGCTCCAGGTCTCGCTCCTCGCCAAGCCGTCCGTCGCCGGGCACGTGGTGGTCGCGCCGAGCTACGATTGCCTGCCGCATACCTTCGCCTTCGCCGGGCGCGAGGGCGATGCCGGAGCCTCCGGTCAGGACGGCCCGCCCGTCACGGTACGCCTGGGCCTCACCCGGACCCCGTTCGTCGACCGTCTGATCGTGGCCTCGATCCAGGTGGCCGACGCCACGCCCCTCTATCTCCTCGCCGACGCGGCGACGGTCCCACCCGCCGACTGGATCGTCGTGTCGAGTCGCGGCGGCCGCGGAGGGCGCGGCGCCTCAGGGCGGCCCGGGATGGCCGGGCAAGCCGGTGCCCAGGCGTGCCCCGGGGGCCCCGGCGGGCCCGGCGGGCCGGGAGGCAGCGGCGGGCCCGGCGCGTCCGGTGGCCGAGGCGGCCCGATTACGGTGATCGCGCCAAGTGAGGAGCCGTTTCTCGCGGGGCTCGTGACGGCTCATAGCGAAGGAGGCGAGGGGGGACTCGGCGGCAAAGGCGGCGCCGGCGGCCGTGGCGGTGCCGGGGGCAGCGGCCACAATAGCGACGGCTCGGCGTGTCAGGCGGGACAGCCGGGGGCGGACGGGTCGCGGGGCCCGGACGGCTCCGCCGGCGCGAACGGATCGCCGGGTGGGCGCCCGCAATTCATCACCGTTCCGATGCGCGACGTGTTCGGTCCGGCGCCGTCCGCCGAGCTGCAGGACCTGCTACGCTGAACGCCTGTTCTTGAAGTACCAGTAGAACGGCAACCCCAGCGCGATCAGCCCGGCCGCGACGGCGGAGTCCACCGGGTCTTCCTTGATCGTGTTGCCCACGAGCCAGAGCGAGAACACGATGAACAGGACGGGCGTGACGGGATACCCCCACGCCCGGTAGGGTCGCGGCAGCTCCGGTTTGGACCGGCGCAGCCGCAGCAGGGCGCCGCACATCGCGGCGTAAAAGACGAATTGCGCGAATACGACGTAGGTGTAAAGCCAGTCGTACTCCCCCGTGAGCGTCAGGGCAATGGACAGAATCGCCTGAACGAGGAGCGAGTTGGCCGGGGTGAGCCAGCGGGGGTGTACCGCACCGATCCCCCGGAACAGCAGTCCGTCGCGCGCCATGGCGTAGGGCACGCGCGCCGCCGTCAGCACGATGCCGTTGTTGGCGCCGAGCGTCGACACGAGAATCCCGGCGACCACGAGCCCGACCCCGAACGCCCCGAGCGTCACGGCCGCCGCGTCGCTCGCCACGAGCTTGGATGCGGCAACCCGGTCGGGGCCGAGCACGTAGGTGAACGACAGCGTCACGAGCACGTAGAGCGCCATGCAGATGAGGGCGGAGTAGATGATGGCGCGGGGGAGATTGCGTCCCGGATCGGTGACCTCGCCCCCCACGTAGGTGGTTTCGATCCACCCGTCATAGGCCCACAGCACGGCGACCATCGCGAGGCCGAACCCGCCGATCAGGTGCCCACTGCTCCGTGGCCAGATCGGTTCCAGATTCGCTACACCGCCCCCGGGCAGGACGAAGCCGATCAGAATCAGCCAGACGACGGTGGCGATCTTGATGAGGGTGAGGACGTTCTGCGTCGTCGCGCCGAGCCGTACCCCGCGCGCGTTGAGCGCCGTCAGGCCCAGGATGGAGAGGATGGCGACGCCCTTGATCCCCCACGGCGACAGCGGCGTGAAGTGGCCGACGTACCCCGCGAACCCGACCGCGATCGCGGCGATCGAGGCCGGGTTGATCACGATGCCGTTCGCCCACCCATACAGCCACCCCGACGCCGGCCCGAACGCCTCCCGCAGGTAGACATACGCGCCGCCCGCCTCGGGCATGGCGGCCGCAAGCTCGGCGATGGCCAGGGCCCCGAGGATCGAGACGATCCCGCCCACCACCCAGACCAGCACCGTGAGCGACGTCGCGTGCAGACCCGCCGCGATCTCCGCCGGAACGATGAAGATCGCCGAGGCGATGATCGTCCCGACGTTGATCATCGTGGCGTCGAGCAGAGTGAGCTGCCGCTTGAGCTCCATCAGCGGGAGGTGCCCAAGGCATCGCGGTAGGCGTGCTTCAACAGCTTCTGGAAGTGGTAGACCCCCTCCTCAAAGCGCACCGAAAAGCGCCCCCGGTCGTAGGCCCGGCTCGAGAGGCCCTGCTGCACCCGCTCGCAGATCTCGGCGTCCTCACGCTGCACCTGCTCGGAAAAGGTGACGTCCGCTTCGATGCGCTCCCGCGCGCCGGGGGCGTCGGGGTCGGCGTAGTAATAGCGGAAGATCACCCGGCAGCGATCGGGACCGGTGGGGATCACGGTGTTGAGCTGCAACCGGCCCGGGACCACGTTGAGCATCAGGTTCGGGAACACGAAGTAGTAGAGCGCCTCGCCGCCCCCGGCGGTGTAGACGTTGCGCTCCCCGGTGAGGGGGCCGACCTGCACGCTGTAACGGTCGTGTACCTCGGTGACATAATTCTGATAGTCATAGAGACTGCACAACTCGGGGTGGACGTAGGGAACGTGGTACCCCTCGAGGTAGTTGTCCACGTACACCTTCCAGTTGGAGCGCACGTCGCAATCGACGTGCCGCACGAACTTGAGCTCGGAGAGACGGGTCGGGGCGATTCGCTCCGGAATCCCCGCGAATACCCGGGCGATGGGGGGCGGCTTCGGCCCGAGGTGCACGAACACGAGTCCTTCCCAGACGGCCAGGCGCACCGGGGTGAGTCCGTAGTCCTTCTTGTCGAACAGTTCCACGTGATTGAAATGGGGCACGCCGCGCAGCATGCCGTCGAGCCGGTAGGTCCAGCCGTGGTACTTGCAGATCAGCATGTCGCAGCGCTCGTCCTTCATGGCGAGCGGCCCGCCGCGGTGACGGCAGACGTTGTAGAACGCCCGCAGCACGCCATCCTGCCCGCGCACGACGATCACCGGCTCCCCGGCGACGGTCGCCCGCACCACATCGCCCGGCTGGGACACCTGCGCCAGGTCGGCGACAAACTGCCAGCTCGTCGCGAAAACCGCCTGGGCGTCGAAGGGATCGAACGCGGGATCGATGTACCAGCGGGACGGGATCGTCTGCGACCGGGCGAGGGGGACGGTCCGCAGGTCGCTGCGTTTGATGCCGGGATTCGCGGCGCGCGGGATCACGGCCGGGGAAGCTACGCGCGCTAGAGGATCCCGTCCACGGAGAAATCGAGCCGCCATCCCGCCGGCGCCACGAGCGCGCGCGACAGATCGAACCGCAGGATCCCGTCCAGAAACGAAGCCCCCGCCCCGACCGAAACGAGCGGGCGGCTCCCCAGCATCGCGGCTCCCGGGCCCGCCCATCCCGCGTCGGAGAAAATGGCGAGCCGGGCCGCGGGGAACCGGTTGGCGAACTCGAGCCGCCCGCGATAGAACGCCGGTCCGGCGCTGATCCCGCCGTCATAGCCGCGCAGCGACCCGACACCGCCGAGGAAGTAGTCCGCCTGCGGCGGCGACGCCGTCGTGGTCGTGCCGGTCGCGCCCCCCGCCACCTCGATCGCTCCGACCAGCCGGCTTCCGAGCGGCGCCGTGAGCCGCGCCGTGAGGCTCGCCCGCGCGTACTGATAGGTCCCCACGTCGGCGTCCATGTCGAGCTGGGCGCCCACCGTCACGCCACGGGCGGAGATCCCGCGCGAGCCGCGCAGCGTCATGGCCATCCCGAACTGGGTGGCGGAGGCCGCGCTGAAGTTGCCGCTGAACTCGTGCGCCGAATTGATGAGGTGCGGGATGCTCCAGTCCGTGGTCTTCTCGGCGTTCCGTTGTGCCTCGCCGTAGAACCGCAGCTCGAACGTCTGCGGCAACGTCGCGGCGGGGCGCAGCGTCGCCTCGCCCCCCCAGGTCCGGAAGTACTGCCCATCATCCCGTCCAAACATGAGCCCCATCGCCGAGTTGATCACGCCCAGAGGTCGATTGTCCGGATTGGCGGCGGTGAGACGGCGATAGCCCGCGAGGCGCCAGCGCAGCTCCGTCCCTTCGTGCCCCACCCCGGCGTCGAGATTGGGCCAGAGGTCGGACACGCCGAGCCGGGCCGTGGCGTCGGTCGACACCCGCCCCAGATCCCACTCGAACCGCGCCCCGATCGACAGGGCTTCCACCTTGTTGTAGCGCAGCAGGCCGCTCCCGCCGGGGCCTATCGCGAGGCGAGGCCGGTGCGCTTCCCAGGGGGACGGCGGGAGGCTCTTCAGCTGCTCGCCGATCTCCTGCAGCTCACCCTTGGTGATCAGCTCCTCACCGGCCTCGACGATCGGCGGCGGGAGCCGTTCACCGGTGAGCAGGGTGCTCGAATCGGGCGGGAGGACCACGACCGCCGCCCGGCACTCCTCCTTCCCGCACCAGCAGTCGGCCTTGCCGAGGCAGGCGAGGTGGCCCGCGTCGAGGGAATCCAGGTCCGTGGAGTCGGTCACCGGAGTCGGCGGGCGCTCGGCCATCGGGACGAGCCGCACCGGCACCCCCGCGCGCACCTCGTACTCGTCGTAGACGCGCTCGAAGCGCAGCGGGAAAGTGGCGAAGTTCCCGGCCGAGGCGACGCCGTCGAGCGCGATCAGGCGCGGCAGCCACCAGCGCCCCTCCCACAGGGCGTACTCGATGGTGATGAACCGGATCTCGCCGCGCAGCGGCTTCAGAAAGCCGGGGATGTCCCCGTCGTCGCCCTTGTCCTCCTTCGAGACGTCGCGATCGAAATCCCAGGCCCGCGCCGGTTTGAACAGCGCGCGCACGACGGCGTGGGTCTCCGCCTCGATCCAGAACGAGCCCACGAGCAGGTGCACGTCCTCGCGTCGCGGCACGACCTCCAGCTCGTAGAGCCGGATCGTCTGGCCGCTCTGCAGCGTGATCGTGGTCGTGTCCCCCGCGCGGAAGCGGTAGTTGCCCTCGCTTCCCGGGGCGAGGGGGTCGTAGACGAACCCCGAGTCCCGGAGTCCGATCACCATCCGGTCGGCGCTGGGATCGTAGGCCAGATCCTGGGCATCCTGACGCAAATCTTCGGGCACCTGGTCGTGCGTGAGCGCGACGGGAATGCCCTCGCGCGCCCCGAGCATGGTGATCGTGTCCTGCCCTCCCCTGGTCCAGGCGACCCGCGCGGAGACCTCCTGACGGTAGAGCAGCCGGTCGCGGCGCAGGGCGCGGATCCCGAACGACATCCGTTGCAGCACGAGCGCGTGATAGCCGGCGATGGTGAGCTGGGCCGAGGCGCGACGCTCCCGGGCGCGCGCCACGAGATCCCGGGCGGCGGGATCCATGTAGGCCGCGGTGGTATCGCGGGCCGGCATGGCGCCCGCGGCGCCCCCGGCCCCCTGCCACGCGACGAGCGCGGCGGCGAGGATCAACACGGCTGGCGGGTCATCATGTAGGGATGCGCTGCCCGTACGGGGCTCATTCAATGTAAGATTCAGGCCGCATGGCCAGGACGTATGCCGCACCCGGCACGATGCTGCGCACCGCCTGGCGGCGCCTCAGCCCCTGGCCGGGCGGCCGCTGGCTGTTCAGCCGCTTCCTCGGGTTCGTGGCACCCTACTCGGGTTCGATCGGCGCCACCGTCACCGTGCTGGAGCCGGGGCATGCCCGGGTCGAGCTCCCCGACCGGCGCCGGATTCGCAACCATCTGGCCTCCGTTCACGCCGTCGCGCTCGTCAACCTCGCCGAGATGGCGACGGGCCTCGCGATGCTCACCGGTCTCCCGGACGGGGTCCGCGGCATCGTGGCCGGCCTTTCCATCACGTACCTGAAGAAGGCCCGCGGCCCGCTGGTGGCGGAGTGCCGCTGCGACGTGCCGCAGGTGACGGCCGACGCCGAATTCGAGGCCCGGGTCGACATCGTCGACTCGGGGGGACACGCCGTGGCGCGGGCGACGGCGCGCTGGCGACTGGGGCCCGTGCCGGCCGCGGCCGGCGCCGCGTGAGTCTCCTCGACACCCCCCTGTCCCGGCAGCTCGCCATCGAAGTGCCGGTCATCTGTGGAGCGATGTTCCCCTGCTCCAACCCGGAGCTCGTGGCCGCGGTCTCGGAAGCCGGCGGCATCGGCATCGTCCAGCCGCTCTCGCTGGTGTATGTCCATGGCTACGAATTCCGCGAGGGGTTGCGGGCGATCCGCCGGCTCACGAACAAACCGATCGGGATGAACGTCCTGATCGAGCAGAGCTCCCAGGCGTATCTCGAGCGGATGCGCCGCTACCTCGACCTGGCCCTCGAAGCCGGGATCCGTTTCTTCGTGACCTCCCTCGGTAATCCCAAGTGGGTCGTGGAGCGAGCGTCGGCGGTGGGTGGCATCGTCTACCACGACGTGACCGAGCGAAAATGGGCCGAGAAGGGGCTCGCCGGGGGCGTGCACGGCCTGATCGGCGTAAACGACCGCGCGGGCGGGCACGCCGGGCCGAAGAGTGTGGAAGCGCTCTACGATGAGCTGGCGCCGCTCGGCGTGCCCGTCGTCTGCGCGGGGGGAATCGGCGACGCCGACGATTTCGTCCGCGCGCTGCGCCTGGGATACGCCGGGGCGCAGCTCGGCACGCGGTTCATCGCCACTCCGGAGTGCCGGGCGAGCGAGGCCTACAAGCAGGCGATCGTGGATGCCGGGGCCGACGACATCGTCCTGACCGAACGCGTGACCGGGGTGCCGCTCGCGGTGATCCGCACCCCCTACGTCGCGCGCATCGGCACGCGGGCGGGACCCATCGCGCGCTGGATGTTGCGGGGCCGCCGCACCAAGCGGCTGATGCGCACCCTCTACGCCGTCCGCTCGGCGTGGCGGCTCAAGCGCTCGCTCATGGCCGGGGCGTCATCGCGGGACTACTGGCAGGCGGGCAAAAGCGTGAGCGGCATTCACGCCATCGAGCCCGCGGGCGAGATCGTCCGCCGCTTCGCGGCGGCCGCCCGGTCCGCCTGACGCGCTCTCCGCCGGTCGGGTATCTTTTCGGGGCTGGCCAGACCGACCTCCACCTGAGGGAGACGATGACGAATCCTGTTTCCGTGGACCGTTTCGTAAAGGCGCTCGAGGAGATGAAGAAGGAGATGGACGCCGGCACCCTGCGCCACGGCGAGTACGATCAGCGCCTCGCGCGGGCGATCCAGGAGCTGCGGGACCGCGGGATCGACGCCGACCGCAACCGCATCACCGCCACCATCGACCACCTGCTGAAAGTCGGCACGATCACGCCGGGCGTGAAGGAGCACCTGATCAAGCGCCTGGGGCTCTAGTCCCCGCATGGCGGATCTCGGCGACTACTGGCGGGACAGCCGCAGCCCGCGCTACAGCCTGCTCTTCGCCCTCCCCCTGTTCCTGCTGTACCAGGGCATGATCGCGTTCACGCCGCCCGGCGCGGGAGCCGACCTGCGCAACGGGGCCGACGTGATGCTGGAGACCCTGTTCACCCTGGTCGCCGGGGCGCGGGGGCCGCTGATTTTCCTCTCCGTCCTCGTCGTGCTGGGCCTCTGGATCGCCGGCCGGGACTGGCGCGCGCACAGCCGTGACCTCCGCGGACGCGTCTTCATCTTCATGCTGCTCGAGGCGACGGCGCTCGCCCTGGTCTTCGGCACGGCGGTGGCGACCGTCACCTCCCACGTCGTCCAGGCGACGGCGGCGATCGGCCATGCGGCGCAGCAGCCGCTCGAGTCCCTCGGCGCCCAATCGAAGCTGATGCTCTCGGTCGGCGCCGGGCTGTACGAGGAGCTGCTGTTCCGCGTCGTGCTCGTGGGATCGCTCGCCTGGGCGGGGCGCTTCCTGCTCGGGCTCGGCGCGACGGTCGCGGGGGCCTGGGCCGCCGTCCTGGGCGCGTTGATCTTCTCGGCGTGCCACTACATTGGGGCGTACGGCGATCAGTTCCAGCTCTACTCCTTCGTCTTCCGCACGATCGCCGGCCTCGCCTTCAGCGGGTTGTACCTGCTGCGCGGGTTCGGCATTACGGCCTGGACGCACGCGATCTACGACGCGGTCCTGATGCTCCGAGGGTGACGCATGAAACGATTCCTGTTCGCCGCCTCCACGATCCTGCTCCTTGCCTGCGGCAAGTCCGCCCAGGAGAAAGCCGACGACCTGGTGCTGTGCAGCAACACCGAGCGCACCGGACGGGGGATCACGCAATGCCTGCTCAACCTGGGCGGATGGAGCCGCGCGGCGGCGGAATCGGCCGGGGCCGCGCGCCAGCACGAGCTGGACAGCACCAACGCCGAGATCGCGGCGATCGCCGCCCGGACCAAAGCGGAACGGCGCGGCCAGGTCGGGCAATGCGACGCCAAGCTCGTGGACATGAAGGACTGCCTCGTCAACCGCTTCGGGTGGGAGCCCTTCTCCGCCGCGCAGGCGGATGAATCGGTGTGGGTCAGCCGGGGCAAACTGCACGCGCGCGAGATCCGGGCCTGCGGGGCGCCGCGCTCGGGGACCGGGGCCTGCCTGCAGCTGCACTACAAGTGGATCCCGCGCCGCGCCCTTGCGGTCGACGACTCGTTGCGCCGGGCTCATTGACGTATCCGTCCGTGTCCACTCTCCGCGGTCAGCTTTGGGACAGCGGCGAGCTGATGGCTGATAGCGGACAGCCCACCGCGAGTGCCGCTGGGGTCGCATCGCGCCCGAGAACCTTACTTGGGAGAGGAGTGCGCCGTATCTTGCGCGCTCCATGAGCGACGACCTCCGCAACCGCCTGCAGCAGGCCGTCGGCGAGAATTACCGGATCGACCGCGAGCTGGGCGGCGGGGGGATGAGCCGCGTCTTCCTGGCTGAAGACACCGCCCTGACCCGCAAGGTGGTCATCAAGGTCCTCCCCCCGGAGATGGCGGCCGGCGTCAACGTCGAGCGGTTCCGCCGCGAGATCCAGCTCGCCGCCTCGCTGCAGCACCCCCATATCGTACAGCTCTTCACCGCCGGCT
>Ga0335085_10005490_pt1 | contig 20293 bp, 17 predicted proteins | sample Lox_Sample_45_FD_206712 | JGI IMG/M metagenome (GOLD analysis project Ga0335085, IMG submission 206712) | Soil microbial communities from Loxahatchee National Wildlife Refuge, Florida, United States - Lox_Sample_4.5 | ecosystem: Environmental > Terrestrial > Soil > Wetlands | place: USA...
TTCCGCTTTCACGGCCGCTCCCGGTTTCTTTTTCGCCTCCAAAAGCGCCGCCGATTTCGGCTCCTGAAGTACCGATATTAACATTGGCAATCCCGCAATCGCTGCCGACAACTGAAAGGAATTGCTCTGCTTCACGAAGATTCAATGTCATAATGGACGAAGATAATCCCTGGGGAACTCTGTTTTGAATAGAGATCGCTTCTTCGATTGTTTTATATTTTAATAAATACAGAATCGGTGCAAATGTTTCATGCTGGACTATTTTATAATGAGGCTCAGCTTCGGCAACACAGGGTTTCACATAACAACCGCTTTCATAACCATCTCCATTGAGTACACCTCCTTCAACGACAAATTTGCCGCCTTCTTTTTTGCAGGCTTCAATAGCCTTTGTATACAAATTCACAGCATCTTTATCGATCAGTGGTCCCACATGATTTTTTTCATCAAGTGGATTTCCTATTCTTAGTTGTTTATAAGCTGCTACCAGCTTTTGTTTCATTTTTTCGTATATACTATCATGTATGATTAAACGGCGTGTAGAGGTGCAGCGTTGGCCTGCAGTACCTACCGCTCCGAATAATGCTCCCACCATCGCCATATCGAGATCTGCTTCCGATGAAATTATGATTGCATTATTTCCCCCAAGCTCTAAAAGAGACTTGCCGAGCCTTGCAGCCACTGCAGTACCAACAGCTTTACCCATACGGGTTGAACCGGTCGCAGAAATCAATGGAATACGAGCATCATTGGCAAGCCACTCACCTGTTTCTCTCTCTCCAATGATCAATCCGCTGACTCCTTCCGGAACATGATTCTTCTCAAATACTTTTGAAACGATATGCTGACAGGCGATTGCGCAAAGCGGTGTTTTTTCAGAAGGTTTCCAGATACAAACATTTCCGCATACCCAGGCGATCATGCTATTCCAGCTCCATACAGCAACCGGAAAATTAAATGCCGAAATAATACCTACGATTCCCAAAGGATGCCATTGCTCATACATGCGATGACCTGGTCTTTCACTATGCATAGTGAGCCCATATAATTGTCTTGAGAGTCCAACCGCAAAATCGCAGATGTCGATCATTTCCTGGACTTCACCCAAACCTTCCTGCAGACTTTTTCCCATTTCATAAGACACCAGTCTGCCTAAAGGTTCTTTATTTTCTCGAAGAGCTTCACCAATTTGTCTTACAATTTCTCCCCGCTTCGGTGCGGGCCATTGTCTCCATTCGGAAAAAGCGCTGGCTGCTTTTTCAACCACCGTTTCACAACTTTCTTTATCTGAAATTATAACACTCGCAATCAGTTTTCCATCGACAGGTGAAAAAGAATCCAATATTTTTCCCTTTGAGAGGATCCATTGCGAACCTGTTGAAGTACCATTGTTCTTCGTTCCGATTTTCAGTTGAGAAAGAAATTCCATATAGGCAGTTTGAACTGCAAGTTAGCGATTAAGTTAGGGAAGTGCGAAAGTCGGAAAGCCCGGATCAGAAGTCAGAAGACTTTTTATAAATACATGAAGATTCTTTCGGACCTCGGACTTTTAGTCTACTGACTTTCTCAATTCATTTTATTCTCCATCGCTGCAAAAAAGCTTTCGCTGTAACTGACACCGATGGGAATTTCCTTATCGGCAACTTTGATTTTGCTTTTGCTGACGTTCTCTATTTTACTTACCGGAACAATATAAGAACGATGCACGCGGAGGAATTCTTTGGAAGGCAATTTTTGTGTAATTGTTTTTAATGTCATCAATGTGAGTATCGATTTTTGGGGCATGTATATTTTGATATAGTCATCCAGGCCCTCAATGTATAAGATATCTTTCAGATTGATCTTGATCATTTGGTAATCGGATTTCACGAAGATATATCCGTGATTCAATTCCTGGTTGTTCAAATATTCAATATATTCTTTCGCTTTATAGACGGCTTTCAGAAAACGATCGTATTCGATTGGCTTCAACAGGTAATCGATCGCATCTACATTAAATCCTTCTACTGCATATTCACTGAATGCAGTCGTAAAAATTACGGCAATATTTTTAGAGCCGAGAGATTTTGAAAATTCAATTCCATTGATATCCGGCATCTGTATATCAAGAAACAAAATATCGATGGGTGTTGTATCCATGACTTTCCTGGCTTCATACGGATCTGTAAAAGCTCCTTTTAATTCCAGGAAATAGATTTTAGCAATGTATTTTTTTATTACTTCAAGTGCCAGCGGCTCATCGTCAATTGCAATACAGGTATACATTATAAGATGATATTTAAATTGACTGTATAGGTTGTTGTTTTGTCTTCAATGTCCAGCTTATAGCGATTTGGATATAAAAGATCCAGTCTTCGGCGTGTATTATTGATCCCAATGCCGGTATTCTCGACAGGATTGCTAAGGGAAAAATGGTGTTTGTTATTGGTAACCTTAAAATAAATATTCTTGTCATTTATTTCAAGCAGGATAGGAATGGGGGATATTTCTCTTGTACTGACTCCGTATTTAAATGCATTTTCTATAAATGGAAGAAATAATAAAGGAGATATTTGTTTCCCTGCAGGATCACCGCTAATCGTAAAACCAATGCATGTTTTAGTTGTGGTACGCATTTTCTGCAGCTCGAGATAATCGGTAATAAAATGAATCTCATTCTCGAGAGGAACCCGGTCATTTTTGACTTCTGTTAACACATAGCGCATGATGCTCGACAGTTTCATAACAGCAGATGCTGTTTGTTCAGATTTATCTGCAGCCAATGAATAAATATTATTCAGTGTATTGAATAAGAAATGGGGATTGATCTGAGCTTTCAGGAAAGAAAGTTCCGCGCTTAATTTTTCATTTTCAATCTGCTTGCTTCTTCTTTCTGATTGGAGCCATTGATTGATGACTTTTATTCCGGTACTAAAAGTAAAAACAAGTAAAAATATCAGGCTGGATCCGGGCGACAAAATCGGTGGACGGAAGGTCCGGGGCCTGTTGAGACGTACAGTAGAAGAGAATCTCTGAATTTCTCCGAAGAAATAATGATAGATCCGGGGAAATGTTCCAAAAAAAATGAACAATAGAATAATGATTACTGTGTATATCGCAATTTCGTTTTTCGCCAGCAATTTCGGGATCAGCAAATTTGTATTCAAATAAAAGAAACTGATATAAAAGAAATTGCTGAGGAAGAAAAAAAGCGTAAATGTCTGCTCAGGAATGACGGATGCGTCAATGGGCCTGGGAAAAAAGAAGATAGGCAGCATTAAAAAACAACCCCAGGCTGCAATATGAATGATGATCTGGATAATTCTTCTATTCACTCAAAAACTTTATGATGCGAAAAATTTAGTTAGGAATTCATAAAGATTCATGAGGAAAATTGAAAATTACTTTTAAATGAATTTCTATTTTCATGAAACTAAGAACCTTCTAATATGATTCCGGATCCAAAACTATTATTCTTTTGGCAAGAATAAAGTTAAAGCCTTAGATAAAGGCATTCAGATACCCATAAATAGATGAACTCTGATTTAAAATCGGTGAATATTTGGAAGCCTGAAATCCCGAGTCCCGAGCCCCGAGTCCCGAGTCTATAGTCTGTAGTTTATATTATACTATCGACTACAGACTATAGACTTTGGACTAAAAATTAAATGCCAGTTTTGTAAAAAATCTTCTTCCGTTATATCCCATCTGTACAGAATCCCAGAGGCCAAGTCAGATCCATCCCGGCAGTAGGAAGACCTGCCTGGTTTACTTTTATGACATCGACAGGGACCGGGGTTTCTGTCTTAGCCCTCCCTGCGCCTCGACTACCCACAAATACGATTTCCGTTAATTCGGAGGAGCCCGGTTCAAGATTTATCAAAAGATCGGATTGATCGGCGATAACAACTGACCGCGGATTGTAGCTAACCATCGATATCTCTAATTCATCGCCGGGAGAGACCTGGATTTTAAAAACACCGGAATTATCTGTTACAACTCCCGCTTTTCCGGATTTTAATTTGACAGAACCACCGGCGAGAGCCTGGCTGGTTTTTGCATCTTTAATTGTTCCTTTGAGGGTTTTCTGGGCATATAGAAAATAGGATGATATGCACAGGATCAGCAATAGAAGTGTTTTTCTCATAGCTTAGCTTTTTGGTTCCTGTTGTAAATTAAGAAGAAAACTTATGCATTGATTTAATTGATCTTATAACAAAAAAATTAGGCAGGATAAAAGATGAAAACATATTAATCTTTTTTTTATCATTTTTAAAAAAACCATTTAAAAGCTATGAAATATGGTTTTTTTTTGCATTCTTTACAGGCTGATATCTCCAATCCGTTGATGAACCTGTTATAGCAGGTTTTTTTATTTTCCCAACCTCGAATTAAAGTCTGGTATCGATCAAGTTCCATAGCCTTCAAAAACCGCCCTATTGTAAACTTGATTAATATCATCATCATGCGCAGTTTTATCCGTACGCCCTTACTGTTGATCTGCTTTATTTCTTTCAGCTCTCAAATTTTAGCAGGCAGTCATTCAGTAAGACCGGTATCAGTATTCCATCAAAATTTTTTCAACACGATTCAAAGACTGGACTCTTCAATTGAGAAGACGGTCCCCGTTGTTACACATTCATTATCCAGCACTAAAATCTGTTCCTGCCAGATATTGAATTTGCAATCCGCCAACTATATTCATAGAAATGTGGCTGTATTTGCGGAGAAAACAAACAATGGAAATTCTTCATTAAACTACAGAATTGCAAAACAGGTGATCGAAAAAGAAAAAAAGCACCTCAGGGAACTTTTCTACGATAAGATGGAGGTATTGAATACGGTTGCAGAGACTACCGACTGCAAAAGCCTTTATAATAAACTGAAAGGAGCCGATCAGTCACTGATTATCTACGACATTCTTGATGCAGATATAAAAAGATAAACAGTTTTTTCGATTTCCCTTTTAGTTGATGGGATTTGAATTGAAGCGGAGTCCTAATACTGCTCCTGTTCGTTTGGAAAGTTTTTTGCTTTTACATCTTTAATATAAGTTTGAACGGCCCTGGTGATGTCCTCATGTAATTTAAGATATTGACGAAGGAATCTTGGTTTAAATTCAGTATTGATGCCGAGCATATCATGCATCACAAGCACCTGGCCATCACAATATTTTCCCGCACCAATACCAATCACAGGTATATGAAGGTTTTCAGAAACTTCTTTTGCAAGTGTGGCAGGAATTTTTTCAAGTACAATAGCAAAACAACCCGCATCCTGAAGAAGTTTTGCGTCCCTTTTTAGTTTTTCTGCTTCAGATTCTTCTATTGCCCTTACTGAATAAGTTCCAAATTTATAAATTGACTGTGGAGTCAATCCCAGATGGCCCATCACAGGAACGCCGGCTGCAATAATCCTTTTTACGGATTCCAGGACTTCCTCACCTCCTTCCAGTTTCACAGCATGAGCGCCTGTCTCTTTCATAATCCGGAAAGTTGATATGACTGCTTCCTTAGGATTAGATTGATAAGAACCGAAAGGAAGATCTACCACAACAAGGCAGCGTTTGACTCCCCGGATAACAGAAGAAGCGTGATAGATCATCTGATCTAAGGTAATTGGAAGCGTTGTTTCATGACCTGCCATCACGTTGGAGGCAGAATCTCCAACTAAAATAACATCAATACCGGCTGCATCGAATAAGCGGGCAAAGGAAAAATCATAGGCAGTGATCATGGAAATCTTTTCCTTATTTGCCTTCATCATTTGCAGTGAATGTGTAGTTATTTTTTTGAAATCTTTTTTAGCTGACATGGGTTTGTTTTTTGAAATAATGAAATTAGAACTACACCGGAGAGGATATGGCTCTGCAATTAGAATAAAACATAACCCTCATGTCTTCCTGCAGGCAGGAGTTTCGAAGAATGCTAAGGTAGGGAAATTTGATTATTTGCAGTTGATAGGAAGAGGATGATCGATGGCCGATGGCTGTTGGCCGAATTTAATGTCGCCGATCGATCAACGACCAACGGCCATCCATCACATCCCGATTCCTTTTTTCTTTAATTCCTCATAAAGATGCTGTATCAGTCCGTCAGCCAGCCCTATTTTGGGGACATAAATTTCTTCTGTATTTGCCCATCGCATAACGTTGATGTATATCTGCAATGCGGGTACAATGACATCGGCGCGGTCTTCTTTTAAATTGTAGATACGAATCCGGTCTTTTATTGAAAAACTGCTTAATTCTTTGTAGTAATCTTTTAAGAGTTCAAGCGTGAGGGGTTTGCCATCTTTTCTTTTTGAAAGCGAAAAAACTTTATTGATATTTCCGCCGGATCCGATTGCAGTCAGGTCATTGTCGTGGCCCTTGGTCTCTTTTTTAATGAAGTCCTTCATTTCATCCCATTTTTTTTCACTCACCTGGTTCTTTAATATACGGATCGTTCCGATATCGAAGGATTCTTTAAAAATAAGCTTGTTCTCTGCAAAAAAAGTAAGTTCAGTGCTTCCGCCACCCACGTCGATATACAAATAGGAATGTTCTTTATCCAGGTTTTCAGCAATATGATTTTCGTAAACAAGAGATGCTTCCTCATCGCCGCTGATGACTTCAATATCGATTCCTGTTTCCTGTTTGACCTGGTGCAAAATAGCATCTGTGTTGCTTGCATCTCTCATAGCTGAAGTAGCCGCAGCTTTGAAATGTTTAACCCCGTATGCATTCAGGAGATATTTATAAGCCTGCAATGTATTGATGATCATCATTGCCTTTTCAGGAGAAATTTCCTTTTTATCAAAAACGTCGAAACCCAGACGCAGTGGTACCCGAACGAAATTAAGTTTGTTGAACTCCGGTTTGTTATTCTGGAGAACGACTTCTGAAATAAGCAGACGTGCTGCATTGCTTCCGATGTCTATAGCTGCCAATCTCATTTAATGGTTGAGGTTTTCATACAGCAGAAACCATTTCCTTGTTCGATTCGGGTAATGGCAGGAGTATGGTTTCTGCGCTTTTAATATTTTTCTGATGAAGATAATTATATATCTCAATCTGGGATCGGATCTTTTTCTTCGAAGAATCACGTTTGTATTCATTCAATAAAAGATTATCCAACCATCTTGCTTTTACATTATCTGCCAATTGTATATCCAAAATGGTTTTTAATTCATTCCTGATATTTTCATCGAGAACTGGGCAGGTTGCTTCTACCCGATGATCCAGATTCCTTATCATCCAGTCGGCCGAAGATATATAAACTTTTTCTTCCCCCTCATTTCTGAAAATAAATACCCGTGCATGTTCCAGGTATTCATCGATGATGCTGATAGCAGTAACCGGTTTAATAAATTTTTTGTTTTCAGAAAACATGCAAAAAATGCCCCGCACGATGAGCTTAATTTCAACTCCGGCTTTGGCTGCATCATAAAGTTTATGAATCAACGCTTCGTCGGAAAGCGAATTCATCTTTAATGTGATGGAAGCAGGTTTTTTATTTTTTGCAATCTTTATTTCACGGTTAATCATTTTTTCCAACTCTCTTCTCAATAATATCGGACAGGGGAGTAGTGTTTTACATGCTTTAAGTGGGGATATCCCGTCTTTCCATTTTTCCAGATATGTAAAAAGACGGTTTACATCGGCCATAATATTTCTGTTGGAAGTAAGCAGACAATGATCTCCATATACAGTCGCTGTTTTTTCATTCAGATTGCCGGTGCTCACAAATCCATAATGTATCGTGTGTTTCTTGACTGTTTTCTTAATCAGGCAAAGCTTGCCATGCACTTTCATATTTGGAATGCTGAGAATTACTCTTACCCCTTCTTCTTCCAGCCTTTCCTTCCATTCCAGGTTTGCTTCTTCTTCAAAGCGGGCGCGTAGTTCAACCATGGCTGTTACATGCTTCCCATTCCTGACTGCATTGATCAGCGCGTTGACGATTTTAGAATTAGCCGCAAGACGATAACATGTAATCTTAATACTGGTAACATCGGGATCAATAGCTGCTTCCCGAAGCATATCAATCACATGATTAAAGGAGTGATAGGGAAAATGCAGCATGACATCCTGTTCCAAAACAACATCCGTTACACGCTGCGATTTAACAAGCAATGGATGCATGAATGGTTTTTTTCGCTGACCTTTCTTAGTGAATACATCGGGAAAATCAATAAAATGACGAAAATTATGGATCCTCCCTCCAGGGATGAGGTATCCCTTTTTGGAAAGGTTCAGTCGTTTAATAAGATACTCCAGTAATCCTTCGTCTATTTCCTTGTCATAGACAAACCGGACGGGTTTTCCCTTCCGCCTGCTTTTTACCCCTTTTTCGATCTTCTGAATCAATGTGGTGGAGATATCATTATCTATATCTATTTCGGCATCCTTAGTCACTTTAAATACCCATGACTGGTATCGGTCGTATTCGAAATAAGAAAAAATATTTCGGAGATTATATCGCACTACATCTTCAAGCAATATGATATTATGTTCATTTGGATTGGATGAAGGCAGCAGGACAAACCTGCCAAGTACCCTGCTCGGTATTTCTATCAGCGCATATTTTCTTTTCAAAGTATTATCTCTTCGGGAAAGCAGAACGGCGAGGTAAATGGATTTGTCGCGCAGGTAAGGGAATTGAGGAATGCTTTCGATCATCAATGGAATGATACTGGACCTCACTTCTTCTTCAAAATAATTCTGAACAAATCTTTGCTGATCTTTATTCAGTTGTTTTTCATTGAGCAGAAATATTTTTTCTTTCTCAAGCTCTTTTCGGATATCCTCCCAGGTTTCATTGAATTGTTCCTGCTGTTGCAACACAATGGACTGAATCTGGTCCAATATTTTTTGGGGTGCAAGCTCCATGTGCATGTTGATCTTCCTTCCGCTATACTCAATCATCCGGTTGAGAGTGGCAACCCGCACCCGGAAGAATTCATCCATATTATTGGAAAAAATGCCCAGAAACTTGATCCTTTCCCTCAAAGGGACGCCAGGATCAGCAGCTTCCTGCAACACCCTGGCATTGAATGATAGCCAGCTGATATCCCTCGGTATCGTTTTTCTTTTCATTTTAGCCATTCACCGCCACTTTGTTGCAAAGTAGGCAGGTAAAAGTCAACAGTAAATTAAGTAATTATTAAATACAGCTTGGATGGCTACATGGTTTGATTGTTTGATTGTTTTCCGGCTCATCCCAATCATCTAACAATCAAACCATCCAACCATTGGTAATCCCTAAATTCTTTCAGAAAAAACCCATTTCTTTTTGCTATTTAAAGAGATTTTACGACCTTTGCCGTCCTAAATTCCGACAGTTATGTCAAGAGTATGTCAGGTTACAGGAAAAAAGCCGGTTTCGGGACACCGAGTTTCCCATTCAAATATTAAAACCAAACGCAGATTTTTACCCAATCTGCAGAGTAAGCGCTTTTTCCTATCAGAAGAAAGTAAATGGATTACACTTAAAGTGTCTTCCGAAGGTTTGCGTACGATCAATAAAAGAGGACTTTATAATGTCGTAAAGGAGTTGAGATCAGCAGGGGTAAAAATATAAACGGAAAATGTGAATGAGTCAAGATTCACTTTCCAGAGTTATCACGTTATAAATTATTATTATGGCAAAGAAAGGCAACAGGGTTCAGGTAATATTAGAATGCACTGAACATAAAAACAGTGGTAAGCCCGGTACCAGCCGTTATATTACAACAAAGAACAAAAAAAATACTCCTGAAAGACTGGAGTTGAAAAAGTTCAACCCTATTTTAAAGAAAGTTACTGTTCATAAAGAAATAAAATAAACTGATTAATGTGAAAATATAATTTTCACAAGTTGGCTTTTTAAATCATTACATTTTAACATCATAATCATGGCAAAGCAAGCTAAAACCGCGATTAAAACGAAAGATGCCAAGGCAGCTGCCGAAGCCAAAAACTGGACCAAGGTCATTCGTCCTGTCCGCAGCTCTAAGACCGGGGCCTATACTTTCAAAGAAAGTATCGTGCATAAAGACAAGGTGAAACAATTCCTCGCCCAGAAATAAAATCGTTTTGATGAATAAAGATATAAGCTGTCTCGATCCGGGGCGGCTTTTTTTGTCATAAGAAAGAAGAATGAATTTCGGGACATGGTTTATTTTGATATAGGTTATAAATTATAGTTGATATGGGTTTTTTTGATAAAATCTTCGGAAAAAAAGAAAAAGAAAGTCTTGACCATGGCTTACAAAAAACCAAGCAGGGCTTTCTTTCCAAAATAACAAAGGCAATAGCGGGTAAGAATGCCGTTGACGAAGAAGTACTGGATAAATTAGAAGAAGCACTCGTGAGCGCTGATGTGGGCATCAGCACAACAATTCAGATCATTGAACGAATAGAAAAAAGAGTTGCAAAAGATAAATACCTCAACACTTCTGAACTTAATAAAATATTACAGGAAGAAATTGAGTCGGTCCTGGTGGATGATTCTGAAGAATCATATGTCGATTTTCAGTCATCTTTATCAGCCAAACCTTATGTGATCCTGGTGGTAGGGGTAAACGGAGTTGGTAAGACAACCACGATTGGTAAGCTGGCTTACAATTTCAAAAAAGCAGGAAAATCTGTTCTGTTAGGAGCTGCGGATACTTTTCGTGCAGCAGCCATTGATCAGTTGACTGTCTGGAGCGAAAGGGTAGGTGTTCCTCTCGTAAAGCAGGGGATGGGAGCTGATCCGGCAGCCGTTGCATTCGATACGGTGCAAAGCGGAATGGCAAAAAATACTGATATAGTCATCATTGATACGGCAGGACGTTTGCATAACAAAGCACATCTCATGGAAGAGTTGAGTAAAATAAAGAGAGTGATCAAAAAAATATATCCCGAAGCGCCTCATGAAGTATTATTGGTTCTGGATGGATCGACAGGACAAAATGCGCTGGAGCAGGCAAAACAATTTACAGCCGCTACAGACGTATCAGGACTGGCGATTACCAAACTGGATGGTACTGCAAAAGGTGGAGTGGTACTTGCGATCGCTAATCAGTTTAAAATTCCCGTTAAATTTATTGGCGTCGGAGAAAGAATGGAAGATCTTCTTGTATTCAACAAACATGAATTTGTGGATAGTCTCTTTCATTTGGAAGATAAATGATTGCTCAGGCATCACTGCTCGCTATATTTTTCCTTGCTGCTAAAAAATAATACTGCAAGACCAATCATAGCAGCAAATAAAGATGCCAGCAAAACTGAAATTTTTGAATCTTCGATCAATATAGTTTCATTTTCAAAAGCGAGATTGGTAATAAAAATCGACATTGTAAAACCAATTCCGGCGAGCACTCCTGCTCCAAATAAAATTTTCCAGTTGATGCCATGTGGCAGAGATATCCATTTCATTTTGACTGCGGTCCAACATAAGAGAAATATTCCTATTGGCTTACCCAATAAAAGACCGAGCATAATGCCAAGGCTGTTTTTATCATGCAAATGATTATACCAATCTTCAGCAAGAGGAATGCCTGTGTTCGCGAGAGCAAATATGGGAATGATTAAGTAGTTTACAGGCTTATGCAATGCATGTTGCAATTTATATGAAGGATTGACGGTATCATCTTTATTGAATGGGATAGCAAATGCAAGCAATACTCCACTGATCGTTGCATGTACCCCCGACTTCAGCATGAAATACCACATGAATACGCCAGCAATCAAATAGATCGATAATTTATAAACCTTCATCCTGTTTAGAATAAGAAGAAAAATAAAAATTGCAAGGGCAATGCTCAGGTTAATCGCAGAAAATCCTTTGGTATAAAAAATTGCAATGATTATAACTGCACCAAGATCATCTATAATGGCCAGCGCTGTCAGGAATATTTTCAGAGCAGGGGGTACCCTGTTGCCCAAAAGGGATAGCATCCCAAGTGCAAAGGCAATATCAGTAGCCATCGGGATTCCTATTCCCGGTTGTGTATGAGTACCGTGATTAATCGTAAAGTGGATTAATGCCGGGAACAGCATTCCTCCAATGGCTGCTACAATTGATAACAAAGCATTTCGGAAATCAGAAAGTTCTCCTACATATAATTCTCTTTCTATTTCCAATCCCACCATTAAAAAGAAAATTGTCATCAACCCATCATTGATCCATTCTTCGACAGAATAATTCAGACTGACTCCGGGAAAAGAAAGATTGAGCGGGGAGTGCCAGAAATGAACATAGGATCCTCCGAGACTGCTGTTAGCAATTAAAAGAGAGAAAATTGTGCAAAAAATTAATATAAAGCCACCAGCTTTTTCGCTGTTAAAAAAATGTTTGAAAATATTGCTCAAACCCGATTGATTGTTCTTTGACATGACGGAAATCTATATTACCGAAGATAAATATTTTTAGAAACTGGTGGAGTGCAGGAGTGAAAGATTCATCGCCTATCCGGACAATCCTTTGTACCTTTGCCGCCGCATGAAAACGAAGACAATCAAGAGAGATCAGGTAAACATCATTACACTGGGGTGCAGTAAGAATATGGTCGACAGTGAAGTGCTCAGTGCACAGTTACAGGCGAATGATATCGATGTGGTTCATGAGAATAAAAGGAGTGATCATAATATTGTCGTGGTCAATACCTGCGGATTTATTGAAAAGGCGAAAGAAGAATCTGTAAATACGATCTTGCGACAGGTTGAATTGAAGAAAAAGGGAAAACTGGATAAGGTGTATGTAACCGGATGTTTGAGTCATCGTTATCGCGATGACCTGGAAAAAGAAATTCCTGAAGTGGATGCCTGGTTCGGAACCATGGAACTGCCTTTGATCTTAAAACAATTTAATGCGGATTATAAATCGGAATTGATTGGAGAACGGTTGCTGGCGACACCTAAACATTATGCCTACCTGAAAATTGCCGAAGGCTGCAACCGTACCTGCGCTTTTTGTGCGATCCCGTTGATGCGCGGCGCTCATACAAGTCGATCCATTGAAGATTTGGTAAAAGAAGCAGAAGGACTGGTTAAAAAAGGTGTGAAAGAAATTATGCTGATCGCGCAGGAACTGACTTATTATGGATTGGATCTTTACAAAAAAAGAATGCTGCCTGACCTGCTACACCGGCTTGCCGATGTAAAAGGACTGGAATGGATAAGATTGCATTATGCGTATCCTTCTAAATTTCCATTGGAGATCGTCGATGTGATGCGCGAAAGAGAAAATATCTGCAATTACCTGGATATGCCATTGCAACATGCGAGTGACAATATGCTGAAAGCTATGCGCAGGCAAATTACCCGTGCGGAAATGACGGAATTGATTGATAAGATCCGCGAAAAAATCCCCGGAATTTGTCTGCGTACCACATTAATTGCAGGGTTCCCGGGAGAAAAGCAGGATGATGTGGATGAATTAAAAGAATTTCTGCAACAACATCGTTTTGACAGGGTAGGGATTTTTACCTATTCCCATGAAGAAGGAACCAGTGCATATGCGCTCGAAGATGATGTGCCTGCCGACGTAAAAGAAAAAAGAGCGCAGGAGATCATGGAGGTCCAGCAGGAAATTTCCTATGATAAGAATATTGAAAAACTGGGTAAGGTTTTCAAAACTCTGATTGATAAAAAAGAAGCAGGAAGATATCTTGGCCGCACAGAATTCGATTCGGTTGAAGTAGATAATGAAGTCATTATTCATTCGGATAAAAAACTGCCGATTGGAGAATTTGTAAATGTGAAGATCACAAAAGCTTACGATTATGACCTGGAAGGTGAAGTGATATAATTAGTTCCTGTTAATTTTTATTTGTTTATTAATCATCTCACCTCTCGATGTAAATCCTGTCAATGTTACCGTATAAGTAGTAGAGGGATCAGAAGTAAAGAAACCGATATTTGCTTTACCGTTATTATCTGTCAGGACTTCTCCATTCCAATAAATGGTTGATCGTTCATCGAGGGAAATTGATTTTTTGATTTCTTTTTTGTCATAATCCGGAGATACAAAACTGGTTGATTTAAAATATCCTTTAGGATAGATATTTACAAGGCCGATCTTGGCATATTTATTATCCACTCTCATTTTTGCACCTGTATTTACAAGAATGACGCCATAGGCGCCCCTGGTACCGTAAATAGCGGCTTCCGCCCCCGTCAATACTTCTATAAAATCGACGATCCCCGTGGGAATCTGTTGATCCAGGAAATTTAAAACAGGGCTTTTTGAAATGCCTACTGCTAACGGCATGGTATCAGCGCTTAAATTCATCGGCACTCCATCAACTACGAGTAAAGGTTCACCTTCACGAAAGCCACTTCCCCCGGTTACAGCCAGTCTTCCGTTTTTTAAATGAACACCGGGAGTCATAAGGAGGGCGTTTGAAATCGCGTTCATTCCACCTTGATTAATCATGTCATTGGTGATGACTCTCGAAAACTGGCTGACTCTTTTACTTTCATCATAATCAACTTCTTTTTTCTTATATCCCTTCACTGTTACCGCATTCAACCATTCTTTTCCCGTTCCTATTAATGCAGTATCCAGTTGATGTGTTTTAAAATCATGGATCACTTTTGTTTCATGTGCAGAAAATCTTTTTTTCAATTGAACTGGTGTATGAAAATGGGGAAATGAAAAACTGTCTATTACAATTTCCTCATCCTGTTTGACTCCGTTTTTATTGGCTACCTGTACTATAAATTGTGTGCTGTCTTCATAGGCCGGTAAAGGGAAATAAAAGTCACCGGTTGCATCAGTGGTATCGTTTTCGAAAACGGTCAGGTTTTTTTCATTCGAGACCAGGGTGATGATGCGGTTGGGAATCCGTTCATTTTTTTTATTTTCTATATGACCATGGATCGCGGTAAAATAATCTTCCTGGATCATTTTTCGATTATCCGTCACCGGTATATTTATTCCGGGTTTCCACCCCAGGTATTGATCCTTTTGCGTTAGCATCATGAGATCCCATTCTTCTCCTGAATAATTTTTCTGTTCCTGCGTCATTTCAAGATTCACGAACGAAGGAAGAAGGGTGTCATTTTGAATAAATCCGGATTTAACCAGATTATCGTCAGTAACAGCGATTGACATCAGGGATATTTCTGGCTGGTGTGCATGATCTGTGATGGAAATATTTAAGTTTACTTTTTCCCTGGGCCCATATTTCTCTTTATCCGGTTCAACGCTGATGAGGCTATTGCTTTTGTCATTATAAATATTTCTCTCGCTAACTATTTTCTGCTGATCATCGAATAAAATCAATGTTGCTTTTCCAGGCGGAAATTTTTCTTTGGGAATATATACCTGGTACATATCCGTGCCCACACTGGCAAAGCATAAACTATCTCCGCTGATACCTAAGAGATAGGTTGATTTATTTTTCTGATACAACGAATCACCCAGTGATATCTGAACCTGGAACACACTGCTTGTTTGTGCTATCACGGAAATCTGACTGGCATAAGGATCGATGGAAGGCAATGAATGAACTGTTTTAGAACTGTCGGGCCATTTGACATGAACAATATATTTTCTTGCTTTCCATGCATCAAAATTGAATTTTCCGAACCCGGGTATAACCGTTTTGAAATTTGTGACTACTGAATCAAAACTATCTGTAACATATCCCGAAATATTAACTGGTTTCCCATTTGCATCCAGTGCGCGGAAAGCAACTACGGCATTTGTTCCTGAAACTATGGAACCACCTTCAGGATAAAATACCAATTGCGGTTTGCCTGCAGTTGAAGAATCATTTTTTATGCCCGCAGTTTTTTCAGTCAGTTGTTTATTATTTGGCGATTGCGGGTTCAATACGTAAATCGGTTGAACGAAAATGCGATTACTGTCTTCATGAAGGATTTTTCGCGTATAAGCCCTGATCCAGTAATATCCTTCAGGCAGGGAATGTGATAAAGCAAATCTTCCGTGTAATCCCTGCTCTTTGAGATTTAATAATATCTGGTCAATGGTATTATCATATTGGTCCACCAAATCGACAAACAAAGTATTACTTTGGTGAATAGGCTTTTTTGATAGTGCATTTACACAAAAAGCATTGAACCATGCAGTTTCTCCTGCCACATAAAACCATTTGTCGGTGTGCAGATAAATTTTTTCGATGGGGTTTTTTCGAATGCTTTTTATGAAATTACCTGCAAGCGTATCGAGTGATACAGGTGTTTGCTGGTTATACCCTTTCATACTCAAAAGTAAAAGCAAACAATAGAGTAGGTTTTTGCGAAGTCTTTTTCTAAAACCCCCGGCAATCGTAACGAGGATATTCTTTGGTGAATTTTGATTTTTCCCCTCAAAAATTTGAATTCTTGGAGAAAAGCAAAACAGGATTTTCTTCATATGAGATGTTTGATCGATTAAACTTGCAATCGATTGATTAGTTCCGGATACTAATTTACCTAAATCGTTTTAGGTTTTTAGCTTTCATATGGTTTTTATCGCCCTGTTTTTCATCTATGATTACCTGATACAGGACAAAGTATTATGCATATTTGCTGCTTAGTTATGCTATGTACGCCAGCCTTTTTTTCGCACATTTATCAACAGTACAGCAATTTGTCTTTAAAAGATAATACAGGAAATTTCTGTTCATACATGTAATTTGCGGAAAAAAAAATATGTCTTTTCAATGGGAAGGGATCTTTCCGGCGCTCATCACTCCTTTTTCAGCCAGCGACGAACTCGATCTGAAAATGTTTGAGCATATGCTCCGCGCACAGACGGATGCAGGAATCGATGGCATTATTCTTGGAGGCTCTCTCGGAGAAGCAAGTGTGCTCACTGTCGCAGAGAAAGAAAAGCTGGTGAAGTTTGCAGTCGAAAAATCGCAGCACAAAATACCGGTCATACTAAACATAGCGGAAGGATCTACCCGAGAAGCCATACAACAGGCGGAAAATGCCGGGCGATGGGGGGCCGAAGGATTAATGTTATTGCCACCGATGCGATATAAAGCAGATAACCGTGAAACTGTAACCTATTTCCGGCAGATTGCTTCAGCAACTGACCTGCCAATTATGCTGTATAACAATCCGGTGGATTATAAAATTGAAATCACACCCGATATGTTCGAAGAATTGACCGTTTGCAACAATATCCAGGCAGTAAAAGAATCTACGAGGGACATATCCAATGTAACGAGGATGATTAAACGCTTTGGAAGCAGGTTCAAAATTTTGTGCGGTGTGGATACCATTGCAATGGAAGAATTGCTGATGGGAGCCGTGGGATGGGTGGCCGGACTTGTAAATGCATTCCCGCGTGAAACTGTAGCCATTTATCGCCTGGTAAAAGCAGGAAAAATAAAAGAGGCCACTGAAATCTATCGCTGGTTCATGCCATTGCTGGAATTGGACCTGCATCCGAAACTCGTTCAATACATAAAACTGGCTGCATCGATGACAGGACTGGGCAGCGAAGAATTGCGTGCCCCGAGGCTCAAAATCGCCGGTGAAGAAAGAGAAAAAATAGAGAAAATCATCCGGGATGGAATTGCGTCGAGGCCGGTCTTGCCTGATTATCTTAACTTGTAGATTAATCACCCTTTGTACGGACTCCGGCATAATTATAGTTTTTTTCAATAATAAAATCTTATACGATGTATACAGATGCCACCGCAGCGGAAATAGATGCCGTAGTGAAAAAATCATGGGAAGCATTCCATCAATACCGCAAATTTCCTTTGAAACGTCGCGCCGATTTTATGCGTGCCATTGCTGTGGAAATGGAATCGCTGGGAGATGAATTATTAAAAATAGTATCATCAGAAACGAATTTGCCTTTGTTGCGTTTGCAGAATGAGAGGGCCAGGACAATTTTCCAGTTGAACAGCTATGCAGATGCCTGTGAAAGGGGAGAGTGGATGGAGATAAGAATAGATACAGAAATTCCTGACAGAAACCCCCCAAAGCCCGATCTTCGGAAAATGATGGTTCCTTTGGGCCCGGTCGTTGTTTTTGGAGCCAGTAATTTTCCATTCGCATATTCGACAGCGGGGGGTGATACGGCCTGTGCATTTGCTGCCGGATGCCCGGTTATTGTAAAAGCGCATCCTGCTCATGCAGAGACATCTGAGCAGGTTGCGGGTGCAATTTTAAAAGCTGCAAAGAAAATGAATATGCCTGAAGGAATCTTTGCGCATATCCATGGTGCTGGTTTTGAAGTTGGGAGATCTTTGGTCACACATCCATTGACAAAAGCTGTTGGCTTTACAGGTTCCTTCAGCGGAGGCAAGGCCCTTTTTGATCTTGCCAGCCAGCGCAGGGAGCCGATTCCCGTTTTTGCAGAAATGAGTAGCGTCAATCCTGTTTTTTTATTACCTGAGAAATTAAAACAGTCTCCAGAGGAAATAGCGCGTTTATATGCAGGCTCCATAACATTGGGTGTTGGCCAGTTTTGCACCAATCCGGGACTGATTTTTGGAATCGATAGTGAGAACCTGGATCAGTTCATATCCATACTCGGTACCGAAATCAAAAAAACCATACCGGGTACCATGTTGCATCCGGGAATTGCAAAAGCGTATATTGATAAACGTAAGACTGCGATATCGCAGGAAAGTGTTGAGACCATTGCAGTCAGTGAAGTGGCTCCGAAGGAGAATCAGGCTATTGCCACAATTGCATCTGCTTCAGGTCAGGCATTTTTGAATAATCCGGTCCTGCACCAGGAAATTTTCGGGCCTTATTCCCTTGTTATCAGGTGCAGGGATATGAATGAAATGATTTCGGTTGCGAAACATATAGAAGGTCAGCTGACTTCCACACTCATGGCAACGGAAACGGATATGCGAAATAATGAAGCTTTCGTAGAAGAAGTTAAAAATATTTGCGGACGTTTTATTCTGAATGGAGTGCCAACCGGAGTTGAAGTTTGCCTGAGCATGCAGCATGGAGGTCCATTTCCGGCTACGACAGATAGCCGGTTTACTTCTGTCGGCGCGGATGGCATCAAAAGGTTTGCAAGGCCATTATGTTTTCAAAACTGGACAAATGCTTTACTACCGGATGAGTTAAAAAATGAAAATCCGCTCGCATTATGGCGCACTGTAAATGACCGCTTAATAAAAGACGCTGTTTTCTGAAATCTTTATTTGAAATCATCATGTGGACCTGCCCGGTTTGTAAAAGAAAATTCCGGAATAAGAATCAACAACACGCGCACAAGTTGGTTGGAAAGGATGGGCTCTTTGAAAAACGCCCCAAACATCTGGAAGATATTTATAAAAAAATTGTTTCGATTGTAAAACAATTGGGCGAGTCCAGGCAGGAAACAGTAAAAGGGGGTGTAATTTATTTCAAAACCGCATCCACCTTCCTTGCCCTCAAAGTAAAAAAGGATCATCTCGAATTAGAATTTTTTCTGGATCATTTGGAGAATATGGCTCCGGTTTCGAAATATCTGCATACCTCTGCAAATCGATATGTGCACATAGTTCCTGTAAATGATCCGGCTGATATCGACCGACAATTAATCGACTGGATAAAACATTCATATCATCTCATTCTTTCCAAAAAACAGAAAAAAGCCTGATATTATCTCATGAGGAAATTACCAACCTTGAAAGATGAATTATTGAAAGAGCATTTGAGTGGAGCAGTCTTTACCTGTATTGATGCACATACATGCGGCAATCCGGTACGCCTGGTGGCAAGGGGCGGCCCGGAGCTGAAAGGGAAAAATATGAGTGAAAAACGCCAGCATTTTATAGCAGATTATGATTGGATAAGAAAGGGGCTAATGTTCGAACCGAGAGGACATGACATGATGAGCGGAAGTATTCTCTATCCTCCTCACGATCCCAAAAACGATGTGGCAGTTTTATTTATTGAAACCAGTGGTTGCCTGCCCATGTGCGGTCATGGCACCATTGGTACGATTACTATTGGAATTGAAGAAGGATTGATTCAGCCGAAGACTCAGGGCATTGTTCGGATGGAAGTGCCTGCTGGGCTTATATTGGTCGAATACAAAACAGAAAACTCTTCGGAAAATAGAGTAAAAGTAAAAAGTGTAAAACTCACGAATGTTCCATCGTTCCTGGCGGCAGAAAATATTGAGATCGATTGTCCGGGACTTGGATCTTTAAGGGTTGATATTGCTTATGGCGGAAATTTTTATGCAATTGTCGATCAGCAAAAAAATTTTAAAGGGTTAGAAGAATACTCCGCTGATCAGTTGATTGCATGGGGCCGCATAATGCGAAAATTAATTAATGAAAAGCACGAATTTGTTCATCCGATTGATCCAACCATACGTGAGTGCTCACATGTTTTGTGGACTGGAAAAGTTTTGAATAAGCATTCCACTGCCAGAAATGCAGT